>ERZ1034973.1804-NODE-1804-length-11716-cov-9.198353_pt1 | contig 11716 bp, 10 predicted proteins | sample MGYA00520686_ERZ1034973 | MGnify/ENA primary metagenome ERZ1034973 (study PRJEB33766, sample SAMN09781775) | gut metagenome | biome: gut microbiome | host: Homo sapiens | place: Madagascar | study: EMG produced TPA metagenomics assembly of the PRJNA485056 data... | reverse complement strand
TAGCAACACTTCATTTTAGATATTTAACCTGTCTACTTGACAGGGGGCATATCAATTCGCAGCGTAAGCTGCTTTTTTTTATGCCCTAAAATGTTAATTCGTAAAGAAAGTTTGAATAGATTGACTGTATATGTTATTATTTCGAGGTAAAATCAATAAGAAATATTAAAGAGAAATATGAATGTTTAACAAATACAGAAATATAAAAAAGATTGGTCTTGTCTTAATAGGGCTTGCATTAGTTATATTCTTAATTACTAATGTAAGAATCCGTTCTGTTGATTCATACAGAAAGCAATTCAATAATATGGCAGATGCAGGGCAGACGCAGCCGGCCAGACCAGATAATAATGATAGATTACAGGATGAAACCATCAGTACCGATAATGCCAATGCTGCAGACAACGGCAGCTTTTATGAAACAGGTGATGGAGCAGGTAATGGAGCAGTTTCAGATGATAATTTTGCAACTGAATCAACGGATAATATAGCAGCTACAGATAATAATTCCGGCTCAGGTGGCAATGATTCAGGAAGCAGCAATTCAGGGAATAATGGTTCAGGAAGTAACAATTCGGGAAATGGTAACTCAGGGAATAATTCACAGAATACCAGACCGGCAGGCAGGATAATCAGTTGTACTATAGAGATAAGATGCGATAATGCAACAGCGAGAAAAGACAGTATTACCAATCCAGGAATCCGTGATGCAATTCCTGATGATGGAACTATACTTGAAGTTACAACATATACTGCAGTTGAAGGTTTTACTGTATATGATGTTCTTGCAGCGGTTACAGCAATGCATGATCCTGTAATTCCGATAGTTGCTAATTCCGATAAGTCGTATGTATTAAGCATTAATAATCTGTCAGAGAAGAATGTAGGACCACAAAGCGGCTGGACTTACAGAGTTAATGGAGTTCTGCCTATGATGGCGGCTAATCAATATAAGGTAAAAGATGGAGATGTTATTAAATGGATATACGTATGCCAGATGGGCGACATGTAACTAAATATTCAGCATTTGCAGTAATGCATCCGTGGACGAATTTCATCCATATTGCACTGGTGCTGGTGATAACCATGTTTACAATGAATCCGGTAATACTGGCGGTTTCGTATGTAGGTTCACTTGCCCTTGGAATATATATGCAGGGAGGTTCTTTTATTAAGAAGAATATTATGATAACAATTCCTGTTGTTATATTCTCTGTATTAATCCAGCCAATTTTTAATCACAGTGGAGTTACACCATTATTTTATATTAATGATAATATGGTATGTCTTGAGAATATAATATACGGCGCAGTTATAAGTCTTTTATTAATTGCAGTCATACAATGGTGCAGTGTAGCAGCCAGTTATCTTTCTTCGGAAAAAATGATGTATCTGTTCGGAAGTTTTATTCCTTCCATAGGCATGATATTTTCTATGATATTAAGAATGATACCGCTTATGAGAAAGAGATACAGACAGATACATGATGCACAGCTGGGACTTCATGGAGTGGAGACTAAGAATGGCATCTTTGAAAAAATCGGACATTTTGCAAATGAATTTTCAACTCTTATAACATGGTCACTTGAAAGCTCAATGGAAACTTCTATGTCGATGGAGAGCAGGGGATATGGACTTAAAGGAAGGACAAGCTTTAACAGATTCAGATTCACACTAAAGGATACCTTTACGATAATAATAATGCTTGTATGTTTTGTGATGGCTGTTATTCCGATAGCAGGAAAGAAGCTTGCAGTATATTATCTTCCAGTAATATATTTTACGAAATCAGGTGTTGAAGGAGTGCTGGCAGTTGCAGCATTTGCAATATTGACAGTGATTCCAATGATAATAGAGATAACTGGTAATGTGCAGTATAAGAGACGAAGTTCATATAACGAAAGGTAATTGCATAATGACAGACACAATTATTAATGTTTCATCACTTTCTTTCGGGTATTCAGGAAGTGACGGATTGGTACTTGAAGATATAACATTTGATATAAAGAAGGGCGAAGTTGCGCTGATTATAGGTGCTTCGGGAAGCGGAAAGACTACACTTCTTAAGATGCTTGATAAAAGCATGATTCCAGAGGGGAGACTTAGTGGAAAAGCAGAATATTACGGCAGACAGATAAGCAGCTTAAGTCAGGCAGAAGCGGCAGTTAAGATTGGATATGTCGGACAGAATCCTGACAACCAGATTGTTACTGATAAGGTATGGCATGAGCTGGCATTTGGGCTTGAAAATCTCGGTGTGCCGAATGCAGACATAAGGCGCAGGGTTGCAGAAATGTCTGAATATTTCGGAATTACCGGCTGGTATGATAAGAATACAGAGGAATTGTCTGGCGGACAGAAGCAGCTTCTTAATCTTGCTTCCATAATGGTTATGAGACCGGAGGTTTTATTGCTTGATGAGCCGACTGCACAACTTGACCCACTTGCCAAGAAGAAGTTCATAGACACGGTTCTGGAGCTTAACAGGGATTTCGGAATAACAATTATGTGTGTTGAACATAATCTTGCGGACATCTATTCTAAAGCAGACAAAGTGCTTGTGCTTGAGGATGGAAAGCTTATATATAATGGTTCTCCTAGAAAGACAGCAGAAAGTCTTGTTAAGACAGAGAATCCGCTTGTGTACGGGCTTCCTTCATCTGTCAGAATATATGAAGGCTGTAAGGAAGATATTACATTTGAAACAGACTGCCCGCTTACGGTTAAAGAAGGCAGGGAATGGGTAGACGGACTTAATATTAAAGATAGTTTGTATGAGTTACGGAATAAGCATTATGAAGCCGGAGAAACAGCGGTTTCAGTTAAAAATGTGTTTTTCAGATACACTAAGAATTCTGCAAATGTACTTGAAAATATCAGCTTTGATATAGAGAAGGGCAGGATAACTGCTCTGCTTGGAAGCAATGGAGCAGGAAAGACGACCCTTTTAAGACTTATGTCAGGAATTAAAAAGCCTATATCCGGTAAGGTGAAGGTGAATGGAAGATGTGCGGTGCTTCCGCAGAATCCAATGGCACTGCTTAGTCAGATAAGTGTTGAGGAAGAACTTGCATCGGCAGTCATGGATAAGGGAAATGTGTCTGTTAAGGATATGGACAGGAAACAGCGAATTGAACTTGTTGAGAGTATGCTGGAGCGTACAGGGCTTCTTAATGTGAGAAAGCAGCATCCGTATGATTTGAGCGGAGGTCAGCAGCAGAGGCTTGCATTTGCAAAGATACTGCTGTATGAACCAGACATTATTCTGCTTGATGAGCCAACTAAAGGAATTGACCCGTTCTTCTGTAGAAAGATGGGTGAATGGTTAGAAGAATTAAAGAATATGGGGAAAACTATTGTGATAGTTTCCCATGATGTGGAATTCTGTGCAGTATATGCTGACCAATGTGGATTAATATTTGACAGAAACATAGAAAGCTACACAGATTCACACAGCTTCTTTGCAGGCAATATATTTTTCACGACGGATACCAACAGAATTATGACCAATTTTTTCAAAGATTGTGTAACATGTGATGAAGCTGTTGAAGCGATTCACAGATGTTTAGAGGATAATAGATAATGAGTGTTAATTACATGCTTATAAGCGTTATTATACTGGCTGTTGCAATTGCCATTCCTTTCTTAACATTTGAAAAGAGAAAGCCGAAGGCAAGGCATGTTGTGATGATTGCAGTTATGTCAGCGCTTACAGTTGTTGCTAATATAATATGTGCGTATACGATACCTCTTCATGCAGGTACAGCACTTGTGATAATAACAGGGATTGCATTTGGACCACAGACAGGATTTCTTACAGGTGTACTGTCAAGATTTGTATGTAATTTCTTTATGGGGCAGGGGGTATGGACTCCGTGGGAAATGGCTGCGTGGGGGCTGCTTGGTGTTCTTGCTGGAATTGTATTTTATAAGCCGGAGCTTGTCGGATACTTTGATGATAAGAAAGAGATTGTAAGAAAGCAGACTAAAACTGGTCTGTCAGTTATGGCTGTTCCTGTTGTATGTATGGTTGTCTCAGAACTTGTAGGATATATTGTATATATATTTACCACAAAGCCGGGAGAGACGTTCTTTGGGTGGAGGCTGTATGCTTTCGGTCTTGTGGGAATTATTGCGGCGGTGCTTCTTATGAGAAGCCGTATACCTTGTAATTTCATTACAGTGACAATATTTACATTTATAAGTGTGTTTGTTATATATGGTGGAATTATGAATATTGCAGCCATGATGATGAACAGCACATATACGGATTCAGGCAGCGCCAATATATCATGGGAAGCGTTGAAGCTTCTGTACATAACCGGAGCACCTTATGATGCAATGCATGCGGGCGGTGCGGCTGTGTGTGCATTTCTTTTTGGGGACGGGCTGCTTGGAAAGCTTACACGAGCAAGAATTAAATATGGGTTATAGAGTGCTATAATTTGGAAAGACCTACTATAATGACATTTACGGGCGATTGAGTAGGTCAATTGAGGCGTATGATATTGCTATGGTGGAGCGAGAAACCTACTCAATAGCTAATTAGATACATTATAGTAGGTCATTTTCTTAGAATTGAAGCTGTCATGCGTAGAAGGTGTGCGTAAAAGACATACTAAATTGGGAAAAAGCATTTGGTTAGTAGGTGATTGAGATTAATTGGATGAAATATACGGCTTTAAAAACCTACGGAAGTGATGATAGATAGTGGCTTAGTAGGTCTTTGGAAAATATATAAAGAAAAAGCTTATACTATGGTGTTGAATTACCGATATATAAAAAACAGCCGCCGGATATCACGAGGATTCCGGCGGCAGAGTTGTAATAACAGGATGGTTAATAACCAGCTTTTATAGATTATATGTGTCTGCAGTTATTAGCGGGCACTTTTTTTATTGTAAACAGTTACACCTGTGAATGTAGCAGCACAAGCAGCAGCTAAGAGCAGGTACATGTAAACATTAACATCACCAGTTGCAGGTGAAGTAATATCTGTATTAGTATTGCCGGCTTCTGTTGGGTTTTCTGCAGGAGCTTCAGTAGAAGGTTCTTCTACTGGTGCGTTCTTAGCATCAGCAATAGCCTTAACTTCTGCTGATACATCAAATGGATTAGTCTTTCCGTCAAGAGCATACTGGTAAGTTACAAGACCAATCATTGAATCCTGAGCAGAATATACACTGTCATATCCCTGATATGTGTAGCAGCCAGGTGTTACAGTTGACTTGTAGTTCTTAATAAGTGCATTGTAGTTAGTTGCAGCATAATCTGTAATGTTATACTGTGCAAAAAGTGCTAAAGCTAAAGCAGTGGCATTAGGATTAGATGCATACCAGTTCTTAGAGTAATCTTCACTCCAGTACTGTCCCTGTGTTGAACCATCTGGGTCTGCAAGAGTCTTAACATATGTAATTGCACCATCAATAGCAGATTTTACATCAGCATCAGAATAAGCAGAAGCAAAAGGAATTAATGAGATACCGTTGTTATCTGCAGAAGTACCAGAGTAATCAATACCATTGCCGCCAGCGCAAAGAGTAGTTAATGCTTTCTTAACTGCTGCAATTGCCTTATCTGCATTAGTTAAAGAATCTTTGTAAGAATTAACAGCACTATAGAAAGTACCAATATGATATGGATTAATACCTGTTGATGAGTATGTATTCCAGTCATATGTGTAAGTTAAATCACTGTCAGTGATATTGGCAAGTAAATTGTCAAATGCAGCAACAATATTACAGCCATTAAAATCTGTAGCGTCATTACCAGTTACTGCAAGAACCATAAGAAGGTATGCATAACTTGAAAGCGTATCGTTAGGGCATGCATAAGGTGCAAGACTTATGTTGAGCGTACCATCCTTATTAACCAATGCTTTAACACTGCTTAAGTATGCTTCTGTCTGCTTAGAACAATTATAACCTGAACGGATTGAAAGAAGAAGATTTCTTGAAGCATTGTAGAATGAACTTGTGTCGGCGATATTGCTGTAATTAGCATTAACCATAAGGTAAGAAGCAGTAAGCTGTGCTTCCTGTCTTACATCGGCTGCAGCAGGAGCTGTAGCGTCTGTTGTTGTATCTGCGAAAGCTGGTACGATATTCATGCAGATTAAGCATGCAGCAACCAGAAATGCAAATACCTTTCTTTTTAATTGTTTCATGTTTTCCTCCTTGACCACCTCTCACCAGGTGATGTGAAAATTTATAGTGCAGTAAATATCCTGACTTGCCGCTTAAGCCATTTCTTAAGCCTTCCCATGCACAGTGCCATGCTTAAGTTAAGGATGAATGTATAGCGTATTCAAAACTAAAGCTGCTGCTGATTACAGTGGCATAATATAAAAAATGTGTCGGCATACAGTAGAGTGAGCTGTTATGGATTCTGACCATATTCCTTACTGCCTGCTTGATTGTACCTTTATGTAGAAAATGTGTCAATTACATTTACCTTTGCTTTACATATATTTTACATAACTCCGATAGTGGATTTTACACACCAGTGTGACAATAAAACTATTGCCAAAGAAAAGATGTGGTTAAAAGAAAAATGAGGAATGATATGAAATTCACAGAAATTAAGAAAAAGTTTTTGGACTATTTTCGGGAAAAGGAGAACGGGGCAATGAGCATAAACACTAAAGAAACAACACAGAGAGTATGTTACACAAACAGGGAGCTGTCATGGCTTGCATTTAATGAGAGAGTATTAAATGAAGCAGCTAATCCTAAAGTTCCACTTGCGGAAAGACTTACATTTGCATCGATATACCAGACTAATCTGGATGAATTCTTTATGGTACGCGTGGGAACGCTTATGATGCAGATGCAGCTTCAGGAAAAGGAAAGAGACAATAAAACAGGAATGACAAGTGAAGAGCAGGTAAAAGCTATTCTTGATAAGGTGAGTGAGCTTGAGAAGAAAAAGGGCAGAGTGTATGAACAGCTTATGGGAGAACTTGAGACAGCCGGGATAAGAATAATTAATTTTAATAAGCTGTCTAATGACGAAGGTGCAATGCTGGAGGAATATTTTGATATGCATATAGCACCATTTCTCTCGCCTATGATAATAGGGCAGCAGCAGCCATTTCCTTTTCTTGCAAATAAGCAGTTATATGCAATTGTGCTTATGAAGACTAAGAAGGGTAAGAATAAAATAGGAATAGTACCGTGTTCAAACAGTGTATTTAAGAGACTTATAGAAATTCCTACAAGACCAGGAACATTTATGCTTTCTGAAGAATTGATTCTGCATTTTGTATCAAAGCTGTATGAGAAGTATGAAATACAGGAAAAATCAGTTATGAGAGTTATCAGAAATGCAGATATAGATGCTGGTTCATTTGATGACGAAGACCTTGATTACAGAAATATGATGGAACATATGGTTAAGCAGAGAAACAGGCTTAATCCGGTATGTGTACAGTTAAATAGAGAAATAAACGACAAAGCAAAGAAAAAGCTTACAGATTATCTTGAAATAGGTGCAAAACACCTGATTGAAGAGAGAACTCCACTGGATATGTCATTTGTATTCCAGCTGCAGAACGTGTTAAAGAATAAGTCAGAGCTTTTTTATAAGAAAAGAGTTCCACAGCCAAGTAAAGAAATCAGTATGAATGAAAAGATAATTCCACAGATTGAGAAGAAGGATGTTGTTCTTTCATACCCATTTGAGAGTATGAGACCATTCATATCTATGTTAGAGGAAGCAGCTAATGACCCGACTGTTGTATCGATTAAAATGACTCTTTACAGAGTTGCTGACAGAAGTAAGATAGTTGAAACTCTTATTGAAGCGGCTGAAAATGGAAAAGAGGTTATTGTTCTTGTGGAGCTGAGAGCCAGATTTGATGAGGCTAATAATATTGAAATGTCTAAGAGACTCGAGGAGGCTGGATGCCAGCTTTTATATGGTCTGGGTGATTATAAGGTGCACTCAAAGTTATGCCTTATAACACGTTCGGTTAATAATACATTTTCATATATAACACAGATAGGAACAGGCAATTATAATGAAAAGACCTCAAGATTATATACAGATCTGTCGCTTATTACAGCTAATCAGGAGATAGGTGCGGATGCGGCTGCGGTATTTGCAGCCTTGCAGAAGGGTGAGACAGTAGATGATTCTAACCAGCTTCTTGTTGCGCCAAATTGCCTGCAGAACAGAATTCTTTCAATGATAGATGAGCAGATTGATAAGGTAAAGAACGGTGAAGAGGGATATGTTGGAGTTAAGATTAATTCCCTTACAGACAAGCTTATTATTGAGAAGTTAATTGAAGCTTCACAGGCAGGTGTTAAAATAGATCTTGAAGTAAGAGGAATATGCTGTATAAAGCCGGGAGTTAAAGGCTATACAGATAATATCCGCGTGGTAAGTGTTGTTGGCCGCTTCCTTGAGCATTCAAGAATATATCGTTTTGGAAGAGGAGATGACCAGAAGATATATATTGCATCGGCAGATTTTATGACAAGAAATACTACAAGACGTGTGGAGGTTGCTGCACCTGTGCTTGATAAGCATTGTCAGGAACGCATAATTCATATATTTGATCTTATTATGCAGGATGACGAGAAAGGCAAAGAGCAGAATAGTGATGGAGTATACTGTGACAGACATATCAATAATCCTAAGATTGATTCACAGGAAACTTTATACGAAGAAAGCTATGAAGCGGCAGCCAGTGCAGAATAATTAAGAAAATGGAGGCTAACAGGTATGAAGATAGGTATGCTTACAAGTGGTGGAGACTGCCAGTCTCTTAATGCGGCAATGAGAGGTGTTGCCAAAACTTTGTATAATAATTCAAATGATGTTGAAATATACGGATTTCTTGATGGTTATAAAGGAATGATTACTAAGAATTACAAACTGATGAAAGAAGAGGATTTTAGTGGGATTCTCACAGAGGGAGGAACAATTCTTGGAACTTCCAGAACACCTTTTAAATATATCAATGAGCCTGATGAGGAAGGACGCGATAAGGTTGCAGGCATGATTAAGACTTATAAGGATTTAAAACTCGATTGCCTGGTAATGCTTGGTGGAAACGGCTCGCATAAGACTGCGGCTCTTTTATCGCAGAAGGGGTTAAATGTCGTTACTCTTCCTAAGACTATTGATAATGATATAGAAGGAACTGAGATGAGTTTTGGATTTCAGTCAGCTATAGATGTTGCGACAAGAACTATTGATGAGATCCACACAACGGCAGCCTCACACAGCAGAGTGTTTATTGTCGAGATTATGGGACATAAAACAGGCTGGCTTACACTTCATTCAGGAATTGCAGGAGGGGCAGATATCATACTTATACCTGAAATTCCATATAATGTTGATGAGGTGTTGAATACAATCAGAAAGCGTGAAAAGCAGGGCAAGAAATTTACTATAATTGCAATGGCTGAGGGTGCAATATCAGATGAGGATGCAAAGCTGTCAAAGAAAGAGCTGAAAGAAAAGAGAAAGACATATACATTTCCATCAGTAGCATATCAGTTGAGTGATGAGCTGCAGAAAAAAGCCGGTCAGGAAGTAAGAGTTACAATACCGGGACATGTACAGCGCGGCGGAATTCCAAGTGCATCAGACAGAACACTTGCAACAAGAATCGGAGTTGAGGCTGCAGGACTTATATTAAGAAAAGATTATGGCAATATGGTATGCATCAAAGATGGAAAATTCTCTAAGATACCACTTGAAGAGGTTGCAGGTAAAACAAAGATGGTTAACGTAGATAATGAACTTATAAGACAGGCTGAAAGCTTAGGCATTAGTCTTGGCAGAAAGGCATAAGTGGTATATAATACAAAGCAAATGCTTCAGGAAAGAAGGGAAATGCTTTGAAGAAATCAGACAGACTAAAGATAGTTATTCTTGGAATAACTGGATTACTTATTCTTATTGGAACCGGAATATTTATATTTATAGGACAGAGTATATGTACCATGGCTGGTGTAGGGCTTTTTGTTATTGTGTGTCTTGGAATGGTTGTTGTTGCAGGAAAGAAAGATGACCAGACAGAAACAATAGAACAGCTTAACCAGACAATATCTGAACAGAGCAGAAGGATAATGAATACTGAGGGGCAGCTTGCAAGATATAAGAGAGAACTTGCAGAGGCGACTGGTAAGAATGAAGCATAATAATTAAATATTAAGGAGATAGTCATGTTACTAGAGATTTTAAAGGCAATTCTTTTCGGTATAGTCGAAGGAATTACAGAATGGCTGCCTATAAGCAGCACAGGGCATATGATTCTGCTTGACCAGGTAGTCAAACTTAATGTATCCGCAGATTTTTATAAGATGTTTCAGGTAGTTATCCAGCTTGGAGCAATAATGGCCGTAGTTATATTATTCTGGAATAAATTGTGGCCTTTTTATATGAAGAAGACTAAGAGTGGTAAGAAAGCAGCTTGGAAAGATGGCGCACTTGCAATGTGGATTAAGATTATTATTGCATGTATTCCGGCAGCGATTGTCGGATTGATTTTCGATGATAAGATAGATGAATTATTCTATCATCCAATCCCTGTTGCTATTGCACTTATCGTTGTAGGTATAGTTTTTATAGTTGTGGAGAATGCAAAGAAAGGCAGCAGGCCAGCAATCAGAAGTATAGGTGAGATAACTTATAAGGCAGCAATAATAATAGGTCTGTTCCAGCTTATAGCAGCAGTATTTCCAGGTACATCAAGATCAGGTGCAACAATTATCGGAGCACTCATAATCGGAGTATCAAGAAGCGTTGCGGCTGAATTTACATTTTTCCTTGCAGTACCTGTGATGTTCGGGGCAAGTCTTTTAAAGATTGCTAAATATGCTGCTGTGGGAATGGCTATGACAGGAACAGAGTGGGTTGTTCTCATTGTAGGCTGCCTTGTTGCGTTCTTTGTATCAGTATTCGTAATCAAGTTCCTTATGGGATACATCAAGAAGCATGATTTCAAGGTGTTCGGTGTGTACAGAATAATTCTTGGTATAGCAGTTATTGCACTCAGCTTTGTATTGTTTTAATTCTAATACACTTCAAGGTATGAATTGTATACATAACCGCTTGTACCATTATAATCAATAAGGGTGTAATAAGCGCCAACAGATGATATAGAACCGGTAGTCCCTCCTGGCACAACTGCAAAGGAGTGGCTGCCGTTTTTGTCTTTATGCATATTGACATAGGAAGCACCTGTCACACGGTAACTTTTAAGAGCAGATGTATTGGTTATGCGTCCATTTGCAAATGTATACGATGGTTGGGAAACTGTGGCAGGCTGTGTGATTTCAGCTTCAGTCTGGATAGTTTCCGGCTCAGTTGGGATAGTTTCTGATTCTGAAAATTCGCTCGCTGTTTCAGAAACTGCAGTTTCTGAATTTGCTGTCTGAGTTTCGGTTACAGCTGTAGTCTCCTGTTTTGTTACATCCTGTGAGAAAGCAGTTTCTTTAACTGTTGCAGCAGGTGTTGTTTTAGATATAGTTTCTGAACTTGTATCTTTAACAGCAGCGGGCTGGGTTTCAGAATTGCTGACAGTGTGAGCATTTTTTTCAAGACCGCCGCCAGCAAAACCGATGTTTTCAAATACTACAACTCCAGCTATAATTATTACAAGGTATAAACCTAAGAATATTTTAATGATTAGATTATTGATTTTCATTGTGACTAAAGACCTCATATTTTTATACTAAAATAATTCTAGTTCTTTTTA
>ERZ1034973.1803-NODE-1803-length-11723-cov-13.219318_pt1 | contig 11723 bp, 9 predicted proteins | sample MGYA00520686_ERZ1034973 | MGnify/ENA primary metagenome ERZ1034973 (study PRJEB33766, sample SAMN09781775) | gut metagenome | biome: gut microbiome | host: Homo sapiens | place: Madagascar | study: EMG produced TPA metagenomics assembly of the PRJNA485056 data... | reverse complement strand
ATTACATCCCTTCTTCCTGTTTATTTACAACTTTAAGGCTATAAGGAGCTACTATGTCCGAAACCACCAAAATTCTGGTCGTGTCCGATGTACACGGTCGGCTGCGGGATCTGCGCTGGCTTTTGCAAAACGAAACCGCCGATGCTATGTTCTATCTCGGCGACGGGTTGTATGACCTGAACGCCGCGCTGACCCTGTGCAGGGAGCCGGTGCCGTACCCCATCTACCGCGTGGCGGGCAACTGCGATGCCGGCTATCCCGACCCCACCGAGGGGCTGGCACCCTTTGCGGGCGTGCTGTTTTTTTACACCCACGGACACCACTACGGCGTAAAAATGGGTACCGACCGCTTGGCGGAATCCGCCGGGGAGCGCGGCGCCGATGTAGCGCTGTTCGGGCATACCCACCGCCGCGCGCTGGTGCGGGGCGTCGGCACAGCTGCCACCGTGTTCAACCCGGGCAGCCTGCGCGACGGCGGCAGCTACGGCGTTATCACCGTGACCGACGGTGAATGTCAATTTGGCTGGAAGAGGGTGCCGGAATTTTGAACCACAACCTGATTTACCTGCCCGAGGTCGGCAGCACCAACGCCTGGGCAAAGGAAAACCTTGCCCGTTTTGCCGATGTGGGCGCGGTGTACTCGACCCACCAGACCGCCGGGCGCGGGCGCTTGGGGCGCATTTGGACGGACGCGCCCGGGCAGGGGCTGTATTATTCGGTGGTCATTAAAACGCCGCTGGCACAGCCCGGCACGCTGCCGCTGTACGCCAGCCTTGCGGCGGCAAGCGCCTTAAAACGGCGCTACAACGTGGATTGTCAAATCAAATGGCCCAACGACCTTTTGCTGAACGGCAAAAAAATCGTGGGCATTTTGTGCGAGATCGCGCCCGACGGACACAGCATTGTGTGCGGCATCGGCTTCAACTTGGCGCAGCCGCAAAGCTATTTTACCGCGCAAAACCTGCCCCACGGCACCAGCCTGACCCTGCAGGGCGTGGCGGTTGACCCCGACAACGACCCCGCGTGGCTGGCGGCATACCTGACCGAGGTGGGCTTCGGCACCGCGATGGCGGACTACGCCGCGCACGGGTTTACCGCCTGCCGCGATGCCTACAAAGCCGTTTGCGTCAATTTGCAGCGCGCCGTGACCTACGACGGCGGGCAGGGCATCGCCCGCGACGTGGACGAGGACGGGCGTTTGGTCGTACACGACGACACCGGGGACGTGAGGGTGTTTACCGGCGAGGTCAGTGTGAAGGGGATTTACGGGAAAGTTTGACAAGGAGAATTTGACGTTGCACCGGAAGATGGCGGTGAGCAAATAAGAAATAATAAATAAGAAATAATAAATGGGGAGTGCGCGCCGTGCGCGCACAATCAACGATGCTCGCGCACCCCGCAAAGCACAAAACCAAATACATAAGCAGCCCTTTCTCAACCGGCAAGGGGATAAAATCCTGTCCTGCCGCACCTGTTGAAGGGGCTGCTTGTTTTTTTAACGTGCCGCCGCAGGCGGCGCACCTTTTTTATTATTTATTATTTCTTATTTATTATTTGTCGAACCTGTGTTTTCCGGGAAATCATACAATTTTTCTCGACTTATGCACCCCGGTTTTCAAAAATTCGACCCATTCGGCAACGTTGACCGCGTGGTCGCCCAGACGCTCCAGATATTTGCTGACCATAAACAAATCCAGCGCGGTGGCGGCGTCATTCGGATTTTTGGCGATATACTGTGCAATTTCCTTCCCGATTTTGGCAAACATTGCGTCGCATTCCTCGTCGGCGGCAACCACCTGCGCCGCCTCGGACAAATCCACCTGCACATACGCGCCGATGGCACGCTTGGTCATTTCCAAGGCGGCGGCGCCCATCTTGTCCAGATCGTCCATCACGCCGACGGCGGCGGCGTTTTCCGGCTCTAAATGCAGGGTGATTTCGGCAATATCGCTGGCGTGGTCCGCCATACGCTCAATGTCGGTGACCATTTTCAGCGCCGTGGACACCTTGCGCAGGTCAGTGGCAACGGGCTGCTGGCGCAAAATCAGCGTCAGGCAGCGATGCTCGATCTCATGCTCGGCAGAGTCGATTTCATTGTCTTGGGCAATGACGCTGCGCGCCAGCTCGGTATCGTGGTGGCGCAGGGCGGTCATGGCGCTTTCGACCGCCGCGCCCGCCGCGTGACCCATCCGCGCCAGCAGGGTATCCAGCTCCAAAAGCTCAGCATCGTAGGCTTTGCGTCTGCTGTACATAACTTGTCCCCCTCCTTAACCGAAACGCCCGGAGATGTAATCCTCGGTGCGCTTGTCTGCCGGGGTGGAGAACAGGCGCTCGGTGTCGCCCATTTCCACCAACTCGCCCAGCAGGAAAAACGCCGTCTTATCGCTGATTCGCGCCGCCTGCTGCATATTGTGCGTGACCATAACAATGGTGTATTTTTCCTTCAGCTCCATCGCCAGATCCTCGACCTTGCCGGTGGAGATGGGGTCCAGCGCGCTGGTCGGCTCGTCCATCAGCAAAACCTCCGGCTCGACCGCCAGGGCGCGGGCGATGCACAGGCGCTGCTGCTGCCCGCCCGAAAGCCCGAGCGCGCTCTTGTTCAGGCGGTCCTTGACCTCGTTCCAGATGGCGGCGCTGCGCAGCGACTGCTCGACGATTTCATCCAGCCGTGCCTTGCTGCGGATGCCGTGGGTGCGCGGACCGTAGGCGATGTTGTCGTAGATGGACATCGGGAAGGGGTTGGGCTTTTGGAACACCATACCCACGCGGCGGCGCAGGACGTTGACGTCCATTTTATCCTTGTAGATGTCGATGCCGTCCAGCAGGATATCGCCGGAAATGCGGCAGCCCTCGACAAGGTCGTTCATACGGTTGAGGCTTTTCAAAAAGGTGGATTTACCGCAGCCGGACGGACCGATAAAGGCGGTGATCTGCTTTTCGGGGATAGCCATATTGATGTCTTTTAAGGCATGGAAGCTGCCGTAGTACAGATCCATGTCGCGGATCTCGAATTTATTCAAGGTAAACCTCCGATGTGTGTTAGTAAGAGGGGGTGTCAAAAATCACGTTCTTGGTCTATGGATGTGTAGGGGCGACCATCGGTCGCCCGCCAATTTTGCGCAGCATCGCGTTTTCCGGGGTGGTTTTCTTGCAAGGCAAACGGGCGCGGGCGAGCAATGCTCGCCCCTACAAGAGTTTTTCAACAGCTTTATTCACTGTTTATTCGCACTCAATTTCCGTGCCACCACGCCGCTGAAGGTATTGATGACCAGCACCAGCACCAGCAGCACCACGGCGGTGCCGTAGGTCTGGTTGATGTACAGCCCCTCGCTGGAAAGCAGGTACATATGCACCGCCAAGGTGCGGGTGGAACTGAACACCGAGTTTGCCACCTTGGGCAGTGTGCTGGCGGTGTAAATCAGCGCGGCGGTTTCGCCCACGATGCGCCCCGTTGCCAGAATCACGCCGGACAACACGCCGGGCATCGCGCTGGGCAGCACCACGCGGAACACCGTGCGCAGCTTGCCCGCGCCCAAGCCGAAGCTGCCCTCGCGGTAGGAATCCGGCACCGCCAGCAGGGCTTCCTCGGTGGTGCGCATAATAACAGGCAGCACCATGATCGCCAGCGTAAAGGCGCCCGCCATCAGGCTGTAGCCCCAGTGCAGCGCATTGACAAAGAACAGCATACCGAACAAGCCGTACACAATGGACGGGATGCCCTGCAGCGTTTCGGTGGTGATGCGCACCAAGCGCACCAGTTTGCTGCCGCGCGGGGCGTACTCCACCAGCCAGATCGCCGCAAAGACGCCCAGCGGCGTGGCAATGACCAGCGAGAAGGCGGTCATAAACAGCGTGTTGATGAGCGCCGGCACCAGCGAAACGTTGTCGGAGGTGTACTCCCACGCAAAAAGCTCCGGCTTGAGGTTGGGGATACCCATAACCAGAATGTACCCGATCAAAAACACCAGCACGGCGGCGGTCAGCAGCGCTGCCAGCCCCACAAGACCCCGCAGTACCGCTGCCTGTACGCGGGCGGCGGTGCGGTTTTTTCCGGCAGGCAGCACGGTCTGCACACGCGCCGGGGCGGCGGCGGTGCGGGCGTTCGCGGTAACATCAGGCATGGTCGCTGCCTCCTTTCACAAGGCTGAAGCAAAGGTTGATGAGCAAAATAAAGACGAACAGCACCACGCCGGTGGCGATCAGGCTTTCGCGGTGCAGGTCGGTGGCGTAGCCCATCTCCATAACAATGTTGGAGGTCATCGTGCGCAAGCCCTTGAACAGCCCCTGCGGCATCCAGGTCTGGTTGCCCGCCACCATAACGACCGCCATCGTTTCACCGACGGCGCGCCCGATGCCCAAAATAATTGCCGACAACACGCCGCTTTTTGCCGCAGGCAGCACCGCCGAAAAGACGCTGCGCTCATGCGTGGCACCCAGGGCAAGGCTGCCCTCGTAGTAGCTTTGGGGTACGGCGTCCAGGCTGGTTTTGCTGACCGTGATGACGGTGGGCAAAATCATAATGCCCAGCAGCACGCTGGCGGTGAACAGGCTCATCCCCTTGCCGCCCTTGATTTGCAAGACTTGGGTAAAGAACGGCGTTTTGACCATCGCCTGCACGGCGGGCACCAGCACGATCATACCGAAAAAGCCGTACACGACCGACGGAATGCCTGCCAGCAGCTGCACGGCGGGCAGCATAAAGCGGTTGATACCGTCCGATGCAAAGCGCGACATATACACGGCGGTCAGCACGCCCAGCGGCACGCCGACGAGGATCGCCCCCGCCGTGACGTACACCGAGCCGAGGATCATCGGCAGGATGCCGTAGATGTCGCTGCCGGGCTTCCACGTTTTGCCCAGCAGGAACTTGAGCGGACCGATTTCAAACAGCGTAGGTACGCCGTTTGCGAACAGGAACACGCAGATCAGCACCACCGCCGCAATGGACAGACAGGCACATAGGGTGAAAACGAGTTTCATCAGGGTTTCGGTGAATTTGTTTGACATAGCAGACTCCTTTGGCGGCAACAAAAAGGCTTCCCCCGTGGGGGAAGCTGTCCGCGCAGCGGACTGATGAGGGGCTATCTTACGGACGTTGCCCCCTCATCCGGCGCGTTCCGCGCCACCTTCTCCCAAGGGAGAAGGCTTTTTTGGCTTCCCCCGTGGGGGAAGCTGTCCGCGCAGCGGACTGATGAGGGGCTGCCTTGCGGACGTTGCCCCCTCATCCGGCGCGTTCCGCGCCATCTTCTCCCAAGGGAGAAGGCTTTTGGTTGATTTATTCAACCTCGTCCCAAGTAGTGACCTCGCCGACATAGATGCTCTTGATCTGGTCAACGGTCAGGTTCTCGATGGGGTTTTCGGGGTTGACGACAACGGCGATGCCGTCCATCGCCAGCACGGTTGCCTTGGCGCCGGCTTCGGTTTCGCTGTCCTTCAGTTCGCGGCTGGCAAGACCGATGGTGTAGCTGCCGTCCAGTGCGCCGGAAACACCGGTGGTGGAGTCGGTGGTCAGATGCTCGATCTCGGCGTTGGGGTTGACGGTTTTGTACGCTTCCACGAGCTTTTCCATCAGAGATGCCACGCTGGAGGAGCCGCCCACGACGATCTTGCCGGCGGGCTGGGCACTGGTGAAGGCTTCGCCCTCGCTGCCGATGTAGCCCTTGTCGGTGGCAAGTGCCTGACCGTCAGCGCTCAGGCAGTAGGCGATGAAGTCCACGGCAACGGGGTCGGTGGCGTCGCCGTTGGTGACGAGGTTGAACGGACGGGCAAGGGTGTAGCTGCCGTCTTTAACAGTGTCGGCACCCGCCTTGACGCCGTCCACGGTGACCGCCTTGACGGTGTCGTTCAGCGAGCCAAGGCTGATGTAGCCGATGGCGGTGGCATCGTTGGCAACGGCGGTCATAACGCCGTTGGTGCTGCTCTGCACGGCGGCGGCTTCGGTCGTCATATCGACCTTTTTGCCGTCGGCGTCCTTCTGCTCGACGCCGGTCAGCTCAATAAAAGCACCGCGGGTGCCGGAGCCGTCCTCACGGGTGAACACGGCGATGTCCTGCGCGGTGTCAAAGGCATCGGCGGCAGGGGCGGCAGCGGAGGAAGCCTCGGCGGAGGAAACCTCAGAGGAGGCGGGGGCAGCGCCGCAGGCAGCCAGACTTGCCAGCATGGCGGCGGACAGTACAGAGGCGGTAATTGCATTATGTTTCATAGTTCTACTTTCTCACTTTCTGTTCCGGTCGGAACAGCTTTATTGTAGCGCGGTTTGGGCGCCGCTGCGACCATGCGCGTGTACAATCGCCGTAAAGCTTTTGCAAAAAAATTCCCGCTCTTGCAAAAGAATTGTAAAGTTGGTAAAATCGAGGTGTAGGGAAGCTAAGTGATGAGGGGCAATAGAAAACATTGCGCGGTAGGGGCGTGGTATGTCCCGCCCGCGACATAATAGCAACGCCAAACTTACGGGTCATCCGTAGGCACGGCTACTATGCCGCCCGTTGCAGCCAACCCGGTAAATCGACCCAACGGGTAAACCGCACGGAACGGTCAAGACCGTTCCCTACAAACCTACCGGAAATAGGTGCTTTGCCTATAACTGCTTACCTCCCGGTTATTTGTAGGGAGGGGTTTTTACCCCTCCTTGCAATTTTGCGACTACCATAAATTTCCCCGGCGGGGTGGGGTCACCCCGCCCTACGGGACAATAAAAATTACCACCCGGTAGGGGCGGGGCATGCCCCGCCCGCGACATAACAGCAGCGCACACTTCCCCATTTTCTACCTTATTTAAAGGAGTTTGTATGGAATACGTCATCCGTCCTATTGCGACCATCCGCACGGATTTTCCCGATAAATTCGGCATTCCGCGCCAAAGCGGGCTTGTCAAAGAACTGACCGCCCGCATCGTGTTGGAGCCGGAATACCGCGACCCCAACGCGCTGACCGGGCTGACCGAGTACAGCCATCTGTGGCTGATCTGGCAGTTTTCCACCGTGGCGCAGGAGTACGCCGCCGGGCGCAAGTGGCGCCCCACCGTGCGTCCGCCGCGTCTGGGCGGCAATGTGCGGCGCGGCGTGTTTGCGACCCGCAGCCCCTACCGCCCCAACGCGCTGGGGCTTAGCTGCGTGGAGCTGGTGGGCGTGGACGGCTGCGATATCTTGGTGCGCGGGGCAGATTTGCTGGACGGTACGCCGATTTTTGACATCAAGCCGTATCTGCCGTATGTGGATGCCCACCCGCAGGCGCGGGGAAGTTTTTCGGACCTTACGGCGGATTACGCCCTGCAGGTGCAGTGCGACCCGGCGCTTTTGGAAAAACTGCCCGCCGAAAAGCGCGCGGGGCTATTGGGCGTTTTGCGCTCCGACCCGCGCCCGGCGTACCAGCACGACCCCGACCGCGTGTACAAATTGACCTTTGGCGGGGCGGAGGTTTCGTTTCGGGTCGTGGAGGACACCGTAATTGTGGAGAGTGTAGAGTTGAGAGTTAAGAGTTAAGAGTTAAGATAAGGTATGCCGCCCGCCGGGCGGCACGTTTTTTATGGGAAAAAGCCTTCCCCTTGGGGGGAAGGTGGCGCGGTACGCGCCGGATGAGGGGCGAATGTCCGGCAACCGCAATTTTCCCCCTCATCAGTCACCTTCGGTGACAGCTTCCCCCAAAGGGGGAAGCCTTTCGGGTGGTTCACGCAAGCAGTCCCTCTTATCGTACCCTTTCCGCCCCATTTCCGCCCGGTTTTGTTCAATCTGGTCAAAATGCACACTTCACACCAAAAAATATGTGCAACATTCTAAGAAAAACCCCTTTACGAATGGGGTCATTTTTTGGTACAATAAAGCTATGCAAAAGCGCTTTTTTGCAAGTGCGCCCGGAGCAAAATTTGGGCAAATGCGCAAAGGGGCGTGGGCCTGTGCGGGTCATCCCGCACGGAATGCAAATCACTCTAATGAAAACGGAGGAAGAAAAATGCCCAGAGCAAAACAGTCTATGGATGGCAACACCGCGGCTGCGCATGTAGCTTATGCGTTTACCGATGTAGCTGCTATCTATCCTATCACCCCCTCCAGCCCTATGGCGGACACTGTTGACCAGTGGAGCGCCGCAGGTCTGAAGAACATCTTCGGCAACCAGGTCAAGGTTGTTGAGATGGAGTCCGAAGCCGGTGCCGCCGGTGCTGTGCACGGTTCTCTCGGAACCGGTGCTATCACCACCACCTTCACCGCTTCTCAGGGTCTGCTGCTGATGATCCCCAATATGTACAAGATCGCTGCTGAGCAGCTGCCCTGCGTGTTCGATGTTTCTGCACGTACCGTTGCTACCCAGTCCCTGAACATCTTCGGTGATCACAGCGACGTTATGGCATGCCGCCAGACCGGCTTCGCAATGCTGGTCGAGAGCAGCGTGCAGGAAGTCATGGACCTGTCCCCTGTTGCCCACCTGGCAGCAATCGAGGGCCATGTTCCCTTCCTGAACTTCTTCGATGGCTTCCGTACTTCTCATGAGTACCAGAAGATCGAGAAGTGGGATTACGCCGATCTGAAGGAAATGTGCAACATGGAGGCCGTGGAGGAGTTCCGCAAGAAGGCTCTGAACCCCGAGCACCCCAAGATGCGCGGTTCCCACGAGAACGGCGACGTGTTCTTCCAGCATCGTGAGGCCTGCAACTCTGTCTACGACGCACTGCCCGCAGTCGTCGAGAAGTACATGGCCAAGATCAACGAGAAGCTGGGCACCAACTACGACCTGTTCAACTACTACGGCGCCCCCGATGCTGACCGCGTCATCATCGCCATGGGTTCCATCTGCGACGTTGCCGAGGAAGTTGTTGACTACCTGACCGCCAAGGGCGAGAAGGTCGGTCTGATCCTGGTTCGTCTGTACCGTCCTTGGGTTTCCTCTGCTCTGCTGAAGGTCCTGCCCAAGACCGCCAAGAAGGTTGCCGTTCTGGACCGCACCAAGGAGCCCGGCTCTCTGGGCGAGCCTCTGTATCTGGACGTTGCCACCACCCTGCGCGAGGCTGGTCTGAACGACATCGTGCTGACCGGCGGCCGTTACGGTCTGGGCAGCAAGGACACCCCGCCGTCCAGCGTTTTCGCGGTTTACACCGAGCTGGCGAAGGATGCTCCCAAGCCCCGCTTCACGCTGGGCATCACCGACGACGTGACCAACCTCAGCCTGCCTGAGGTCAAGCCCGCCCCCATCACCTCCGCCCCCGGCACCAAGGAGTGCAAGTTCTGGGGTCTGGGCGGTGACGGTACCGTCGGCGCCAACAAGAACTCCACCAAGATCATCGGCGACCATACCGACAAGTACATTCAGGCGTACTTCCAGTATGACTCCAAGAAGACCGGCGGTGTGACCATCAGCCACCTGCGTTTCGGCGACAAGCCCATCCGCAGCCCCTACTACATCAACCAGGCTGACTTCGTGGCCTGCCACAACCCCGCTTACATCCACATGGGCATGAAGATGGTCCAGGATGTCAAGCCCGGCGGCGTGTTCATGATCAACTGCCAGTGGTCCGATGAGGAGCTGGGCCAGCACCTGAACGCCGAGGCAAAGAAGTATATCGCTGACAACAACATCCAGCTGTATACCATCAATGCTATCGATAAGGCTATCGAGATCGGCATGGGCAAGCGCACCAACACCATCCTGCAGTCTGCATTCTTCAAGCTGGCTGACGTCATGCCCATCGAGGATGCCGTCAACTTCATGAAGCAGGCCGCTCAGAAGAGCTACGGCAAGAAGGGCCAGGACGTCGTTGAGATGAACTGGAAGGCCATTGACGCAGGCGTTGACGCCATCCACAAGGTGGACGTGCCCGCATCCTGGTCCAACCCCGAAGCTGATCCCGCACCCAAGGCTCTCACCGGCCGTCCGGAACTGGTCAAGCAGATCCGCGACGTCATGGAGCCCATTGCCCGTATGGACGGCGACAGCCTGCCTGTTTCCTCCTTCGTGGCAAATGCAAACGGCGAGTGGGAGCAGGGCGCTTCTGCATACGAGAAGCGCGGCACCGCTGTCAACGTCCCCGAGTGGGATGCTGCAAAGTGCGTTGGCTGTAACCAGTGTGCATTCGTGTGCTCTCATGCTACCATCCGTCCCTTCCAGCTGACCGCTGACGAGCTGGCAGCTGCTCCTGCTCAGACCAAGAGCCGCGACAACAAGCCCGCAAACGAGTACAAGTTTGTCATGGCTGTGTCTCCTCTGGACTGCATGGGCTGCGGCGAGTGCGTCACCGTCTGCCCCACCAAGGCTATCGAGATGAAGCCGCAGGAGAGCCAGTCCGAGCAGCAGGCTGCTTTCGACTACTGTGTCGAGAACATCCGCAAGAAGGACAACATCCCCGGCGTTGTGTCCGAGGTTTCCGTCAAGGGTTCTCAGTTCAACCAGCCGCTGCTTGAGTTCTCCGGCTCCTGCGCAGGCTGCGCCGAGACCTCCTATGCCCGCCTGATCACCCAGCTGTTCGGCGAGAAGATGTTCATCTCCAACGCCACCGGCTGCTCCTCCATCTGGGGTGGTACCGCTTCCATCAGCCCGTACACCACCAACAAGGAGTCCGGTCACGGTCCCGCTTGGATCAACTCCCTGTTCGAGGACAACGCCGAGCATGGTCTGGGTATGCAGATCGGTTACGAGACCGTCCGCGCCAACCTGATCACCAAGGTTGAGGCCCTGAAGGGCAAGAACGCTGAGCTGGATGCTGTCATCGACAACTTCCTGGCTACCAAGAACAACACCAAGGCCAACGACGCTCCCGCCAAGGCTTTGATCGCTGCTCTGGAGGCTTGCGGCTGCGCCGAGGCTCAGGAGATCCTGAAGGACAAGCAGTACCTCGCCAAGAAGAGCTTCTGGATCTTCGGCGGCGACGGCTGGGCTTACGATATCGGTTACGGCGGTCTGGACCACGTCCTGGCTTCCGGTCACGATGTCAACGTTATGGTCTTTGACACCGAGATGTACTCCAACACCGGCGGACAGGCTTCCAAGGCCTCCAACATCGGTGAGGTCTGCCAGTTTGCTGCTGCCGGTAAGGAAATCAGCAAGAAGAGCCTGGCCGAGATCTGCATGACCTACGGCTACATCTACGTTGCTCAGATCGCTCTGGGTGCCAATATGGCTCAGGCTGTCAAGGTCATCGCCGAGGCCGAGGCTTACCCCGGTCCTTCTCTGATCATCGGCTACGCTCCCTGCGAGCTGCACGGTGTTAAGGGCGGTATGACCAACTGCCAGAACGAGATGAAGAAGGCTGTTGAGGCCGGTTACTGGAACCTGTTCAGCTTCAACCCCGCCAACAAGGCCGAGGGCAAGAACCCCTTCACCCTGACCTCCAAGGCCGGCGATATGAACAAGTATCAGGACTTCCTGGCTAACGAAACCCGTTACAGCCGCCTGTCCCGCGCCTTCCCCGATCGCGCTAAGGAACTGTTCGAGAAGAACCAGGCTGTTGCCGACGCCCGCTTCACCCACCTGACCAAGCTGGTCGAGCTGTACAAGTAATTTTGCACAGCCGTTCCATCACGGCATAAATTTGCCCCCAACCGCAAGGTTGGGGGCATTTTTGTTTATAGATAATAGATAAAAGATAAAAGATAATAAATAAGGTGGAGTTTGCGCCCGCAGGGCGCAAACAAAAATGCAATCCGTAGGGGCGGCATATATGCCGCCCGTTGCAGCCATACCGGCAAATCAACCTAACGGGTAAATCGCACGGAACGGTCAAGACCGTTCCCTACAAA
>ERZ1034973.1797-NODE-1797-length-11758-cov-9.737418_pt1 | contig 11758 bp, 8 predicted proteins | sample MGYA00520686_ERZ1034973 | MGnify/ENA primary metagenome ERZ1034973 (study PRJEB33766, sample SAMN09781775) | gut metagenome | biome: gut microbiome | host: Homo sapiens | place: Madagascar | study: EMG produced TPA metagenomics assembly of the PRJNA485056 data... | reverse complement strand
ATTGCATTTATAGATCCTAAAGATGAAATATCTTTTGGTGAATTGGAACAGAAAGCAAAATGTATCGGTACATATATTTCGTATATGTGTGATGTTAGAAGTGCTGTTGGTTTCTATATGGAAAAGAATACTGATGCGGTATGTGGGATGCTTGGTGCCGTCTATGGAGGTTGTCTGTATTCGTTCTTGGATACAAGACAGCCAGAAAGCAGGATGCATCAAATCATATCTGTATTACAGCCAGCATTGATTTTGACAGATGAAGAACATCTAGAAGAAGCACATAAGTTGTTCCCAGAGATTCGTGTAGAAGTCATTGCGGATATCCTTTTTGAAAAGAAGATGGATCAGGAACGACTTGATGCCATTAGAGAACAGGCACTGGATATGGATCCTCTGTATGTTAACTTTACATCCGGTTCTACGGGTGTACCGAAGGGTGTTACGGTCTGTCATAGGAATGTGATTGATTTTATTGAAGTATTTGTTAAAACAACCGGTATTCAACAGAGTGATATTTTAGGAAATCAGGCACCATTTGATTTTGATGTATCTGTGAAAGATATTTATAGTGGACTATGTACAGGTGCAAGTGTTGCCATCATTCCTAGAGAATACTTTTCAAATCCTACGGTATTAATGGATTATTTGAGTGCACAAAGATGTACTGTTCTTATCTGGGCAGTGAGTGCGATGTGCTTTGTATCTATTATGAATGGTCTGCAGTATAAGACACCTGTTAGTGTAAGACTCGTCATGTTCTCTGGAGAAGTGATGCCAATTAAGCAACTGAACAAATGGACAAAGGCATTGCCTTTTACAACATTTGTGAATTTATATGGACCTACAGAAATTACATGTAACTGTACCTATGAAATTTTAGAAACAAGAGAATATGAATTAGATGAAGTGCTTCCGATTGGAAAAGCATTTGATAATGAAAAAGTATTTCTTCTGGATGCAAATGATGCATTGATTCAAGTACCGGATCAAGAAGGAGAAATCTGTGTTTCTGGTACATGTGTTGCGTTAGGCTACTATCATGATATGAAGAAAACAAATGAAGTTTTTGTTCAAAATCCTTTGAATGATAAAACATATGAAAGAATTTATCGTACAGGAGATTTAGTGAAATACACAAATGATTTGAAACTTATTTATACAAGTCGAAAGGATTTTCAGATCAAACATCTTGGACATCGTATTGAACTTGGTGAAATTGAAGCACAGGTGGAACGACATACATCGATTACACGTGCAATCTGTATTTATGATTCGAACAAGAAAAGAATTCTTCTTTTCTATGTAGGAAATATTGAGGGAAAACAGCTGATCAGTGAATTGAGAGATGTATTGCCCGGATATATGTTACCTAATAAGGCATTTGCATTAGATGCGTTTCCAATGAATAAGAATGGAAAAGTAGATCGCAATGCGTTAAAAGAACTTGGAGGAATCAAACATGCTTGATCAGGAAGAATTGAAATATATTGCTTCAACGTATCAGACACCTTGTTTTGTCTTTGATGAAGAAGCATTGATTGAAAGAGTGAAAGAAATCAGAAAGATCAGCGAAAGAAAATATCATCTTTGTTATTCCATTAAGGCAAATCCTTTTCTGATTCCTACAATGATTCAGATTGTGGATCATTTAGAAGTGTGTTCTCCTGGGGAATTGCAGATTTGTAAAGCATTACATGTGCCTGGGAATATGATTATTTATTCTGGGGTAAATAAAGAAGCATGGGATATTGATGAAGCGATTCAATATGGTGTTGGTGTATTGACTTGTGAATCACTGAAACATGTGAAATGTATCAATGAAGAAGCAAAAAAGTTAAATGTTACTGTACCTGTATTGTTACGATTGAATGCGGGTTCGCAATTTGGAATGTCGAAGGAAGATTTGTTTTCTGTAATTGATCAAATGGATGTATATTCAAATATTCAAGTTAAAGGAATTCATTACTTTGTTGGAACGCAAAGAAAAAAGATTGAACACAAAGTCAAAGAATTAGAAATGTTAAAAGCATTGTTTCAAGAAATTGAAGCAGAACATCATGTAAAGCTAAATAAATTAGAGTATGGATCTGGATGTAACGTATCATTATTTGAAAATGAAGATTTCAGTGATACATATCAGCCACTCAAAGAAATCCATACAGAATTGAGCTCTTTCACACAAGACGTTACGATTGAAATGGGAAGATTTTTTGCGACGTATTGTGGAACATATCTCACAAAAGTAATGGATTTAAAAGAAAACAAAGGTGTGAATTATTGTATTGTGGATGGTGGTATCAATCATGTGAACTATTATGGAAGCATGATGGGGATGAATGTACCAGTGACACAACATATAACAGATATGGAAGTTGAAGCAAAAGACTGGTGTATCTGTGGATCTCTTTGTTCAACAAATGATATTTTGATTCGTAAGTATCATAAAGGATTATCAGAAGGAGATCTGATTGCTTTTGAAAATATTGGTGCGTATTCTGTAACTGAAGGCATTAATTTATTCTTAAGTCGTACGCTGCCTTGTGTACTTCTGAGAAAAAAGAAGTATGATTATGAAGTACAAAGAGAACATGTTGAATCTTATGTTCTCAATATATCTGGAGGAAGAAAAAATGAATGAATTGTTAGAATTATTAGAAGATATTAAAGAAGATGTTGATTTTGAACATTGCGATAAATTAATTGATGATCATATCATTGATTCTTTTGATATCTTACAGATTATTTCCACGTTGAATGATCATTATGATATTTCAATTCCAGCTTCTGAAATCGTGCCTGAAAACTTTAATAGTGCCAAAGCATTATATGCAATGGTTGAAAGATTGATGGAAGAATAGTGTTTGTGAATTGTGTGAAGTTACACACAATCTTTTATGGAAGTGTCCACTGTGTTAAAATAATTCGGACACTTTTTTAGATGCAAAGGAGGGATGTATGGCTAATTCTATGAATAAAAAGAAAAAAGTAAAAATCAGTGGTATTTTAACAATCTTGTTATGTATCACTGCGATTGGTATTGTCGCGGCGCTTGGTTTTAATATTTACAAGATTAAAACAAGCAATACAGGTAATGGTGATACTGTTGAAACAGAAAAGGTTGATAACGAGTATTCCAATGAGAAATATTCTATTGGAAATAACCCAACAGATATCAACAAAAAATATTTCAAAGAATTGAATGAAGCTGTCAAAGGAAAAGACGTAAAAGATGAAAACGGTAATACATATACAGGTGAAGAAGCAATTGCGGAAACAGTTGTAAAGAGCTTTATCTGCCAGTATTACACATGGACAAATAAAGATGGTAACTATGATATTGGGGGTATGCAATATATTTATAGTCCAAAGCAGTCTGACTTTGAAACATATACATTGTATAACTTCTATAAAGATATGGATTTATATCTATCAAAGGATGGTAGAAGTTCTTTGATTGAAGTGAAGAAAGTGACAATCAATAATGTTTCTAGAGTTGATGATTATACTGTGACATATACAGATGAAAATGGTGATGAACAATCCGCAGGTTTACCATGCGTCAATGTTGAAGCTTCATGGGAATATGATTCTGATACAAAAATGAATGCATCTGAAATTCAGACATCCGCTACATTCCATGTAGTGAATAATAACGATAGATGGGAAATAGGAGGTATTGAATAATGAGAGATCCTTTTGATTATTTGAATCTAGATTATACAGATACACCTTCTTTTCCTGATGAACCAGAAGAATTGGGAAATGTATCAAATAGTACAAGCATTCCAGCGTTTAATTTTAATTCTTCATTTAGAAGTGAACCAGAACAGCCTAAAGTTGTAAATGATGAGGAAAAGAGCACAAGTATTCCAGCATTTAACTTTAATAAGCCAGTAGAAGAAACACCAAAGAAGAGAAATTCTGCTTTTGACTTAGAAGCATTTATGAATGAGGATGATGATCAGAAAAGCTCTGCTCCATTATTTCCTGATGTACCAGTGAAAATTGAACAACCTGATTCACCGTTAGAAGCAACAGAGCAGACTGTTCAGTTGCCAACAATGACAGATGATTCTAATGGTGGTGGAAACAATATCCCTCCACAAACACCAAAAAATAAAAAGTCAAAGAAACCTAAAAAGGGCGAATTTAAGAAAGATCCAACAGCTTTAAATATTATTGTTACAATTTTTACAATTGTAGCAAATATTCTTGTTGTTTATATTTTGTTTAATACAACAAAGTTCTCTAGTATTGGTCAGAATATCTTTATGATGATCAATATCGCAGTACTTGCGATTCTTCTTTTATTGGACTTATTAGTCATTTTAATGATTCGTACGAGAAAAATTGCATTGTTTGTAATTTCTGTCATTGTTTTATCACTCTTTGTTGGTGGCGGAGGCTATGGCTTCTATGCACTTGGAAGAGTGAATAAAAATGTTAACAAGATTACAGGAGAAAAGAAGGAAGAAGAGGTTGCGGCTTCTTTAGTTATTTACAGTGGTACAAGTGGTGATCCGATTACAGATGTTAAGGATCTTGAAGGAAGAAGAGTAGGCGTAGCGAAAGGTACACAGACTTCTGAAATTGCGAAAACAAAACTTTCTTCAGAAGGTGTTAAAGTGGAATATGTTGAAGTGAATGGATACACAGACCTTCTTTCCAACTTGATTACAGGTGCTGTTGATTGTGCTGTTTTACCAGTTACATATCAATCTCAGTTTGCTGAAGATGAAAATTTATCTGCATATTTGAAAGATACGCAATCTATTTTAGATTTTTCTGAAACAGTTACTTCAACAGGTGAAGCTGGTGCAAAAAAAGATATTACAAAAGAACCATTCACAGTACTTGTCACAGGTGAAAATGAAGGATTGGCAGACTCTATTATCTTGATGTCTGTAAATCCAATTTCCATGAAAGTTACAATGACTTCTATCGCAAGAGACTCTTATGTTCCTATCTCCTGCTATGGATCAAGTGATAAAATAAATGCAGCACATGCTTCCAGTGAATCTTGCATGGTGAAAACAGTTGAAAATTTAATGGGTATTGACATTGACTATACGATTGAATTCAATTTTGCATCTGTTGTACAAGTAGTAGACGCAGTAGGTGGTGTTGACGTTGAAAATGATACGCCTTTCTATGGTCAGTCATGGGATTTAACAACGAATGAATTGAATGTAATTCCTATTCCATATGGTGGATTAGTACATATGAATGGTGCAGAAGCATTGGGATTTGTAAGAGAACGTATGGCTTATGCAGATGGAGACTTTGCGAGACAAAGACATCAGCAGGCTGTAATTGAAGATATTATTAATAAAATTATGACTTCTAAGAGTCCACAAATGTTCTTGGATATCTTGGATGCCGCAGGTAATAACATCAAAACTAACTTTACTGTTGAACAAATGACAGGATTTATCAACTATGCTTTGCAGAAAGCTAAACGTTATTATAATGAAGGTGATATTTCCGGATTATTCAATTTTGAATCTTCTAGAGTCTATGGATACGCAGCTAACTTATGGAATAGTAGTCTTCAGATGGATCTTTGGATTTATCGATTATTTAATGGATCGATTCAAGACTGTGCAAATGCAATTAAACGCAATTTGAGTACAACTGCTACTCCAGATACTCCAGCATCTGTCAGTTGGTCTGCGGCAGATACATTTACGCCAGATCCTGTATCTCAAGAATATTACAATGAGGCACGTATTACAGATAGTGGTAGACCTTCTGATGTTCCAGAGCCAAGTGAATCTACAGAACCTACAGATAGTCCAACTCCATCTGCTTCTGCTAGTCCTACAACGTCTTCTGAACCTACACCAGAACCAACAGTAGAACCAACGCCAGAACCAACACCAGATCCTGTTGAGCCAGCGCCAACACCAGATCCTGTTGAGCCAGCGCCAACACCAGATACAAATACGGAGACACCAGCAGAATCTGCGTAAGGAATTCTTTGGTCTTATGAGATTGATTTCTCATAAGACTTTTTTTAATTGTTTGTTACGTGTAAAATATTGGTTATGGAAAATAATAGTTCAAAATTAGGCTTGATTAAAAAAGCATTTTATATCTGGGCAGTACAGTATCATTTCGTGATACCGAAAGATATTTTGAAAATGTATGTTCATAAGTTTAGACATGAAAGTGAAAATATCTCTAAGTATGGGCAGAGATTTTTTGATCCTTCTAATGAAAAAGATTATAAGAAATGGTTAACTTTACAGGAATATAAAAAACAAGATGGTTTGTATACGGATATTACATTTGTTGGAAGAAATGTGAGTAATTTGAATGCTAATGGATTAGCTGCAGTATCTATGGATACAATGAATACATCTAGAATTCATACGTCATATACTTGTCTGGTTGGTGAAGGAATTCATTTATATGAACCATTTTTCGCATATTTGAATGAATGTGATTGTGATGCAATCTATTTTGATTCTGACTTATATGTGAATGGTGAAAGAAAATCTCCAAAATGTAAACCTGATTTTTCCTATCATACGTTAAGAGGATTTAACTATATTGGAAATCTCGTCATTGTGAAAACAGAATTATTAAAACAGTTTGATGGGAAAGAAGTAGATATCTATAGATATTTATTAGAATTAAGTGATCAGAAGATTGAATGGAAACATATTTCTAAGATTGTGTATGGGGAAGCAGAAGATACATTTAATGTTTACCCACTAAAGTCATATATTGATGATCATCATATTCCTTGTAAGTTAATGATGCATTCAGATTATGCATATCTTTCTTATCCTGTAAAAGAAGAACCACTTGTATCCATTATGATTCCTACAAAAGATGGTGTAGAGGATTTGAAGAAGTGTGTTGATTCTATATTTGACAAGAGTACATATCGGAATTTTGAAATTATCATTATTGATAACAATAGTGAAAAAGAAGAAACATTTACATATTTTAAAGAACTACAGGAAAAACATGACAATGTTCATGTACATGCATTAGCCATTCCTTTTAATTTTTCTATCATTAATAACAAAGCTGTGGAATATAGTCATGGGGAATATGTTGTGCTAATGAATAATGATACGGAAGTGATCACAAAAGACTGGCTTGAAAAAATGCTTGGCTACGCACAACAGGAAAACGTTGGCAGTGTTGGTGTGAAACTTTATTATGGCGATGACTCGATTCAACATGGTGGTATTATCACTGGAAAAGGTGGTGGATTTGCACATCGCTATTATCGGAAACCCCATGATGAAAAAGGATATATGCATACATTGGATATTCCAAATGATGTTGCTTGTTGTACAGCTGCTTGTTTAATGGTTTCTAAAAAGAAATATCTAGAAGCTGGTGGAATGAATGAAGAATTGACAGTTCAATTTAATGATGTGGATTTAGGTTTAAAGTTATTAGAACATGGATACTTTAATGTTTTTATTCCAGATGTTGAATTGTATCACTATGAATCTAAATCTAGAGGTATTGATAAAGATCCTAAGGCTGTAGAAAGATTTATGTCGGAAGTTAACTATGCAAGAGAAAATTATGCAAAATGGCTTGTGCATGATCCTTTCTACAATGATAATTTTGATAAGAACTATGATTATATGCTAATCGTAGGAACAGGAAGTAACTGATGAAAAAAGAAGGATACTATACGTCAGGTCAATTCGCGAAAAAAGCGCATGTGACGTTACGCACGATTCGATGGTATGATAATAAGAATTTACTGAAACCTTCTTTTCGTACTGAAAATGGAACTAGATTGTATACAGACGGGGATCTGGCAAAGCTTCAGCAGATCCTTCTTTTTAAGTATCTGGGTTTTTCTTTGGATGATATTCGTGAAATGACAATGACATCTACAGATGAAGATTTTTTACTTGGCTCTCTAGAAATTCAAAAGAAGCTTGTTCAGGAAAGAATTTCTGAATTACAGGATATGCATCAGGCGTTGTGTGATGCAACGGATGCCATTGAAAAGCATCAGTCAATGGATCAGATGTTGAATTTGATTCATATGACAAGTGCAGATCAGTCATTGAAGACGCAATATCAGGATGCAACGAATGTATCGGCGCGTATTCGTTTACATCATGATTATTCTACAAATCAACAAGGATGGTTTCCTTGGCTTCTTGAACAGATTCAATTAAAAGAGAATATGAATGTTTTAGAAATTGGCTGTGGAAATGGCGCTTTATGGAAAGAAAATCTTTCTGTTTTACCACAGAATATTCATATCACACTATCTGATATTTCAGAAGGTATGTTAAGAGATGCAAAGGAATCTATTGGGAAAGATTCTAGATTTTCGTATAAACGATTTGATTGTCATAAAATACCTTGGAAAAAAAAAACATTTGATATTGTGATTGCGAATCACGTATTGTTTTACTTTGATAATATTGATGTTGTATTAAAAGAGTGTAAAAGAGTGTTGAAAGATACGGGTTCATTTGTATGCAGTACATACAGTCAAAGACATATGAAAGAAATTACGGATCTTGTACAGAAATTTGATCAGAATATTGTTTTGTCTTCCGATTGTCTATATGAAGTATTTGGCTTAGACAATGGAGTGGAAATTCTTTCAAAATATTTCAAAACAATTGAAATGAGAAAATATGAAGATTCCATTGAAGTGAATGAAGCAGAGCCACTAATTGCGTATATTATTTCATGTCACGGAAACCAGAATCATATTCTTCTAGATCATTATCGTGAATTTAGAGAATTTGTAGAAGAAAAAACTAAAGATGGATTCCATATTACAAAGGATGCGGGAATATTCATCGCAAAAGTGTTGTAGAAACATGCTACAATTTTTAACATGTATAAAAAACTTAAACAATGGTGGGATAACATCAAAACTTTTATTCAAAAACAGAGACAACTTCATCGAGAAGAAGTGAATATAAAAGATTCACTGATTGCATCTGCAGAAGAATCTAAAAAGCAAAGTGTAGATTCTTTTTTGTTAAAAAAGGAAGAATTAAAACAAATCAAGAAAGATGTTAAAGAACAAAAGCATCAATTAAAACAAGGAAAAAAAGTACTGAAGCAGGCAAAGAAGAAAAAGGGTTTCTGGACAACATTGTTTGTGATTCTTGTATGCACGTTTGCGGCACTGTTGTTTTTTAGTGTGCAATGGGTATTCCGTACATGGCCAAATTTGAAAATGGATGAATTAATGTATCAGTTGACTGCACCTACAGAAGGTACGGCATCTGATATGTACTGGGCTTATTTTTACCAGGCAGGAATTCCTACAATTGTTTGTATGATTGTTTTTGTGATTGTTGCGGTAACTTTATCCTATGCATCAAAACAGTTTAGAAATAAAGGTAAAGTTGCATTAAGTATTTGTTCTGTAATCTGTATTGGTTTATCTTTAGTTGAAACAAATACAAAGCTAGATGTAACCAAATATTTTGAAAATAAAGGAGAGGGCAGTACATTTATTGAATCTAACTATGTAGATCCAAAAGATGTTTCATTAACATTTCCAGAGAAAAAAAGGAATGTGATTGTTCTTTATCTGGAATCTATGGAAATGACATATGCGGACAAGGAAAATGGTGGTGGATTTGATGAAAACTTTATTCCGCGATTAACAAATCTCTCAAAGGAAAATGAGAATTTTTCTAGTTCTAGTACTGTGTTGAATGGAGCAAGCTCTACAAGTGGAACAACATGGACGATGGGAGGAATTTTTGCGGCAACTTCTGGATTGCCTCTGATAACACAATTAGCGCAAAATGAAATGGATACACAAGATGCATTCTTTAAAAATGCAACAGTACTAGGCGATATCCTTGACGAAGAAGGATATCAACAGGTATTTGCTTGTGGTTCGGATGCAACGTTTGGTGGAAGAAAACTGTATTTTACAGATCATGGAAATTATGCAATCCATGATTTGAATTATCGAAAACGAAATGGAGATTTGCCAGAAGACTATTATGTCTGGTGGGGATTTGAAGACGAAAAACTCATTGAATATGCAAAAAAAGATTTAACAGAATTAGCTTCTTCTGATCAGCCATTCAACTATACAATGTTGACAGCGGATACACACTTTGAAGATGGCTATGTTTGTGATCTGTGCCAGGATTTGCATGATGGAAATCAATATGGAAATGTGATTTCTTGTTCAGATAAACAGGTAAGCGAATTTGTTTCCTGGATTCAACAACAAGACTGGTATGATAATACAACAATTGTGATTACTGGCGATCATCCAACAATGGATAGTGATTTTTGTGATCCAGTTTCTTCTGATTATTCAAGAAGAGTGTATACAGCGTATATCAATGCAGATCCTGTAGAAAATCATTCTGAAGGAGAACGTCAATTCACAACACTGGATAGTTTTCCTACAACGTTAGCAGCGATGGGTGTTTCTATTGAAGGAAATCGTCTTGGCTTGGGTACAAATGTTTTTTCAGGTGAAGAAACACTGCTTGAAAAAGATGGTATGCAGATGATTAATACAGAATTTTCTAAAAAATCTGATTTCTTGAATGTATTGGCAGATGTGAATCCGAATGCAGAAGGCATGCGTAATCGGGGATCTTTAGTTGGATTGGATTTCCATGTGGATGAAGTGAATGAAGATACATTGAGTGTTACCTGTGATGATTTGTATGGTATTAATGGAACATTGAATAGTCTGGAATTGTTTGTACAAGATAGTGATGGGAATCAAACAAGTAATATCATGAACTATACTGGTGAAGGTACATTTAAAGCACAGATTACAGTCCCGAATGGAAATATGGATTCTGTATATATTGGTGTAGATGCACATAGTACAGACAATGATAAAAATTCTGTGACGGAAAGAATCTTTGAATACAATGGAAATGTACGTCTGTTTCCAACAAATGATCTAACAAGCTTTTTGAATGAATTGAATGCTTTAGATCGTAATAGATACACAATTCTTATGAATACACAGGGCATTGGTGTAACGAATTTTAGTGAAAACGAAAAAATTTTATTAGGAAAACTTGGGGCAGGTAATGTTGCTTCGAGTGATGGCAAAGCTGCCTTTGCGGTGATTGATGGAAATGCATCCTATTCTAAAGTGTCAGATGACTATCTAAGGGAAAGTGGCACATTATCTGATGGAACACCATATGTGATTTCATCTTCTTCAAATAGTGAACAAGTTTCTTCTATTCTGCTTGGTGATGATTATGAGGATTATTCTCGTCAGTTTGAAGGTATTAATGTGGTTGTGTGGGATAAAGAAGCACAATCGGTTGTTTGTTCAACATATTATCAACAGATGAATAAGGCACCATCTTTTGATGGTATTTCGACAAAAACTTCTTTGTTAAGCAATGATGTGGAAGTGATTGCGGATAATCCAATGCGCTTTGATGATGTGAAACATGTTGTAGCTGTGATGTATGATAATGGAAAATGTTCTAAGGTTGAAGAAGTGACAATGACATTGAATTATGACAATACATATATCGCAACATTCAAAGATGTGAAGAAAGATTTTTCAAATAAATCTATTTATGTCTATGCAGTATATGAAAATGGCTCACGACAACTTGTTGAGAAGTTTACGCATGATTCTAAATGAATTATGTGAAATTATGGAAATATCAAATAATACTTGAAGATGACGTAACGTCATCTTTTAATATACTTGTAATAACGGAGGAAACCTAAGATCTCAAGTTTTACAGTAAAAGTGCTAAATAAAGCATATTTATGCGATATTTAG
>ERZ1034973.1789-NODE-1789-length-11797-cov-6.810850_pt1 | contig 11797 bp, 10 predicted proteins | sample MGYA00520686_ERZ1034973 | MGnify/ENA primary metagenome ERZ1034973 (study PRJEB33766, sample SAMN09781775) | gut metagenome | biome: gut microbiome | host: Homo sapiens | place: Madagascar | study: EMG produced TPA metagenomics assembly of the PRJNA485056 data... | reverse complement strand
TAATACTTTGTGTCTTATCGAGCATTTTGGCAACGCAGATGCCGTGCCGCAGCCGCCGGAGCGGTGCTTAAGCCGTTAGGCGGGAATTGTGCGGTGTTGACTTTATATAACTAATTCTATAATACCCCATTCTGCCCGTTTGCGCAAGGGGCGCGGGGGATTTTTTCGCGCTGCGCAAAAACAAAAACGCCCGCCCCCGAAGGGCAGGCGTCCGGACGGTTATTCGCCCAGCCGTTTCATCGCCCTGCCCAGCGGCTTGCTTATCGCCGTCAGCACGGCAGCCAGCGCAAAGCTCAGCACGAGATACACCGGGAACATCGCGGGCAGCGGCAGACCTTTGCGCTGCACAAGCGGCAAAAAGGCAATCGTCAGCAGCACATGATGCACCAGATACACCCCGTAGCACCAGCCCGCCAGCCGCCGCAGCGCCGGACAAAGCCGCGCGGGCAGACGCTGCCCCACCGCATACACCGCCCAAAACAGCACCGCCGCCAACAGCAGCAGCACGGGCAGGCGCGGCACGGCATCCACCCACAGCAGCGGCAGCACGCCCAGTGCGCAAAGCATCCATTTTGGCGGTGCAGTGTTCTTTTTTAAAAGGATGCCGAACCACACCCCCAGCGCAAACGCGGGCAGACGCCCCAGCACCGTATGCCCCGGTTCCAACGCAGCGGGGCAAAGCGGCGGCCAAGCCACCGCCAGCACCGCCAGCCCGGCGGTCAGCGCACGGCGGCGCACCGGGGTTTGCAGGCACCACAGCAGCGCGGGGAAAATGAGATACAAAAGCAAGATCACGCCCAAGAACCACTCACCGATTTTGTAAAAGGTGGTCGTCACGGGCGCAAGGTAGCCGTCCAGCCCCAGCACCGAAAACACGACCCGCCAGCGCGGGATGTCGGCATTGTTGCCGTGCAGCACCTCACCGTACAAAAACAGCACCGCAAAGCCCAGCCAGAACGCCGGGTAGGTGGCGGCAGCGCGCCCCGCAAGGTACCGCCGCAAGGCAAACCGCCCCTGCCATTGCAGGCAGAGCGCCGCGCCCGAAAGCAGAAAAAACCACGCAAGACCCAGCTCCACCCAGTCCGCCATACCGCGCCCGATCAGCGCGGTGGGTACCGCAAAGCCAAGGCGCGCCGCCTCGATACAGTAGTGATAGCACAGCACCGGCAGCAGTGCCGCCAAGCGCACAACGTCCAGCCCGGGACGGTAATTTTCCGGCATAAAGCATCCCCTCCGAACTTTTCTGCTGTAAGCGATATAGCATACAAAAAGTATACACGATTTTTCGCGTTTTTACAAGGGCGCGGGCAGGTGCAAACCGCACTTGCGCAGCGCCGCAAAAACGTGTATACTAGTAACATCTATAGGTATATTAAAAGGAGCGAAAAATGGCACCGATCCGCGTTTTACAGGTTATGCCCGCCATGGACGCCGGCGGCATGGAAACCTTCGTCATGAACGTTTACCGCACCGTTGACAGGGACAAGGTGCAGTTCGACTTTTTGTATCATTACGATAAACCGTGCTTTTTTGACGATGAGATTACCCGCCTCGGCGGGCGCATCTACAAAACCACCGTCCGGCAGGACAACAACCTGCCCCGCTACCTGCGCGATCTGCACCAGCTGTTTGCCGCCCACCCCGAATGGCGCATCCTGCACGGGCATTACAGCGGCTTTGGTATGTTCTACAACCCCGCCGCCAAAAAAGCGGGCATCCCCGTGCGGGCGGGACACAGCCACAACACCGCGTATGAGCCGAACCTTGTCGGCACGCTGGACAAGCTGATGAGCAGCCGCTTCAGCGCCGGGCTGACCGACCGCTTTGCCTGCAGCCAAAAATCCGGCGAGATGCTGTTTGGGCGTGACCCGTTTACCGTGGTACACAACGGCATCGACACCGCCCGCTTTGCCCCCGACCCCGTGCGCCGCGCCAGCCTGCGTGCCGCGCTGGGCGTGGCAGAAGGGGAGATCCTGCTGGGTCACGTCGGGCGGTTTTCGGCGCAGAAAAACCACCCCGGACTGCTGAAAATTTTTGCCGCGCTCTGTGCGCAGGACCCGCGTATGCGTTTGGTGCTGCTGGGTGGGGGAGATGCCGAGTATGTGGAAAAAATCCGCGCTTTAGCGCAGGAATTGCAGATAGATGACCGCGTGATCTTTGCCGGCGTGCGCAGCGATATCCCCGCCTTTTACGATGCGATGGACGCCTTTGTGCTGCCCAGCTTGTTTGAGGGGCTGCCCGTAGTGCTGGTGGAGGCGCAGTGCGCCGGGCTGCCCTGCTTTGTGTCCGACACCGTGGACCCCGACGCCGCCTTTACCGATCGGCTGCACTTTTTGCCGCTGAACGACACCGCCGCGTGGGTCGCTGCCCTCGGGCAGGAGAGCTTTGCCCGCGATGCCGACGCCCCGCAAAAGGCGCTTGCCGCCGGGTATGATATACGCACCACCGCCGAATTTTTGCAAAACTTCTACCTGCGCCGGTACAAGGAGGTCACCCCATGAGCAGCCCCGAAATTGCCGTGATCGTGCCGGTTTTCAACGGCGCAAAATACCTGCCCGCCTGCGTGGAATCCATTGCCGCGCAGCGCTTTGCGGATTTTGTCTGTGTTTTGGTGGACGACGGCTCCACCGATAAAACCCCCGCCCTGTGCGATGACATCGCCGCCGGGGACGGGCGCTTTGTGGTGGTTCACAAGCGCAACGGCGGCGCGGCAGCCGCACGGCTGACCGGCGTACAGACTGCGCGCGCTTACCACCCGCGGTGGTTCGCCTTTTGCGATGCCGACGATCTGCTGCACCCGGATTTTTTGGGGGAAATGCACCGCGCCGCCACCGAGTCCGGTATGCCCATTGCCTGCTGCCGCCGTGTGTTGTTTACCGACGATGCCGTACCTGCTCCCGGTCCGCTGACCGCAAAGTCCACCCTTTACAGCGCGCCCGACCATCTGGACGCACTGCTGCACAACCACGATATGGATTTCGGTTTGTGGAACAAGCTGTACACCGCCGACCTGCCGCTGGAGGAATTGCTGGACAACAACGTATTATATAACGAGGATTTAATGGCGAACTGGCGCATTTTTCTGCTTGCCAAGGGCTGTGTCTATCTGCCGTTTGCGGGCTACCGTTACCGCCAGCACGCCGCCAGTATGAGCCACACCCTGCCGCCCCAAAGCCTGGACGACCAGCGTGCCGTGGCGCTGCACATCCGCGAGAGCGTCCCCGCCCAATGGCCCGCCTTGCAGCAGAGCGCCGACGCCTTTTACTACGAAAAGCTTGTCTACCTGACCAGTATGATCCTGCGCCGTGAGGATACCGCCCCCTACCGCGTGCAGTACGGCGAGATGCTGATCGCCATCAGCAGCGGTCTGAAGGACCGCCGTTTGGGGCGCAACCCCCGTTTGCCGCTTGTGATGCGCCTGTCTGCCGTTGCCACGGTGCGGTTCCCGAAATTGTGGCGCAGGCTTTGCCAAAAGTATTTGAAGGATCGTCAATAATGCAGTTTTTATTTGTGACCGACCGTGTCGAAAACCCCGCCAGTGTCAATGTGACCCTGGCTTACCGCACGCTGGAAGCCCTGCTGCGGCAGGGACACAGCGCGGATATTCTGGAGCTGTGGGACGGCACGTCCCCGCTGCCCGATGCCCCCGCCGGGTGTACCCGCACGCTGCTGGACTTCCCCGATGAGCGGTTGATGAACGAGATTCTGGAGTACGGTGCCAAGGGCGGCACCTCCGTGCCGTTGCGGCTGGCAAGGCTTGCCTGCCACCCCGCCGCCGCCCGCGCCGCCGTTTTGCAGCTGGCTTTGCACCGCCCGCGCCGCACCACCGCCGCCAAAGCTGCCATCGAAAAGCTTTGCGCCGCCAAGGCCTATGACGCGGTGGTGTGCGTCTGTGCGCCCTACCGCGCGGCGTTTGCACTGGAAACTGCGCGTATCAGCGCCAAAAAGCTGCTGTGGCAGATGGACCCTTATGCCGGGCAGCACGGCTACAAGGCACCGGGCGGCTTTGCGCGGGAAAAACAGCTGATTCTTGCCATGCACCGCGTCTTTATTGCGCCCACCGCCCTGCCGGACTACGCCCCCGGTGCGCCGCTGTACGAGGTGCGCGGCAAAATGCGGGTGCTGGGCTTTCCCGCACTGGTGCCTATGCCCGACCCCGCCCCGCACGAGGGGCTGCGCTGCACCTTTTGCGGCAGCCTGTACCCAGGGCTGCGGCAGCCGGACTTTGCGCTGGCGCTGTTTTCCGCGCTGGATGACCCCCGCCTGACCCTGACCATGGCAGGGCGCGGCTGGCAGCCCTTTGCCGATGCTGCCCGCAAAGCCGGGCAGGTGCTGGGCAGCCGCCTGGTGCTGCCCGGTCCCGTACCGCCCGATGAAGCCGCCCGCATGGAGCAGGACGCCGATATTCTGCTAAGCCTCGGCAACGCCCGTGACGAGCAGATGCCCAGCAAGATTTTTGCGTTTTTGGGCAGCGGCAAGCCGATTCTGCACCTGGCTGCCAGCGAGAGCGACCCCGTGCTGGCATTTCTGGCGCAGTACCCGCTGGCACTGGTACTGCAGCAAAAGGACGGTGCCACGCCGGAAACCGTTGCCAAGCTGCGCGCTTGGCTGGACAAAACACAGGGGCAGCGCCTGCCCTATGCCAAGACAGCCGCCCTGTTTCCCGCCTACACCCCCGACGTTACGGCGCAGACGCTGGCGGACAGCATCGAAAAGGAGAGCTTATGAAGGTACTTTGGCTGGTCAGCAGCATTTTGCCGCAGACGGCACAGGCCTGCGGGCTGCAAGACGACACCGTCAGCGGCGGCTGGCTGACCGGGCAGCTGAACGCCCTGCGCCCGGTCAGCGAGCTGCACCTGCAGGTGCTTTGCGTCACCGGGCAAAAAAGCCTGACCGGCACGCAGGACGGGGTCACCTACAGCCTTTTACCGAAAAATTCCGATTTATCGGCATTTTTGGCAGCTGCCAGACCCGACCTTGTCCATATCTGGGGTACCGAGTACCCCGCCGCCGCCGCGATGCAGCAAGCAGCCGCCGCGCTGCACATCCCGGCGCTCATCAATATGCAGGGCGTGATGCGCCGCATCGCCGACCACCTTTGCGACGGGCTGCCTGCATCGGTGCAGCACTCGCCCAAGCTGTGGCACTGGGTGGACAAGCTGATCCCCGGCGAGCTGGTGGACGATATGCGGGCGCGGTTTTACCGCCTTGCAGACGCCGAAACCAGCGTTCTGGTGCGCGCCCGCTATGTGACCGGGCGCACGGATTTTGACTGGCTTGCCGTCAATGAGGTCAACCACAACGCCCGCTACTACCCCTGCAACGAAACGCTGCGCCCCTGCTTTTACACCGGCTCGCTGTGGCAGCCCCGCGCCGCCGCCGCGCCCATCCTGTTTTTGCCGCAGGGCAACTATCCCATCAAAAATTTACATACCCTCATCCAAGCCCTGCCCGCCGTGCTGCAGGTCTACCCCTGTGCGCGGCTGCACGTTGCAGGCTGGGCGCCGCTGGACAAGGGACCGCTGCTGCGCCCCGTGACCGACGGGCTGTTTCCCTACAAGGCGTACTGCCGCAAGCTGGCGCAGCGCCTTGGCGTAGCGGAGCATATCCGCTATCTGGGACCTCTGGACGCCGCTTCGATGAGGCAGGCGTATCTGGACGCCGATGTCTTTGTGCTGCCTTCCACCTGCGAAAACAGCCCCAACAGTCTGGGCGAAGCGATGCTGCTGGGGCTGCCCTGCGTGGTCAGCCACGCGGGCGGCATCCCCGATATGCTGACCCACGAGCGCGAGGGGCTGATCTACGGCAACGCCACCGATGCGGGCGCCCTTGCCAACTACATCTTGCAGGTGCTGCAAAGCCCCGACGGCGGCGCCGCCCTGGGGCAGGCTGCCCGCGCCCGCGCCCTGCAGACCCACGACCCCCGCACCAACGCGCTGACCCTGTGGAAGATTTACGCGGATATTCTGGGGCAGCAGCCGTAAGGCGGGAATTGTGCGGCGTTGCCGTAACGCTGCCCGTTGAGAAAGGTACCCTATGAAAATCGCCTTTTTTTCCAACTTTATGAATCACCACCAGCTCCCCCTTTGCCGGGAGCTGCTGCGCCTTACGGATGGGCAATTCACTTTTGTTGCCTTTGAACCGATTGACCCCGAACGTCTGGCGATGGGCTATGCCGACCAGAACGCCCTGCCCTTTGTTGTGCGCGCCTATGAAAGCAAGGCTGCCCTTGCCGAGGCGAACGCCCTTGCCGAGAGCTGCGATGCGCTGATCCTTGGCTCTGCGCCCCACCACTACGCCTTGCAGCGGGCAAAAAACAACCAGCTTACGTTTTTATTTTCCGAGCGCATTCATAAGCAGCACTGGCAGGAGGCGTTTTTGCCCCGCGAGTTTTACCGCACCTACCATGCGCTGGCGCACTACCGCAGTAAGCCGTACTATCTTTTGTCTGCCAGCGCCTACGCCCCGTTTGACTATGCCCTGCACGGTGCTTTTTTGCACAAATGTTTCCGCTGGGGATACTTCCCGGCGGCAGACCCCTGCAATATCGACGCCCTGATGCGCGGCAAAAGCGCCGCGTCGGGTGCCGGGCTGCAGCTTTTGTGGGCAGGGCGCTTTCTGGACTGGAAGCACCCCGCCGCCGCCCTGCGCGCCGCCGATGCCCTGCAAAAGGCGGGCATCGACTTTACCCTGACCCTGATCGGCAGCGGCGAGCAGCTGCCCGCCCTGCAAAGCGAGATCGCCGCGCGGGGGCTGCAGGATCGGGTGCAGCTGCCCGGCACCATGCCGCCCGAGCAGGTGCGCGCTGCCATGCGCCGCGCGGATATTTTTCTGTTTACCAGCGACTGGCAGGAGGGCTGGGGCGCCGTGCTGAACGAAGCGATGAACAGCGGCTGCGCCGTTGTTGCCAGCCATGCCGCCGGGGCAACGCCCTACCTTGTGCAGGATGGGCAAAACGGCGTCATCTACACCAGCGGCGACCAGACCGCTTTGAACGCCGCTGTGCTGGCACTGGCGCAGAATGCCGCCCGCCGCGAGGCACTGGGACGCGCTGCCTGCCGCACCATCACCGAGCTTTGGAACGCCGAAACCGCCGCCTGCCGGCTGGTTGCGCTGTGCCGCACCCTGCCAGGCACCCCCGCCTACCCCGACGGTCCCTGCAGCGCAGCGCCCCTTTTGCTGCCGCGCAAAACCTACCGCCATAAGGAGAACCGGCTATGAGTACACCGCTGGTCAGCATTATCATCCCCGCCTACAACGCCGCCGCCTTTATCCGGCGCGCGGTGGAGTCGGCGCTGGCGCAGACATGGCAGCCCGTGGAGGTCATCGTTGTCAACGACGGCTCCACCGACGACACCGCCGCCCTTGTGCAGTCGCTTTGCGCACAGCACCCGCAGCTGCGCCTGATCTCCACCGAAAACGGCGGCGTGTCCCGTGCGCGCAACATCGGCATGGACGCAAGCCGCGGCGAATACCTGACCTTTCTGGACGCCGATGACGTTCTTTTGCCCAACGCCGTGGAGCTGCTGCTGACCCACCTGCTGGCGTGCCGCGCCGACCTCTGCAGCGGTCTGTGCCGGGACCACCCCACCGACCCGCCCGATTCCGGGCTTTGCCGCGTGTACAAGGGTGCCGACGCGCTGATGCTCAGCCTGCGGGATCAGCGCGAATGCTACACCGTCAACGCCAAGCTCTACCGCCGGGAAATTGCCTGCAAGGCGCGTTTTCCCGAGGGGGCTGTCGCGCACGAGGACAGCTTTTTCGTCTTTTTGTGTCTTATGCAGGACATCACCTTTGCCTCGCTGGAGCGCTATGTGTACCGCCACTATACCGTGGCGGGCAGCGCCTCGCTCTCCGGCTTCAACGAAAAAAAACTCTGCATCCTTGACCTTGCCGAGCGCAAGCAGGCGCTTGTGCAGCAGCAATGGCCGGCGCTCGCTCCCTATGCCGTCAATGTACGGCTGAAGGCCTGTATGGTGGTGCTGCTTTTGCTGCTGCTGGAGCCTTCGCACCGGTTCCGCACGGCAGAAAAAACCTGCCTGCGCTACTTTTATGCACACAAGGATGCCTATCTGCCCGCCGGGGACACCCCCGAGGCATGGTACTGCCTGCTGTGCCGCCACGGCTACTATCCCCGCAAGCTGGCTGCGCGGCTGTCGCGCACCGCAAGGCGGCTGCTGCGCCGGTAAAATTTGCGGGAAATTCACAAAATTTCTACCCTTTTTCTGTGATTTCGTGTATACTGTAGGTAGTATGATTGTTTCAAGGAGGGAAAACAGCCATGGATCGTTTTGAAATCAGCGTGGTCGTGCCCATTTATAATGTCAAGCCCTGGCTGAGCGAGTGCGTCAACTCCATTCTGGAGCAAGAGATCGACGTACCGTTTGAAGTCCTTTTGGTGGACGACGGCTCCACCGACGGCTGTGCCGAGGTCTGCGAAGCCTTTGCCGCCAAGGATCCCCGCGTCAAGGTCATTCACAAAAAAAATGCCGGTCTTTCGGCTGCCCGCAACACCGGCATCGACGCCGCGCAGGGTCGCTACTATGCCTTTGTGGATGCGGATGACCGCATCTGCCCCGGCTACCTGCAGACCCTGTACACCGCCTGTGAGGAACACGATGCCTATATGTCCCTCTGTTCACTGGAAAGAGTTCAGGAGGACGGTTCCTTCTACGAGCCGCGGGAAATTGAGCGCCCCGTGGCAGAGGGGGTTTTCTGTGGTAAGGAGTTGCTGCAGAACTTTTTCGGTCCCGGCGGGCTGACCTACACGGTAGCGTGGAACAAGCTCTACCGCGCCGAGGTGTGGAAGCTGCTGCACTACCCTGAGGGACGCCTGCACGAGGACGACTTTGTGGCGCACCGGCTGTTCTGGCGCTGCGACAAGGTCGTCTGCGTGGACAAGATTTTGTACAACTACCGCAACCGCAACGGCAGCATTATGCTGTCCAGCCTGCGCCCCGAAAGCTTTGACGCCGTGGACGGTCTGGTGGACCGCTACCGCTTTTATGTCGAAAAGGACACCGCGCCCGAGCTGATCGACGCCGCCTACGCAGCTTGCTGGCGGCGGTATATGTACCTGTGCGGCATGATTCGCCGGAATCCCACCCCCGAACTGGTCAAGGCGATCAGCAAGCAGCAGTTCGTGATGCAGGGTCTTTTGGACTGCCTGCCCAACTGCCGCGCGATGAAGATGTCGGACAAGCTGTCCGCCGCGCGCTGGAGCATGATGAGCGCCGAGAGCCTTTGCCCGCTCAAGAAAGACTGAATGATGCTGCATACTGATGCCCGTATTCCCCGCGTGCTGCTGGTGCCGCCGCCGGAGCTGCCCATGCCTGCCGTGCAGGGCGGCGCGGTGGAAACCCTGCTGACCCACCTGCTGCGCGAAAATGAGCGCTGCGGCGAGCTGGAACTGTACTGCGCCAGCGTACCCGATGCCGCCGCGCAGGCTGCCGCCGCCGGCTGGCAGCACAACCATATGCTCTATCTGCCCGTACCGCCGGGTCACCGCCGCTGGCTGCCGCTCAACGCAGTGCAGCGGCTTTTGGGTGTGGCAAAGCCGCCGTGGGAGCCGTGGTACCAAGCTTTGCTTTTGACGCTGATGCGCCAAAAATTAAAGCCAGACCTCGTTTTTGCCGAGGGGGGCAACCTGCTGCAGCTCAGCGCGATCAGCCGGCATTTCGGGCGCGGGCGCACGCTGGCGCACCTGCACGGCGAAACGCAGGCGTCTCCTGCCGTGGATGCTGTGTACGGGGGCGTGGCAGCCATCAGCGATTTTGTGCGCGGGCGCTATCTGGAAGATTCCGCCCTGCCGCCGCAAAACGTCTATGTGCTGCGCAACTGCATTGACACCGCCCGCTTTTGCCCCGCCCCGCGCGACAACGCCCTGCGCGCCCGCCTCGGCTTTGCCGAAAGCGATTTTGTGCTGATTTTCTGCGGGCGTCTGCAGCCCGAAAAAGGCATTGCCGAGCTGCTGCAGGCGCTGGCATTGCTGCCCGACCCCGCCGTCAAGCTGCTGATCGTCGGCAGCCCGTTTTTTGCCAAAACCGCCGACAGCCCCTTTTTGCAGGCGCTGCAGAGCCAAGCAGCCGCGCTGGGCGACCGCGTCAGATTTACCGGGTTTATCCCCAACGACGAGCTGCCCGCCTACTACCGCACTGCGGATCTGGCGTGCGTTCCCAGCGTTTGTCAGGAAGCCGCCGGGCTTGTTCCCGTGGAGGCTATGGCGTGTGCCTTGCCGCTGCTGGCGACCGTCAGCGGCGGTATGCCGGAATATATCCGCGATGCATCGCCATATTTTGCGCCGATTTCCCCCAACCTGCCGCAGGATCTTGCGGCGGGCATCACCGCCCTGCGCGCCGACCCCGCGCGTAGAGCCGCTATGGCAGCAGCCGGTGCCGCCGCCGCCCGGCAGTATTCGCCGCAAGCCTACTACCGCGATTTTGTCGCGCTGGTTCACACCGTTTTGCAGAAAGGAGCCGCATCATGAGCCAAGCCGCCGTCTGTGTGGTCGTGCCGGTATACAACGCCGCCGCCACGCTGGACCGCTGTGTGCAAAGTGTTTTAAGCCAACAGGTGCCGGGCGGGCTGCAGTGTGTGCTGGTCAATGACGGCAGCCCCGACAACAGCGGCGCATTGTGCGATGCGTGGGCTGCTAAGGACCCCCGCGTGCAGGTGCTGCACCAGGGGGACTTGGGTGTTTCGATGGCGCGCAACAACGGGATGGCGCTGGCGGACAGCGAGTTTTTGGTGTTTCTCGACTCTGACGATGCGCTGCGCCCCGGCGCCCTGCAGGCGGCGCTGGATGCCCAGCACGCCGACCCGGACGCCTTTGTGGTCTGGAACCACACCACCGATGCCGCCGACCCCGCGCCCGTAACGCAGGACGGCGCCGTCCTGCCGCCCGCCAAGCTGGCGCGCCTTTGGCTGGACTGCTACCTGCCCATGCCGTGGAACAAGCTCTACCGCACGGCGCTGGCGCAGACGCTGCAATTTGACAAATTGTTTACTTTGGGCGAAGATTTACAATTTGTATTAGACTATGTTGCCCTGCTGCAAACCGCGCAGCCGCTGTGGCATTTCCGGCAGCTGACCGCGCCGCTGACCTTTTACGATTGCAGCCGCAGCGGCACGCTTTCGCACCGGTACCACACCGATTACTGCCCCGTGTGGGTGCAGCATTTCACCAAGCTGAACGCCGCTGCCGAGGCACTGCACGCCCCGGCGGAGGATCTGCACCTTTTGCACCGCACCGAGCTGCGCTTCTACGCCGAGGGTGCCGCCGACATCCTGCACCGCGACCCCGGCACCCCCGCCGAGCGCCGCCGCCGGGCAGCCGAGGCGCTGCGCGCGCCGTGGCTGCGCACACTTTTGCGCACCGTAAAAGCCGAAAAAAGCTACTCGCCCTATTATCTGCCCTGCCTTTGGCGCAGCCTGACGGTGTTAAACGCGATGTACACCTCCAAAATCTACGGAAGTTCGTGGCTTTTCGGCAAGCTGGACTGGGCAGGGTACTACCTGTTTTTGGGCAGACGGCAGCGGTAAGGCGGCAGCTATTCAAATAATAAAGAATAAATAAGAAATAATAAAGAAGGTGGAGTTTGCGCCTTGGGCGCAAACAAAACGCTGCCCGCAGCACCAAGCTGTCGATAAACAGAATGGGACGATTGCGAACTTTCGGTAGGTTTGTAGGGAACGGTCTTGACCGTTCCGTGCGACTTTGCTGACAGTACGATATATCGTGAAAACGCGCGCCATTCGGCGCGATTTTATGCGCTGCGCGCAGCCAGCGGTGCGGATG
>ERZ1034973.1784-NODE-1784-length-11820-cov-8.335147_pt1 | contig 11820 bp, 13 predicted proteins | sample MGYA00520686_ERZ1034973 | MGnify/ENA primary metagenome ERZ1034973 (study PRJEB33766, sample SAMN09781775) | gut metagenome | biome: gut microbiome | host: Homo sapiens | place: Madagascar | study: EMG produced TPA metagenomics assembly of the PRJNA485056 data... | reverse complement strand
AAAGGGGGCTTATAGCCCCAGTTCGAACCACCCGTTTTACGGGTGGCACCGATTAGGAGGAATGTATTGTGAAGCATATTAGGAAGATAATTTTATTCGTTGCTTTGGGAATTTCTATAGTCTGCATATATAACTTTGGAATAGAACTTAACAAATATGTAGAAGCGGACCAGGAGAATAAAGCCGTTATAGAAGTAGCAAGTGCAGATGAGTTTAACGGAGAAATCGATTTTGAAAAGCTATGGAAGATTAATCCGGATGTAGTTGGCTGGATATATCAAAATGGAACCAGCATTAACTACCCTGTTGTTAAGTGTGATAACAACCTGAAATATCTTAATGAAAATCTTCAAAGCGAATATAGTATTATGGGAACACTTTTCATTGATGCGAACAACAAAGATAATTTTGAAGACTTTAATACGATTATTTATGGCAATCATATGAAAGATCCTATGCAGAGCATGTTCGGATCCCTTAAGAATTACTTTTACAAGAGCGGCTACTATGAGAGACATAAACAATTTGAGTATATAACTCCGAATGAGAAATATCACCTAAACAAGATAGATGTAGTGAACGTAAGGCTTGTAAAAGAGCCTTCTCTATATGCAGAAACCCCCGTTAAATCTTCGTCTGATGTGCTGAGAGCCGTTGCTGATGAACTCAAATTATATGATCGAGAGGTTTTTGTAATCTTAAATCTTAAGACAAATGGCCAGATAATTAACCTAAATATCTGTAGGATAAATATCTGTAGTGTTGGCACACTAGATTCATCGCTAGTGTCTCCGAGGGAAATTTTCAAATCCTCTATCCTCAGCAATGCATCGGCATTCATTGCTATTCACAATCACCCTTCTGGAAATTTAGAGCCTTCGGAGGATGATAAGAAAACAACGGAAAGATTGGTTTCCTGTGGAGACTTACTTGGGATAAAGATGTTGGATTACATTATTATCGGAGGTGAAAACGGACAGATGTTGAGCATGAAATCAGAAGGTATGATGCCAACTTCAAATATCAAAAGCTTAGAGCGTTAATATAGGCACCGAAATGGTGCCAGTACATTCGGCAGGATGTGCAAAACAGTTGGCATTGCCGGATGAAATATAGGTTGTTATAATGGATATATGTAAATACGCGAAATTAACAAGTTATAGTATGAAAATAACTTGAAGGGAGAATGTTATATGAATATGGAAAAAAGAAAGAAACTGCCGACCAAAGAAATAAAAAGAATTATCGAAAAGAACTATCAGAATGCAGCATTTCTGTTTAATGATAGGGACAATGTAAAGAAACTACTTGCAGAACTTGAAGAGTATATTGCTAATAACACCACTATCATTGATTCGTTTAAAGACATAAGAAAACTTATACTGATTATTAGAGACGTATCCGATGATAAGTGCAACACAATTTCTCCCGGATGCATAGTATCAATTCTTTCCGTGTTGATATATTTTAAAGAATTGACCTCAAATTCTGATTACAAAACAATATTGGGAATTAGAAGTGATTTATCAAATTATCTTCAGAAGAGTTTTAAAGCTGACTATAAAGAATATACAGAGTGGGAAAAATGGAGAAAGCCGGGAATCTATCCGATTGCACCTTTATGCGTTATTGATAGCAGAGAAGATGAATCAATGGCAACTCTTACCGAGAGATATAATGCACTAATTCAACCAACATTGCCAGCAAAGGCAGTATCCAAAGCAAAGGACTCAGTTCCCGATGTTATCAAGAATGAAATCGAAAAGCTTACAAACTCAATTTCGGATAAGGAACTATACACTCAAATTATGAATGTAATTGCTTCCGGGTTCGATGTTTTAGTCAAGAATGCATCTAAGCTTTCGCTGAGCGAAGAATATATTGTTAAGCAGATAAACAGTACAATGACGGAGAATCATATTTTCTCGATTGAAGAAATCTGCTATGCCAGAAGCTACGATGTGTCAAAACTAGTAAATCGCTATAAGACAAAAAATGTATTTGTGGCATTTGCTGAGGGAGGTATCACGGGATTGGCGGGACTGCTTGGTATTCCTGCCAATATAGCGGCAAGCATGTTTATATACTATCGAGCTATTCAGTCTGTTGCAATGTATTACGGATATGATGTGAAGAATAGTGCTGATGAGTTGCAAATTGCAACGGACGTGTTTATGCAAGCATTGACACCTGCAACAGGATCAACTTCTGAAACAGGGAATATGATTGTAAAATTCATGTCAATGACGGAAGCTTTAGTAGTAAAGGATACACTTAAAGGCGGATGGAAAGCCATGGCTGAAAGAGGCGGTGCATGTTTGTTGATAACCCAAATAAGAAGTCTTGCCCATAAATCAGCAGAGAAAGCATTAACTGCGGCAGGAAAAAAAGGTTTGGAGAAAACTATGTTTACAAGCTTCTTCGAGCAAATAGGAAAGAAGATGACTCAGGAAACAGTTAAAAAAGCAGTTACCCCATTTGCAGCAATAATTACAGCTTTCGCTGATCTTTCTACATTGAATAAAGTTATTGAGTTTGCCGATATATTCTACAATAAAAGATTCCTCACCGAGAAACAGATTCGAATTGAGTCATTAAATAATTCAGAAATAATCCAAGATGCTGATTTTAAAGTGATAGAGTAGTTTTTAGCTTACATGCCTCGGGCAATAACGCTCGGGGCGTTTCTTATATTCAGAAACGGAGGTTATATTATGAGCAACGAAAGAATCGGTTATAGGATTATTGCTAATGTAGGCATCTTTGCAAAGCAATCTAATGATTGGCGCAAGGAGGTTAATATTGTTTTATGGAACGAAGGTTTTGCAAAGCTAGATATCCGGGAGTGGTCACCTGAGCACGATAAGATGTCTAAGGAAATCACGCTTACATATAAATGCTACTCTAAAAGTGATCCACTTTCATATTACTCTGAACCTAATCTTATGTTCAGAGGTGATAGATGAAAAAGAGTTCGAAGGCGGCGAATCTACAATCAGACATGCAAGAACTGAATTATGAACTTCTGGCAAGATGTTCAGATGACGGCAGGAAATGCTTTACGCGCATTTCCTGCCGCATGTTTTGCATTACCATATGGGATGGTTGTGTCCGCCCCCCTCTCAGTTAATCATCGATACCGTATTTGTTTTCCAGTGCGTCTTCTGCCAATTCCAGCTTATCTTCCAGTTTTTCAATCGCACGTTCTCTCGCTTTGTATGTCTCGAAGCTAATCTCTTTCATCTGGTACGCATACTCAAATTCATCGTCAAGCTTATCCAGTTCGTCATCGACTGCGTCTATCTGTTTTTTCAAAGTGTAGAAACGTTTGTGATTCTCAGATGAATTTGAAGATGTTTTTGCGTTGTTTACTTTCTTTGTAACTTTACGGATATCTTTTTCATAAGAGGAGAAATCATAATCCGCTGCGTTCGCATTCTCTGCTGTGTTTTCTTTGTTATTGACGTTACCCTCATCGTCATCGGTGTTTGCTGTTGTAACTTCCTGTGTCTTCGTTTCTGTATTATCTGCAGATTCATTAGTGGATGAGGTGCATCCTGTAATAGCAAATATAAATGTGAGGGATAACAAAACTACTAATAATCTTTTCATAACATGTGCTCCTTTCGTCTTTCTTTGAGGTGCTTTTGTTGTTATATGCATTATATGATGGCAAGATTAAAGAATGATTAAAACAAAAAGTATTTTCAAAAAATGTAAAAAAAGTACTCTAGCACCTGAAAACGATTGGTATTATAATGATTGCATTATGAGATTACTGATTGTAGAAGACGAAAATGATTTAAGAAATATTGTCAAAAAAAGGCTCGTCAAGGAACATTACAGTGTAGATGCCTGTAGGGATGGTCTGGAAGCGATGGATTATATCGATATGACTTCCTACGATGGGATTATTCTTGACATCATGTTGCCGGGAAAGGATGGATATGAAATCTTAAGGGAATTAAGGCAACGAGAAGATGACACACCGATTCTGTTACTGACAGCAAAAGACAGCATTGAAGACCGCGTCAAAGGACTGGATCTTGGTGCGGATGATTACCTGATCAAACCGTTTGCATTTGAAGAACTGCTTGCAAGAATCCGTGTCATGATGCGCAGAAAGCCACAATTTACATCCAATCAATTAAAAATAGCAGATCTTATTCTGGATCGTGACACAAGAAAGGTTACAAGAGCCGGAAATGAGATTGAACTTTCTGCGAAAGAATTTATGGTTTTGGAATGCCTTATGTGCAACAAAAATATCGTAATGACAAGACAGCAGATTGAACAGAATGCGTGGGACTTTGATTTTGAAGGTGGTTCCAATGTGATCGACGTATACATTCGCTATTTGCGCAAAAAAATCGATGCGCAATATGAACCAAAACTCCTCCACACTGTTCGCGGTGTCGGATATGTAATGAAGGAAAACGAATGAAACAGATGACGATCAAGAAAAAAATTACGCTATGGTACACCGGAATCATCGCCGTAGTTCTAGGGTCTATTTTAGTTCTTGTTCTTCTTTTTGTGGATAAAGTTGGAATTTCTGCGACAGAAGAAGAAGTCAGTGCCGCAGTGACCGGTTTCTCTTCAAATATTAATTTTCAGGATGATTCCTTTTATCTTGACGGAGATACCGAGTTTTACGATGACGGTATTATGTTCTGCATTTACGATAAAAATGGACGATTAGTTTATGGGACGATTCCAAGTCAATTCCCCCCAAAAACAATCCTCAAGTCGAATACCCCGCGAATGATAAACGGACCAAATCGAAAATGGATGGTATATGACAGCGTTTACACTTACGGTGACAATGAGGAACTGTGGGTACGCGGAATTACATCCGTACACTCTATAGAACTTTTCATGCAGACCTCCGAGAAAATGCTGTTAATCGTATTTCCGTTACTCATTGTTCTGATTGGGGCAATCGGATATTTTATGATTAAGCGGGCATTGAGACAGGTAGACCTTATCTGCGATGAAGTTGAAAACATCAGCAATGGAAAAGATCTTTCCAAACGATTGTCTCTGCCAAAAGCAAAAGATGAATTATACGAATTGTCGGAGAAATTTAACGAAATGTTCGAGCGATTGGAGCTTTCCTTTGAAAAGGAGCGTCAATTCACATCAGATGTGTCCCATGAACTGCGGACTCCCGTTTCTGTTATCATTTCCCAGTGCGAGTACTTATTGGAAAACGAAAACTTAGCTGCGGAAGAAAAGGAAGAGATTGCAGTCATCTTAAAGCAGGCGAAACGAATGTCAAAACTGACAAGCGAAATGTTAATGATTGCCAGAAACGAACAGGGTGAACAGCATCTGATGGAAAAACTGGATTTTGGATTATTAAGTGAACTTGTAATAGAAGAACTGCAGACAAAAGCTCGGGAAAAAAATATTGAGATCAGCCTCCAAAAGCAGGACGACCTGTTTATGAACGGTGACCAGACATTGCTTTTGCGTATGATGATGAATTTAATAGACAATGCCATCAATTACGGAAAAACAAATGGACATATCAGAGTTATCTTGAAGGCCGAAAATGACCGGATCGTCGGTGAAGTGAAAGATGATGGCATTGGAATAAGTAAGGAACACTTGGATAAAATCTGGGAGCGCTTCTATCGCATAGACAAAAGCCGTTCCAGAGAAAATGGCGGTACCGGACTCGGCCTTTCCATGGTGCGCTGGATTGTAAGCCTCCACAATGGAACCATTCACGTTGAAAGTATCGAAGGTGTCGGAACGAGTTTTATTTTCCGATTTCCGAAAATATAAGGCTGCGGTAATCTTAAAAGAATTCAGAAACAGAAAGAAGATTTCAATGGATAAAACAGAATTGTTCGAGAAAATGCCGGTACGAATTACGGTAAGAAAGCAGATTGTACCGGCAATCATAAGCCAAATGATAACACTCATATACAATTTGGCAGACACGTATTTCGTAGGGCTTTTGAACGATCCGGCACAGACTGCGGCGGTGGCGGTGGCGGCCCCTATTTTTTTGATGCTCACGGCAATCTCGAATCTTTTCGGCGTGGGCGGTGCAAGTACCTTTGCACAGGCGCTGGGCAGAAAAGAGAACAGAACGGCATCGCAGATATCGTCCATCGCATTCTGGTTCGGTCTGCTGGCATCGGTTCTGTTTGCATTTGTCGTACTTATTTTTATGAGACCGATTCTGATGGTCTGCGGAGCAACAACCGAAATATATGAATTGGTGCGCAGTTATGTGATGTGGACGGTCATCATCGGCGGGCCGGGGACGGTTCTGAACATCCTGCTGGCGAATCTGATTCGCGGAGAGGGCAGTGCGGGAATCGCCTCCTTCGGGGTATCCGCCGGAGGATTCTTGAACATCCTGCTGGATCCGTTTTTCGTCCTTCCGCAGTTTCTGAGCATGGGGGCTGCCGGAGCCGGACTTGCAACCGCGATTTCAAACCTTGCCACAACCTTGTTTTTTCTTGGTTATGTTTTTAGCAGTAAAAATAAGACGCTGCTGTCCGTTTCTCCGTCGCATTTGAGATATACGCGGGAACGTATCGGACTGATTCTCTCCATCGGTTTTCCGTCTGCGGTGCAGTATGCGCTGACGGTGGTTGCGGTTGCAGCGATTACAAAGTTTGTGTCCGGCTACGACACGGCGGCGGGCGTTTCAATACGGCTGCGGGATTGCAGTGGGATTTTCCGTACTGTGCCTGATCGTCTATGAAGCGTTTGCGCCGAATATCGCCGCCATCTTCATCAAGAATGCGGATACGATAGACTATGCAGCCGCATTCCTAAGACGAATGGTGGTGGCCATGCCGATGGTGGCAATCAATTACCCGATGATTATACAGTTCCAGGCGATGGGTAAAATCAAGGAGTCGCTGATCTGCTCCATTCTCCGGAAAGGCGTACTCGATATCCCGCTGCTGTTTCTGTTTGACCGCATAGCTCCGCTGTACGGACTTATGTGGGTTCAGCCGGTGGTGGACATGATTTCCCTGCTGGCCGCAGTGTACTTCTATACGAGGATTATTGGATTCCGGCGTTCATGCTGATTCGGTTAGTTCAGGATTTTTCCGTCAATGCTTATGGTGACAACCTGCCACGGAATGAATTTTCCGCTGTTTTGAAGCGCTCTTTTTGCGGCCATCTCAAGACCGCCGCAGCATGGAACTTCCATTCTGACGATGGTGACGCTTTGAATGTTGTTGCTTTGAATAATCGCCGTCAGCTTCTCGCTATAGTCCACCTGATCTAGCTTCGGACAGCCGATTAATGTCACCCTGTTCCGGATAAAATCCCGATGGAAGCTTGCATACGCGTAAGCCGTGCAATCGGCGGCAATCAGAAGGTTAGCGTTGTCAAAATACGGTGCGTTAATCGGTGCCAGCTTAATCTGTACCGGCCAGTTCGGACGCTTTGGCATCTGAGCGGCTTTCACTGCTTCTTCGTCGTATTCCGGTGCTTCCCGCTCTTCGAAGGAAATGGCGCCGGTAGGACATTCCGGGAGGCAATCCCCCAGACCGTCGCAAAAATGCTCTCGTACCAGTTCGGCTTTTCCGTCAATCATGTCAATGGCACCTTCGTGACAGGCGACAGCACAAGCACCGCAGCCGTTGCATTTTTCTTTATCAATTCGAATAATCTTTCGTATCATTTTTAGTACCTCCAGTCATTACATTTCGTGTTTACTTCTGTTTGAATTATAGTATTATAAATATAACTTGTATGTTTGATTTCCAACAGGAGGAATAGTTTTTGGAAAAGTACTTACCGATTCTAAGAATCAGTCCGTTCTTTAAAGGGCTTTCGGACGGCGAGATTTTGTCCGTACTTCACTGTGTCAATGCCGCAACGATTTCCAAGAAACGGAATTCCTATATTTTCAGAGCGGGAGATTCTACGGAAGTGATGGGACTTGTGGTGTCCGGCAGCGTTCTGGTGATTCAGGAAGATCTGTGGGGCCATCGGAATATTCTGTCAAAATGCTGTGCCGGAGATTTTTTTGGTGAACCCTATGCTGCAAGCCCGGGATCGGTACTGAATATCAGCGTGATTGCGGATGAGGATTGTGAGATTCTTTATCTGAATGTGCAGCGGCTTCTGGTTTCCTGTCCGGCGGCTTGCGAACATCATCAGAAGCTAATCCGAAATCTGGTCTGTGTACTGGCAAATAAGCTGCTGATTTTCAACGATAAAATCACCCATGTGGGCAAGCGTACGACTCGGGAGAAGCTTCTGTCATATCTGTCCGCAGAGTCCGTTCGGCAGTCATCTTTGAGCTTCGATATTCCTTTTAATCGACAGCAGCTGGCGGATTACCTTTGCATCGACCGTGCGGCAATGTCTGCGGAATTATCCAAGCTGCAAAAGGAAGGTCTGATAAAAACGAACCGAAATCACTTTGAGTTGACCGTATGCAATCAATAAAAACAATAATGATTTGAAAGGGTGATTGAGATGAAAAGCCGGCAGCGGAAACCTTGTTCCGCCGCCGGCTTTTTCAGATTGGGAGAATTCGCGTGAGCTACTCTGCATTTTTGAGGGCTTCATCCATTGGAATCCGACGGATTCTGCGGTATTCCAGAAGGGATACAACCGCATATGTGCCGATTCCGATGAGGAACATTTTCAGGTAGATCTTCGGATCAATCCACAGAGCAATCCAGCCGGAAACGCTGGAGAGCATCATCTCCCGGAACACCACGCCCATAATCGCTTTCTCAATGGGCAGGCTCAGCAGGAGGCAGATTACCACCACAATCGTTGTGGACCAAATGTACAATTTGCCGATTTCACCGTTTGTATAGCCGAGTATCTTTGCCATGGAAATGGACTGCGCGTTCTTTTCGATGATGATTTTGGAGAGCAGGTAAATCAAAACGATGAAAATGCCAATGGCAAATCCGTTAATCAGATTCATCATGCCGCCCATGGATACTGTCAACTGCCGGGAAACCTTGGTCAGTGCCTCCAGGTTCACGATGGAGCCGATATATTTTTTGTTGATATCGGTGATTTTCGAATTGGAGAAGTAGCCGCTGAAGTAATAGTTCCCCAGATTAAAGGTGTCGTTCAGTTGCTTCTGCGGCATAAACACGCAGAGGGCACCGCTGTAATTATAAATTCCCTTGACCGTAAAGGTATATTTCTTCTTTTCGTATTTTTCCTTCAGCGTGATTTTGTCCCCCGGTTCCAGCTGAAATTTTTCTGCATATGCTCCGGAGATGTAGACCTCATCGCTGTCATCGAAATCCACATCGATGTACTTACTGTTTTTCTCAATTCCGTACAAAAGCACTTCATCGGTCTTGTACTTGCTCGGTAGCGTGTTCAGGGAATAGGCACTGAATGCTTCCGCATCATCATTTAGCGTCTTCGTCCCCATGTAATACTGCAGGAGTTCCAGCACATTCTCCGAATCATCGCCGCTAACCGCACTGACCGGAACATCCAGCATGTATTGGTATTTGGCGAGCATATTGCTTTTAATCTCCTGCTGATAATGATTGAGGGTGGAGGGCAAAAGCAGCCCGAAAAATAAAAGCAGGTTAGCAAAAACGATTCCGACAAACAGAACAGCGTAATTGCTCATGTTCTGAAAAATTACCCGCAGCCGGAAACGGTGAAAAATTCCCAGCTTAGGACTGAGGGGAAACGCTTTGACTTGCTTTTTGCCGGATAAATCCCGACGCAGGAATTTCAGCGGCGACAGCCGGAGCTTATGACACAGTACGCCGTAATTAATAACCAGCATAATCAGAATCGGCACCAGGGTCGTCATCCAGAAAGCATCCCCATTCCATATCGTCACATAGGTCGGTAGACTGTAGCTTCCGTAATACATGGAGGCGCATACATTCTTCATCACCGTGTATCCCAGAATGTTTCCGATGAGCGCGCCGACCAGAGTAATGATGACCGGGAGCGCCATGTAGTGACGGATGAGTTCTGATTTTGTATACCCGGATGCGCGGAGTGTTCCGATGACGCCCGCTTCTCTGCGAATCGTATTGCTGATTGTAATCCCGAAGACAAATGCCATGATGACGATCACGATATAGAGAAGGACGATTATCATCGCCTTGTCGCTGCCCATATCGTTCCCGGTGAAGTTGATGGCTTGGTTCTGATATCGCGGGACAAAAGCTTCCAGGGGAACCTCTTTGCCGAGAGCCTCCATGAAATTATCGGCGAGTTTTTTCTCCTGCCGCTCGTCCTTCGGTGCTCTATCGTAGAGCCAGGAATAGCTGTACTGTAACTTATCTTGATTTAAAGTTTCAAATGCTTTCGGAGTCACAATGGAAACGCCGAATTTCACTGCGTCGAACATGGAGTCGTTGTTGTTCTGGAACAGGCAGCTGTAGTCCGACAGCGCCACCAGTCCGGTTACGGTCCATCTCTTTCCGCCGCTTGTCAGCACATCACCCACGGAAATATGATTGTTGTCCGCATACATGCGGTCGATGGCGATTTCATCGCTTGTTGCCGGAAGTGTTCCTTTCATCAGGCAGACTTTGTTGACGTCTTTTCTGTTTTTGAAAAAGCGCATGGTACTTCCGTTGTCCACCGCTTGCTCGATGTAGAAATTCTCATACAGGGTCACCCCGTTGGTCGTGATTTCTCTTTTCTGGGGTGAGGTGAGTTCTTTTTTGACCCGGAAATTTCCGTCTTCAATATTGTACTTCTCAAAACCTTCGTTGTAGGCCTGAATCATACTGCCGTCTGCCACGAGAAATCCGGACACAAACCCGATGGTGCTGATCATCAAAATCAAGACCACCAGATATTTTCCGAATTCCGCTCGGAGCTCTCTCGGAATTCTTTTTCTTAAAGGACTTTTCATGCTTAAAATCCTCCTTACCATTCCAGTTCCGCGGCCGTAAGCTTATGCTCGTTGCGATAGTTCTTTCGAATCATTCCGTCGCGAAGCTTCACCACTCGGTCGGCCATATCCTTAATGGCATCGTTGTGGGTAACCATGATAATCGTGTTTCCGTATTTCCGATTGACGGTTTCGATGAGTTTCAGAATTTCTTTTGAAGTGCGGTAATCCAGTGCGCCGGTGGGCTCATCACAAAGCAGGATGTCCGGATTCTTCACGATGGCCCGGCCAATCGCCGTTCGCTGCTGCTGTCCCCCCGAAATTTGATTCGGCAGTTTATTGCGGTGTTCATAAATCTCCAGTGTCCGCATAAGTTCATCCACATCCAGGGACCGATCGCTGAGGTATGCGCCCACCTCGATGTTTTCACGCACCGTCAAATTCGGTATCAAATTATACATCTGGAAAATATACCCCAGATGCTTCCGCCGGTACAGTGACAGTTTTTTCTCCGTCATATCTTCCAGCTGTTCCCCTTCAATAATAATGCTGCCTTCATCCGCAACATCGATTCCGCCGATAATATTGAGAAGGGTGGACTTTCCGGATCCGGACGGACCCAGCAGTACACAGAATTCTCCTTTTTCAATTTCCAGATTTAGGCCCTTCAGTACATCCACTCGGCTGTCACCGGTGCCAAAAGATTTTCGAATCCCCTTTATCTCTAAAAACATCGCACTGCTCCTCTCCGGCGAGTTAAATATATCAAACTTCCTTTATAATAAATGTTAGACTTTACTAACCAGAATGTCAATGCGTTTTTAGCCGTAAAAGAATATTTTTTTGTACACAAAATCCGGCGTTTCCGAGTTTTTTGCTATGCAATACGTCTTGCAAAACAAAAAGAATCGTGGTATAACATGAATTACAAAAGTTAGATACCCTAACTACGTTGGCATACGATGTGGTTATGGAAATCTAATATTAAT
>ERZ1034973.1782-NODE-1782-length-11826-cov-55.528162_pt1 | contig 11826 bp, 8 predicted proteins | sample MGYA00520686_ERZ1034973 | MGnify/ENA primary metagenome ERZ1034973 (study PRJEB33766, sample SAMN09781775) | gut metagenome | biome: gut microbiome | host: Homo sapiens | place: Madagascar | study: EMG produced TPA metagenomics assembly of the PRJNA485056 data... | reverse complement strand
CATACCGTCATTTCGAGCGCAGCGAGAAATCTTCCTTGCACTCTGCTCTTTCTTGTCCTTTCGCAAAATGTTTCCCCTTTTCCGCTGTCTCACATACAGCGCTATACCGGTGTGCCAGAAAGATCCCTCGACTTCGCTTTCGATGACATTGCTGGGAAAACACTCACCCAACATGTTCTTTCCCTGAGTCCTAGGAATACCATCCCCTTTTTACTGGTTTATCTTTTCCCTCACGCCTATAATAAGATGAGGGAAACGCTGATTCAATCGCGGAATTTGATTTCACATGTATTTTCAACGATTTAATCAGTGTTTTCCTAACAATCAGGAGGCCAAACACATGAACTATGTTTATATCTTGACGAATACCACACATACCGTTTTATACATCGGCGTAACAAGCAATCTTACCAGGCGCCTTTATGAGCATAAGCATGAATTGGTGGACGGCTTTACCAAAACATACCACGTTCACGAATTGATGTATGCTGAGCCTTATTCGGATATACGTACTGCCATTGCGAGAGAAAAGCAGCTCAAAAAGTGGGGACGCAAGAAGAAAAATGAACTCATCAGCAAAGCAAATCCTTATTGGTTGGATTTATCGGAGGATTGGCTTTCTTAAGCGCGGTATGAAGAAACAGATAAAACCGCTTGCCGCCATCCTACGTTTCTTGGACTTTTCGATCCCCCCATACCGTCATTTCGAGCACAGCGAGAAATCTTCCTTGCACTCTGCGCTTTCTTGCTCCCTTCACGGAAGGATTCCCCTTCCCTGCTGTCACACATACGGCGCTATACCGGTGTGCAAGAAAGATCCCTCGACTTCGCTCGGGATGACGATACGGAAGTGGCGTTTTCCCAACATATCCGTTGTACGCTACGTGAAATAAACCCATTCCCCCATACCGTCATTTCGAGCGCAGCGAGAAATCTTCCTTGCACTCTGCTCTTTCTTGTTCCCTTCGCAGATGAATTTCCCTTTTCCACTATCACACATACGACATTATCCCCTCCTGCAAGAAAGATCGAGGGCTTCGCTCGGGATGACGATACAGGAATAGCGCTTTCCAAACATATCCGTTGTACGCTGCGTGAAATAAACCCATCCCCCCTACCGTCATTTCGAGCGCAGCGAGAAATCTTCCTTGCACTCTGCTCTTTCCTGCTCCTTTCGCAAAAGGTTTCCCCTTTTCCGCTATCACACATACGACTTTATCCCCTCCTGCAAGAAAGATCCCTCGACTTCGCTCGGGATGACGATACGGGAATAGCGCTTTCCAAACATATCCGTTGTACGATGCGTGGGATATCCCCCTATGACTATGACGCAAAAGAAAAAAGCCCCAGCCAAAGCTGGAGCTTTTTGTGTCAGAAAGACTTATTTGCCAAACTGTGCGAGCATGGTGCCTGCTGCTACTGCAGTACCAATAACGCCTGCTACGTTCGGGCCCATAGCCTGCATCAGCAGGTAGTTGGACGGGTTGTCTTTCAGGCCTACGACCTGAGATACACGGGCTGCCATCGGGACTGCAGATACGCCTGCGGAGCCGATCAGCGGGTTGACCTTGTTGCCGGATGCAATTCTCATGATCTGGCCAAAGAGGACGCCGCCTGCGGTGCCTGCTGCGAATGCGATCAGGCCCAGGCAGATGATTTCGATGGTCTGGATACGGAGGAATTTGTCGCCGGTCATGGTAAGACCTGTGCCGGTTGCCAGGAAGATGGTGACGATGTTGCAGAGGGAGTTCTGAGCGGTATCGGACAGACGAGCGGTAACGCCGGAAACTTCAAACAGGTTGCCAAGGCAGAGGCAGCCCATCAGAGCTGCAACTGGCGGCAGGAGCAGGGATACGACGATAGCAACGACGATCGGGAATGCAACCTTTTCGAAGTGGGTGACAGGACGAAGGTTGGTCATTCTGATCTGACGCTGTTCTTTGGTGGTGCAGAGTTTCATGATCGGTGGCTGAATCAGCGGAACCAGGGACATGTAGGAGTATGCTGCTACAGCGATGGCGCCCAGCAGATGTGGAGCCAGTTTAGAAGTCAGGTAAATAGCGGTCGGGCCGTCAGCACCACCGATGATGCCGATGGATGCTGCTTCCTGTACGTTGAAGCCGAGGATCATAGCGCCTGCGAGGGCTACGAATACGCCGATCTGAGCAGCTGCGCCCAGAAGTACGGTCTTCGGGTTTGCGATAAGCGGACCAAAGTCAGTCATAGCGCCTACGCCCATGAAGATCAGCGGCGGGAAGATTTCGTATTTGATACCGAAGCCGATGGCCATCATAACACCCATTTCGTCTTCGAACCCGGTGTTCGGGAAGTTAGCCATAATATCGCCGAATGCGATAGGAAGCAGAAGCAGTGGTTCGTACTGCTTTGCGATAGCCAGATAGAGGAGGACAAGTCCTACCAGAATCATGACCATGTTCTGCCATGTCAGTGCGGCAAAGCCGGAGTCTGTCCAGACAGAAACGAGAGCTCTCATAAAGCCGTCCATGTTATTTCCTCCTAAGATGAGTTCTGTATTCGTTTATAGTAATAAGATCTTATTTCTTCTTGCCTTTGGTCGGATCCACGATATGAATCAGCTGGATGACGAAAGCCAAGAAGATCAGAACTGCGAATACGATAACCATGTTAGTAAGGCAAATGGAAAGCGGGCCTGGAGTATCCATGAGTTAAATCCACCTTTCTATTTTTAGCACCTGAGGTGCCGTTGCGGAGAACCGCAGCCTAGTGTGAAATGAAAGGACACCCTTCCGGGTTTCCCCGGAAGGAGCCTTAGGGTACCTGAAAAGTGCTTGTCACAGCACCCGTTCTGGGATTAATGGAATGGCCAGAAGATCGGGACGATGATGACGCAAGCGATCCAAGAAATGACGCACATCGGTACACCGACTTTTGCGTAGTCATTGAAGGAGAAGTTGCCAGGGCCAAGTACGAGGGTATTTGGCGGAGTAGCCATTGGAGTTGCGAATGCCATGGAGGCTGCAATACCAAGAGCCATCAGTACCGGTTTCGGATCGCATCCGATGGACTGAGCAATGGAAATACCAATAGGAGCCAAAAGTGCTGCAGATGCAGTGTTAGACATGAACTGAGTGAGTACGTTCGAGATCAGGAAGAGTACAGCGGTCAGGACATATGGGTTCGGGTTTTCGCCCATGAGGCCGACGACGAAGTCAGCGATCATCTTGCCTGCGCCGGTCTTATCCATAGCAGTTGCTACAGAAAGCATACCAGCGAAGAGGAAAATCGTTACCCAGTCGATACCAGCGTAAGCTTCTTTTTCTTTCAGGCAGCCGGTGATGACGCAGAGGATAGCACCGGTGACAGCTGCGGTGTGCAGCGGCAGAGTCTTGAGACCAAGAGCCATGCAGACAACGACGCCGATCAGAATGAGACCGGAGATCCACATCTTGGTCTTGCTCTTCGGAGCATCATCGCCAGAAGCACCAGCTTCTTCTTTTGCTGCTTTGATGGCTTCTTCGTCCATAGCACCGGAGGATTTATCCGGAATGAAATGACGGCCAACAAAGAGGGTGTAGACAAGAATGATGATAGACAGCGGAACGCCGATGAATGCGAATTCGAAGAATCCGAAGGTCGGAAGTCCTGCAGCTGCCAGAGCGCCGGTAACGATGACGTTTGGCGGAGTACCGATCATGGTGATGGTACCGCCGACGTTAGCTGCGATAGCAAGAGGCATCAGTTCCTTAGAAGCAGGGATCTTTGCTGCCTGGCAGATACCAATGATGACTGGCATCAGGCAGGCTACTGTACCGGTGTTCGAAGAAACAGAGGACAGGACGATCGTAACGATCATGATAGCTGCCATGAGCGGAATCTCGTTGGTGCCGGCTTTCTTAACTACAGCTACACCGATAGCTTCAGCGAGGCCAGTCTTAAACATAGCGGCGCCGATAACGAACATACCGCCGAAAAGTACGACGGTGGAATTGGAGAGACCTGCGTATACAGCCTTCGATGGCAGTACGCCCAGAATCCCCAGTGCAGTACATGCTGCCATAGCGGTAACAGCCAGCGGGATCAGTTCGGTGACGAAGAGAAATGCTGCTACGGCCAGGACACACAGTGTGATAATGGCTGGATCCATAAAGGTTCACCTTCCTTTTGATGATTCTTCAGTAGGGGATCAATACGGTGCGGTTCGATCATCTGAAGAAAGTCTCCGGAAGTTCTTATTAGGACTCATATGAAATTGTCAAGAAGAAAAATAATTGCAGTATTCTATAAAAGAATAAATTCCGATGAATCCCGAAATGCGTTCCGGAAAACGGACAATCCCTTGATCAACCAGCTATCCTCCTTTGTGACAGTCCCAGGGACGGACTCGCATTCATGAAGAGCGCCACTCTCAGCTCTGATTGTTTTGCACTTCATGAGCACCTATGGCTATTGTATCCATAGCACCCTATTTTTTCAAACTCCATAGCGTATTATCTAATTGCAAATCCATGGTATTTGTTACTTATAAATTTTTATTTCATTCTTTTCTTTATTTTCTATTTATTCATGGCAAAATTATGCATATCATTTGGCATAGAAATGTGTTTTATCCCGATTCTATCGAATTACATCGTATACTATCCGATATTTCCATAGTCATCTATGAATTGAAATGGTGCGTACCATCGTTCCATTTCCACTTCTGTTTTGCATTTGCATAGCTATTTATGCTATCCCTAAATTTACATAGCCTGCTATTTATTAAATCATATAATGCTATGCATTTACGCCTGTTATTTCCTCCATGTCTTCTTAGATGCATGTATCTCTAATATTCCAAATTGGAAAAATAAATAATTATTAGAAATGCATGGTGTTCTATGGAAATAAATAGATAGATGGCATTTGGGGCAGGCTTCACTTCCTTTCCTGCGAGGCGGTGTTTCCCGTTCCTCGCTGTCGGACACTCGCCCTCTTACCGCCAACGAAAAAGATCCCTCGGCTCCGCTCGGGATGACGATTCGGGAAGAACATTTTTCCAGCGCACACTTTATACGATACAGCGGATATCCATCCCCCACGCTGTCATTTCGAGCGCAGCGAGAAATCTTCCTTGCACTCTGCTCTTTCTTGCTCCTTTCGCAGATGAATTTCCCTTTTCCACTATCACACATACGACATTATCCCCTCCTGCAAGAAAGATCCCTCGACTTCGCTCGGGATGACGATACAGGAATAGCGCTTTCCAAACATATTCGTTGTACGCTGCGTGAAATAAACCCATTCCCCCATATAGTCATTTCGAGCGCAGCGAGAAATCTTCCTTGCACTCCGTCGTTCCTTGCTCCTTTCGCTAAAGGTTTCCCATTTTCCGCTATCCCACATACGGCGCTATACCGATGTGCAAGAAAGATCCCTCCACTTCGGTCGGGATGACAATGAGAATGGCGCTCTGCTCTCGTTATTTTCATGCCGCCACGCCAAAGAGTGCCTCTTCGAGGCACATTGATCCAAGCCTTTGGCCTGCCCCTTCTCTAAGGAGGGCGAAAAAGGGATCCTAATCCCTAGCTACTAGTCCCTAGCTACTAGTCACCACTTCCCCACAACAAAAAAGCCCCAGCCAAAGCTGGAGCTTTTTTTGTGTCAGAAAGACTTATTTGCCAAACTGTGCGAGCATGGTGCCTGCTGCTACTGCAGTACCAATAACGCCTGCTACGTTCGGGCCCATAGCCTGCATCAGCAGGTAGTTGGACGGGTTGTCTTTCAGGCCTACGACCTGAGATACACGGGCTGCCATCGGGACTGCAGATACGCCTGCGGAGCCGATCAGCGGGTTGACCTTGTTGCCGGATGCAATTCTCATGATCTGGCCAAAGAGGACGCCGCCTGCGGTGCCTGCTGCGAATGCGATCAGGCCCAGGCAGATGATTTCGATGGTCTGGATACGGAGGAATTTGTCGCCGGTCATGGTAAGACCTGTGCCGGTTGCCAGGAAGATGGTGACGATGTTGCAGAGGGAGTTCTGCGCGGTGTCAGACAGACGTGCGGTAACGCCGGATACTTCAAACAGGTTGCCAAGGCAGAGGCAGCCCATCAGAGCTGCAACCGGCGGCAGGAGCAGGGATACAACGATAGCAACGACGATCGGGAATGCCACCTTTTCGAAGTGGGTGACAGGACGAAGGTTGGTCATCTTGATGGAACGCTGTTCTTTGGTGGTGCAGAGTTTCATGATCGGTGGCTGGATCAGCGGTACCAGGGACATGTAGGAGTAAGCTGCTACAGCGATGGCGCCCAGCAGATGTGGAGCCAGTTTGGAAGTCAGGTAAATAGCGGTCGGGCCGTCAGCACCACCGATGATACCGATGGATGCTGCTTCCTGTACGTTGAAGCCGAGCATCATAGCACCAGCAAGTGCTACGAATACGCCGATCTGAGCAGCTGCGCCCAGAAGTACGGTCTTAGGGTTCGCGATAAGCGGACCAAAGTCAGTCATTGCGCCTACGCCCATGAAGATCAGCGGCGGGAAGATTTCGTATTTGATACCGAAGCCGATGGCCATCATAACGCCCATTTCGTCTTCGAATCCGGTATTCGGGAAGTTTGCCATAATATCGCCAAAAGCGATCGGCAGCAGCAGAAGAGGTTCGTACTCTTTTGCAATAGCGAGGTAGAGCAGGATAAGCCCTACCAGAATCATGACCATGTTCTGCCATGTCAGTGCGGCGAAGCCGGAGTCTGTCCATACAGAAACAAGTGCTCTCATAAAGCCGTCCATGTGTATAGCCTCCTAGGTGTAATCATTGTAATGGGTCGGAGTCAAAGGTGAGACCCCTGTTTCAGTCTCTCGTTGGGATCCTGAACCGTGGGAAATTGTCATTCAGTCCAATGACTCTTCGGTAAACGTGCTATTCTTATTTCTTCTTGCCTTTGGTCGGATCCACGACGTGAATCAACTGAATGACGAAAGCGAGGAAAATCAGCACAGCGAATACAATGACCATGTTGGTAATACAAATGGAAAGCGGGCCTGGAGTATCCATGAATGAATCCACCTTTCCTTGTAAAAAAACGGAATAAAAAGGATCAATGAAAGGAGGAAGGCGGGTCCGCACCAAGCGCTACGTAAGTGCAGGCCCCGCCGCCTCATATTTCATTGCTGTTTGACCATCAGAATGGCCAGAAGATCGGGATAATGATGACGCAGGCGATCCAGGAGATGACGCACATCGGAACGCCGACTTTGACGTAATCATTGAAAGTAAATCCGCCAGGGCCAAGTACGAGGGTATTTGGCGGAGTAGCCATTGGAGTCGCGAATGCCATGGAGGCTGCAATACCAAGAGCCATCAGTACCGGCTTCGGATCACATCCGATGTTCTGCGCGATGGAGATACCGATCGGTGCAAGCAGTGCAGCAGATGCGGTATTCGACATGAACTGGGTAAGAACATTGGAGATGAGGAAGAGGACTGCGGTCAGAACATATGGGTTCGGGCTCGTGCCCATCATGCCTACGACAGTGTCAGCGATCAGCTTGCCAGCGCCGGTCTTTTCCATAGCGGTAGCGACAGAAAGCATACCGGCGAAGAGGAAGATCGTTACCCAGTCGATACCGGCGTACGCTTCTTTTTCTTTCAGGCAGCCGGTGATGACGCAGAGGATAGCACCGGTGACTGCTGCGGTCTGCAGCGGCAGAGTCTTGAGATCAAGAGCCATGCAGACAACGACGCCGATCAGGATGAGACCGGAGATCCACATCTTGGTCTTACTCTTCGGAGCATCATCATCGGAAGCGCCAGCTTCTTCTTTCGCAGCTTTGACGGCTTCTTCATCCATCGCACCAGCAGAGTGATCCGGGAGGAAACGACGACCTACGAAGAGGGTGTAGAGAACGATGATAATAGAGAGCGGAACGCCGATGAATGCGAATTCAAAGAATCCGAAGGTCGGAAGTCCTGCAGCAGAGAGAGCGCCGGTGACGATGACGTTTGGCGGAGTACCGATCATGGTGATGGTACCGCCGACGTTAGCAGCGATAGCCAGAGGCATCAGCTGTTTGGAAGCCGGGATCTTCGCTGCCTGGCAGATACCGATGATGACCGGCATCAGGCAGGCTACTGTACCGGTGTTCGAGGAAACAGAGGACAGTACGCAGGTAACGATCATGATGGCTGCCATCAATGGCAGTTCATTGGTGCCTGCTTTTTTAACGACGGCAATGCCGATCGCTTCGGCAAGACCGGTCTTAAACATAGCAGCGCCGATGACGAACATACCGCCGAAGAGAACGACGGTGGAATTGGAGAGACCTGCGTATACCTGTTTCGCCGGGAGTACGCCCAGAATCCCCAATACAGTACATGCAGCCATAGCGGTGACAGCCAGTGGAATCAGTTCGGTAACGAAGAGAAACGCTGCCACAGCCAGGACACACAGTGTGATAATGGCTGGATCCATAATGGTTCACCTTCCTTATTGGATGGCTTCTTCCGCCCTTTCATCAGATGCATCTGAAACGGCAGAGAAAAGCTTTCCGGAAGACTTCAGAATCCTATGTGTAAAGATATATAATGGCTGAAATCAATGAATCCCGAAACGTTTTCCGGAGATCAACCCCTTGGCCAACCGGCTATCCTCCTTTCGCTCAGCCCCAGGGAAAAGGGCTCATATCCATGGTTTCCCGTCCGGTACTTCCATAGGCATCTATGATTATTTTACTTACTTTTCACAGTTTTGCAAGAGGGCTAAAAGACGAATATAGTAACAATACTCAGAGTTGTTCTAAATTTATTCACCGATTTTATCGTCTATTTGGCACTTTTTATATCGCTATCTATGCATCAAAAGACGCAAATGAAAAGCAATAATGCGTTCTTTGAAGTTCCACGATGCATGATTATATCGCTATCTATGCAATTCCAGGGCGCCCCTGCCCTCTTTCCCACGATTTGCACTTCCGTAGAATGGCAGCAGCAGGAAATATCTGCCGCGCCGGCGCTAAAAATACGGAATAAAAGGTTTTTATAGCAGGGTATAAATGGTGGAATGGAAACCAGTGACTAGTGACTAGTCTCCGGGCGTTCGTTGATGGCATCATTACAAGGTGAGCGAGAAATTCTTCTTGCGCTGCGTGGAATAACCCCATATCGTCATTTCGAGCGCAGCGAGAAATCTTCCTTGCACTCCGTTCTTTCTTGCTTCTTTCGCAGGAAGGATTCCTCAGCTGCGCTTTCGATGACGACACAAGGAGCCCCCTAATCCCTAGGCACCAGCCACCAGCCACTAGTCACCAGTCACCAATCACCAATCACCAATCACTACTCCCCAGTCCCTAGTCACTAGCCACCAGTCACTAGTCTCCCGAAAACAAAAAAGCCCCAGCAGGAGCTGGAGCTTTTTTGTCTATCTTACATGCCAAATGGCCAAACGATCGGGATGACTACGAGGCAGACGATGAGAGAGATCACGCACATCGGAACGCCGACCTTTGCATAGTCGTTGAAGGAGAATCCGCCAGGTCCGAGAACGAGGGTGTTTGGCGGAGTAGCCATCGGGGTAGCAAATGCGCAGGAAGCAGCGATGCCGAGAGCCATCAGTACCGGTTTCGGGTCAGCGCCGATGGACTGCGCGATGGAGATACCGATCGGTGCAAGCAGTGCAGCGGATGCGGTGTTGGACATGAACTGGGTAAGAACGTTGGAGATCAGGAAGAGAACTGCGGTCAGAACGTATGGGTTCGGGTTCGTGCCCATCATGCTGACGACGGTATCAGCGATCAGCTTGCCGGCGCCGGTCTTTTCCATAGCAGATGCTACAGAGAGCATACCAGCGAAGAGGAAAATGGTGACCCAGTCGATACCAGCATATGCTTCTTTTTCCTTCAGGCAGCCGGTGACTACGCAGAGGATAGCGCCGGTGACTGCTGCGGTGTGCAGCGGAACGGTCTTGAGGTCCAGAGCCATGCAGAGGACGACACCGATCAGGATGAGGCCGGAGATCCACATCTTGGTCTTGCTCTTCGGAGCGTCATCGCCGGAAGCGCCTGCTTCTTCTTTCGCTGCTTTCAGCGCTTCTTCATCCATAGCACCTGCAGATTTTGCAGCGATCATGTGACGGCCGATGAAGAGAGTGTAGATGGTGATAACGAGGGAGAGCGGGATACCGATCCAGGCAAATTCGAAGAAGCCGAAGGTCGGGAGGCCTGCCGTGGTCAGCGCGCCGGTAACGATAACGTTTGGCGGAGTACCGATCATGGTGATGGTGCCGCCGACGTTAGCTGCGATAGCAAGAGGCATCAGCTGTTTGGAAGCCGGGAGCTTTGCTACGGTGCAGATACCGATGATGACCGGCATCAGGCAAGCGACTGTACCTGTGTTGGAGGATACAGCAGAGAGAATGATGGTGACTGTCATGATAGCAGCCATCAGCGGGATCTCGTTGGTGCCTGCTTTTTTAACGACGGCTACACCGATGGCTTCTGCCAGACCGGTCTTGAACATAGCCGCACCGATAACGAACATACCGCCGAAAAGAACGACGGTGGAATTAGACAGACCTGCATAAACGGCCTTGGACGGAAGTACGCCCAGAATGCCCAGCGCAGTACATGCTGCCATAGCGGTGACAGCGAGTGGGATCAGTTCGGTGATGAACAGGAATGCTGCCACACCCAGTACGCACAGCGTAATAATAGCGGGATCCATAATTTACCTTCCTATGTGTTTCTGTAATACCTATCAATACTTGATGAGAAAAGAGATCAGCGGATCTCTTTTCAGGGAAACGCCGCCTCTATATTTCGGCGCTCCATTCGTCTTTCAATTATGGGTCATGCTATCTAAAGATGAATGCTATAATCAATACCCTATGAAAAACTCGGCCCTCTACCTCTATCCTCCTTCCCATCTGAGCCAGACTGTAATTCCCACAAAGAATATATGTTATTCTCATGAGAAAGCCGTGTTCTATGATACTAAACCACCGATTATTGCACAAGGGCATGACGGAAGGTTCCTAGTTTTAGGTATGTATACTATGTATCTCTCATTTGCATTTACATTTCTGCTCGTATATGGAGAGGCTTTCTATGCTCCCGCTTTTTGATCTATGCTACCTTCCTCTCCGGCATCTCTCCTATACGTCTTTATACTTGAGAAATCACTCCTTTTCGCCCCATCCTCTGCTGCATTCCATTCGTAAAGAATAGCATACTATCATTTTTAGGCCGCCCCTCATTTTTTCCAAGAGATCCGCCGATATCATTTCCTACTTGCATTTATCATAAAAAGCGCGCGAAAAAGGCATAAATAAATTCTATAAGAGGGATAATGATCAGACAAGGAGCATAAGGAGAGCCATCCATCCCCATGCCGTCATGAGGGGCGCAGTCGAGAAATCCTCCTTGCACTCTGTTCTTCCTTGCCCCTTTCGCGGAAGGCTTCCAATTTTACTTTGTCACACATACGACGCTATACCGGTGTGCAAAGTTTGAAAGCAGGGATTAGTGGCTAGTGACTAGTGACTTGTGACTGGTAGCTAGGGATTAGTAGCTAGGGATTAGGTTGCGATACGAGAACACCGCTAGTTTCAAGCCTCCGCGGCGCTTCTGATTTTTTATGCGCCGCACCACCACCCTGAACCCATCAACCTGAACCCTGAACCCAAAAGAAAAAGCCCCAGTGATAATCACTGGAGCTTTTTACGTTAGTCAAGCTTATTTGCCAAACTGTGCGAGCATGGTGCCTGCTGCTACTGCAGTACCAATAACGCCTGCTACGTTCGGGCCCATAGCCTGCATCAGCAGGTAGTTGGACGGGTTGTCTTTCAGGCCTACGACCTGAGATA
>ERZ1034973.1778-NODE-1778-length-11833-cov-9.742741_pt1 | contig 11833 bp, 9 predicted proteins | sample MGYA00520686_ERZ1034973 | MGnify/ENA primary metagenome ERZ1034973 (study PRJEB33766, sample SAMN09781775) | gut metagenome | biome: gut microbiome | host: Homo sapiens | place: Madagascar | study: EMG produced TPA metagenomics assembly of the PRJNA485056 data... | reverse complement strand
CTTGAGAATCTTGCAAGAGGTATCGCTTATAAGGTAAGAAAGACCCGCAAGCCGGTAATTCTTGAGCCGATGAATCCTTATGAGAGAAGAATCATCCATTCTGCTCTTCAGGGAAATAAATTCGTTGAGACTGTCAGTGAAGGTGAAGAACCTTACCGCCATGTAGTGGTAAAATTAAAAAGAAATTAATCTGCTGTTTATTTCACAAGGTGTAATGGCGACTGAACAGTAACAAATTAAATAAATAGCTGTATGTAGAAGCACATGTTTCATTGCAGATATTAAAAAAGAATGTTATTCTAGGTGAAAGCGTGAATAACACGTAACTTTGCGTGTACACTTTTACCTGGAGTAACATTTTTTATTGTAGAAAATAAGTAATTATCCAACGGCAGCAGTTCCCAGGTGGGACTTGTTTTTGTATAAATAACAGGGATATTAACGATAGGTGTAATGATCTTGTTATTTATATAAAGATTTGAAAAAGATGCTAAGGGTTGCCTGTGTAATCCTGTTTGTATTTTAAAATTTCTAAATGCTATTTGGCTATGAGCAGGCAGCGAGAGTACATATAATAAGTGAGGAGGAAAAAATGGAAACAACAATTGCAGCAATTTCCACAGCTATGAGTGCATCCGGAATTGGAATTGTCCGCATCAGTGGTGAAAATGCCATGGACGTGATTTCCCGTGTCTACAGATCAAAAGGTGGAAAGAAAAAAATAAAAGAAGTTCCGACTCATACCATTCATTATGGATATATTTATGATGGAGAGGAACTGGTGGATGAGGTTCTGGTGATGATCATGCACGCACCGAGAACTTTCACAGGGGAAGATACAGTAGAAATTGACTGCCATGGCGGTGTATTTGCCATGCAGAGAGTACTGGAAACAGTGCTGAAAAACGGTGCAGAGATCGCAGAACCAGGAGAATTTACGAAGCGCGCTTTCCTGAACGGTCGTATGGATCTGTCCCAGGCCGAAGCGGTTATGGATGTCATTCAGGCAAAGAATGAATATGCACTTCGCAGTTCCATGGATCAGTTAAGAGGTTCTGTACAGAAAGCTATCCGCGAGATCAGAGAGAAACTGATTTATCATATCGCATACATTGAGTCAGCATTGGATGATCCGGAACACATCAGTCTGGATGGATATCCACAGGAGCTTCTGGAAGTTGTGGACAACGAGCAGAAAGAAGTGAAACGATTGTTGAAAACTTCTTCCGACGGAAAGATGATTCAGGAGGGAATCCAGACGGTTATTCTTGGGAAACCAAATGCCGGAAAATCTTCTCTGCTGAATCTTCTGATAGGAGAAAATCGCGCTATTGTAACTGATATTGCAGGAACAACAAGAGATATTCTTGAAGAATATATCACACTTCATGGAATCTCTCTGAAGATTATCGACACAGCCGGAATCCGTGAGACGAAGGATATTGTGGAAAAAATCGGTGTAGACAGAGCCAGAGAAATGGCACAGAAAGCGGACTTGATTCTTTATGTTGTGGATTCGTCAGTTCCGCTTGACGAGAATGACGAAGAAATCATGGCTATGCTTGCCGGTAAAAAAGCAATCATCCTGTATAATAAAACGGATCTTCAGCCAGTAATCCAGCCAGAACTTCTGAAAGAAAAGACGGGTCACCCTGTGATTCCTATTTCTGCAAAAGAGGAAAAAGGAATCACAGAGCTGGAAGAACAGATCAAAGAAATGTTCTTTGGTGGAGAGATTTCCTTTAATGACGAAGTATACATCACAAATGCTCGCCATAAAGCAGCACTGGAAGAAGCTGACAAGAGTCTTGATCTGGTCAGAAACAGTATAGAAATGGGAATGCCGGAGGATTTCTTCTCCATAGATCTGATGAACGCATATGAAAATCTTGGAAAGATTCTCGGAGAATCAGTGGGTGAGGATCTGGTTAATGAGATTTTCAGTAAGTTCTGTATGGGTAAATAGTGGATAAGAATCTGGCAGCGAGTAGTGACTTGATTGTATCCGATAGATTATCATTAGTATTGATGAAGTATGATTGTAATAGAATAAATTTTGCAAAAAAATCGCCTTCGGCGATTTTTAATAATAGATTAGTAAATTGTACGATAGTAGATTATACAGTGGAAATAAAGGAGATAAAATGAAAACTTTAGTAGAAGATTATGATCTCGTTGTAGTCGGCGCCGGACACGCCGGATGTGAGGCTGCACTTGCAGGCGCGCGCCTCGGTCTGAATACAGTTATGTTTACCGTCAGCGTAGATAGTATCGCATTAATGCCATGTAATCCAAATGTAGGCGGCAGTTCCAAGGGACATCTGGTAAGAGAACTGGATGCTCTTGGCGGTGAAATGGGAAAGAATATTGATAAAACATTTATTCAGTCAAAAATGCTCAACTGCTCCAAAGGACCTGCGGTTCATTCCCTGCGTGCACAGGCGGATAAACAGGCATACAGCAATGAGATGAGAAAGACATTGGAAAATACTCCGAACCTTACTATTAAGCAGGGTGAAGTAACAAAGCTTCTGGTTGAAGATGGAAAGATTAAAGGCGTAAAAACTTATTCAGGTGCTATTTATAATTGTAAGGCAGTCGTTCTCTGTACAGGAACCTACCTGAAAGCAAGATGTATCTACGGCGATGTAAGCAACTACACAGGTCCAAACGGACTCCAGGCTGCCAATTATCTTACAGATTCTCTGAAAGAACTGGGAATCGAAATGTTCCGTTTTAAAACAGGAACGCCGGCACGTATTGCTGGAAATACCATTGACTACAGCAAAATGGAAGAGCAATTCGGAGATGAGAGGGTTGTTCCGTTTTCTTTTTCAACCAACCCGGAAGATGTTCAGATCGAACAGAAATCATGCTGGCTGACATACACCAATGAGAAAACACATGAGATTATCCGCGCAAACCTGGATCGTTCTCCGCTATATTCAGGAATGATTGAGGGAACAGGACCACGTTACTGCCCATCTATTGAAGATAAGGTAGTGCGTTTTGCTGATAAAAACCGACACCAGGTGTTTATTGAGCCGGAGGGACTTTATACAAATGAAATGTATATCGGCGGAATGTCCAGCTCCCTTCCAGAGGATGTACAGGAGGAAATGTATCACTCTGTACCGGGACTTGAACATGCCAAAATCGTCAAAAATGCATATGCCATTGAGTACGATTGCATTAATCCGCGCCAGCTATATCCAACACTGGAATTCAAGAAAATTAAAGGTTTATTCAGCGGTGGACAGTTTAACGGAAGTTCCGGATATGAGGAAGCGGCGGCTCAGGGACTGATTGCCGGAATTAATGCGGCTATGGAAGTTAAAGGCCAGGAACAGTTGATTCTGGACCGTTCAGAGGCGTATATCGGTGTCCTGATTGACGATCTGGTAACAAAGGAGAACCATGAACCATACCGTATGATGACCAGCAGAGCAGAGTACAGACTTCTTCTCCGTCAGGATAATGCAGATCTGAGACTTCGTAAGAAGGGCTACCAGGTAGGTCTTATCAGCGAGGAAGAATATCAGAAGATTCTTGCAAAAGAAGAACAGATTAAGAAAGAAATTGAAAGAGTAGAACATACAAATATCGGTGCAAATAAAGAGGTTCAGGCACTTCTGGAAAGCTACAACAGTACTCCATTGAAGTCAGGAACAACACTGGCAGAACTGATCCGCCGTCCGGAACTTTCCTATGAAGCAATTAAACCGCTTGACAAAGAACGTTCGGAACTTCCATGGGATGTACAGGAACAGGTTGATATTAACATCAAGTATGATGGATATATCCGCAGACAGTTAAAGCAGGTAGAACAGTTTAAGAAACTGGAAGCAAAGAAAATCCCAACGGATCTTGATTATGAGAAAGTCGGCAGTCTGAGAATCGAAGCCCGCCAGAAGCTGGAGGCATACAGACCGATTTCTATCGGACAGGCCTCCCGAATTTCAGGGGTATCGCCAGCAGATATATCTGTTTTACTGGTATATCTTTCAAGTGCAAGATAAGACACAATAAGCACTATTTAATGTACTTGCACATGTGAAAATATGAAAAAAGCAAGCATATTTTACAATATGAAAGAACTGAATAAAGGACCCTTAAATCACCAAAAAACGATTTCAAAGTACGAAAAACAACACTTAAATACACAGACTCAGGTAGAGAAAGAATAGAAAAGAACATTAAAAATCCCAAAAAACAACAAAAAGAAAAATAGAAAGTTGAGAGAAAAGCTAATAAAATAGCAGGGAAACTCAAAATCTGAAATACCGAAATAAAAAAGAAAAATCAGTTATAAGTTGAAAAAACAAAACAACGATTAGAGAATTAGAAATAAGTATAAAAAAGGAGAAAAATACCATGCCATATAATCTGTCGACATTGGAAAACGGATGTAAAGAGCTGGGAATAGAACTGAGTCAGAAACAGAAAGATCAGTTTATTCAGTTCTATGAATTTCTGGTAGAGAAGAATAAAGTTATGAATCTGACAGGAATTACAGAATTCGAGGAAGTGCTGACAAAGCATTTTCTCGACAGCCTGTCCTGCGTAAAAGCGATTGATATGACAAAAGTAAAAACAATCATGGATATTGGTACAGGAGCAGGATTCCCGGGAGTACCGTTAAAGATTGCATTCCCGCATCTGGAAGCCTGCCTGCTGGACTCCCTGAAGAAGAGAGTGAATTTTCTGGAGGAAAGCTTTACGCTTCTCGGATTGGAAGGAATTAAGGCAATTCATGGAAGAGCCGAAGAGTATGCGAAGAACAAGGAATATCGTGAGAAATATGACCTCTGCGTATCCAGAGCAGTGTCAAATCTTGCAACGCTGTCAGAATATTGCCTTCCATATGTAAAAACAGGTGGAACATTTATTTCCTATAAATCAGGAAATGTACAGGAAGAAGCAACAGAGGCTGAAAAAGCAATCAAAATCCTTGGCGGGCAGTTAAGAGATATCACATATTTCCAGCTTCCTGATTCGGAAATTGACCGTTCTCTTGTCATTATAGATAAGAAGAAACCAACTCCGGGTAAATATCCGCGTAAAGCAGGAACTCCGCTGAAAGAACCATTGTCTCACACAAACATCACAAAATAATCACACTTTTATCCTAATTTTATCACAACTTCATCATAAACTGTTCTTGTAGAGATGTCCTCGGGTTCCCCCATTCTCTGTTTCGCCTGAGGACATTTTCTATATTAATCCTGAAGCCAGAGCGTGTTTGGAAAATCATTCCTGCGGAAAGTCTTTTTTAAACACACCAGGACGAATTTGCGGCATTTAAATAAAAGGAGGAGAACACATTGATTGAAGTAAACAATCTGGTCAAACGATATGGCGACCATACGGCAGTTGACCACCTTTCTTTTAAAATCGAGAAAGGTAAAATCTATGGATTCCTTGGACCAAACGGTGCAGGCAAATCCACCACAATGAATATGATAACAGGATACATTGCATCCACAGAAGGAACCGTCAGGATTGACGGACACGATATCCTTGAAGAACCGGAAGCAGCGAAGAAATGTATCGGTTATCTGCCAGAACAGCCGCCACTCTATTTTGATATGACCGTTCTGGAATATATGAAATTCGTGGCTGATCTCAAAAAAATCCCAAAAGACAAAAAAGCAACCATGATAGAAGAAGTTATGGATATGGTAAAGATTTCTGATATGAGAAATCGTCTGATCAAAAATCTGTCAAAAGGCTACAGACAGAGAGTTGGACTGGCGGAAGCAATCATGGGCTACCCGGAGGTTATCATTCTGGATGAGCCGACAGTAGGACTTGACCCGAAACAGATTATAGAAATCCGTACCCTCATCAAAGATTTAAAGAAGAAGCATACAGTAATTCTCAGTTCGCATATCTTATCTGAAGTAAGTGCGGTGTGTGATTACGTGCTGATCATTTCCCATGGAAAACTGGTTGCCAGTGATACTCCGGAGAACCTTGGAAAGCTGGCAGAAGGATCTAATACTCTTGAAATGCTTATTAAAGGTGAAAAATCACAGATTAAACAGGCTCTGGAAAGCATTGAAGGAGTTAACAGCGTGACTATTGAGAAGGATGAGAAACAGAATCTCTGGAGCACTAAGGTTTCCACAGAAGAGAATAATGATATCAGAGAAAAAGTATTCTACAAGATGTCTGATATAAACAGCCCAATTTATGAGATGAAGTCCAAGAAAGTATCTCTTGAGGAAATATTCCTTGAACTTACAGCATCTGAGAAACCGGCATCTGCAAGTGAAGATGATACAGACCAGAAGAGTTCTGAAAGCCAGGAAACAGCAGAAGCTAAAACGGAAGCTGTAAACGTGGAACAGACATCAACAGAATCACAGAAAAATGATGAAGGGGGAGAAAAATAATCATGACAGCTATTTATAAAAGAGAGCTGAAAAGCTACCTGACATCCATGGTAGGATATTTATTTATCTTTTTTATCCTTGTACTGGCAGGTATTTATTTTTCTGCATATCAGCTTTCAGCAGCATATCCTAAATTTGAATATACATTAAGTGCCATTACCTTTGTGTTCCTTATTGGAGTGCCAATCCTGACGATGCGTGTACTGGCAGAAGAAAGAAAACAGAAAACAGACCAGCTGCTTTTGACATCACCGGTTTCTGTAGGTGGTATTGTAATAGGTAAATATCTTGCACTGGTAACGGTATATGCCATTCCTATGGCAGTTATGTGTACTTATCCACTGATTATGTCTAAGTTTGGTACAGTATCCTTTGCATCTGCTTATACAGCAGTTCTTGGATTTTTCCTTCTTGGATGTGCAAATATTGCAATCGGTGTATTTATGTCAGCATTAACTGAAAGCCAGGTAATTGCGGCAGTACTTACATTTGTCCTTTTATTTGCCTTCTACATGATGAATGGTATTTCTTCATTTTTCTCTCAGACATCAATGTCTACATGTGTAGCATTTGGATTACTGATTCTGGCAGCAGCGATTATTATTTATACAATGATTAAGAATGTTCTGATCTCAGCAGTGATTGGAGTGATCGGAGAAGTAATACTTGTAATCATTTATGTAGTAAAATCCAGTATTTTTGAAGGCGGAATTCAGAAAGTTCTGGATGTATTCAACCTGAGTGGACATTTTGATAATTTCACGAGTAACATTTTTGACATAAAAGCAATTGTATATTTTCTTTCAGTGATCGCAGTATGCTTGTTCCTTACAACACAGTCTATTCTGAAGAGACGTTGGAATTAGTGGGGAGGTGAAAGGAAATGAAGCTGAAAGAAAAAATGAAAAACAGTAAACATACGAAGTTTGATAAAAAGAAATTGATTGGAACTGTCAGCAAGAAACATATTAAAAACGGTTCCTATACAATGGTAATGTCAGTAATATTTATTGCAGTTGTAGTTGTGATAAATATGATTGTAAGTGCGATTCCATCCAAATACTCAGAGATCGATATCAGCAGTGAGAAGCTTTACAGTATCGGCGACGATACTAAGGCAATGCTGAAAGATCTGGATAAGGATGTAACGATTTATCAGATTGCACAGAGCGGTTCAGAAGATGAAAATATCACGAATCTTCTTAAGAAATATGAAGATGAATCCAAACATATTAAAGTAGAACAGAAAGACCCGGTAGTAAATCCTAAATTTGTAGCCGAGTATACAAGCGATGATCTTTCTGCAAATAGTCTTATTGTGGTATGCGGAGATCGAAACAAAGTTATTGATTATAACAATATCTATGAAAGTACAATGGATTATCAGACATACAGTTATCAGACAACTGGTTTTGATGGTGAAGGTCAGATCACAAGTGCTATCGGATATGTAACTTCTGAAGATCTTCCGGTTCTTTATACATTGGAAGGACATGGAGAAAAAGAGATGGATTCTTCTATCAAAGAAGACATCGAAAAAGCAAACATGGATATTCAGTCACTGAATCTTCTTACAGAAAGCAGTGTTCCGGATGATGCAGATTGTCTGTTTATTGATTCTCCATCTACAGATATCTCAGAAGATGAAAAAAATGCCATTATCGATTATCTTGAAAGTGGTGGAAAAGCAATGATCTTCTCTGATTATACAACAGAAGATCTGCCAAACTTTGATGCAGTTTTTGAAAATTATGGTGTTCAGAGAGCAGCAGGAATTGTATTTGAGGGTGACAGCCAGCATTATGCGATGCAGATGCCATATTACCTGGTTCCGACTGTAAACAGTACAGATGCAAGTTCTGAGACAGCCTCCGGCGGATATTATGTACTTGCACCATATGCACAGGGAATCAAGAAGATGGATGATGTGAGAGACACTGTAACGATCAACAGTATCTTAACAACTTCTGATCAGGCATACTCAAAGACAGATATTAACAGTGATACATTAGAGAAAGAAGATGGCGATGAAGAAGGGCCATTTGATCTGGGAGTGAGCATTACAGAAACTCTGGATGATGACAAAGAAACTCAGATCGTTTATTATTCTACTTCTAATCTGATGGAATCACAGGTTAATCAGATGGTATCAGGCGGAAATGAAAAGCTGATCATTGAATCACTGAAATGGATGACTGATACAGAAGACAGCGCAACCGTATCTATTCCGTCAAAGAGCCTGTCCGTATCTTATCTGACACTTACAGATTATGATGCTGCATTCTGGAAAATCTGCACGATCGGACTGATTCCTGGATTCTTCCTGGTTGTAGGTTTTGTAGTCTGGATGAAGAGGAGAAAAGCTTAAATGAAGAATAAAACTGTAAAAATGATTCTTGCAGTTGCAGTTCTTGCAGTTTGCTGTGGGGGATACGCAGGCGTAAAAACTTACGTATCCCACCAGGAACAGAAAGAATCAGAAGAGGAATCCGAAGAAAGTACCTCTGTATTTACTGCTTCTGCTGACGACATTAAATCTCTGGATTTCATGGTTGATGATACAGAAACAACATTTGAAAAAAAAGATGATAGCTGGGTAAAAAAAGATGATACAGATTTTCCGGTAAATCAGAGTACTTTGGACAGTGCTGCGTCATCGGTTACTTCCGTAGAGTCAGACAGAGTTCTGGAAGATGTAGATGACCTTGCAGAGTATGGTTTGGATTCTCCGGCAAATACAATTAAGATTGTGACGAAATCAGAGGATGAAGACGGTGATGATACAACAACTACATTATATGTAGGAGATGAGAATTCATCTACAAGCCAGTATTATGTAAGAAAAGATGATGATGAGAAAACAGTTTATCTGGTAGATTCTTCCTGCGTAGAACCATTTACAAAGACATTATATGATTACGCGCAGATGGAAGACTTCCCGGCAATCTCCAACACAGATATAATCACTAAGATTTCTGTAGACGGAGATAATTCCTATGAATTAAAAAAGGATGCGGATACCAGTGTATGGTCAGTAAGTGCTAATGGAGAAGAGGATAAGGCAGATTCAGCTACAGTAAGTTCTCTGGTATCTTCTTTTGGAAGCATGGCTTATAATTCCATGGCAGATTATAAATGCGAAGATAAGAGCAAATATGGACTGGATAAACCGTATTCGATAATCACCGTAGATTATCAGGAAGAAGTAGAAACTTCGGATGATAACGCAGAAACCTCAGATTCTGAAACACCGGATTCTACAGAAACGACAGAGATGGTAGATAAACAGCTTACAATTCTGGTTGGTAACGAAGCTGATGACAGTAACAGATATGTCATGGTAAATGACAGTAATGAAGTTTACACTATGTCGGAAGAAACACTGTCTGCACTTACAGATAAAACAGAAGAAGATTTCTGGGATATGACAGTAAGTTATGTATCTGTAAACAGCCTTGCAAGCTTAAAAGTAAATTATCAGGGAACAGATTATAAGGTAAATGCTTCACGTGAAACATCAACAGACGAAGATGGAAATGATACAGAAACAGTAACGTATAAACTTGACGGCGCTGATCTGGATGAAACAACATTTACAACATTCTATAATAAACTGATCAACATGGCAGCACAGAAACGCCTTACGGAAAAATATGATCCGGATGGAGATGCAGAACTGACAGTAACATTTACAGAAGAAGACGGAGACACACTGGAAGTTTCCTACTACAGTTATGATACAAACTACTATGCAGCAGTAGTAGATAACAAGGTATATCTTGTAAACAAAATGAATGTAAAAGAGTTATTTACAGCATTCGAGTCAGTCGCAGGCGTTGAGAAGGATGAGACTAAAACAGATTCAGATGAAGTGGAATCAGATGAAAAAGCATCAGCAGATGTTGAAACTGATAGTGAAACAGAAACATCCGATAATAGTGATGCAGTAACTGATGATGATTCAAAGTCCGCAAGTGCATCTGATACAACAGATACATCTGAAAGCGATACAGAAGAGTAAGAAAATGTAAATAAAGACCATAGCAATTCCATTATTTTCTGGAATTGCTATAAAAAAGCTTCGATACATAGAAATAAATCTGTGTGTCGAAGCTTTTTGTGTTTGAGAACAACTTTATAGGGTTGCTTTATTTGCAGAACGCCTTTTTCAAATATGTTCTAACCTGCCACTAAAAGAAGATTTTAACCTGCTCGAGAAAGTTTTCTGGGTTTTCAACATGAGGAAGATGCTTAGTATCAGTCAGTGTAGAAATTTCTATAGCCGGGTTACAAGAACAATATTCATCTGTGATGGACTTTGCATTTGGTTCTGCTTCTCCCTCAACGATATAAATACTGTTATCTAACGCCTTGACAGCATGACTGATGTTAATATTCATGTATTTGGAAGCCAGGCTGGAGTACAGATATTTCGTATAACATCCGCCCTTATGTGCTGCCTCATAATATGCATCTGTCATCTGAGAATCCACATGAAACGGATTGTAATACATTTTCTCTATAAACAAATTACTTACATTATCACGTGAAACGATCATATGGTAAATCAATGTTCCAAAAATTGGAACCTCCAGAGCAAGTTTTAATAAGTGGTCTTTTCTTGTTGGCATATGCCTTAACTGAGTAAAGCTTGGAGGGTTAACCAGCATGATTTTGTTAAAGAGCTCTTTCTCATTATGACAGGCCATTACAACAAAGGAACTAGAAAATCCACTGGCAATTACATCTGTTTTTTCTCCGATAATTTTCCGGATAAAGTCACAGATCATCTGTACATATACAAAATTGGTATATGTGATGCTGGATTTATCGGAGCGTCCACAACCTAAAAGATCAACAGTAAATACTGTATGGTCAACTGCCAGTTCATCTTCAATTTTGCTCCATTCATATCCGGAAGCTCCTGGTAAAGCATCATGAATTAATAAAATTGGTGAGCCGGTTCCTTTTTTTGTATAGTAAATATTGCCAAAACGCCATTCAAAGTAATTATCATCAGAAATATGAAGCATCTGTTTAAGCTGTGCGGCAGCAGCAACAGTGCGGTTGATCAGATGGACTGTAACAGTTGCACCAGTCATCAGAGCAGCAAATGTAAGAAATTTATGTTTGTTTCTGTTCATTTTCAGCCTCCTTTATTAAGCATAGCAAATGTTTAAAACGTTACTGTATACCTTATTTTAAGGAATATATTTTATGACAAAATAGCATGTGACAGTAACTATAGCAGTTTCATAAAATACTGCAATTAATTCAGCCCGTCAGAGCGTGAAGTTCTGTGTCAGATATCTTTGTCCTGTGTCAGCACGCCAGCAGATATCTTTCTTGTCCTTCGCGCTCTGCTGAACTGTCTTATTTGTAATATTTTCTGAAATTGCTATAAAAAACACTAAACATATATAAAGATATTATAC
>ERZ1034973.1775-NODE-1775-length-11840-cov-8.669919_pt1 | contig 11840 bp, 10 predicted proteins | sample MGYA00520686_ERZ1034973 | MGnify/ENA primary metagenome ERZ1034973 (study PRJEB33766, sample SAMN09781775) | gut metagenome | biome: gut microbiome | host: Homo sapiens | place: Madagascar | study: EMG produced TPA metagenomics assembly of the PRJNA485056 data... | reverse complement strand
GAGTGGTAAAATGTGCTTTAGCTTTTGCCTTATATAATATTATAGAAGTTATATAGACATATTTAAAGTAATTATTAACACGGATTGGAGTATACAATGGATAATATTAAAGTATTAATGGTTGATGATGAAAGCAGAATGCGTAAGCTTGTAAGTGATTTCCTTACAAGAAAAGGATATATAGTTATTGAAGCTGGTGACGGAGAGGAAGCACTTGACAGATTTTATGCGGATAAGGATATATCACTTGTTATTCTTGACGTTATGATGCCTAAGATGAATGGCTGGGATGTATGCAGGGAGATTAGAAAGAATTCTAAAGTGCCTATTATTATGCTTACAGCTAAGAGCGATGAATCAAGCGAATTAAATGGATTTGAATGTGGTGCAGATGAATATATAGCAAAGCCTTTCAGTCCTAAGATTCTTACAGCAAGAGTTGATGCACTTATTAGAAGAAGTTACAGCATTGATAGCAGTGAGGTGACAGATGTAGGTGGAATTATTATTGATAAAGCCGCACATATTGTTAAGATTGACGGACAGGAGATTGATTTAAGCTTTAAGGAATTTGAACTGCTTACATATTTTGTTGATAATAAAGGTCTTGCATTATCAAGGGAGAAGATACTTAATAACGTATGGAATTATGACTATTTTGGAGATGCTAGAACAATAGATACCCACGTTAAGAAGCTTAGAAAGAAGCTAGGAGAGAAGGGTGATTATATTAAGACTATATGGGGAATGGGATACAAGTTTGAAATTTAACTTAGTATTAGCTGAGGAATACCAAGATGAATAAACATTCGATTAAATTTAAAATAACGCTGCTGATTGGTGGAATGATATGTGTTCTTATAGTTCTTCTTCTTGTATTTAATATAATATTTTCAGAAAAGTTCTATATGGAAGATAAACAGCAGGAGATGTTGAACGCATATAGTTCAGTAAATGATGCGTGTATACAATATTCAGATGATAGTATTTCAGAAACAGATTTACGGAATAATCTTGAACAGATATCGACCTCTAAGGGCATATCTATGATTATAGTAAATAGTGACTGGACGACTTTTTATGTAAGCACTCACGGAGATGAGATGCTTCTGGAAAGATTGAAAAAGAGTATATTTAATAATGATATTTTCCAGAATATACCATCTAAGAGTAATAGTGATTCATCTAACACAGACGGAAGCACTGATAATAATGGTACTTCTTCTGATAGCAGGAATGGCCAGAACGGCGGAAGTGTCACAGATGATAATAATATGAAAAATGATTTTGGTGATTTGTCAGATAGTGATAAGTCATCATTATTTGGTGGTAATTCTGATAACAATGGTGATAAGAAGACACCTCCGGAAAAGATTATCGATATGTCAGGCAACGGAGCTAACGAGGTCAGGGAGATTATACTTGAGAATGATAAATATACAGTTCAGGAAGTATATGACAGTCGTCTGTTAGATGACTATATCGAATTATGGGGAACATTGGATAATGGTGATTTTATTCTTATAAGGACTCCTATACAGAGTGTCAAAGATAACGTGCACATTTCTAATACGCTTATAACTTATGTTGGTATAGGAACACTTCTTATAGGTGTTGTTGCGGCATTTGTGTTATCCTCATATATCTCACGTCCTATAAAGCAGCTTTCTGATATAGCAGAGAGAATGTCTAACCTTGATTTTGAGGCACATTATGAGGGCAATGATAAAGGTGAGATAGGACTTTTGGGAGATAGTATGAATAATATGTCCCATAAGCTTGAGGAGAATATTTCACAGCTTAAGGCTGCCAACCTTGAACTCCAAAGAGATATTGATAAGAAGGAAAAGCTTGAGCAGATGAGAACAGATTTCTTATCAAATGTATCACACGAATTAAAAACACCTATAGCACTTATTCAGGGCTATGCAGAGGGGCTTAAGGAAGGCATTACAGATGATCCAGAGAGTATGGATTTCTACTGTGATGTTATTATAGATGAAGCTAACAAGATGAATAATATGGTGAAGAGACTTCTTACGCTTAACCAGATTGAATTTGGTGAAGATGAGCTTGTTATGGAAAGATTCGATATTAATGAGCTTGTAAAGTCAGTAGCCGCCGCTAATGAATTAAGGGCTTCACAGAAGGAACTAACAATACAGACATTTATGAGTGAAGAACCTCTTTATGTATGGGCAGATGAATATAAGGTTGAAGAGGTGATAACTAATTATATCTCTAATGCAATTAATCACTGCTGTAATGAGAACATCATTAAAGTGAATGTTGAACAGATTGATAAAGATAATGTAAGGGTTACTGTATACAATTCTGGAAAGAATATACCCGAGGAGGATATTGAACATATATGGGAGAAGTTCTATAAGGTAGATAAAGCCAGAACAAGAGAGTATGGCGGTAACGGAATAGGGCTTTCAATTGTTAAGGCGATTGTTGAATCTATGGGCAAGCAATGCGGTGTGAGAAATGTTTCTGATGGAGTTGAGTTCTGGTTTGACCTTGATTGCAAATTATGATAGAATTCATATAGTTGAATTGAATTGTGGTGCGTATTAGAGGAACGCAGGAATGGAGATTATATGAAGAAGATAGCTATAGCTGTCTTGTCAGCAGTATGTGTATTTGCGCTGGCAGGTTGTGCTGATGATGTAACAATGGACAATGAACAGAATGATATTGTAGCTGAATACATAGCAGGTACTCTGCTTAGACATTCCTATGCTAATGAATGGAAGTATTCTAAGCTTAGTAATCCAACATTTAATAAGTCAGGACAGAGTACAACAACTACTGGAAAGAATAATACTACTGGTACAACAGCAGCTAACAAGCAGACGACAACAGCCGTGGGACAGACAGGTACGACAAGTGCAACAGGAACAACTCAGGCAGGTATTAAGGCGGCAAGCATTACTGAAGCCTTAGGTCTTAGTGGTGTTACTGTTAGCTATAAGAAGGTATCGGTAGGTAACAGATATCCAACAGATGCATATGCTGTATGTGTTTCGGCAGATAGCGGCTGTAAGGTAGTAGCAGTTGAGTTTACAATTAAGAATACAGGTTCAGCGGTATATAATGCAACAACTAAGTCAGCTAATGTCACAATGAAGCTTAGTGCAGGAAGTGGCACTTACACACAGTATAAGTCAATGTTAAAGAATGATATATGTAATCTTGATAAGGTTACAATCAATGCAGGAGAGGAATATACAGCGGCAGCAGTATTTCAGGTTTCAACAACAGATGCCGGAGCTTCTGGTATGAAGCTTGAAGTGTTATCTGGAACACAGCAGGTAGAAACAATTAATTTACAGTAATATAAAAAGTATCGGAGAGGTCAGATCCTGTCCGATACTTTTTTCATTTTATCTGAAATCTTTTCCTAATACATTTTCTTTAGTATACATAGCAGCTTCATCTGCTGTCAGGATATGTGCAAATGAAGCTCTTTCATTAGGCTTGTAGCCCTCACCATATCCGTTGTATTCAGCGTAAAATGTTGTTTCGTGTGATTCAGGCTTATTCCAGTCATGAAAACCTGAGCCAGCAATCTGAGAGGAATATTCACAGTTTATTAATACGGTCTTTGCGTGTATTCTCCAAGGCCTGCTTAAATAACAAGTTCCATCTGGACAGTTGCCAGTGAAATTACAATTTTCAAATACATAGCCATATTTCTGGTCTTCATATGTAGAAGGTGCGGTATAATAACTGTTGATTTCCTTATTGCGGTTTAAGGCATATAATGTACAATTCTTAAAATATGCAGTAGCACTTCCGAAGATGAAATCAATCTCACCGCTTATAAAGCAGTCTTCATATAATTGTCTTGAGAGAATTCTTGGTGCGAATTCTGTAGGACCTGTAAATCCGCCCGGCTGTTTTTCTTTAAGAGGGAGAGGACCGGTAAAGAGAGTGTCCTGATGACCAAGTAGTTTGCAGTTCTTGAAAGTAATATTATCCCCTTCCGCATATACAGCGATAGCTTGTCCAACCTCAGTACCAAAGCCTGATGAATTCACGAAGGTAATATTATAGGCGTGGAAGTTATTGGCGTGTACAAAGAAAGTATAAGACCTGAATGTACCACGTTTGGTGTTATCAGGCATAGTCATTAATGCGTAATAGTCTTTGGTTATAATTACGTTATCCATAGACTCACCAATAAGAGTTAGATTATTGTGTGTAATCTCAACACGCTCGTTATAAGTACCATTTTTAATAAAAATTGTCTCTGATGCTGTTGAGCTGCTTATAGCATCAACAGCTTCCTGAATAGATGTATAGTCCCCTGTATTATCTTTTGAAACAGTAATCATATAAGCCTCCATAAATATTATTAGGTTTACATCTGATGAAATATAGTAAATGCAAAACCTATGTGCTATTATATCATTTTTTTCTTAAGTTAAAATGCTTTTATAGACATAAATATAAAAAAATTGTATACTGATTGATAAAATAAAAAGGTGTATTAAAGGATAAGTGTAAAATGATTAGAATAGTTGAAGATGTAAAAGATGTAAATATATATTTGGGACTGCGTGATAAAGTGGGCTGGATAAAACTTACAAAAGCTCAGGCACAGGAAGCACTTAATAACAGCGTGAAAGTGTTTACTGTATTTGATGATGACAAGCCTATAGGAATGGGAAGGGTTGTTGGAGATAAGGCAGTTATAAGCTATATTCAGGATTTGATAGTGATACCGGAATATCAGGGGAAGCATATCGGAAGTGAACTTATAGAACATATTATAGCGTATGTTAAGTCTATAACAATGGAGGACTCAAGAATGATGTTATGTCTTATGTGCGCCAAGGGACGTGAGATATTCTATGAAAAGCATAATTTTATTGCAAGACCGACAGATGCGTTAGGACCGGGGATGATTCAGTATATATATTCAGAACAATAAAGCTTGACAATACATAAAAACAATTGTAAACTAAACTAGAATTAAGGTTAACAATTAACCTTAAATCTTTTATGAGGAAGGTAAAGACAAGTGAAAGAGAAGAAGTTTACAGTTTATCAGTTATGTTTTATGGCACTTATGGCGGCAGTTACATGCATATTAGCACCATTATCAATACCTATAGGACCAATTCCAATATCACTTACTAATCTTGTTGTATATTTTACAGTATATGTGATTGGTCTTAAAGCAGGAATATGCAGTTATTGTTTATATGTGTTATTAGGAGTTGTTGGTCTTCCTGTGTTCTCAGGATATGTAGGAGGTCCAGCTAAGATTGCAGGACCAACAGGTGGATATATTGTTGGATTTGTGTTGATGGCACTTATAGGTGGATATGTAATTGAGAAGACTAATCGTAATATAGTGCTTGTTATAATTGCGTGGATAGTTGGAACGATGGTTGATTACGCATTAGGAACAGCGTGGTATGCCTATGTACAGCATTGTACAGTGGGTTACGCACTTAAGGTATGTGTGTATCCATTTATTGTATTTGATCTTATTAAGATAGTAGCAGCTACATTTCTTGGAAAGGCAGTGCGATATGCACTTGTTAAAGCAGGGTTATTATCTAATGATAAGATAGTAAGCGGGGTAACAGCATAATTTGTTATATATACAGACAACTAATAAAAAGCAGCTTTTCTACAGATAGGAAAGCTGCTTTTTATTAGCGTTAAAGATGTGCTGATGTACACATCAATATCCGTATTAATAAATTAAATTGATTGATAATAATCCTGTAGAGCTTATTAAATTAAGCAAGTAAAGTCTTAACGTATTCAGCAATCTTTTCGTCCTTGCAGTTAGCAAAGAAGAGTTCCTGGAACTTTTCTCCAGCTACAGCACCCTTAACAAGATCCTGGTCAAGGTTCTTAAGAACACTGATTAAATCCTGATTAAGAGTAACCTTTCTTACTTCATCAAGAATCTTCTTATTTCTCTGTTCTGGAACAACTCTTTCCTTAGGATAACCACCACCTGGTTCGCCTTCAAATAACTTTTCAAAAATGTATGTAAGGTTTAATTCAGCACCCCAGCCAAATCCCTTAGCGAATGGAAGAGCGATTGCATTACCATCGTTAATCTGCATAAACATATATGCATCTGAAGGGTCAACAACGTGTCCACAAAGAACATTAGGGAATGAGTTAAGTGCAAGCATAGCACCTTCACCAGTACCACAGCCTGTTACTACAAAATCACAAGCACCTGAGTTAAGAAGGATAGCAGCTAATATACCATTCTGTACATATGTAAGCTGAGCTTTGTCATCAGCAGAATACATACCATAGTTGTCTACTGTATGTCCCTTGCTTTCAGCTACTTTCTTAAGATTAGCGTAAATTAAATCATTCTTTGCAGCCTGACTGTTTTCGTTAATTAAAGCGATTCTCATTATTAAAAACCTCATCTTTCCTGATATTATTCCGATTATTACGGATATATTAAATATACTGAAATATATAATATTTGTCAAATTGATAAAATAGCAGATATATGTTAAAATCCCTTAGTGGAAAAGGAGAATGTGTTATGGCAGTTAATAATAAAGATGCTAAAGCAACATTTATGGAAGCTTTAGATGGACTTAAAGAATATGCAAAGGTTAATGGGAATGTAGTTACCAAGGATGATGTTAAGAGTTATTTTAACGGACTTGAATTAGATGATAACAGATACTCAATGATAATGGGTTATCTTATGGCTAATAATATTACAATAAATGGAGTAGATGGAGCAGACAATGAATTCCTCCATATGCTTGAAAGTACTAAAAATGATGCTGTAAATAATGATGATAATGGAATAGCACAGGAAGATGCTTCATATACTGAAACAGACGACGGAATTATTAAAAAGATAAATGTTACAGAGGAAGAGGTTAATAATCTGCCAGAAAAAGAAGCTGTTATGGCGGCTCAGATGATAGCAGATAATATGGACTATTCCGAAGATGATATATATCTTGAAAGATACCAGAAGGAGCTTGAACAGATACAGCCAGTATCAGATACTACAAGAGCTTACCTTTTAATTAATATCGTTGAAGATAATGATAAAGAGTCTTTAAAGCTTTTGTCTGAGTCATATCTTGGAAAAATTGTAGGCTGGGTTGAACCTTTCAGGTGCAGGGGAGTGCTTATGGCGGACCTTGTTCAGGAGAGTAATCTTTCAATGATGGCTTATATAGGACAGAGGCAGTGGCTTAATAATTACGAATGGAAAGATAAGATAAAAGAGGGAACTACAGAAGATTTAATTCAGGTGCTTAATGAGATTGACAATGAAGTTAAGTATCAGGCAGAAGAAAGTATGCGTATGCTGATTGATGAGCAGATGGATAGCAATAAGATATCTGGAAAGGTTCTTAATAAAGTTAATTATGTCAATGACTGGGCAGTAAGATTAAAAGAAGAACTTGGAAGGAAACCGTCAGTTAAGGAAGTCGCAGAGCGTATGGGTGTATCTGAGGATATTGTAAGGGAAGCTGTATCATTATCTGCAGAGGCAATTGAAGACATAAGCGATGCCAAGACTAATAAAGATAATGATAAGTAAAATGGTAATCAAGTAATGTAATTATACATATAATAAAATGGTAAATAATTAATTATGATAAGCAGTATATTATAAAAGTAATGAATTAAGATAGGTGATAAATATTAGAATTTTTTAATTAAAATTACATATATTATATTGTATCTAAGAGATTTATGTAGTAGAATAATTATAGTTGATAAGAAGAACAATTTAATAATTCCTGGGGCGTGCGATAACCTCACTTATTTTGATCCTACATTTCATCGACGGGATTCCTATATCTCCATTCTAATGTCGGGCCTCCTCTGAGTGGATGGCAGCGGTCTGGATGCGGTAACCCACCTAGCATTGCTAGGAGTCGAAAACGTGGGGAACGGCGCTTTGGGATAATTGTGATAAGTTACTATGAAGACAATTTTGTTTTCATAGTTTTTTTATTTAACAGGAAATTCTGATAGGATTTCCTGTTAAATAAAAAGCCCTCCGCAAAGATTCACACTTACACAAAGATGTAGTCTGCCGCAGATGACCGCATTCAGTACAGGAATGTGCTTTGCACATTCTTCTTTATGTAGTAATAATCAGTGACTTTCAAGAATATATATAATTGATGCTGTACAGGCATAATATATTTGAGAGGTTAGGTTGATATGGTAAAGACCGTAATAATCAGAAAACGGACAATATTTATATATGGATTATTAGTACTGGTACTGGCAATAGGTGTTGTTGTGCTGGAAACATTTATTAATAAATCCAATAATGATGAATACATAACTTATGCACAGGCGGCAAAGATGATTGCTTATGCTAATGTAGATGATACGCAGGCATTTGAAACAGGAGAAGTGTGGTACAAGCCATATATTGAATATGTCAATATCAATGGATATATGCAGTGTGAAGAGCCTGACGATTATATTATGATGAAAGATGTATACATACTTTCAAAGAAACTTAATGCAGGTGATACAACATTTGAGAGCATTGGAGTACAATCACTTAGCCAGTTAAACAATAATAACAGAGTTGTGACTAAGCAGGAATTTATAGATTATTACATATTGCTTCTGCCGTTTTGCAGTAACGGGCAGGAGGTTGAGAAAGTTGAACTTGGAATTGCCGGAACACCTGCGGAGCTTAATGTTAGTGAGTGGGAAATGTATACAACTAAGGGAAAGTATATATTTGACGGAATAATTGCAACACCTTATATAGACAGGCAGGTATTGGCAATAGTAAGGGATAATCGTTTGTTGTGTATTGAAAGAAAAATATCTGACGAGGTTGATTACAGTAATGTGTGGCTCAAATATGACAATAACGGAATGTTATATGTGAATTTCTATGGAGTTGAGAAGAAACTTAAGATAGGTAGGGTTAATGATGACATAGATAATACGCTTGCCGATATTCATCTGAGTAAGGGAAAGGTGAAGAATATATCTGTCAAAAAGGATATTATCAAAGGGAAAGTTCTCTCTGTAACTAATGAATATGTAGAGATAGATGGGTATGGAAAAGTTCCATTAGATGAACAATTTATAATATATGATAATGTATCAGATGTGAAAACGCATAATTATGATGAGATTATAGTTGGTTATTCACTTCAGCGTTTTATAGTTGCTAATGGAAAGGTATGTGGAGCGATTATTGGCGAAGAATTAAAGCATAATAATATAAGAGTTATGTTAAAGACAACAGGTTACAAGGATTTATTTCATAGCAGTGTGTCGCTGTCATCAGATAGTATAATACATATAACCTGTGCAGATGTACAATGGGATATTGCAGCAGGTGAAAGCTTTGATATAGACAGCAATGATGAAAGATTAGCTACGGGGCGTATTGTGCTTAGTACTGATGATGGAAGCATAACGATTAATTCTATTAAGAGAAGTCAGGGAAATCCGTCCTATAAGGGTAATATAGAGCTTGCCTTATATGATGAGGGTATTGCGGTGATTAATGAAATTGATATCGAAGATTACTTAAAAAAAGTTGTGCCTAGCGAAATGCCTGTGTCATTTGGTGTTAATGCCTTAAAATGTCAGGCTGTGTGTGCAAGAAGCTATGCGTATACACAGCTTACAAATAATTATTACAGTGAGTATGGTGCACACATAGATGATAGTGTGTCGTTTCAGGTATACAATAATACATATGACAGTGCAGAGGCTGATGAGGCTGTTATTGCTACAGCTGGAATGGTCGCTGTATACAATGGTGAACTTGTAAAGACTTATTATTATTCGACTTCCTGCGGCTATACAGCCGATGTGTGCGCGTGGGGAAGTGATGAGGATAATTATCCGCAATATGCTTCTGTAAGGGCGGGAACATCTGATTATAATGCTGATATTAAGTCGGAAAAGACATTTGAGCAGTTTATAACGGCTAAAGATAGCGGTGATTATGACAGTGAAGCGGATATGTACCGTTGGAAGACCGTCATAGGTATAAGTGAGCTTACGGCACATTTTAATTCACTTATAGGAAGTTATTTAAGAAAGAACGGCTCGGTATATATATTAGAAAATGGAGAGCCGTCCGATAAAGTGGTTAATGATATAGGGGATATTTTAAGTGTTAAAGTGATAGAACGTGGCTGTGGCGGAGTTGTAGCTGCACTTATGGTAGAAGGCAGTAAGGAAAACTGTATTGTCAAAGGAGAAAATGCAGTAAGAAGCCTTATGGGTAATAATAAATGTGCAATAATAACTCAGAGCAGGGAGATATATAATGATATTCTTCCGAGTGCTTTCTGTATATTCAAACCAGTATATGATAATGGCACGCTTGTATCATACGAAATAACAGGCGGCGGCTACGGACACGGAATTGGAATGAGCCAGAATGCGGTTAAGAAAATGTCAGAAACTATGGATTATACAGATATTTTAAAATTCTTCTATAACAATATAGAGATTAAGAATATAAATGATTAGTGCTTGTAAAATGGATTAAAATAATCTGATATAGATATAAAAATAGGACTGTTGCAGTGATGCTCTCGTTGTATAACGGAAGGGCATTCAATGTGACAGTCCCGTTTGCTTACTATTTGTACTTATATAAGTATGTCGATATTGCTGGTGTCTGTATATCCATTTATTTCAATAATAAATATAGCTTTATTGTTTAGCAGCATTGACGACTACTTTCTTAGCTTTTTTTGAATGCTTTGAAATACGCCAAGGTCTTAGTATATTCTTCTCGATAAGGGAATTGAACTCAGCACCGAGAAATAATATAAGAATACATATATACATCCATATAAGAAGAAGCATAAAAGTTGTAAGACTTCCATAAGTATATGAGTAGTGTGTCATATATGTAATGTATAATGAGTAAAGTTCAGAGAACAGATACCATCCAATACTTGCAAGAAAAGCACCTGGAATTTCTTCTAAAGGACGTTTTTTAATTGTAGGTATGAACGAATACATTACAGTGAAGAATATTGTAAGCAGAGTAGGAACAAGAAATAACCTGTTGCTGAATATTGCGTTAATAATTGTAATATCAATTGAAAATGCACTAAGATGTCGTTCAATAAATGCTGAAAGGTGTTCGCCAAATACGATTATGACAAGGCTTGTTGCAATTGATAATAGCAGTATTAAAGCATATATGCTTGAAAATAATCTCTGTATTAGCCAGCTTCTTTTAAGCTCGTAATTGTTAATACGGTTAAGGCAGGTCTTTATTGTCATAAAGCCTTTGCCAGCTGACCATATTAAGCCGATAGCAGTTACCGACAGAATTGTTATGGATGAAGAATTTTCAATATCAACTATTATGTTTAGTAACAGACCGTGGAATTCTGTAGGAATTATATTCTCAAAAAGATTCATAAGGTCGGTTGAAGTTACTGGGAAATAATGTATTATGCTTATTAGTGCAAGGACGAATGGCATAAAGCTTAAAAGCAGATAGTAGCAGGTCTGTGCTGCATATTCAGTAAGCCGGTCTTTGGTGATTTTGTTGTAAGCTTCCTGACAGGTGAAAATCACACGGGCAATTTTCATGCTGTTTCTCCTCTCTAAAAATTTTAATAAAATATTTGAAAAAACCTCGGTATATACAGTGCTTTTGAAAGTCACAAGTTTGTGCTTGCCACAAACTTGATATTTGAAAAACTTCGGTATATACAGTGCTTTTGAAAGTCACAAGTTTGTGCTTGTCACAAACTTGATATTTGAAAAAACTTAGATGTAAGGTTTTTTCAAATTATTATATGTTATTTTCCCACAATTATCAATAAGTTAATAACTTGCATTACTAT
>ERZ1034973.1772-NODE-1772-length-11847-cov-37.372032_pt1 | contig 11847 bp, 8 predicted proteins | sample MGYA00520686_ERZ1034973 | MGnify/ENA primary metagenome ERZ1034973 (study PRJEB33766, sample SAMN09781775) | gut metagenome | biome: gut microbiome | host: Homo sapiens | place: Madagascar | study: EMG produced TPA metagenomics assembly of the PRJNA485056 data... | reverse complement strand
CCCCTATTGCCTTCGGCACTTCCCCCGAAGGGGGAAGCAAGACGTTACGTAGCTAGCGATCTCCTTCACACGCCCCCTAATCCCTAGTCAAGTCACTTTTTCAACGACGACAGGTACACGAACTCGATCCCCTGTGCCTTGAGCTTCGGTACCATCTGGCGGAAGGCTTCGGCGGTGTGCGGACGGCAGTGACCGATGATGATATACGTCCCCTTTTTCTTCGCGCGATCGGCGCCCTCCTGGATCATCGCACAGATGTCAGAGACGGAGGCCGAATTATCGACGAAGAGATCATTTCTCACATAGGGCACACCATAGGTCTTCGCCGCCTTGTCCGCAGCCGTCGTGCTGTTTGTGTGGCTGTCGAAGAAGAAGAGCCCGCGATGGTGAAGCTCATTCATGACGATATCCATGGTCCTCGCGTCGATGGTAGCCTTCGATCCCTGATGGTTATTGATGCCGATGGCTTCCGGCAGCTGCGAAAGCGAGTCCCTCAGCATCTGCCGGATGGCCGCATCGCTCATGGACGTCAAGATGACCTTCGGCTCCATGCCGATGCCAGAGACGGACTCCATGGGCTGATGGAGAATCACGGGAAGTCCGTGCGCGCGCCACGAGAGTGCGGCATCTCTGGTATGCACCTGATCCGGCATGACGGCCAGCGTGAGCGGGATGCCCATCTGTTCATAGATGTGCTGGGAGTCCAGATCGCGCCCCGCATCATCGATAACGATGGCAAGGCGGCCGGTCACTTGCCCGCCGGCGTTTTCTTTCGGCGGCAAGATGGATGCCGCTTTGTCCGGCAATGCTTTTTCGGAGCTGCCATTCGCACGGGCTTCACTCTTGCCGGACTTTGCAGGTGCTGCTTTTGCGGGCTCCGTCTTCTTTACGGAGAAAGGAGCCGGCGCAGATTTCCTCTCACGAGAGTCTGCGCTCTCTGTCCTTTCCGAAGAAGCGGAAGCCACGACCGTTTCTTTCGGTGTTTCCGCCTTCGGCTCTTCTTTGCCTGTGATCTTGGAAACGACACGGCTGATGCTGAAGACCTCCTTCGTCGGCTCTGTCTCTCTCGCCTCATCCTCTTGCATGCGCTCTGTCTTCCCGTCGGCTTTCGTGACTTCGACGGTCTTCGGCGTATCCTCATCGTCCGCTTTGGCTTCGACGACGACAGTTTTATTGATGATATCCTTGATCTTTTCTTTCACACTCTCGGGCGTCCCCTGGTCTTCCTTCGGGACGAGGCCCTGCATTTCCTTGTCATTGAAAATATGACGGATCGCCGTCACTTGATCCGCATTGTCCGCCGTCGGTGCGTTCGTCATCCGGTCTGTCATATATGCAGAGCCCACCACGAGGCTGATAAAGAAGAGAAGGACCAGAAATGGATGTCCATTGCTCTTTTTTGCTGCTCTTTTTCTTCTGACTGCCATGAAAATCTCCTTTGGGAAATGGTTATATCTATTTCGTCTCTATGGCTTTAGTATAAAGGTTCAAGGTTACAGGTTCAAGGTCAGCTCATATCGCAGGTATCTTCTTTGGCGTTCTCAAAAAGAAACAAATTTCTTAAAGACAGGGAGACGGGGAGAGTCGAAGACTTTAGCCCAAAGACTTCAGACCTCTGACTTCTCACAGCCTCCTTATCTCCATAAAAAAAGAGCCCGAAGGCTCTTTTTATTTCCGATTTCTCCACACATGCCACGCAGAAAGGACGAAGCAGAGTGTCACCATGCCTGCCGTCACCAGTGTCATGGCGTCATCATGGCTTTGTGTCCGCCAGAGGGCAAACGCGGTGAGGATCGCAAGGAAAAGAAGTTTGATGGTATTCGTCATAGGGAACTCCAAAGAATAGTGACTTGGGACTGGGTTCTATAGGTTCAAGAGGTTCAAAGGGGTTGGTTCGGCGCAAACATAACGAAGCACCGCAGATTTTTGATAGCGTTTCCCACCGTCGTCATCAAAAGCGTTGGCGAGAGATCTCTATGGCACACTACGGTAAGTATCATCGCATAGGCACTGGCAGGGAACCTACGCCTTGGTGCTAGGTATTTCTACTTTCATACATACATCGTTTATCGGACTGCACGGGAAACGCTGATTAAATCACAGAGTCAGATTTCACAAGAATTTTTATACATGACTTCGTCATAACCTTCCTTAAATAGCTCGCTATTCGCGTCAGGTTATTCCTCGTCATGTATAAAAATTCAAGAGTAAAAGCTGACAACGATTTAATCAGTGTTTCCCTAGAAAGATTTCTCGCTACGCTCGAAATAACGATACGAGAGAGTCTGATGTCTCTCAGTCACCCGTGACTAGTCACTCGAGGCTCCTAATCCCTAGCCACTAATCCCTAATCCCTGCTTTCAAACTTTTGTCATGTAACATGCGTATTGTCCCCCCTTTCCTCCGGAAAGGGGCTCTCCGTGCGCGTTCTCCGATCCTGAAACCTGTCAACCTGAACCCAACAACCTTATCTATTCCGCTCTCTCCAGCATGAGCTTCAGATCTTCCTTGTGGAAGGACTTGATCTCCGGTTTCTCTTCAAGCATGGCGAGGACATAGGCGAGTGCCGCTTCGACGCCGACCTTGAGACCGCTCTCATCGATATCAAATTCCGGCGTATGGTGGTTCGCTCCGGTGCCCAGCGCTTCATTTTTCACGCCGGTGAAGGTGAAGAGGCCCGGATAGGTGGACTCGGTGATGGCAAAGGTCTCCGAAGCCATCCATGGATCGGTGTCTTCCATGACATCACCCACACGCTCGGCGATGGCTTTCCGCGCAAGGTCTACACACTCTTTATTATTGGCCGTGACAGGGAAGTACTGGTCTTCCATGATCTCTGCCGTGCAGCCGTAGTTGCCACAAATGTCCTTGAGCAGCTTCCAGAAATCCTCACGGAAGGAAAGCCCGTCTTCATTCACAAAGCAGCGCGCTGTACCGGCGAAAGTGAGCTCGTCAGGGATGACATTCGGCGTGTCACCCGCCTGCACCATACCGAAGGAATAGGTGAGGCAATTTCTCGGACTGACCTTCCGCATGCGGTAAGACTGAAGCGCCATGTAGAAAGTATTAAAGCAGTCGATCGGGCTGACGGCAAGGCTCGGCATGGAGCCATGTCCGCTCTTGCCATGAATCTTTACACGGTAGAAGAAGGCGCCTGCCAATACACCATCATACATGACCGCGACCTTGCCCGCAGGCAGGCAGTACATCATATGCGTACCATAGCAGGCATCCACGTGGATCTTCTTCTCGCCCAGATAGGACAGCAGATGCCCGACACCACGTTCTCCCATTTCTTCCGCTTCTTCGAACATGAGAAGTACCTTGCCTTCCCATTCGTCCTTGTGTGCTGCAAGGATCTTCGCCGCGGTGAGGAGCATCGCCATGTGTCCGTCATGCCCGCAGGCATGAGAGACACCGTGATTCTTCGAGAGGCACACCTTTTCGCATGCAAGATTCTTCGGGTTCTCTTCGATCGGCAGTGCATCGATATCGGCTCGCATCAGGACCGTCCAGCCAGCCTTCCCGCTGTCGATCATGCCAAAGATACCGCCTCGCGGTACACGAACCGTAGAAATCCCCCAGCCATGGAGTGTTTCTTCGATGAAGTCCATGGTCTTCCATTCCTGCTGCGACAGCTCCGGATTTTCATGGAAATGACGGCGAAGAGAAATGAGAAAGCTCTCCTCGGCTTCGACTGTTTTCTTTATATCCATTATGATCAGCTCCTTGTAGGGAAACACTGATGAAATCGTTGTCAGATTGAATCGGCGTTTCCATAGATCGTCGGCAGATAGTCTGCCGCATGTCTTTCGCTATACATGTCTTTCATTATAGAAAGGGGAAAGATACGTGTCAAATGATATGGGGAAAAGATTCAAGGGGTTCAACGGGTTCAGCAGGTTCAACGGGGATGGTGCGGCGCATAAAAATCAGAAGCGCCGCGGAGTATCAATAGTGGCAATGCCCGAAAGTTTCTTTGAGAACAGGTTTCCCGTTTTGAGCTTTCCAAACATCGACTGCCTGACCGCGAATGACAAAGATTTCTCGCTTCGCTCGAAATGACGATACGAAAGCATCAGCAGTCGCTCGAGACTCCTAATCCCCAATCCCTAGTCACTAGTCCCAGTCACTCCTAATCCCTAGCTACTAGTCCCCAGTCACTAGTCACTCCAATTCTTCCAGTCGAGGCATCGCAGGGATCGCACCGGCTCTGGTCGTCGAAAGGCTGGCCGCACGGTTTGCAAAGGTAAGGATGTCTTCCAAGCGCTCCTGCGAAAGACGGCTGAGATCTTCACGGCAAAGCTTGGAAAGAGCCGCACCGAAGAACGTGTCTCCCGCCCCATTCGTATCGACAACTTTCGCAGGAAAGCCGTGGACGCGGCCGGTCAAATGCCCGAGCCGGTAGAAGCAGCCTGCCTCTCCGAGCGTCACAAGGATGAGGGAAATGCCCTTCTCCATCAGGCGCCGGCTCCCTTCCTCCCAGTCCTCCGAGCCAGAAAGGAGCGGAAGCTCTTCTTCGGACACCTTGAGAATATCCACTAGCGGCAGCGGCTGGCGCATCGCGATGATCGCCTCCCGCGGATCATCCCAGAGACGGGCGCGGTAGTTCGGATCATAGGTGATGACCGCGCCATAGGATCTCGCGCGGCGGATGGCAGAGAGCACACTGCTGCGAGCCGGCTCCGCCGTCAGGGACACCGAGCCGAAATGCACCATGCGCGCCTTTCTCAGGAGGAAATCCTGGATCTCCTCCTCCATAAGCATGGTATCCGCATGGGATCTCCGATAAAACGTGAAGCTCCGTTCCCCGTTTGCATCGACAGAGACGACGGCAAGACTCGTCGGGTGCATGGCATCGACGGCAAGCGCAGACACGTCGACGCCATCCTTTTTGAGAACGTCCGTCAGGTAACGCCCGAAAGCATCATCCCCGACCTTGCCGATGAAGGCCGTCCTCGCCCCGAGCCGGGATGCCGCGACAGACAGATTGGCCGGCGCGCCGCCCGGATTTGCCGCATAGAGCGGCACGCCCTTTGCATTCACCCCGGTCTGCGTGAGGTCGATCAGTATTTCTCCGATGGATAAGATGTCCATGATAAGATCCTTTCAGAAAAATGGTTGGCAGGGATTAGTAGCTAGTGACTGGTGACTGGTGACTAAATGCCACTTTCGGGCATCGCCATTTTTTATAGTCCGCGGCGCTTCTATATTCTTATGCGCCGCACCACCATTTCGCATTTCTCATTTCTAATTTCTCATTCGATCAGAGCTTTCACTCACCATCAATGGGCAGTACGCCCGTGGGCTAACCATTGCACCTATTCCAAACAAAAAATCCGAACCCTTCTTCCCGAAAGGTTCGGATCATTTGGTGCCGGAGGCGGGACTTGAACCCGCACGATGTCGCCATCGCCAGATTTTGAGTCTGGTGCGTCTGCCATTCCGCCACTCCGGCATATCGATAGTATGTATTGTAGCATACCTATCGACATGCCGTCAATGACAAGTAAGCAGTCAGTGAAATTCTGATCCGGCCATCGTCAGCTCGCCGTGCTGCATTTTCTTACGAGTGGAGAGAAGTCCCCTGCCATGCTCACGTCTGACCCCTGACTTTGGCAAAAGGAGAGCGCACTCTGCCGCACACGTCCCGGGTTATTTTTCGATTCCTTTGAAGATGTAATCCTTATCTTCGACCGCTTTCCGGATGTCTGCATCGGGGATTTCTTTGGAAAGTGTCAGAATCGCCGTGCCCTTCTCGTGAGAGGCTTCTGCCTTTTCCACGCCGTCCAGCGCTTCCAGTGCTGCCTTCACCGCCTTTTCGCAGTGACCGCACATCATGCCTTCGATTTTGACTGTTTCTTTCATTTCGTTTTCCTCCTTTGGAAATTGAATCGATCTATATGTATAGTCTGCTGCTTCCAGAACCTTCCTGAGGTCGGCTTCCTGGGGCAGCAGGGTGTAGCGGATGGTCGCCTTCCCTGTCTTGGCATCGGCTTTCAGACAGGTCACGGAGGGGAGCGTCTCCAATGCTTTCTTCACATGCGCTTCGCAGTTCTCACACATCATGCCCTCGACATGGATGATGGCGCAGCCGTGGCTTTCCTCCTTCACGGGAGTGACTTCTTTTTCCTTGACGCCCACGCGATGCCTGAGAGGCTTGTCATGAGAGGCATCATGGATGTTCACACGGCCGAGACGGAGCGCATTCAGGCACACACTGAGACTGGAAAGCGACATCGCTGCCGCCGCCCACATGGGCTCTAGGGAGATCCCTGGATACAGACCCGCTGCCATGGGGATCAAAAGCGCATTGTAGGCGAAAGCCCAGAAGAGATTCTCGTGGATATTTCGCAGTGTCTTCCTTGAAAGGCGGATGGCTGCCGACGCGTCCGTCAGGCGCGAATTCATGAGTACCACATCGGCGGAGTCGATCGCGACGTCAGTCCCGTGTCCGATCGCCATACCGACGTCGGCACGTGTGAGAGCAGGCGCGTCATTGATGCCGTCGCCGATCATGAGGACATGCCCGCGCTCTGCCAGCTTCCTGACAGCCGCTTCCTTCCCTTCCGGGAGGACCCCCGATAGGATGGTATCGACGCCGGCTGCCTCTCCGATGGCACGAGCCGTCTTTTCATTGTCTCCCGTCAGCATGACGACCTCGATGCCCATCGCATGCAACTCCTGCACGGCCTTGGCCGAATCCTTCCGGAGAACATCTGCGACGGCAATGAGACCGAGAAGCATACCGTCCTTCACAAAAAGAAGCGGCGTCTTCCCTTCTTCGGAGAGTGCGTCCGCACGGGCGCGAAGAGAAGTCGTATCTGTCAGAGACGTGATGTAGGCAAGGGAACCGCCAAAGAGCGTTTCCCCCTGCTGCTTGCCTGTGAGACCCTTTCCCGGAAGGATGAGAAGATCCGTGATCTCTTCTGCTTTGATCCCTCTCTCTTCCGCAAGATCGGCGATGGCACGTGCGAGCGGATGCTCCGATCTCCGTTCCAGCGCATACGCTGCCTGAAGAAGCTCCTCCTCCGAAACACCGTCCTTGGGTACGATGTCTGTCACGCGGGGTGCGCCCTCGGTGAGCGTCCCTGTCTTATCGAGCGCCGCGATCTCTATACGACCCGTCATTTCCATCGCTTCACTCGTCTTGAAAAGGATGCCATTCTTCGCGCCCAGACCATTTCCTACCATGATCGCGACCGGCGTGGCAAGTCCAAGCGCACAGGGGCAGGAGATCACGAGGACGGTGATGGCATAGGTCAGGGCCTCCTGCGCGCTGCTTCCCAGTACCAGATGCACCACGAAGACGAGGGCAGCGATGCCAATGACCGCAGGCACAAAGACGGCGGAGACCTTGTCTGCCATACGGGCGATCGGTGCTTTCGTCATCCCCGCCTCACTCACCATGCGGATGATCTGCGCAAAGGACGTATCCTCACCCACGCGCGTCGCTTTCGCCTGGATGTATCCATTCGTATTGATCGAGGCCGCGCGCACGGCATCGCCGATCCCCTTGTCGACCGGCACCGACTCGCCCGTCAGCGCCGCCTCATCAAGCGCTGCCGTCCCCGACAGGATCTCTCCATCGACAGGGACCGCTTCGCCCGGCTTCACCAGAAAGATGTCCCCCACTCTGACCTCGCTCACAGGGAGACGGATCTCCTCTCCGTTTCGGAGGAGCAGCGCCTCCTTCGGCGCCATCCTCATGAGCGACTTCAGCGCATCCGTCGTGCGCCCTTTCGACAGAGCTTCGAGGAGCTTTCCCACAGTGATGAGTGCGGGGATCATCGCAGCAGACTCGAAATAGAGCTGATCATGGTAAAGCGGCATGATATTCATGTTCGACACACCATTTGTAATGAGCCATGTCATCCGATAGAAGATGTAGAGTGACCAGAGGAAGGAGATCCCCGATCCCATCGCGACCAGCACATCCATATTCGGCGCGCCCTGCGAGAGCGAGCGGATACCGGAAATGAAAAAGTCACGATTGATCACCAACACAAAGAGCGCGAGCAGCATCTGCGAAAGCGCCAGTCCCAGATGGTTGTGATCCAGAAATGCAGGTACCGGCCAGGAAAGCATATTATGCCCCATCGTGATGTACATGAGAAGCACCAGAAAAAGGACGGACCAGATGAGGCGCTTCATCAGCCGCGGCGTCTCGCGATCCTTCAGTGCCTCCTCTTCGGCAGAGATCAGCGGACCGCCTTCCGCCCTCGTATCTCCCATGGGCGAAGCTCCATAGCCTGCCTTCTCCACCGCACGCACCACGTCGTCCTCTCCGGCCGTCCCCTCCACGATCATTGAATTCGTCAAAAGAGCCACGGAGACCTTGGAAACGCCGGGCACTTTTTTCACCGCCCGCTCCACATGACCCTGACACGCCGCACACGTCATGCCGGTCACCAGATACTGTTTTTTATTTGTTTCGTGATCCACGATTCACCTCCAAACTGCCACACCCTGTCAGCACCACGATCCGGGAAAGCGGTCAGCACATGGGTCGGCAGATCCTATGGGTCTTGCGGGGAAGGAGCGGCGAGAGCCTCAGCTGAGCTCTCCCTTTCCTTCCCCATCACCCTTTCTAAAAATCCAAGTCAACTATTCTGCTTCTTCCTATGAAAGGAAGCACCAGAAATCGGTCTGCCATTGGTTCGCACAAAGTCCGGCTTCCTCTCACTTCACGCGAAATGACGCCGCTCCTTTCTACTTCATCAATTTCTCCAGCATCGCGCAGAGCTCATCGACTTTATCCTCCTTGCCTTCACGAATATCTTCGGCGACGCAGCCGCGGATATGGGCCGCAAGAAGGAGCTTGTTGAAGCTGTTCAGCGCATTTGACACGGCAGAGACCTGCATCACGATGTCGGGACAGTAGGCATCATTCTCTACCAGCCTCTCGATCCCGCGGATCTGTCCCTCCATGGTCTTGAGCCGCGTCATCAGCCGTTTTCTTTCCCGCTCCGTCCGCTCCGTGTGACGGCAGCACTCGCAGGATGTGGTCGTTATTTTTTCAGTCATGACAGATATCCTTTCGAAATCAATGGTGCAGATCCTATGAAAATAAACCATCCGGTCTGGCAGAACTCCATAGATCCATTTCCGATCCCCGATCTCTGCTCCCCGGTTATCCATAGACTACACCCCCCTGGGGTGTTCTGTCAATTAAAAAATGAAGGAAACACGGATCCTCTCATCATCAGAGGGGATCCGCGTTTCCTTAAAGAGACTGCGGGCACACATGCCGGCCCATGGACTACTTCAAAAAGCGTTTTGCGTGCGATACATGCGCTATGCCGACTCACTGTCAAATGGGTATTCGCCCCTTCTCCGCCACGCCTTCGCTTTCTTAGCTTACTGCCCGGCCTCATCCGTGATCTTTCTGACCACATCCAGCCTTCCTGCTTCCGTCTGATCCCAAGTGATCGGCGTCAAGGTCGGATAGCCGCGATGCGCCCAGTATACATCCGTCTCCGGATCTTCGCAGGAGAGCGCCTTGCCGGAGAGCCAGAAGCCCAGATGACCGGACGGATCTCTCATTTCCTGGATCGCATTGTCATAGTGCTGCAGGCCGAGGCGTTTCACCTTGAGATGCGCGAAGGAGAGATGTTCGGCTGGCTTTGGCATATTGAGATTCAGGATGCCGCGATAGTTCTTCTCGATGAAATATCGCTTCACGACATCCAAGGCAAAGTCTGATGCCTTTTCTAAAAAAGCCTCCTCCTTTGTCGTCTCCGCAGAGAGCGCGATAGACGGTATCCCGGCAAAGATGCCCTCGAGCGCACCGCCGACGGTCCCGCTGTAAATGCAGTCGCTTCCTGTGTTGTAGCCATTGTTGATCCCAGAGACGATGAGATCCGGCATATCGCTCTTGAGCCAGTGGCAGAGTGCGAGCTTCGCACAGTCTGCCGTCGTCCCGCTGCAGGCGAGTACAGTGATGTTCTCCCCATAGCTTTCCTTGTACCACAGGCGCAGATATGTCTGCAGCGACAGGGAGGAGGAGCAGGAGCTCCGTCCCTTATCCGGCGCGATCACCGTCACGCGCCCGAGCGTCGCCAGCTTCTTCGCCATGGCGACAATGCCCGGTGCTTCATATCCATCATCATTCGTCAAAAAAATATGCATTCGATTGTCTCCTTAGCGTTTTTTTGAGTATATATTATGAAATGGTTCAGGGTTCGGGGTTCACCCGTGGGCTGTGTTGCCCTTTGATTACGTTTGAAAGTTTCTCTTGAATGAGAAATTAGAAATGTGAAATGGTGGTGCGGCGCATAAAAATCAGAAGCGCCGCGGAGATTTGAAATTAGCGTTTTTCTCGTACCGCAAACCTAATCCCTATCTACTTAATCCCTAGTCACAAGTCACCAATCCCTAGCCACGCATCCCTGCTTTCAAACTTGTGGGGGCGGCTTCGCCGCGAATATATATTTTGCAGCGAAGCTGCCACCACACCCTGAACCCATCAACCTGAACCCAATCTATGCATTCAGCTTTCACCATTGTACCAAAACTGACTCGCTAATAAAACATCTTCCCCATCGATTTCCTTCTATGCTATAATAGGATATTGTGAAAGCACAGAATATGTATGCTTACGAGCATATCATCAGCGTAGCATCCCAATGTATAGAAAATCTATGCTCTTTGAAAGGAGTTTGTTTACATGACCGCAGATAACTTGACCTTTTCCATTGAAATCGATTTCATCCCGGATATTCAGGACGGCCGCGCCGAACTGAAAAAGAGCATGAAGAGCGTCTCCGAGAAATTTGACGGCACCTACATCCTCGATCCGAAAGCCCGCCCGATCATCTCCGGGCTTTCCAAGGATGACGTAGAAGGCGCACTGAAGGAGCTCGGTCTCCTCGCCTTCGGCACCTGGCCGGCATGCATCCTGACCGCCACCATCGTCTCCCCGCTCCCGATCCGTGCGGTCGGCATGTCGGACGGCTGGGACATCTACACCGGCAAGAAGACCTTCTTCGCCTTTGCACAGTTCCCTGCCGATGCCCTCTCCATCATGGTGAAAGCCTGCACCTACTATCTGGAACATGAGTCCTACCAGTCTCTGGAAGAATTCATCGATGCCATGGGCTATGAAGCCTTCCGCGATACCGTCCTCGGAAACACCACACCGGGAAATGATGCCGGAAATGACTACTACGGCTCTTCCTGGGGCGCCCCCGACGTACCGCCGCTCAAAGAAGGCGACTTCGTACGTCCGGAAAACAACATCATGCAGATCATCGAAGTGTACCCGGAAATGGGGCCCTTCCTCATGGAATACGGCATGTCCTGCGTCGGCTGCTTCGTCTCCTATGATGAAAACCTCTGGCAGGCTGCCCAGGGCCACGGCATCGACGTCTTTGAGATCATCGGCGAGATGAACGAATTCATCGCGGATAAATACAAGAAGCCTCTCCTCACCGAAGAGACACCGATGGAGACCATCCTCACCCTTTACCCGCAGCTCCTTCCCGTCTTCCAGAAGAAATCCATCACCATGCCGCAGGATATGAAAACCACCATCGGCACTCTCTGTAAAGAAGCAAACGCAGATGCCAAAGAGCTCATCGCTCTCTGCGATGAAAGACTGCGTGGGAAGGAAGAAGCGTAGTTTAGAGATTAGTAGCTAGGGATTGGGGATTGGGAGTGACTGGGGACTAAGGATTTCCCGTAGCGTCATCCCGAGCGTAGCCCTCGATCTTTACTGCACTGCAATAATCAGCACGTATGCACTGAGGAGAAACGACGTATTGGTGCTGTTTCACATCAGGCAATGAGCGTTCTGCAATAGAGATTTCTCGGCTACGCTCGAAATGACGACGGCGCGAAGCGCTA
>ERZ1034973.1765-NODE-1765-length-11896-cov-3.094587_pt1 | contig 11896 bp, 12 predicted proteins | sample MGYA00520686_ERZ1034973 | MGnify/ENA primary metagenome ERZ1034973 (study PRJEB33766, sample SAMN09781775) | gut metagenome | biome: gut microbiome | host: Homo sapiens | place: Madagascar | study: EMG produced TPA metagenomics assembly of the PRJNA485056 data... | reverse complement strand
ATATGATCAAATCCCTTTCTGCTGCCGAAAAGCGGGAACTCAAGATGATGCTGCTCGAAAATGCCAGCGCAACCATGTCTGACATGGAATCGTTCATGACTGACGAAAGGTTCGCTGGCGGGATGGTGTGTCCTCATTGCGGGTGTATACACGTTGTTCGTAACGGCCACCAGGAAGGCAACGGAAAGCAGCGCTATCTCTGTCGTGATTGCGGCAAATCTTTCGATATCACGTCCAATTCTATCGTGTCTGGGACGCATAAGGGTTTGGACGTGTGGGAGCGTTATATAGTGTGCATGATGCAAGGGCTGTCTCTCAGAAAGACGGCAGAGATTTGCGAGATACATAGGAATACCGCCTTCAATTGGAGGTACAAGATTCTTGATGCACTCCAGGATATCGAGGACAACGTTGTTTTGAACGGCATCGTTGAGGCGGATGAAACGTTCTTCGCCATTTCATACAAGGGCAACCATAGCAATGGCGGCTCTTTCGCTATGCCAAGGAAGCCGCACAAGCGCGGCAAGGAGATTCATACCAGGGGATTGTCGAAAGAGCAGGTCTGCGTGGCTTGCGCCGTGAACCGAAGCGGAAAGTCCGTCAGCAAGGTGTCCAACCTTGGACGCATTTCCACGAAGAACGTCGATAGCGTTCTTGGCGATAGGATAGACGAGAATTCTACGTTGGTTACCGATGAGATGAACGCCTACGTTAAGTTCGCGCTAAATCGTGGCATCAATCTTGTTCAGGTCAAAGGCGGCAAGAGCAAGAAGGGCATCTACAACGTGCAACGTGTCAACAGCTACCATAGTTCGTTGAGCAAGTTCATGCGCGGCTTCAACGGCGTCGCTACCAAGTATCTGAACGGGTATCTGGCATGGCACAACTTCATGAAGTATTCGAAGCATACGGATGCCGAGAGGAAGCAGCTCTTGCTAAGGCGGGTGCTTACTTTGCCCAAGAAGGTCGTATGCAAAGAGATATCCAATAGGGATGCATTGGCGTTCGCAGTTTAGCTGGTAGACAGATGCGAGGTTCATCCTCTCTTAATTAATCGAGGTTGCGATAATTACCTTTCACTATCGAAATCTTTTATGCCTTGACGATGTATGCAAACACCGTCATAAGAAAAATCGTTACCAAAATTTCCATTGGCGGCACCTCCCTTCTTGGGAGGAGTCTTCCTTCAAACATGGAAGCAATTAACATTACCTCGCATCTGACCGATTGATTGTATCAGAGTGTATTCAACAGAGACGCGTCTGCGTTTGGGGCATGACAAAAATAGGCACATACCGTTGGGCGATACGTGCCGTTTATATTGTCGGCAAAACTAGTTCCTTTCTATTGCAAAGCGTTTGGAAGCTAGATTGTTGCGCGATAAATAGTAGACGCTATTTATCGCGTTTTTTCATAGCCGAACCAAGCAGCACACATTCTTTGACTAGAGAAACGAAAGCGCCTACAGCTTTGATGGCGGCATACGTAAGATGATGATCGCAAAGGAATTTAATCTGTGTGCATTCACCAACAAGACCCGCATTTCAGAATGCACGGACGAATAAGAGCGATGCCGCCGACTAAGGCGCAAAAACGATGCCTATCGCAGTCAGCTCATTCATATCTTATACACCCTTCTTTGTCCTGTCATTCTACTTGCAACGACGCGCTGCAAGAAGCGACGCTATAGCTATGGGCAAAGAGATAATGCTGGTTATGGCACCAGCTATTGCTAACATTTCCATATGCCGTCACCTCCTCGCGGATCGAGTCGGCGGCATCGCTTGCGGGTCTTGCCGGAACGGACATTGTATCGCGTATGCATAGAAAAGCGGGGAGGATTAACTTCCGCCCCGCTGAACAACTAGGCTACGATTCTTTTCAAGGTGTCGCTGCCTCACTTGAGTGCTATTGCGCGAACTTGCCGCCAACGAAAGCCTCCTCTTCCGTCTTTGGGTCGATGGAGTCTATAAGCCTGATAACCTCGCTCAACCCTATCAGGAAGAACCCGAAGCAAAACTGAATACCGAGTTCTACGATTACGGATCCAAAGCTGCCGTACTTAGTCATCAGCTCGATTATCGAAAGCATTAACAATATGGCTATTACGGCGATTCCTACGAAGAACATCATCTTGCCGACGGGGTTCCTTTGGCTGATCAGCTTATTCATGTCGATACCTCAACCTTCCCTAGTTTTCTTTGCTTTTATCCGGAAGAGCGTTCACGTACAGGCCAGCGACAATCGGCGTTGCGAAGATGCCGACGAACCATATCATGCCCGTTTTCTTCATCTTGTAGCCCCTTGCTCTTGCTGCGTCGATGAACATGCTGATCGACATAATCCACGCGATGACCGAGCAAGCGCCAACCGTGAACATGATCAGAACTAGAAAAGCTTCCATTTTGCGTTTCCTCCTTTGACTAATAAAAAAGCGCGTCCCCAACAATGGGAGACGCGCCCGCAAGAAAGCGAATCCCTCTCGTATTGCTGCGACACAAACTTTTCCCTGTTTAGGAATAGCAAAGAGGAAGAACGCCTTTTGCCAAAGGGTTCTCCTAAACAGGGGCAATATTCACTTGTGTCGCAGTTAGACAGTGTACTAGAAGTTGGCGCTTACGGCGCTGGAAATTGATTTGAATGGAGTATGAATATGAGTGAAAATAGTGAGAGCGATGGGCTGGACGCAAGTTTCGTAATTCGAAAGCCCAGCCCAATTGACATGTCATTATATGATGAACTTGATTTCACTAATCTGATTCAGCAAATGATTCGGAATTACTATGCGTCCAAGCATGGTAAAGGCGAATAAGGTTGAGCGATTGAAGCGATGATATATCTGTTGCAATTTGAAGAACGTTGGCTGCTTCGATAACGCCGCCATTGTGTTCAACCGCCAAGTTAATGGCGCTCTGCTGGATGGATTTAAATTCGTCACGCTTCGTAAGCTCTAAAAACTCATCAAAATCTTCACCCATAAGAATCACCTCCTATCTGAGGTGATTCTATCAGAGGGGATTTATACAGATGATGACGGGATATTGTGCAGTGTTATGGTGCCGGGAATTGATTTGAATGGAGTATGAGTATGAGTGATTACGATAGATTGCTTGTAATAGCAAACAAGGACGAGTGGGTCACGCATGTCGATGAAGTTGCGAAACACAAGGACGGCAAGACAGAAGAAGAGCTGCTGGATGAAGCTTTCGCATTTGATTTCAAGTTTGAACTTATCGAACCTTAATCCCTAGCTTCTTCAGCCGAGAGGTCAAATCTTTCGCCATCGCAGAAGAATCGATGCGCGTAACTCTTCCGCAACGATCGCATTTGAATTCGAAGGATTTGCTTCCGAAAACGTCTTTAGACCCCAAAGACACCTCTTTCCCGCAGTCGGGATTGCCGCATCGGAGAGTTGTCTTTGTAGGTGGTTCGCGGCAGAGGTTAGAGTTAGAGGCAGCTCGAAAATCAACTTAATATTGTGACAGAGCCAACAAAAAATACCCGACCGGATTACCGATCGGGTAGGCCAAGACCGCAGTGGTGTAGGAGTTGAAGAGGAAAGGAGATCTGCGGTCAAAGGTTTAATCGATGAGCTTCTCGATTTCCTCGGCAAAATTGTCCTGAGGCTCTTCGCCCGCGATTTTCGCTACGTATTCCCCGTTTTCGTTGAAGAAGATCGTCTGAGGGACGCCTTTAAGACCAAGGCCGGTGAAGAGACTGGGGTCTTCTTCGATGTCGACTTCGTAGAAGTTGAACTTGCCTTGATAATCTTCGTCCTCGGAAAGCTCCTCCAGCAAAGGGTGGACGCTCTGGCAGACATGACAGGTTTTCCTGGAGAACATGACGAGGCACGGCATGCCCGAGTCATAAACGTTTTCGTCAAAAGTTGCGGTGGTGAGCTTCTTCATCGCGGCTCCTCTCTGTCGGTGGAATGACTTCGCTGACCTCTAAAAAGATAGATCCAAATTCAAAAAGGGAATAACAGGCAAGGATTGATCTCGGCCTTCCTTTACAGTTGATCCTTGTGTCACGCGAAACATGTGACCAGCTCGCTGCCACCTGTTCTGCCTGTTATGTCATAACCTAATGTCTTCATAAAATTCTCATATAGACGGATCGGAAGGGGTCCGGGTAATTAGGTTGGAAGGAGAGAAAATGGCAGACGGAGAGGGTAAGACCAAGCTTGCACCGTCAAGGAGGCGCTGGCTTGATCTTGCGATAACGCTTGTTCTCATGTTCGGCATTGGGGCGCTTCCCCCATTCGGCACGGTAACGCCGTACGGCATGCAGATCTTGGGCATTTTGGTTGGCGTGATCTATGCCTGGATTCGCGGCGAGATCATTTGGTCTTCGGTTATCGCATTCGTCGTGATGGGACTTTGCGGGTCTAATACGGTTGCGGGCGTTGTTTCCGGAGCGTTCGGCAACGGAAGCGTGATCCAGGTTATCTGCGCGCTGCTTTTCTGCTATGCAATTCAGAGCACGGGTTTGCTTGATGTTATCGCTTCGTGGATCCTTTCAAGGAAGTTCGCTCGAAAGAGCCTCTGGAGCTTGGCATTCGCGTTCTTCCTTGCGGCAACTGTCGGCGCAATGATCCTGGGTGGCGGTTTCCCGGTCGTTATCTTGCTGTGGACCGTCTTCTATGACGTTTGCGATCAGATGTGCATCAAGCCTTACGAGAAGTATCCGACGCTTGTCATGATCGGCATCGGCATCTGCGCCGATTCGGGCAGCATCGTTATGCCGTACAACCCCTGGCTTGCCATCTGCAACGGCATGTTCAGCTCGGTTTCCGGTGGACTGACGTTCAACATGGGCCTTTACGTTGCTTTCATGCTGATTCTGAACGTCGCGATCTTGTTCGCAGTCACGTTTGTCTTTTGGCTTATCGGCCGCAACATCGATTACTCCGAGATCTGCGTGCCGATGAGGGAAACGAAGCTTACGAAGCGCGATAAGAGGATGGCCCTTTATCTCGCGGTTGACCTTGCGCTTCTTGTTCTTCCTGGCGTTCTCCCTGGCGGAAACCCTGTATTCGATGTTTTGCGCAAGATCGGTTTGTCGGGCATGTTCCTTCTGGTACCCGTCTTCTACATGATGGTTACCTATGAAGGCGAGAATCTGTACGATATCGGAAAGGCTCTCAAGGAAGGCGTCGCTTGGGATACCGTGGTGCTGATCGCTTGCGCCCTGACGCTTGGTAGCGCTCTAACCAGCAAAGACACGGGCATTGCCGCTTGGCTTGGCTCGACCGTAAGCAGCCTCTTGGCCGGCCAGTCGATTGCAATGGTCATGGTCATCATGATCGCCGCTGTGGTTGTCTTGACGAACGCCATCAACAACGGCGTTGTTGCCACTATCATGCTTCCCCTTGGCGTAACCATCATCACGGCCATGGGCGGCAACCCCACCTTGTTCGCAATGTTCGTCGTCGTTCTCTCGTTGCAGGGTATCGTTATGCCTTCTGGTTCCATCGTCGGCGCTCTGCTGCACGGCAACTCGAAGTGGCTCAAGCCCAGCATGATTTACAAGTACACGATTATCGGCGAGCTTGCCGTACTCGCGGTGTCTATCATCTGCATCCCGCTTGGTAATATGCTGATCGGCTAAACGGGCGCGATGACATACAATTGATGCGGACTTGCTTCCGCGAGTGCTGTCAGGGCGCCGGTGTTCGGCGCCCTGTTCCTTGTTTGTAGGGGTGATTCGCGATGGATTTCAATCAACTTCGATATTTTCTTTCCATAGACAATTTTGGGTCGATGAGCAAGGCCGCCAAGCAGTTGGGTGTATCGCAGCAGTCTCTTTCGGGCTCCATGAAGTCTCTTGAGAAAGAGCTAGGCGTTGGGTATTTGCTCTCAAGGACGAATAAAGGCGTGACCTTGACGCCCGCAGGCAAGGAGTTTAAAAGGTTCGCACTGGGGTCGATGCTAGGCTACAAAGAGATGCTTGTCGCGCTTGGCCAAAGCCAAACAGGTTGCCGGAAAACCCGTTTGGCAGTCGGGGCCACCGACATCATGAGCGCCGACTTCCTGCCTCCCTTCATCGTTGAATTCTTAAGTCGGTTCTCTAGTATCGATTTGAAGGTTTACAACTTGCCGGAGAGCGAGATCGCCTCCCGTGTTGTACAGGGAGACCTTGACGCAGGACTGGTGTTCAGGTCTATGGACAGCGGGTGCATTATGCCGACTGTGCAGGGGCCTTTGTCGTTCGACGTTGTTGCTCCCTGTGCGGTTTATTTTTGGATGAGCACCCAGTGCCCGCTATCGTCTCATCGCGAAGTGACGTTTGCCCAGATATCCGATTATCCCGTTGCGCCTCGAGAGTTGTTCGATTCGGAGTTCACAAGGTCATTGATGGGCGAGAGCTCGTCGGCTCTTTTGGACGTCCCTCTTGCGACGGAACCGCGCATGATCGTTGAGTCCGTTTCGCATAATCTGGCGATCTGTCCCGATGTCAAAATAGGTTCTAAGGGCTTGACGATGGCTGAGTCGTTCTCTCGATACCCGGTTGTCGCACGTCCCCTTGGCGGTGAAGAGGTAAAGCACTTTGATGCGATCCTCCTGACGAAAGAGGGGTCGGCGGAGTCGGAGGCGCTGACTATTTTCAGGCGCTCATTGTTGAAGTACGCTGGAACTTATGTTTGATCGAACGCTGCTTCCAGACCGGTTTGTTCGATAGGCCTATCAACGGAAGCGGCTTTTCAGGAATGATAATAGAGCATTGGTTTGCGACGCTCCTTTGTGTTGGCATTGCGCCTTTTCTATTCATTCCGCCTTCCTTATGCGGAAGTTTTCGAGCAAAGAGAAAAGCGCCTGCGGGTGATTGACCCGCAGGCGCCCGTTGGTGCTAAAGCTTTGACCTCGGTTTGAACCTGGTCTAAACCGTTACGGCCTGGGTTTGCCGCAGTTGCTGCAGAACTTGCCCGAGTTCACCGATCCGCACTCGCAGGTCCAGTCGGTGGAGGGCTTGGGCGTGCCGCACTCGCTGCAGAATTTGCCGGAGTTGTTGGCGCCGCACTGCGGGCAGAACCAACCGCCAGCGGCGGCTGCGGCTGCGGGTGCCTGGGCAGGAGCGGGTGCCGGAGCTGCAGCCTGCTGGGCAGCACCCTGCTGGAACAGCTGAGCGGCGTTCATGCCGCCGATGTTGCCGGCCATGCCCATGCCCATGAAGCCCATGGCCGCACCGGCCTCGTTGCCGGCCGCGGTGCGCATTGCGTCGCTTTGGGCAGCGGCGATGTTCGCAGCGGCCATGTTCGGGTCGCGCATGACGGCAGCTGCTTGCAGGTTCTTGATGCGATCCTGATCTTCCTCGGACAGCGTGATGGCGTTCACGCCGAACGACGCGACGCTGATGCCGCGCAGGTTGACCCACTTCTCGGACAGCTCTTGGTTCAGCAGCTCGACCATGTCGCCTGCATGAGCCGGGACCTCGCTGTAGCGAACGCCCATGGCCGAGATCTTCGCCAGGGTGGGCTGCATGGCGGTAAGCAGCTCGCTCTTCATCTGGCTGTCAAGCCTGTCGCGCGTGAAGGGCTCGTCGACGTTGCCGCAGACGTTCTTGTAGAACAGCAGCGGGTCAGTAAGCCTGTACGAGTACTCGCCGTTGCAGCGAACCGCGGTGTCAAGGTCAAGGCCGATGTTGCGGTCGATGACGCGGAAGGGGATAGGCGACGACGTGCCGTACTTGTTGCCGTAGATCTCCTTGGTGTTGAAGTAGTAGACGCGCTGATCCTTGCCCGTGTCGCCACCGAAGGTGAAGCGGCGTCCAACCTGCGAGAACGTCTTCATGATGTTCTCGCCCAGGTTGCCGTAGAACAGGCTGGGCTCGGTGGAGGTGTCGTAGGTGAACTCGCCGGGCTCGGCGCACATATCGACGACCTCGCCCTGCTCGACGATGATCATGCACTGACCGTCGGCAACGGCGATGACCGAGCCGTTGGTGATGATGTTGTCTTCAGCTTTGGTGTTGGAAGAGCGGCCCTTCGAGGAAGTGCGCTTCGATCCCTTCACGGCAAGGGTGTTCTGGTCAAGTGCGTCGCAGTAGAAGAATTCACGCCAAGAATCGGCCAATGCGCCGCCAGCTGCTCCAACGGCTGCTTTGATAAGTCCCATGGTTTTGCTCCTAACAATCTTGCCGCTTCATGCGCTGCGGCGGCGCTTGTCAACTGTGTAGGTGCGGCCGTTGTAGTCGCGGTCGCGTGCGAATCGTTCGCAGCTGCCTAGACGATCGGCAGCCGTCGGCTGTTCGCGTGGCCGTTTAGAACTTGCCTCCCGACGATCCGCCGAAGCCGCTGCTGTCGGTGGAGGATCCGCTCGAGGAGGAGGATTCCTTCTTCTTCGGCGTGACCGTGATGGTCGAGGTGACGAACCGGTCGTCCTTGCCGGTAAGCGTGAAGGAAGAGCGGTCGACGTAGTCGCCTGCGTGCGAGGCTTCAACGGCCGTCTTCATCTGCTTGTACAGGTAGAAGCAGCGGCCACCCGCGACGCCTGCGGCAATGGCGAATGCGATGGCGAACATGACGAATGCCATGAGCGGGCTGGTAGGCGCGTTGCCGCGGTCAAGCGGCTCGCCATTCTCGGCTCTGAATGCCAGCGTGTACTCAGCCTGTTCCAGGTAAACATCGGCGGCCGCGTACCATTCGTCGTCCTTGAGCTCGTCGACGATCAAATCTTCCATCTGGGCGATCTGCCAGTCGGTGAAGGCGTTCACGCCGTCGCCGTACGTGATGGTGACATAGTCGCGCGATTTGGCGGCCACCAAGAACAGGATGCCGCTTTTCTGGTCGCCCAGGCCCAGCTGGTGGTCTTTATAGTAGTCGATGGCGTACGTGCGAGCGGTTTTCGATCCGATGGTGTCGGTGACCAGTAGATAGACGCCCACACCGTACCTGTCGGACGTTTCCTTGGCCTGTGCCTCGAGCGTGCTTTTCTGGCTGGGCGAGAACAGGCTGTACTCTTCGATGATGAAGGTGTCGTCGGCGGCCAGGGCCGTTTTAGGCGCAAGCGCAAGCGCGAGCGTTGCCGTCATGACCACGACGACTCCGGCAAGCAGGAGTTGCAGGCGGCTTAGGCGGTGCGCCTGGTGTTTCCTTGAAGCAATAGCGTTCACGATGCGCACCTCATTTCAGAAGGAACAGGCAGATGATGGCGATAAGGACCGCCAAAACCGGCAGGAATACGATAAGGAACTGGAAGACGACTTTGCCCTTGTCCACAGGCAAGTCGCCGATGAGGCGCCCGGTTTGCCCGTTCATGGCGAACAGCAGGTCCTCGTCGTTGTACTTGGTGTGCAGCATCCACACGGGAAGGAGCGCGTAGGTGGCGTCTTCCCAGGTGGGGTCCACAGAGCTGCTTTTGGGGTAGACCGAGTCGTACCCGGTAACGGTTTCTCTCAGAAGGTCCACCGTGGTTTGCTCGATGCGGCCCTGAGCGCGGCTTTGACACATTGAGACGTCCTCGTCGTAGCGGTCGGTCAGGTAGCCGGGCAGGTAACCCATCGAAAAGGGCTGCAGGTCGGAGTAGTCGAACGGCTCGATGGCGTCCATATGCGCGTCGGGCATCTTGCTGGATGCGTCAACGGGAACTTTCTCGAAATCCATCGTGCCTTCGCGCGTGGCATCGTAGAACTCGGTTTCGACGTAGTCGTTCTCGGAGTCCGACCAGTAGGTGGAGTTCGTTGCGGTGAAGGTCGCGCTGCCCTCGGCCGAGGCGGTGTACAACCAGAACGGCACGTACACGCCCTGAACCTCTTCAAGGTGGTTTCCCTTGGTAAAGTTGTCGGGCAGGAACTTCTTGCCTTTGTAGTATTCCTTAAGGGCGGCAACCGCCTGATCTTTGTTCTGACGGAAGGGGATGACGAACTCGGGGCGTAAGGTGTCGTTCAGCTGGCCCGGCAGCACGGTAGGATTGCCGCAGTAGGGGCACTGCGTGACGGCCGTGGTGGTGTCGGTAAGCAGTTCGGCGCCGCAGCTGGAGCACATGAACGAGCGCAGGTTGTCCTGCTCGCCCTCTTCCCACTTCGAGCGGTTCAGGTAGTTCTGAATGGGGTCGAAGTCTTTGTCGGGCGCGGCGTTTTGCGCGGGCTCGTTTGCCGGTTCTTCCGGCGCTGCCTGGGCGTTTCGCTTCGCCTCGGCGGCGGTTGCTGCTGCAGCGGCTGCCTCGTGCTTCTCCTCGGATTGGGCGTAGTACTCCTCAATCTGGGCGGGCGTGAACTTCGACCCGCAGTAATCGCACTCAAGAAGGCCTGATTCGCTTGAGAAGTGAAGCGGGCCGTTGCACGAGATGCACTGGTAGTTCGTTGTCTCGAAAGCCATGTACCCTCCTTTTCGTGTGTGCGGGGGTTTCCGATTCGAATTCTAGCGTATGGCGATAGGTCACTGTTAAAGCGATTGCAAAAATGGGACGCGTGGCTCACGCTATAATCCCGTTCTGTGACATATGACCCCGCTTCGGCGAAACAGCCGTCGGCGGGTTGTTTTCAATACGAGAGTGAAGAGGGTAAAGGGGAAGATCGCATGGCACGTACGTTTTCGGTTTTCGGCGACTCCATCAGCACGTTCGAGGGTTGCACGCACGAGGGCTTCGCGGTTTTCTACAACAAGGCGAATTGCGAGCGAGCGGGCATAACGTCCATCGAGGACACCTGGTGGATGCGCGTTATTCGTGCTTTCGACGGCCAGTTGCTGGCCAACGCGGCGTGGTCGGGCTCGATGCTTGAGGGCGCGGGCTACCCCTGCGGCAACTGCAACGAGCGCGTTGCGGCTTTGGGCGCGGACGACGCGGCGCCCGACGACATCCTGGTGTATTACGGCATCAACGACTACGGTTGGGGAGGCCCCGATGCCCAGGCCTGCGGCAGGGGAAGCGCCATGCCGCGCTGCTTGATTCAGGCCGGCTTGCCCGACCCGGTCGAGGCAGGTAACGCCCCCGCGAACGCAGCGCAGGGCTTCGGCCGTGCGTACGGTCAGATGATCGACCGCATGAAGAGCCGCTTCCCTAAGGCGCGCATCTGGTGCTTCACCATGTTGCCCGGTCGCGTGAAGTACCATGCGAAGTCCACGTTCCCGTACAACTATCGCGGCGTGGCTTTTTCGGCGTACAACCAGGCCATCATCGATGCGGCCGAGTCGCACGGCGTCATCGCCGTCGACATCGCGTCTATGGGCTACGACTACGACAGCATCGAGGGCACGCATCCCACCAAGCTCGGCATGCGCCAGATGGCCGACATGATGGTTCTGGGCATGAAGAGCGCCTCGTCGGCGTTCCACAAGCCCAGCGATTCCGAGCTTGCCGCGGCGCACGTTGATCTCAGGGGCTTCGAGTCCAGCGACCCGTGCCCGTATCCGGGCCGCTCGTGCGTTGGGTGCGCGCATGCGCTTTCCACGGGCAACAGTTGGATGCACGTCTGCCAGCTTTCCGAGTAGGAGGGCGCGGGGCATCGGGCCGGCTTGCGAGCGGGCGTTCTGAGCGCGAAACTGCTGCCTTGCGAACGGGTGCCAGAGGCGCGAAGCCGCAGTCTCGGCCGTCCGGATGATGTCCCCAAAGTAACAACCGAAAAACAGTCTTCCGAATGACGCGTGCCTTTGTTGACACGCGTTTTTCACTGCTTAAAATCGGTTATTAGCACTCAAAGGGCGAGACTGCTAATCGCGTGTCGGCTTATGTGGGCGGCGCGGTTCGCGCCAACCCTGTGCACGCGGCGCGACGCAGGCGGCCTTGCAAAACGAAAGGACATTCGCACATGCGCAAGTTCAAAACAGAAAGCAAGAAACTGCTTGATTTGATGATCAACTCCATTTACACGAACAAGGAGATCTTTCTGCGCGAGCTGATCTCGAACGCTTCGGATGCCGTTGACAAGCTGTATTTCAAAAGCTTGACCGACAGCTCCA
>ERZ1034973.1760-NODE-1760-length-11910-cov-8.193505_pt1 | contig 11910 bp, 11 predicted proteins | sample MGYA00520686_ERZ1034973 | MGnify/ENA primary metagenome ERZ1034973 (study PRJEB33766, sample SAMN09781775) | gut metagenome | biome: gut microbiome | host: Homo sapiens | place: Madagascar | study: EMG produced TPA metagenomics assembly of the PRJNA485056 data... | reverse complement strand
GTAGTAGGAATACATATCATCATGTAAAATAGATATGAAAAACATAAGGGAGGATTTTTAACGTAATGAAAACATTTAATTATGTTGTAACAAATGTTCTGGGTATTCATGCACGTCCAGCAGCAATGCTGGCACAGGCATGTACTAATTTTAAGTCTGCAGTTGTGATTGAAGGCAGTGGCGAAGAAGCAAAAGGCAACGATGTTCTTTCCATTTTGAGCCTGCATGCCGCTAAAGGTACTACACTCAAGTTTACAATCACTGGTGAAGATGAAGAAGAAGCAATGGCAAAGATCCAGGAAGTTCTAAAGGAAGTTGAACCAAAAGATAAGCCAGCTTCTATTCTGAAGGTTGCTTTCTATGGAACAAAAGACTATGACCGTATCTTCTTCTCAGAATTATCAAAAGATAAAGGTGAAGGAACATATAACGTCGATATTACATATTTCAATTCTCGTTTGACAAGTGAAACTGCTCATCTTTCCGTTGGGTTTGATGCAGTATGTATTTTTGTTAATGATGAAGCACCTCGTCCAGTTGTAGAAGAATTACATAAGAATGGTGTTAAGCTCATTTTATTAAGATGTGCTGGTTTCAATAATGTTGATCTTGATGCTGCAAAGGAATGTGGAATTACAGTATTACGTGTTCCAGCATATTCTCCATATGCAGTTGCTGAACACGCAATGACACTTATTCAGGCCGCAAATAGAAGAATCAATAAAGCAGTCAATAAAGTTAGAGATAACAACTTCTCATTGAATGGTTTACTTGGATTAGATCTTCATAATAAAGTTGCTGGTATCATGGGTACGGGCAGAATTGGTCAGATCATGGCTAGAATCTGCAAGGGTTATGGTATGACAGTACTTGGCTGGGATGCTTATCCTAACAAGAAGCTTGAAGAAGAAGGCTTATTGACATATGTCACAAAGGAAGAATTACTAAAGAGATCTGATTTGATTTCTTTACATGCTCCACTGATCATGGGTGAAGGTGGAACATATCATATGATCAATGATGAAGCTATCAATATGATGAAAGATGGTGTAATGCTGGTCAATACATCTCGTGGACCATTAATTGATACAGATGCATTGATCAAGGGCTTAAGAGCGAATAAGTTTCATGCGGTTGGCTTAGATGTATATGAAGGTGAAGATGGTAACGTATATACAGATCATTCTGATGATATGATGCAGAATAGTATTGTTGCTCGTTTAACAACATTCCCTAACTTGATCTTAACAAGTCATCAGGCATTCTTCACACGTGAAGCATTGCAGGCAATTGCTGCAGTGACAATGGAAAATGCTCGTAACTTTAATGAAGGTCTTGAATACGGAGCTTCTGAAGTAAAATAAGGAAAGAACCAGTTTTGGTTCTTTTCTTTTTGGAACGAATAAAAAAAGATAGTCAAGACTGTTTTGATAGATTGTATTTGTTATACTACTTATACCGAAGGTACAAATATTTTTCCTACACTTTGATATAAGGGAATTCTGACTGGCGATATCTGTTGTGAATGCTTGCTGCGCGTAAGAATCCTGATGATTGACCAAGGATACCCACCTCTACAGAAGAGGGAACATATCAGCCTTCGGTTTTTTTATATGCTTTCATACAATGAATTGGTGTAAAATGTTTTCAATTACATTAAATATGCGTAAAGGATACATACATGAAACAAGAAGAGTTAACAAAGCTTCTAAGTAAACAAATTGAAGAATATTTGAAAGAAGACAGTGAGCATAGAGCATTCTTTGGTGGAATTTGTGATGGAACAAAGACACAATTGATTTACGGATCACGTTCACTGGATCAGGTGCTAGGTGCAATGGCTGGACTCATTGAACAGATGTCTAGTGCATGTGGTGTTCCAAAAGAAGAAATTCTACAAACACTACAATTGTTATTGACAGATAGACAGTATCATTAGAACAGGTGAAAGAACCTGTTCTTTTATTATGTGATAGAATGAAAGCAGAGGTTTTTTGTAATGATCGTATATGATGGAATCAAGAGTGAATTTTTGAATAGTGTAATGAATGGAACAATTGCGGAAGAAGTTCGACAGCGTATTTTTGAAAAGATGGGTAGAACAACACCAAAATCTGAATTTGATTCATGGAAGAATTCATTGAGTCGTATGTATATGGTTTTAGCGGATACATCGATTCCAGATCATGCTGGAATTGCAATTGAATATAATGTTCCCCAGACTTCAAAGCGTGTTGATTTTATTGTTTCTGGATATGATGCAGATAATCAATCAAATGCGGTAATTATTGAATTGAAACAATGGGATGAATTGAAAAAAGTGGATGGAAAAGATGCGCTTGTAGAAACATATACAGGTGGCGGATTAAGAGAAGTCGTACATCCATGCTTATCAATAATTACATATATGTGTAAAAAACATGCCGAAAAATTACACACTTTTGTAGTTTGACTTTTTTGACTTTGGCGCAATGATTGTTTGAAAACCGCTTGTTTATGCCGTTTTCTTAACCTTTGTTTTAATAAAATTAAAAACCATCTCTAAAATAGGGATGGTTAATTTCTGTTACACTAATTCAAAATGGTATTTTAAGGTTCTTTATGATGATGAATCGTCAGGATCGTTAATGTATTCAATGTCTCCTGAACCACTGGTAGCTCGCTCAACGAATAAATCTAAAGTGTCCTTCATGCCAGTTGGAACAAAGCTGAGTTCATAGTTGTAGCGATTTGATCCCATGTCATTCCAGACTTTAATTGCATTTTCAATCTGATCAGATAGTTCAGAAGGGACTCTTTTAACAACTGTTGATCCTGTTGCTTGCTTTGGACGACCAATACTTTTTTTTATCACTGGAATGTTGTCTAAAAGATGATCATAAAAATCTTTGACGACCTCGTCGGCTATTAAATATTCCTCACGGATATTGCTTTTTAAGTACAGCTTTTTGATTTTTTTCATTCGAGACAGAGCAACATACAACTGTCCTGGTGCCCAGCTGAAAGGATCGAGGTTGATTTCATCATAAGTGGCACCTTGTGATTTATGAATTGTAGTAGCATATGCTAATCGAACAGGAAACTGTTCATAGCTCCCAATGATATCTTTGTGAATGATCCCATTTTCGTCTGTTGAGTAATCATACACATCCCATCTGTGCCTTGCAATCGAAATGGGTCTATAGAAAGTTGGAAATTTCACAGCGATATGATCTTTGGCTAATTCTGTTATTTTGCCAATTGAGCCATTTACAAAATAACTATCTGGATGATTTATTACAGTAGTGACTAGAGCACCAATTTTTAATTCTATTTGTGGATCGATTACAAAATCAGAGTTCTCTACCGCTCCACTGACAGAACAATTGTAGACAACTGAAGGTGCTTGAATTTTTTTGAGCTCCTGTTTGTTTTCTGAGTTTGCAGATTGCTTAGAACCGGTCACGGTGATGCCATCAATAAAACCTTCGGTAGATGATTCAGAATTGAAAAAGTTAATGCAAGCTTTATTGCCTTTTCGAGCAGTTTTCTTTCACCATGTGTTTCAGTTAAAACAGGTGGTAGCTGAAAAAAGTCACCAAAAACAATTAACTGTTTATGAATTCCTGACTTTTCTTCAGCTTTTTTTAAACTGGCAAATATTGCATCAAACAAATCCATTCTGACCATGCTGATTTCATCAATAATCACTACATCAGCTTTTCTAAGGGCTTCAGTTGTTCTAGTCATTATCTTCAGTGTTTTCTCATTGATACAAGCTCCCGATGGTATACCAAAGGTTCTGTGAATGGTTGAACCTTTAATTAATACTGCAGCGGCACCTGTCGGAGCGGTAACTACTACCTGTTTTCCTTTCTTCTTGAAGGCGTTGACAATTGTTCTGAGCAAATGACTTTTGCCTACACCGCCACCACCTGTGATGAAACAGTCAACTCCAGTCATAACGATTTCGAAAGCTTTTTCATGTTCTTCGATTAGTCTCATAATGAGCCTCCTAATTAAAATATGTATGAGAAGATTCTTGTTCTTCTTTCAGTTTTTTTGAATCTTGTTCATGTTGCTGTTCAAGAATTTGGATTCGCTTATACGAATTTTCAAGTTCTGATTCGAGTTTTGAAATTTGAAATCGTAATGTTTCAGTTTCAGCATCTCTTTCCAGTAAAGCAAAAAGTTTTTTTTCAGTATCTGATAATTGGCTTCTAAATTTTTTGTTTTCTTCATAAGCCTTCGAGGTGTCTATTACAGTATGCTCTTCAACAAACTCTGCTAATATTTTGTTATTATAGAAAGTCTTTCTAGAAATATTAGTCTTTTCTGAAATTGCTTTAATATTTATTGAATTGCTTTTTAGTATATTTTGAGCATCTTCAATAGCTTGTTTTCGTTTTAGAATTTCCTTTTCAATAGAGATGAGTTTGCTCATTAACGACTTACTAATGGTATCTTCGTTCTGTTTCTTTCTGCTTAAGAAAGTATCTAATAGTTCTCCCATAGCTTCATTTCCTCCAATAGTTGGTTGTAATTATGTGCGTATTCGGCTAAATCAGGATGTTTGGTGCAAAATTTTTCAAGTCCTGTTTTTTGAATGACATTGTAGAATTCTTTCAGCTCCAGACTCAACCGTCTTCTTATGAAATCTTTGATTTTTTGCAGTTCTTTCTGAGCTGCACGAGTGAAACCATTATTCAGATTTTCTTGATATGTTTCCTGCATAGCATGGAATTGCATGACTGTAACACCAATCATGTCATAAAAATGATAGATGTTTGGACACATTCCATAGGCACATAAAATTTCGTTTGTTCTAACATCGAATTTGCATGGGATGAAGTTTGCTTTTATACAGCACAGACCAGGGCCTTTCTCTCTTATTACAAGTTTTTCTCCAAGATCATTCACTATTTGTGCTGCATCAGTTTCAACGTTGTAATTGCCGTTTTCAACAAATTCACATAGTTTTTTACGCAGCTGTTCGCCCATGTTTCCAAGTGGTGTTGTTTTTTCTCCAACAATTTTTTGTATAATATGTTGTGAATATTTGGCATTTTCAACAGAGTTTTCTTTTTGGCGAACATAGTAACCAAGCATGTATTCGCTTAAATGACCAAGATATTTTTGGATATATGTAAGTGGTATTCCTGCATTATATAAAGATGTTGCGAGATGAACACGGAATTGTTTGAGTTTCGGAATGCTTAATTTGGAGGGCGGGCTTTTTAGGTTATAAACCACCGGTTCGACACCTTCCCAACTCTTTTGTGTCTCAGAAAAGAGATAATCATAGAAAAATTTTCTGTATTCTTTGTGAACACGATGCATTGCGACAGGAAATATATTTTCAGATCTCTGTCCTGAAGGCAATATATATAAGTATGGCTCAGATGAAAATTCACAATTTTTACGAATTTCGTTCATTTTTTTGAAAGTATCAATACAAAGCTGACTTGCATAAATATCGAACTCTAAGAGCTGACTATGTGCTTTTGTTGGCTTGCGTGCCTGATAGTGTAAATAATGACAAATCATACCAGAAACAGGAAGCTGAGTCTCTTGAAGAGCATCGCTTTTTAAACCAGTTAGGTCTTGAACTCGCAATCCGGTCTGAGATGCAAGTATGATTAAACCTGCTGTCATTCGTGAGTTTATAGGTAATGATTCATTATCAAGAACTTCAGAAGCTTTATTTATGATTGCTATGTAGTATTCTTCTGGGATATTTGGAGTTTTTTCGCATTCTTTTGTTGCTCTGTTTCGATAATATGATGATTTTTTGAGTAATGTTGAAATATCTATTGGGAGTTCAAGTCTGTAATTCTTGATGATGAATGAGTAGATGATGTGCAGAGAAGCAAACATTGAATGCCGACGACTGCTTGAAACATCACGATTTTCAATTAAATCTACAAGGTCATCGGTTGTAATGAGAGAAAACATGTTGTGATTAGATGTTTTTTTTACTGATGCGATAATCCCTATAAAATCATGAACACGTTTTGAAACAGTTGTTATTTTTGCTGTTCTTCCAATTGCATAAATTACAAAAAATTTCAGATAGTCTTTGTAATCATCATCTGCATTGAAACGTATTTTGTATTGTCTTGAATTGATGTCTTTAAAGAAAGGGAGGAAATCCCATACATCATCTTCAAAGAGTATTTTATTGTTTGTATCTGGAACATACTCAATTACCGTTTGGAATGCTTTTTCGTATTTGTCAGCATCATCTCCAAATGCGAATGCTGGATTCTGATTCCAAGGCACGTGGTTTATATATCGATTAACAATTTGTACGTTTTGCATTTTCTTCCTCCTCAAGAATGTATATTTCTCTGAGCCATCCAACGTAAAGTTTCTTCATTAAATTTAAATCTTCAATTTGGTGAGGAATTGTTGTACGTTCAATTAATTGATCCAATGTTTCGATAGCCTTGATAAAGTATGGTTTATGTGCAACCGTTGTGACAAAGCTTTTACAAATCAAACACGGAGTGCTTCCTTGAACAGCACACATTGCCGACGAGCAATGGCCACATCCTTTTTCAACAATTGTGGCGGCTGTTTGAAGATTTTTGGGAAGCTCACTCAACACCTGAGCTTGCTGCGTAATATCTCTGGAATCTAAGATAACTTTGTATGTTGCTTCGAGCATCTTTTTAAGTTCTATCTCTATATAATGACTTTTTGTTGTGCTTATGTTCTTGTGGTGTGAAAGAAGAGCAAGTTCAAGGTCGCTTTTGCCTGTTTTTAGAATAAAGTTATATGCTTTTGTCATATGCGTATCACGAAGATTTTGAGAAGTGTATTTTTTTACTCCGGCTTTGGTACAGATTTTCTGAAATGAATCCAAAAATGTTTCACATGTAAAAGGCGTAATCATTTTGTTTGAACCAATCTTGAGGAAAATGTTTTCTGAAAATGCTGCAGATACAGCTTTATTCCGTAATTCTTGTGTTTCGTTGATGACTTTTTCGAGTATTTTCTTTGTGGCAAGACAAATAGGTTGAGATACTTGTCGTCCGTTTGTTGTTTTTGTGTTTGAATATATGAAAAATTGGTCTTGTTTCATTGAGGGCTGTAAAGCAGATACTTTGAGATTGCATATTTGTGAAACTCTGAACTCTGTTTCTAGAAGTATCAAAAAAATAGCATAAGTCAAAAGAAATTCTTGGTTTTCTTTACAGGCAGTTTGGAAAGTTTCTATGATTTTTTTTAGATCTTCATCTGGAATCGGATCGCCTTGAAAATTGTTTGGCTCTTCGTACTGAGAAAAGTAGTCAAAGAATGTACTGTCAAACACCAATTGGTTATTGTTTTTACACCATTCAAAAAATCGTCTTGCCACGGAGAGACGGCTATTAAAAGTTGTCATAGAAAGATGATCTGTTTCTTTTTCAAAAAAATTTCGGATAAGTACAGCTTCAGCTGTGTTGAAATGGTAGATGCTTGGGTTTGGGTAGTTTGGCTGGCGCTTTATTTGCTCAATGAAATGAAGGGCATTTGTTGCTGGATTGATGTTTCCACACCAGGTTGCTCCACTAACGCTTGGGAGATTTTGAATATACTTATTTACCAGTGATCTGTATATTGGTGTTTCAATATTTTTTGTGTTCAGAAGAAAGTGATCCTCTTTCTTCAGTCGTGTAGAATATTTATCAAGATTTCGAATAATAAAACAAATCAACGGTTTATCGCCAAGATTTTCTGTCTTTGTGAGAGTTGTAAAATATGCTCCAGAATTTATATGCTTTATTAAAGCGTTACTTGACAAGAGTTCGGTAGACAGATTTGAAGAACCTGCAAAAAAATCATGATCATTGAATTTAGTGATGAGCCAGCGATAGAAAAAGGCCACATCTTCTATCGCACGCTTTTTTACCGATTCATTCGATTTGTAATAGTTTTGGAAAAACTGAATTTGCGACCAGAATGTTTCGGATGTTATATCATTTACATTTTTGATGTTTTTATTATCAGGACTTATTGGGAAAAGATAGGCTGCTTCAGCATGTACTCGAGAAAAGATGTAATTGGATGTTCCGAGGAATTCAATAAAGAGATCTCTGAAGAAACTGTTTTCGATAGAAATTCTTATCAAAGCGATAGTTGACTTATCTTGAATTCTGATGAATGCAATCTCATCATATCTGTCTTCAAAAATTATTGATGAATTGTTTGCGACTTTATGAAAATATTCTTTCAGGTTTGGTAAATCTGACTTCAATTTTTCTTCATATTTATCATGATACTGCTCAGTTTCAAGAAGATGAATCAGTAAAGCAATGGTAAATTTGAATAGATGAAATCCGCTGAATTCCATTGTTGCAAATGTACAAAGATTTTCCCATGTGAAAGACTCTTTTTCTTCCCAGTATGCTTTTACAGCTTTGTGCTCTGGAAAATTGTATGGACATTTGTAGTAGTTTTTTGCACATTGTAATGCATTGTAAATTTCATCTTTCAAAAAAATCAACTCCTTCCTTCAAGCTTGGAATAATTTCTTCAAGCTCAGCAGCAAAATCTTCTTTGATTTTGAATTCATCTTCTTGTGTTGGATTGTAGTATTTCATGGTAGATAAGATAGATCTATGACGGAGCATCATCTGTAGCTGAAGTACTGGCACAGGATCTTTTCTGTAGTGGGCATGTAACATCGCGAAACCGTGACGAAAACGGTGTGATAAATTATTTTCTCGAAATCCGATGTCCAGTTCGATATTTGCCTGCTTGAAATAATTTTTGAGATAATGCCCCCAGGTCTGTCCGGAGAGTGGGGTTCCTAAGTCTGACAAAAATATGTAATGATTGCTTTCTGGTGCATCACGCCATGACACAATATCGGCCATACCTTTTGCGTATCGTTCTGGATGCTGTTCCATCACTTTTGAATGAGCATCTGAAATATAATCGCAAATCAGATCAAACAATGCGTAATCAATAACTATTACCGATTTGGCTTTTGTGTATTCTTTGCTTCGATATGTTTCAGGTTTTTCAACATGTCCAAGCATTTTTGCAAATTGAAAAGGTTTGTCAGAAATTCTATTTCTCAGAGTGATAGTAGGAACGAGGGTGTTGTCACGATGCGTTTCGTTGAGATCTTCTGTTGTGAGTCCAAGTACTTCTCCAAGTCTGAGACCGTAACAGTACATAAGTCGCATCAAACACATAGCACGAAGATCGTGATGAGAAGTTGCGAGTCGATATAGTTTTTCGAATTCTTCAGGGGATATATATTTTGGAACTGTATGTGAATTTGGGTCAGTTGAACGCAAATTGTTTGTGTAGTTAATTCTGTTGGCTGTATTTAAATTGTTAAATGATGACAGTTGATTATGTGTCAGTTTCGAATCAAAAAGAGCATCGAACTTGATTTGTTTCTTCTTGAAAAAAACACGATAGATTGATAGGAATGCATTTACAGTGTTATTTGAACGTGTGGTTTTGGTTTTGAAAGCTTCTGGGTTGGAATTAAGCCCCTGTAAAAAACGAATCAGTTCTGTCAGCTGTTCTTGCTGCAAAGTTGCAATGTCGTAATTTGTAAGTGCAAGGAAGATATACAAAAGTCGTAAAGCGTTTGCTGAATGCAGACGTGTATTCAACGGACTTGATGATAGATCGAAATTCAGATAAGAAGTCGGTAAAGAAAGGATGTTCATATTATCGTTGTACAGGAGAAAAAACACTTTTCCATCTTTCTTTATTTTGTATAAGGGAATCTCAACACTTCTCTCATACTTTATGTTTCCGGATTCGTCAGCAATTATTTTTTTGTATATAGACTTTCGTCCTTTTTTTACTTCAGTGTAATAAATCATGACACAACTCCTTTTTTTCACTGTTACTATACAATACAGTACCAAAAGTGACAATATCTAGTGACTATTGGTACTGTATAGTATCAAAACTAAATTACTTTATAAAAAAGTGGTATTGCAGACTTATTTTTTGATAAAATTTACTCATGAAAACGTATGGCTATGTATATATAAGTGAACAACAGATTTCAAAACTTGAAAAGTATGGGACTACATTAAACCATGCTCGCATTGAAACATTTTTTTTGAATCTGTCATCAGCTGCAGATAAACATTCCATATATGTGGAAAAGTCTACTGATAGATCGGAAGAAGAGCATATACGTTTCTTGGAGAAATTTATCAAGTCGATTACGAATTCCTCATTAGTAATAGTGAATTTGAAAGACTTCAGCTATGATGAAACTGTTGTTGCTTCTTTATATACACTGTGCTGGAATGAAAATGTTGGACTTCAAGTTTTGGATACTCCTTGGCTTAATGTGAGTTTTTTAAAAAACACAAAACTTTCTTTGGATATGGCTTTAGCAATTATTAAAAAAATCTACTACTGTGAACGACATAAAAGCTCGGAAATACAATCAGCGAAGGCTTATTTACAGCAAAAGCAGAAAATTGCAATTGCACAAACTAGACCATCTACTTTGACCACAAAAAAATCAATTGATTCAAAAGCTATTATCATTGAAAAAAGTTGCAGTTTTAATGGAAAAATGCGCGATGCAGATTTAATTGAGGAACTTGGAATTTCACGGAATAGTTTTTATAAATATAAAAGAGAGCTTAAATCAGAACTGATAATAAATGAAAAAGCTGAATGAACGCATACAAATATACTGTATGCGATTTATTTTGGTGAAAAATAGTGTAATTAATATAAATTACACTATCGAAATATAGAAAACGGGTGCTATAATAAAAGCGTAATTATTATTAATGACAAAGAAAGGAGAAGAATGAAAACAGTACGATTTAATGATATTGCTTCGATATCTGCAGGGAAGAACAGAAGCCGAATGTCTGCTGATGAGCTTGAACATCTGTATACGATCGAAGATATGGATCATGCACTGGTCAGTGGCAAAGAAGAAAATATAGATACTGTCATGATGCATGTTCTGACTCTAAAAGCAGCTCCACTGCTTGAAACAGATAAAATTAAAGCTGTTCAAGCAAATTATTTGAGATGTGAGTTGAACGATTCTGATGTGATTGATCCATGGTATTTAATTTTCCAGTTGAATGAAGGATCCTATATCAGAAAAGAAATAGACAAGCTCAAGCAGGGAACTGAAGCACTGATCAAGAAAATAAATATTTCTGATGTCTCTCTGCTCGATATTCCTTATGTTCCGATTGAACACCAGAGAAAGATTGGAAAGCTGTATCGTGATGGAGTCAGGTATCAGTATCTGTTGAAGCATCAGGCTGATTTGACACACGAAGCACTTATGAAGATTCTGGAGGATATAGTCAATGACAAATAAACCTAAAATCAGATTTGCAGGATATACGGACGAATGGGAACAGCGTAAGTTGGGGAAAATTACAACATATCGTAATGGAACAGGACATGAAGAGAAACAATCTGAAAGTGGGAAATATGAGCTGATTAATTTGAATTCTATCTCTATTGACGGTGGATTAAAGCCTTCTGGAAAGTTTATTGATGAAGAAACAGAAACGCTTTTAAAAGATGATTTAGTAATGGTTCTTAGTGATGTTGGACATGGCGATTTACTTGGAAGAGTGGCTTTAATCCCTGAAAATAATAGGTTTGTATTAAATCAGCGAGTAGCTTTATTAAGAAATAACGGTTCTGTTGATATCCAATATTTATTTTCTTATATCAACGCTCATCAGACATATTTCAAAAAACAAGGTGCTGGTTCATCTCAATTGAATATATCACGAGGTAGTGTAGAAAACTTTAACATTTTATTACCACATAAAGATGAGCAAAAGAACATTGGACAATTCTTTTCCAAAATCGACAGCTTTATCACTCTTCACCAGCGTAAACTTGACTTTCTCAAACAATGCAAGAAGTACATGCTGTCAAAGATGTTTCCAAAGGACGGTGAAACTGTTCCAG
>ERZ1034973.1753-NODE-1753-length-11959-cov-54.081905_pt1 | contig 11959 bp, 8 predicted proteins | sample MGYA00520686_ERZ1034973 | MGnify/ENA primary metagenome ERZ1034973 (study PRJEB33766, sample SAMN09781775) | gut metagenome | biome: gut microbiome | host: Homo sapiens | place: Madagascar | study: EMG produced TPA metagenomics assembly of the PRJNA485056 data... | reverse complement strand
GCCGGACGCCAACAACCCACGCCCGGCATCGTAATTACGTATTGTCTTTCACCGTCTGGCTTGTGCCATTGGCTTTAACGGAGGCAATTCCGGTTTCACGAGATTGCGCGGTGGCGTACATCTGGCTGGAGCCGATAATTTGATGATTAGCGGCTTTCAGATTGAAATAGAATTTGCCGTTACTTGCCGTTTTTTTCTCATAGCGTTCTTCTTGCGGGCTGTTGCTACGCACCGACGCGATGCCCTTTTCCGCAGAGGCTTTTGAGGTATAAAGCTCGCTGGTGAGGATAGTCTCACCATTGCCCGCTTTTAGCACAAACCGGAACTGATTATCACTGCTCTTACTGAGTTCAAACCAACCAGCCATAATGACTCCTTGATTGAAATTGTGTATCGAAAACAGCATCTAAAGGTGCTGTTTACCGATTAAAGTATGAGCGATTTTCTGATGCCTGCCAGGGCGGAGAGATAATGTCAGTTTGCTGACCATGCGTGGGATAATGTTGCCGGATCTGGTCTGAACGCCATCTCCGGCTAACAAAATAATGTCGCTAAAACTAAACGATGCGGCAGGCGTCGGCTTCCCAGCGGTAACCGACGCCATAAACGGCGCGGATAAATGACTGTTCGGCGTCGAGAGATTCCAGCTTGCGGCGCAGGTTTTTAATGTGGCTGTCGATGGTGCGGTCGGTTACTACGCGGTAGTCGTCATAAAGATGATTGAGCAATTGCTCGCGGGAGAACACTTTTCCTGGTTCGTGAGAGAGCGTTTTCAGCAGACGAAATTCCGCAGGCGTCAGGTCAAGCATTTTACCGCGCCATGAAGCCTGAAAACGACCTTCGTCGATAATCAACGGGCTTTCAGCATCCTGTTGCTGCAACTCGCGCTGCGGTTTGCAACGGCGCAAAATGGTTTTGACGCGCGCTACCACTTCCCGTGGGCTGTACGGCTTACAGATATAATCATCTGCGCCAATCTCCAGCCCCAGCAGGCGATCGATCTCTTCGATTTTTGCCGTCACCATCACGATCGGAATGTCAGAAAAACGACGAATTTCCCGGCACAGCGTCAGGCCATCGGTGCCAGGGAGCATCAGATCTAACAGGATCAGATCCGGTGGTGTCTGGCGCACATACGGCAGTACCTGATCGCCGTGGCTGATAAGCGTCGGCGCATAGCTCGCAGCACGCAGATAATCAATGAGCAACTGCCCCAGCTTCGGTTCATCTTCCACGATCAAAATACGCGGTGTGTTTTCGTCGATTGGTAACTCGGTCATACTTCTCTCTGTAAATCCCGTTCCAGCGGTAACTCTACTGTAATGCTTACCCCGCCAAAAGGCGAATGGGCAGCAATAATGCGACCATTATGTGCTTCAACAATGTTCAGGCAAATCGCCAGCCCCAGCCCGGAACCGCCGCTGGCACGGTTGCGGGAACCTTCGGTGCGATAAAAACGTTCAAACAATTTTTGTAGCTGATCGTCACTGACACCTGGCGCACTGTCGGCAAAGGTCAGGCGCACCGTTTTGTCGCGCTGCCCGGCAGAGATTTGCAGGCTGCCGCCGCTGTCAGTGTAGCGCAGGCTGTTTTCCAGTAAGTTATTGAATAACTGCATTAAACGGTCGCGATCGCCAAATACGGTAATACTGTCTGGCAGGGAAAATTGCAGTTTCAGGCCACGACTGGCGAATCGTTCGCGAAATGCGCCGCCCGCCACTTCCAGCAGTGGGATCAAATCTACCGGTGCTTTTTGATAGGCGAGAGCGCCTTCATCAGACATCGACAACTGATGGAGATCGTCAACCAGTTTGGTCAGTGTACCGACCTCCGCCTGTAAAGACGCCACCGTCTCCGGCGTGAATTTACGCACGCCATCCTGAATGGCTTCCAGTTCACCGCGCAGCACCGCTAATGGCGTACGCAGTTCGTGAGAAATATCGGCCATAAAATCGCGCCGCATTTGCTGGTTTTTCTCCAGTGTGCTGGCAAGCTGGTTGAAGTCTTGCGCCAGTTTGCCCAGTTCATCTTCACTGGTGGGCGTTACGCGGGTAGTGAAATCGCCCGCCGCCAGTTTGTGCGTGCCATCGACAAGTCGTTTTACCGGTGCCAGTAAACCGCGCGCCAGCAGAAAAGTGGCAAGTGCCGCGAGTAACGTTGCCAGGGCGACAATCAACCAGCTGGTTTGCCGCTGTTGTTTATCGAAATTGATATCAGTATTGCGCGTTAACCGCTCAACGGGGGAGGCGATCACCGCGCCAACTTCCGCACCGTTGACCAGAATGGGTCGCCGTGTACCGTCAGGTGGAATCGGCGCTCGCGGACCAACCAGCACTTTGTTGTTTTGATCAACCACCCAGAACTGGGTACGCCAGCCGTGCGGTGGCATACCCGGGCCGGGTTTATCTTCCGAATTATCGTGTTCAAATGAACGCAGGATCTGAAAGACAAAGCGATCATTGTTGCGCAGGAAGCGCCAGTTGCCATGCTGCGCATACTGCTCGCCAAGCGCATCACTTAACAGTTGTAATCGCTGTTCATTACCATGCTTGATGTAATCAATAAAGCCACGCTCAAAACTGATACGCACCGCCCAGTGCATACTGATCAGCAAGACAATGCAGGTGGCGAAAATCGCCAGAAACAGTTTGCCGGTAATACCGGGTCGCCAGAACTTCATTGCGCGCTCCTTTTTCGCCGCGAAATAGCTACATTTTGATGCGTATCGTTCGGCACTCTGGCAAAGATGAACGCCGGAAGGGCGATGATCAACGCCATGCTAAGCCAGGTGTACATAAAGACGGTTTGTGTGGTGCCGCTGTCGACGCTGACATGCTGTGAACCAAAAAGTCCCAGCAACAGCCCGGCGATAGTGACGCCGATACTCATCGACAATTGCATAATCATCGACAGCAGGCTGTTGCCGCTGCTCGCCAGATTGTCCGGGAGATCTTTCAGCGTCAGGGTGTTCATGGAGGAGAAACGCGTCGAGTTGACCATCCCTTGTAAAAACAGGACGAACGGCAAAACGTAGTACCAGCCCAGCAGGGCGGTAGTCATAAACAACAGGGTGACCAGCGACAGACCCAGCGTGGTCGCTACCAGTACCCGACGATAACCAAAGCGATTCACCACCTGTACCACAATTCGCTTCATTCCCATGCTGCCAAGCACCATCGGGATCATCATCAGTCCGGCATGAAACGGCGAGAAACCGAGGCCAATTTGCAGGAAAACCGGTGTCATAAAGGGCAACATGCCACTGCCAATACGTCCGGCAAAGCTCCCCGCCAGGCCCAGCGAAAAGGTACGAGTACGGAACAGTTTCAGACTGAACAGGGCACGGTTGTTATTTCTGGCGTGCAGCAGATAAAGCACCAGTGCCACCACGCCAACTGCGACCAGGCCTGCAATCGTCAGCGGCGATAAACCTGTACCTTTACTGCCGTCCAGCGCCAGGGTTAATACCGCCATGCCAACCGCCAGCAATAAAAATCCGGAGAGATCAAAGCGCCGCGTCTGCATGGTGTAGTTCGGCATTAACAGCAATGTGGCGATCGCACCGATAATCCCCACCGGAATGTTGATCAAAAAGATCCAGTGCCACGATGCGTACTCCACCAGCAGACCGCCGAGCGCCGGACCGAGCAGCGGACCGACCTGACCGGGTAACGTGACAAAGGTCATCGCCGCCATATATTGCTCGCGCGGTACGATTTTCATCACCGTCAATCTGCCGACCGGCACCATCATCGCGCCGCCAACGCCCTGTAACGCGCGTGCCAGCAACAGTTCGTTCAGCGTGCCGGAAAGCGCGCAAAACAGTGAACCGAGAGTAAACAGCACGATGGCGGTAAAGAAAATATTGCGCACGCCGACTTTGTCCGCCAGCCAGCCGCTGGCGGGCAGCATCACCGCCACGGTCAGCACATAAGAGACAATGACCATGTGCATATGCAACGGACTTTCCCCGAGGCTTTGCGCCATTGAGGGAAGGGCGGTGTTTACGATGGTGGTGTCCAGCGACTGCATAAAGAAGCCGAAAGCCACAATCCACAATTGCCAACGGGTGCTGTCGGGAAGATCTGTCATTTACTCGGTTACCGTTTGTTTAGGTTTACGCGAAAAACGCAGCCGCAGACGGTCGAAAAAGAGATACACCACCGGCGTGGTATACAGCGTAAGGAGCTGGCTCATTACCAGTCCGCCGACAATGGTGATCCCCAGGGGTTGCCGCAGCTCCGAGCCGTCGCCGCCCGACAATACCAGCGGCAGCGCACCAAACAGCGCCGCCAGGGTAGTCATCATAATCGGGCGAAAACGCAGCAGACAGGCCTGGAAAATAGCTTCCTGCGGCGTCAGGTTACCGTGCCGTTGGGCTTCAAGCGCAAAATCGACCATCATAATGGCGTTTTTCTTCACGATGCCGATTAATAGCATGATCCCTATCAGGGCGATTAGGCTGAACGGGGCATTGAACAGCTCCAGCGCCAACAGCGCTCCAACGCCCGCCGAGGGCAGGGTGGAGAGAATCGTCAGCGGATGTACGTAACTCTCGTAAAGGATACCCAGCACGATATACACCGTGGCGATGGCGGCGATAATCAGGATCACCTGCGAGTTCATCGTCTCCTGGAACACCTGCGCCGTGCCGGCAAAACTGCCGCGCACCGTCGAAGGCACACCAAGCTGGGTCATTGCGCGATCGATCGCCGCACTGGCGTCCGAGAGCGATTTTCCGGTCGGCAGGTTAAACGAAATGGTCGAGGCCGCCGATAATCCCTGATGATTCACCGATAGTGGGGCATTCGCCGGTTGCCATTTAGCGAAATACGACAGCGGGATCGCTTTGCCTTCGTTATTGATAACGAACATTTTTTCCAGCGCACTGATGTCCTGGGTATAGCGCGGATCCACTTCCATCACCACTTTATACTGGTTCATCGGCTGGTAAATGGTCGAGATTTGCCGCTGACCGAAGGCGTTATTTAACAGACTGTTGGCGGCTTGTACGTCGATTCCCAGCCGTGCCATGGTGTCGCGGTCGTAAACCAGATTCATCTCCGCGCCGTTATCCTGCTGATCGGAGTTCACGTCCGCCAGTTCCGGCAACGTCGCCAGTTTTTTGCGGATTTTCGGCTCCCATTCTCGCAGTGCCGCCAGGTCGTCGGATAACAACGTGTACTGGTAGCTGGCGTTCGACTGACGCCCACCAACGCGAATATCCTGTACCGCCATCAGGAACAGATTCGCCCCCGGTTCTTTCGCCAGTTTTACGCGCAGACGGTCGATAATTTGCTGCGCCGTTTCGCTGCGTTCGTCGCGTGGCTTGAGGGTGATAAACATCATCCCGCTGTTCACTCGCGAACCGCCTGTAAAGCCGGTGACATTATCCACTGCCGGATCGTCACGGATAATTTTCATGAAATCCTGCAACTTACCGCGCATCGCCTGAAACGAAATACTCTGATCCGCCTGAATCCCGCCCATCAACACGCCAGTGTCCTGCTCCGGGAAGAAGGTTTTCGGGATCGAGATATACAGCCAGATATTCAGCGCAATGGTGCCAAGCAGCACCACGCCCACCAGACGGGTATGATTGAGCACCCATTTCAGTGACTTGCCGTAGCCTTGTTGCAGGGCTACCAACATGCGACCAAAACCACGCAGTCGCTTTTGCTCGCGCGGCTTGCTGGCTTTCAGCATCCAGCCACACATCATTGGCGTTAATGTCAGAGAAACCAGCAACGATATACCAATGGCGACAGAAAGCGTCACGGCAAATTCGCGTAACAGTCGGCCCGGCAATCCGCCCATCAACAGCAGCGGCAGGAACACCGCCACCAGTGACAGACTCATCGACAGCACCGTAAAACCGACTTCGCGAGTACCTTGCAGTGCGGCTTGCAACGGTTTCATTCCCGCTTCCAGATGACGGGCAATGTTTTCCAGCACCACGATGGCGTCATCCACCACGAAACCAGTAGCGATGGTGAGCGCCATTAACGAAAGGTTATTGAGACTGAATCCGCACAGGTACATCGCCGCAAACGTACCAATCAGCGAAACCGGCACCGAAACGGCGGGAATAATAGTGGCGCGACCCGAGCGCAGGAATAAAAACACCACCAGAATCACCAGCGCCACCGAGATAATCAGCGTTTGCTCGACTTCTTCCAGCGAGGCGCGAATGGTGGGGGAGCGATCCTGGGCAATTTGCAGATCAATCGCCGCCGGAATGGTTTCCTGCAACTCCGGTAATTTTGCCCGGATGCTGTCAACCGTCTGGATAATATTGGCTTCCGGCAGCTTGCGGATCATCAGCAAAATAGCCGGTTTGGCGTTGGTCATCCCGGCGTTGCGCACATCCTGCACTGAGTCGGTCACCGTCGCCACATCGCCCAGACGAACCGCGCCGCCGTTGTTGTAGTGAATAATCAACGGCTGATATTCAGCGGCGGTTTTTAGCTCATCATTGGTCTGGATCTGCCAGCGGTGAGTGCCATCTTCCAGCGCGCCCTGCGGTTTACGCACGTTGGCATTGCTGACGGCGGTGCGTACGTCGTCCAGCGACACGCCCTGATTAAACAGCGCCTGCGGATTCAGCCCGACGCGTACGGCGGGCAGTGAGCTGCCTCCGACATCGACATCACCAACACCGTCGATTTGCGAAATCGTCGGAGCCAGCTGCGTCGAGGCGAAATCGTACAGTTCACCCTGCGAATAAGTATCGGACGTCAGCGTGAGGATCATAATTGGCGCATCCGACGGGTTCGCTTTGCGATAGGTCGGGCGGCTGGGCATCCCACTGGGCAGCAAACTTTGTGCAGCGTTGATCGCCGCCTGCACATCACGCGCTGCGCCGTTGATATCCCGGTCAAAATCAAACTGCAAAATAATACGCGTGCTGCCGAGCGAACTGCTGGAGGTCATTTCACTGACTCCGGCAATGCGCCCAAGTGAGCGCTCCAGCGGCGTGGCAACGGAAGACGCCATTGTTTCTGGTGACGCACCGGGCAGCGAGGCGCTGACCATAATCACCGGAAAATCGACCTGCGGCAGCGGGGCGACCGGCAGCATACGGAAGCCCAGTATGCCGCACAGGGTAATGGCAACCGACAGTAAAATCGTCGCCACCGGGCGGTAAATGAAGAGGGCAAAAAACTTCACTTACGCCTCCTCTTCATGACGGGCAAAGCGGCTTTTGGTCCACAATGCCAGGCGGTCGAACAGCAAATAAATCACCGGCGTGGTGAACAGCGTCAGCACCTGGCTGACAATCAGGCCGCCGACCATGCCGATACCTAACGGACGACGCAGTTCCGCGCCGACCCCGGTACTCAACATCAGCGGCAGCGCGCCAAGCAGAGCCGCCAGGGTGGTCATCAGGATCGGACGAAAACGCAACAGACAAGCCTGGTAGATGGCATCGCGCGGCGACATGCCTTGCTCGCGCTCAGCAGCCAGCGCGAAGTCGATCATCATGATGGCGTTCTTCTTCACGATACCGATCAGCAAAATAATGCCGATAATCGCAATCACATCCAGTTCGCTACCAGCAATCAGCAACGCCAGCAGTGCGCCAACCCCTGCGGTGGGTAGCGTCGAGAGAATGGTGATCGGGTGAATAAAGCTCTCGTACAGAATGCCGAGCACGATATACATCGCCACCACCGCCGCGACAATCAGCCAGACAGTGCTGCCCAGCGCCGACTGGAAGGCGAGGGTGCTGCCCTGGAACTGCGTGGTGATATCCACCGGCAGATTCAGCGTCTTTTCGGTGTCCATAATCGCCTGCACCGCATCGCCCAGCGAATAGTTATCCGGCACGTTAAAGGAGATGGTCGTTACCGGGAACTGATCCAGATGGTTGATGGAGAGCGGCGCAAAACGCTGCTCAATTTTGGCAATTGAGCTTAGCGGCACCACGCCACCGTCGCTGCTGGTCAGGCGAATGGTATCCAGCGCCGCGAGGCCTGGGGTATTTTCGGTGTTGTGTTCCAGCACCACGCGATACTGGTTAGCCTGAGTATAAATAGTGGAAATCAGCCGCTGACCAAACGCGTTGTACAGGGCGTTATCGACATCCGCCATGCTGATCCCCAGACGGCTGGCGCTGTCGCGATCAACATTGACATACGCCACCAGCCCTTTGTCCTGCCAGTCGCTGGAGACATCAGAAAGCTGTGGCAGTTGCTGGAGTTTTTCCATCAACTGTGGCACCCAGGTACTGAGCGCATCCAGTGACGTGGCCTGCAAGGTAAACTGGTACTGGGTGCGGCTGACCTGAGTATCAATAGTCAGATCCTGCGTTGGTTGCAGGAAGAGATCGACGCCCGGCACTTTATCCACCGCCGTTTGCAGACGGGCGATGACTTTTTGCACCCGATCATCACGTTCATCCAACGGTTTGAGGTTGATTTGTAAACGTGCACTGTTCAGCGACGGGTTAGTGCCATCAACGCCAACAAATGAGGTCAGGCTTTGCACTGCCGGATCCTGCAAAATCACGTCCGCGACCTGGCGTTGTCGCTGGGCCATATTGGCAAAGGAGCTGGATTGCGGTGCCTGCAAAGTGCCCTGAATAATGCCGTTGTCCTGTACCGGGAAGAAACCTTTCGGAATGAACACCCACAGCAGCACGCTAAGCAGCAGCGTGCTGAGTGCCACGCTTAAGGTCAGCCACGGATGATTCAGCACTTTCGCCAGTCCACGACCATAGGCGGCGATTATCCTGTCGAACATTTTTTCCGAGGCACGGGAGAAGCGGTTCTGTTTACGCAACGACTCCTGGCTGAGCATCCGCGCGCACATCATCGGTGTCAGGGTCAGCGACACCACCGCTGAGATCAAAATCGCTACCGCCAGGGTAATAGCAAATTCGCGGAACAGTCGCCCGACGATATCGCCCATAAACAGCAGTGGGATCAACACCGCAATCAGCGAGAAGGTCAGCGAGATAATGGTAAAGCCGATTTCACCTGCGCCCTTGAGCGCCGCCGCCAACGGTTTTTCGCCTTTTTCGATATAGCGGGAAATGTTTTCGATCACCACGATGGCGTCATCGACCACGAATCCGGTGGCGATAGTTAACGCCATCAGTGTCAGGTTATTGATTGAAAAATCGAGAAACACCATAACCGCGAAAGTGCCGATTAACGACAGCGGTACAGCAACACCGGGAATGATGGTCGCCGGAATATTGCGCAAAAACAGGTAGATAATCATGACTACCAGCGCGATAGCCATCATCAATTCAAACTGAGTATCATCGACGGATGCGCGGATATTGGTGGTGCGATCGGAAAGCACTGTCACCTTCACCGATTTCGGCAGACTCTCAGTGAGCTGTGGCAGCATCTGCCGAATGCTGTCGGCGGTGGAGATAATGTTAGCACCGGGCTGGCGCTGAACATTCATCACAATGGCCTGTTCTTTGTTCGCCCATGCGCCAAGCCAGCTGTTTTCTGCACCTTGCTCTACGGTTGCGACATCGCCAAGACGAATCGGCGCGCCGTTCTGGTAGGCGATGATTAGCTGGCGATACTCTTCGGCGGATTGCATCTGGTCGTTCGCGGAAAGCGTGACCGCACGGGAAGGGCCGTCGAGGCTACCTTTTGCCGAGTTAACGTTAGCGCCGGTAATGGCGGTGCGCACGGTTTCGCTGGTCAGGCCGAGGGCGGCAATCGCCTGAGCGTTAAGTTTGACGCGAACAGCCGGACGCTGACCGCCGGAAAGCGTCACCAGGCCGACGCCGGAAATCTGCGAGATTTTCTGCGCGACGCGGGTTTCCACCATATCTTCCACTTGCGTCATCGGCATGGCGGTTGAGGTGACGGCGAGCGTCATGATCGGCGGATCTGCCGGGTTCACTTTGCTGTAAACCGGCGGGTTAGGCAGATCGCTCGGCAACAAGTTGGTCGCAGCGTTAATCGCGGCCTGCACTTCCTGCTCGGCGACATCGAGCGGTAATGTTAGCTGGAACTGCAAAGTGATAACTGACGCACCGCCGGAACTTTGCGACGACATCTGTTTCAGGCCAGACATCTGCCCGAACTGGCGTTCTAGCGGCGCGGTAACGGCAGAGGTCATGACATCCGGGCTGGCACCTGGGTAGAGCGTGACCACCTGAATGGTCGGATAGTCCACTTCCGGCAGCGCCGAAACGGGCAGGGCGCGATAACCGATAATCCCGGCGAGTAAGATCGCCACCATCAGCAGCGTGGTGGCGACAGGACGCATAATAAACAGGCGCGACGGGCCGCCTGTGCTGCTCGGGGGTAACACCTGCATCAGGAGCGTGCTCCTTTTTTCGCGTATTCGCGGCTGGTGGCTTTCTCTTCCGGAGTGGTGGCGCTCTGGGCTTCCACCACTTCCACTTTCGCCCCTTCGGTCAGGCGATCAATGCCGTCTGTCACCACGCGATCGCCCGCAGAAATACCTGCACGGATCACCACTTTCTGACTGTCCTGAATGCCCGGCGTCACCAGATGTTTGCTGACCTTGTTTTCGCTATTCAGCACCCAGACAAAATGGCCTTCATTGCCCATTTGCAGGGCGGCTGTTGGGATCACTACGGCGTTTTGTTCGGTGTCGACTAACATGCGCGCGTTAACAAACTGATTGGGAAACAGCGCATCATCCTGATTATTAAAGCGTGCTTTCACTTTAATCGTACCGGTAGTGGCATCGATTTGGTTATCGAGACTTAACAGCGTGCCTTCACTTAATTTCTTCGAGTTGGTGCGATCCCAGGCTTCTACCACCAGCGGTTTTCCGGCTTTTTGCGCCTGCACAACGGTAGCGATATCGCTTTCCGGCAGGGTAAAGAGTAAATCGATAGGATGCGTCTGGGTGATCACCACGATCCCGGTGGTATCACCACTGGAGATTTGGTTACCAACATCAACCTGCTTGAGACCAACGCGACCATCGACTGGTGCGGTGATGCGGCTCCAGTCGAGTTGCAGCTGCGCGCTGGCGACGCTTGCTTCATCAGCCTTAATGGTGCCTTCGGTTTCACTGACCAGCGCCTGTTGGGCATCCAGCTCCTGACGGGAAACGAGATTGGTTTTTGCCAGTTGCTGATAACGCGCCAGATCACGGCGGGCGTTAGCAAGCGTGGCTTTATCTTTTGCCAGTTGGCCCTGGGCTTGTGCTAATGCAACTTTGAACTGGCTGGGGTCAATTTCTGCCAGTAAATCGCCTGCTTTGACCTGCTGGCCTTCCTGGAAATGTAACGCCATCAGTTGACCGTCCACGCGGCTGCGCACCGTAACAGTATTAGCGGCGGTAATGGTGCCAAGCCCGGTGAGGTAACGCGGAACTGCCTGTTCTACGGCGGTCGCCGCCTGAACCGGGGCTAATGGGCCGGAACGCATACCACGGCGACCACCCGCTGGCGATTGCTGCGCTTGTTTCGTCGCCCCTGGGGCTGCACTCTGGGAGTCATTGCGGCCTTGCCAGAACCAGAATGCGGCGATGGCGGCGATAACCACCACGATTACGATTACCCAACGGGATTTATAACTACCTTTCATCGTTAAGAGTTTCTCTTCCTGAAACGTTTCGCGGAATGATACTAGTGTAGCCAGCCAATAAGGGAGAAAAATGGAGGAATTATGAAACACTGTCGGGAATCGTCTGAATGACGGGCACATTTGCGAGCACGCATCCAGTAATAACACAGGAAACTATTTTATCTACGCGTTAGCGATAGACTGCTTGCATGGCGAAAGGAGGTAAGCCGACGATTTCAGCGGGACGCTGAAACGGGAAAGCCCCTCCCGAGGAAGGGGCCTTAAATAAGGAAAGGGTCATGATGAAGTGGATCATCATCGTGGTGCTCTTAGTCATAAGCTTCCCGGCTTACTAAGACTACCAGGGCGGGGGAAACCCCGCTCTACCCTCACTCCTGAAAGTATGCCTTCACGATAAGATTGTCAATCCGCAGGCTTTG
>ERZ1034973.1750-NODE-1750-length-11973-cov-11.458634_pt1 | contig 11973 bp, 10 predicted proteins | sample MGYA00520686_ERZ1034973 | MGnify/ENA primary metagenome ERZ1034973 (study PRJEB33766, sample SAMN09781775) | gut metagenome | biome: gut microbiome | host: Homo sapiens | place: Madagascar | study: EMG produced TPA metagenomics assembly of the PRJNA485056 data... | reverse complement strand
GGACTTGGGGCCGGAACTTGTTGACCGCGCCGAGCTTTTTGTTTTTTGCGGCGAAAAATGGCAAAAAGCAGATTCCACCGGACGGCAGGTAAAAAATTCAGAAAAAAGCATAAAATCCTGGCGAAGTTTTGTTCAGATTCCAGAACAGAATGCCGGCGACGAATTTTTTGTGCTAAAAATAAAAAGTTCCGATTCAATTTCGCTGGTTTTCAGATTTTTTGAGCTTTCAACTTTCTTTGCCCAGACTGAAAAATTTTCTTTTATTCATATAATTTTTGTAGGACTGATGTTTCTTGCGTTTTTTACGCTTCTTCTGTTTTTTGTAAGTTCAAAAGAAAAACTCTTCCTGTATCTTAGCCTTATGAGCCTTTGCTTCTGCCTTTATCAAGCCGCAATGAAAGGTCTTGGCTGCACTTATATCTGGAACAGAAGCTGCGATTGTCTGTTCTTTTCAAGATTCAGTTATGTTGTCTGCTGCATAGGCTTGCTTTTTTCGCAGGTTCTGTTTCTTCAGAACATTTCGTTCAATAAAAACGGAATTTTCTACAAATCAATCCTGCGCATTCTTTCCGCAACCTGCCTGGTTTCAGTTGCGCTGTATGCGTTTGTCAGAAATATTAAAATTTCATACATCACAACTATCTGCTTTTTGATTTTCGGATGCCTTTTCTGCTCGGTGATTATGTTCGCTTTTTGTATACATAGTTTTCAGACAGTCGCTGCACTTGCTTCGTCTAAAATATAACGTGAACTCTTATTTGGCGATTTTTGACAACGACTATTATTTTGGCTACGACATCTGCTTTATTTTTCACATATTCATCTACAGCCTTAGCATTTTTATAAAACTTCGGCAAAAAAACCTTGAATTCAATATGTACCGCGAGTCTTCATATTTTTTAAAGGCATCGGCGCATGAACTGCTTGCCCCTATAACTTTGATTCAAAATTCCTTTGAAGAACTGGAACGCCAGAACACCCATGAAAAACCCGGCGAAAAAGGCGCATCGGGGGGGGGAGCAGACACCAGCAAAATCCAGAACAGATTTTTGCTTATTTAAAATCCGTAAAAGGAAACATTTCGCGGCTTAAAAACATTGCGCTAATGGTAAACTCCCTGGAAGAACAGGAACAGGATATTCAGAAAGTTTCCAGGCTTTGCAAGCCGATTCGCATTATGCAGATTTTTCAGCAGGTTATGGACAATTTTATTCCATATTCAGAATTCAAGGGGATTGAAATAAACTATTTTTCGTCCTGCTCTGAAAAAAACTGCGTTTCAGTCTTTCCGCTTTTTCTGGAAACGGTTTTTACAAATCTTATAGACAACGCCGTTAAATATTCTGTTGAGAACGGAAAAATCAGCATAAACATTGAATATAACGAGCAGAAAAGCGAGCTTGTTTATCAGGTTTCTAATTTTTCAGAAAATATTCTTGGTCAAAATCTGGAAACGCTTTTTTCTTTGGGCGCAAGAGGTAAAAATGCCGCGGAAAATATACGCGGGCTTGGAATAGGGCTTCATCTTGTAAGAAGAATCTGCAGGCTCTACAATGGAAGTTGCTCGGCTTTTTGCATTCCTCTTGAAAATCCTTTGGAAAACAGACTTGAAAATCTTGGCGGAAATCTGCCTAAGAACAAAAATTCCACTGAGCTGTGCAAAGTTGTTTTTGAAGCAAGGCTGACCCTTCTGCCCTACTCGCCTGAAACCAGCGAACTTTTGAAAAATGACCGCGCAAACGGCTACAATAAAATTCTTTCTGAAAAAAAATCCTTAAAAAACGACGCGCAGGAATCAGAACTTAAGAATCTTATGCAGAACAACCTGATTCTTATTGTTGAAGACAACATTGCCCTGCTTAAAAATATTGCTGAACTTTTAAAGCCGTACTGCCCGGTAATTACCGCCACAAACGGAAAGGATGCCATCTGCAAAATCAAAAAAAATGCGCCGGACTTAATTATTTCTGATATGGTTATGCCGGTTATGGGCGGAAAAGCCTTCTTTGACTTCTGCCGCGGCGATGAAAACCTTAAAAACGTGCCTTTTCTGTTCCTTACCGGAGTTCAGGATGTCGCGCTCAAAAATTCGTTTATAAAACAAGGCGTTGTAGACTACATTTTTAAACCTTTTTCGCAGGAAGAGCTGCTATTAAAAATTTATTCAATTCTGTCTTTATGCGTGAATGTCCGCAAGGACTTTGCAAGAACAATCACAGATTTTGTAAACAAATCAACGGCGGGCGGAATGCACAGAGGCATTTCTTTTATGGAAAAAGAGCCGGAAGAAAATCATATTTTCCGGAAAGAAAAGCGGCACGAATATTACAAAACCTTTAACCTTTCAAAACGTGAAGTAGAAATTTCAGAGCTTCTGTACGAAAACCACAGCAACAAGGAGATTGCAGAAACACTGTTCATTGCGGTAAGCACGGTTGCAACCCACATACAGCATATCTACGAAAAATGCGGCGTAAAAAACCGCAACGAATGGATTCGTCTTATGAGCGGCGGCTAGAATAGATTTTTATTCCACCATAGAATCTATGATATTCCAGCCGGAACATCTTTTATAGTTTCGGTTTGGAAAGGTTTGGTTCTGGTTCCACGGCCGGTCAAAAACCATAACCTTTAGCTCTGGCAGATGTTCAAAAAATTTAAATGCGGCCGGAGAATCTTCCACCGCAAAGTCAAAGCGCATTTTATAGAAATCTTCAAGCTCAAGATTAAAACTTGCGCCTTTTATAAAATCCCTGCCGTATTTATTCAGGCAGTACAATCCTACCCTTTCTAGTCCATGCTGATTAAGCCATTTTCGGGACGCGTCATAAGAGTCGAACGGCCGTCCTGTAATTATTTTTACATCATGCCCTTTGTCAATCCAGCCGTTAATTGTTTTTATCGCTCCAGGAGTTTCTTTATATGACAAAAGGACTTCCGGTTTGTGCCCCAGAATCATCATCCTGTCGTACTGTTCATCAGTTAAAGAAAATGTTTTCTGCAGGTTAAAATTTTTAATCTGCTCGTACGGTATGTTCACCCCGAAGAGTCCTTTTGCAAGGTCAGAAAAGTAACGCGCTGTTTCGCAAAGGCAATCATCAAAATCGACATAAATATTCATTCTTAAAATATACCACGTATTCTGGCTTTACAGGGAAAAATTCGGATTTTATATTGAATCCATCCTTACAGATATTTTTTCATTTCCTGCCCTTCTACTCCGGCGTAAAGTTCAACAAGAGGCTTTGCCGGGCTGCAGTTTATTTTTTGCAGAAGAACTTCTTCTATCTGGAAAAATCCTACATCTGCGCTCATGTGGACTTCGATTTTAACCGGTTTTTCTTCGCCGGTCAGAATCTTTACGCTTTCGATTGAATTTGCTGAATACTTATGGATGTCGCCAACGCTCGGCTTTGCGTTGATTTCCATAGGAATACGTGCGCGGCCTTTTGTCATGTCGCAACCGTCGGCAATCAAGATAAGCCCGGCTTCAATTGAATGAATTTTTCGTGTTCCCATGTGCCCTACGATTCCTTCCATTGCCATTGAGCGAATTGTTATTTTTCTTTTCAGGTCTTTTGGCTTGGCAAGAACTGCATCAAGTATTTTGTTAATGACCGGCAATGCAAGAATACCGGAATAAAGCTCGTGGTCCTGGCGCGCAATCGTCATTCCAAAATCGTGCAGAAAACTTGCAAGTATTACGGCGGTTACGCTGTCTGCAAAAGTTCCAGCTTCCTCCTGCTCCAGGCTGGTTTTTATTCCTTTTGAATGAAGGATTTTCAGCATTTTAAGGCAGTTGCGGCAAACCGTACGCATATGAACCGGTCCGTGGTCGTTGAACCCAAGCCGGATGATTGAAACATTGTTCGCATAATCCTGAACCGCCTGAATTTCCGGGTCATCTATCAGGATTTTTACAACCTGCAAAGGCAAGTCGTCTTTTTCCGGCATAATTTCAATAATCTCTTTTGTAAGCGAAACAAGCTTCTGGTCTACTGAAAGTTCTTTTGGCGACTTCATAAATCCTCCTATTTTCTACTTTAGATAGCCCGAATTTCAAGTTTTTTATTGAATCCGTAAATTGAATGAGCGGGAAGAAAAAGAAAGCGGCAACCGAGCCATTCTGAGCGATAGCAAGCGATTTTGAAAAAAATCGCGCAGTCTGATACTTTGTACGCTCAGCTTGGCGAATTGACGCGCTTTTTCTGGTAGCTCATTCAATTTTTGTGCTGAATTTATAAAACTCGACATTCGGGCTAAATAAAAAAACACATCTTTGCTTCTATTATAACCATAAAAACAAAGATGCGCTTGCTTTTTAGCTGCAATTTTTAGCCTGCGTTTTCAGCGTTTCAGACTATTTTTCTGATTTTACGCTTACAGGAGTCCATTTCCAGCAGAGCGGAATGCTGAACTTCTGGAGTCCGCCGTTATCCTTCAAATCCTGGAATGTAAACCGAACGCCGGCCTGAACGGAACCCATTTTTTTAGGCAATTTGTACTCAACGCTTGGGTAAACAACTGTTTCTGTTGAATAATCTTCTCCAAATAGTGTTGAAAGTTTTACATCGCCTTTTACCTTAAGGTTTTCTGTCGCAGAATATGAAGCGGCAACGCGTGTGTAGAATGGATAAACTTTATCGCCATCAGAGTTTTTGTATTCTTCTGTCTCGCCGTCTTTTACATATTCGTTTGTAAGAGCTGAAATTACATCAGCTGAAACTTTAATTCCCGCATCCTTGAATGTGTATCCTGCGGAAGCCTGAAGAGCGTGCTTTGCGGCAAATTTATCATTGTCGTTGTAAATGTAGCCTGCGTTTAAAACAAGATTTTCTACAGAGCCAAGACCAGCGAATACGCCAATAGTTCTGTCGTCGCTTGTAACATTTTTGAATGTCGCGCCAAGTTTTACAGCATCCGGAATTACCCAGTCCGCACCGAAGTTAAGTCCGAGCTTGTCGATGTTGTCGACTTTTGAATCGCCAGCCCAGTTCGCAACAAATTTCAAGCCTGAAAATTTTGTGTTGAATGTAAGTCCAGACTCAGCCATTTTTCCAGAAGAATAAGTATCATCCGCGGCAGCAAGGTAAGCGGCAGAAACACCGTACTTTGTGAAGAAATCGTTTCCTGCGGCAAACTGAATCTGTTCAACTGGAGTAAACCGCGCAAATCCACGAAGGCGCAAAGAACCATTTTTTCCGCCAAGATCGATTTTATAAGCGTCTTTTACAGTAACTTCACCAGCATCATCTTTTTCCGCAGTCGCAGTATGTTTTGAATTGCTGAACTCCAAACGTAAACGTCCGTCGATTTTTTCAGAAGAATAATCGAGCTGCAGCCGTTCGCTTACATTTGCAACAGATGATTCAAATTCATCGCTTTCATCTCTGTCTGTTGTAACCGGGTCATCATCTTTTCTTGACCACGACATAAAATCATTTCCCCAGATATTATCTTCGTTTCCGCCGAACGTGCTGCTCAAAGAAATATCCGCGCTTGCTAAAGATGCCGCCAGCAATAACGCCGCGCCGCCAATCAATGTCTTTTTCATTTTAGACTCCTATAAAAAATCAACGAGAAAATTTCAATTTTCGATTTGACTTTTTATGCCCATTCGCAAAGAAATGAGAATGGGCCGTTGATAAGAAAGTTTGCAACGCAAACTTTTGAATAAAAACTTTGACGCTATTTCAGACAAAGTTTTTATCATGCCTCCTTTTTAGTTCGTAATTTATACTGATATATCTCTATATTGTCAACCTATTTTATTATTTTTAGTTTACATTTACAATTTTCGCCATTTTTTCAACATGCTTTGGCGTTCCTATTCCATTTGAAACTTTTTCAATAGTCTGAGCGTGCCCAACGCCAGACAACCCCATTGCTGCGGCAAGCAATGCCGCTGAAACAATTTTAAAAACATTTAATGCTGTTTCCTTTTTCATTTGTTCCTCCAAAAAAAGGTTCATTAAGGTATGCCTGGACAATAAACTTCAAATGTTAAATTTTGAAAAAGGTTTTGTAATTGATTTGTTAGATTTTTGTAAAAGATTTTTCCTAAACGATGAAGCTCATATCATCTATGTTAATGGACAATACCAGGGTGATGACCCGATTGATGACCTGATGCATGACTTTCATTGAAAAAAATCCGATGATATGAAAAACAAGATTCTAGCTGAAAGAGCCAGATACATCAAAGAAAGTGATAAGGGAATTAAAAATATGTGTAGAATAATGGTGATTTTTACCCGCGGCAATTTAAATCATATTAATATGGTAAAAATAGCAAGAATGGGGTATAATCTATACATTATGTTGGCAAAACCGTTTATTAAATGGGTTGGTGGGAAAAGCCAATTACTAGAAGAAATCAGAGAAAAGTATCCTTCAAAAATTGAAAAGTACTGCGAACCTTTTGTTGGTGGTGGGGCTATTTTATTTGATATTTTAAGCACAAAAAATCCAGAAACTGTTCTTATTAATGATATCAATAAAGAATTGATTAATACATACTCACAGATTAAAAATAACTGCGATGGTATGATTTCTCAGTTATCAGAAATTCAAGAAATTTATAAATCACATGCATTGGAAGAAAACAAAGCTTACTTCTACAAAAAGCGTCAGCGTTATAATGACCTGAAAGTTAATGGAAACGATGCTGAAAATCTTGAGAAAGCAGCTTTATTTATTTTCTTAAATAAAACCTGCTTTAATGGTCTTTACCGTGTTAATTCCAAAGGCTTTTTTAATGTGCCTTTCAACAATGCAAAAAATCCTCTTTTGTGTGACGAAGAAAATCTCAGAGCGTGTTCCACACTTCTCCAGAATGTAGAAATGAAAGTTGGTGATTATAAAGAATGTAAAGATTTCATAGATTCAAATACATTTGTTTATATTGATCCACCATATCGCCCACTAACTCAGACAGCTGCCTTTACCTCTTATTCAGAAAACGGTTTTACAGATAAAGAACAGATTGAACTCGGCAATTTCATAATTGAAATATCAAATAAAGGTGCTATGGTAGTTGCCAGCAATTCAGATCCAAAGAACTCTGATATTAATGATGACTTCTTTGATAACCTTTATTCGAAGTTTGAAATTGAACGCGTTTCAGCTGCACGTCTGATTAACTCAAATGCAAAGAAACGCGGCGCAATCAATGAGCTTTTAATTTCAAATATTGCAAGTGTATTCTAGAGGTTCTTATGGCAAAAAGAGATTTTCACACTTGGCTATCAAATTTCAGATATAGCATAGCTGACTTTGGTTATTACATTGATTTTAATAAAGTCTATAACAATGTTGAATCTATTAAAATTGAGTTGAATATTCTTAATTCTTTAATCAGTTCAAAAAATATCGAAGTAGATTTCGAGAACCTGATAAAAAAATATCCTGAAACATTAAAATGCATCCCTATCTTATTAGCTGTACGTGAATATGAAATCTTTGCAGGTGAAAATGGCGATGTAAAGCTCTACACCTTCAATAAACAAATAAACACAGTCGAAGATTATAAATTGTTTATGAGAAAAACTGGCCTTTTTGACCTTCTTTCAAATCACATTATCAACAATTTGTATGACTATGTGACTGGCGTTGAAACTGGGCTTGACTCAAATGGTCGTAAGAACCGCGGCGGTCATCAGATGGAAGATTTAGTTGAAAGCTATATTCAAAAAGCCGGATTTAAGCGTGATGTAAACTACTTCAAAGAAATGTATGTTTCTGAAGTTTCTAGAAAATGGAATATTGATTTATCAGCTGTTTCAAATCAGGGCAAAATGGAAAAGCGCTGGGACTTCGTAGTAAAGACAGATAATTGTATTTATCTCATTGAGACAAACTTCTATGGAAGTGGTGGTTCAAAACTCAATGAGACAGCTCGAAGTTATAAGACTATTGCTACTGAAATGAAAAATGTAAAAGGTGCAAAGTTCGTCTGGTTTACAGATGGAGCCGGATGGAAATCTGCTGCAAGAAATCTTGAAGAAACTTTTGATGTTCTTGATGATATTTACAGTATCAATGATATGCAAAATGGAATTATGACAGAGGTATTTAAATAATGAAACAGAATGGCTATGGTGGTGCAAATACACTTACAGGTTTAGCTTTTGAAGGAGAAGTTGATTTAGGACTTCCTGTTCCAGGAGTAGATTAAAATTTCTATAAAAGCTTATTATCGTTCAGAGAACTTAGATTTTACTCTTGCAAAGGGAAATTGTCTTGAACTTCTTCCAAATATCAATTTCCAATTTAAAATGATTTTTGCAGACCCACCTTACTTTCTTTCTAACGGCGGAATATCAGTTCAAAGCGGCAAACAAGTAAGTGTAAATAAAGGAGATTGGGATAAATCACAAGGTTTTAAGAAAGATAACGAATTCAATCGACAGTGGTTAAGTCTTTGCCGTGAAAGGCTTACAGAAGATGGTACTATTTGGATTAGCGGAACTTATCACAATATTTTCAGTGTTGCTCAAATGCTTAATGAATTGGATTTCAGAATTCTGAATTGCATTACCTGGGCAAAAACAAATCCTCCTCCAAATATTTCTTGCAAATTTTTCACACATTCTACCGAGTTTATTCTTTGGGCACGAAAAAATAAAAAAGTTTCCCATTATTACAATTACGAACTTATGAAAGAAATTAATGGCGGAACTCAAATGCGCGATTTATGGTCTCTTCCGGCAATTGCAAAATGGGAAAAATCCTGTGGTAAACATCCAACTCAAAAACCTCTACCCTTACTTGCAAGAATTATCCTTGCTTCTACAAAAGAAAATGACTGGATTCTAGATCCTTTTACAGGTAGTTCAACAACGGGAATAACTGCCAGTTTATTAAACCGCCGCTTTTTAGGTTTGGACCAAGAAGAACCTTTCCTTGAACTTTCTAAAAATCGCAGAGAAGAAATCAATGATATTAAGACTCGTTATGAATATCGTGAAAAGATAATGAAATATTCTGATAAACCTTTAAAAGGTATTTTTGAAGTAGGAGAAACTGAACCTTATTATGGATTGGATTTACCGATAGAGAAATAGATGATATAAATAATGAGCCAGAAATACCTTTAAGAAAAGTGCATTAGGCAATGGAACCCCTTTAGTTCCAGAGCAGCCGCAGGCTGCGCAGGAATGAGCGAAAGCGAAGGGTGGAACTGCCGACGGCAACGTATGTTGCCGGAATGCCCTAAAAAGAGGATATATCCGGCCGCAAATGCAGCCAGAATACTGCGGCAGATTTCTTTCATTCTTTTTTTCCGGTCAAAGCGAAAACCACGCGTTCTGCGATATTAACCGCATGGTCGCCAATCCGTTCAAAATATTTTGCAATCAGAAAATAATCCAGAATCTGCTCGCCTTCCTCGGTCTTTTTGATTTTTTCAATCAAATCCTTTTTTATAATGTGATATAGATTGTCAACCAAATCATCGCGCGCAATAACGTCTTTTGCCTTGTTGTAATCGCGCTCAATGTAAGACTGGATGCTGTCGTGAATCATCCCGATAATCTCAGACGATATTTCCGAAATTTCGCTCATTCCGCTGTATTTCAAGTCAGAAAGATTCAGAACCAGATCCGCAATGTCAACCGCATGGTCGCCAATCCGCTCCATATCAGTAATCATTTTAAGAGCGGCAGTAATAAACCTTAAGTCGGTCGCCATCGGCTGCTGCTGAAGAAGCAGGCGCATACAAAGCGATTCAATTTCCCGCTCCATATTGTCAATGTTCTCGTCGTTCGCATGGACAGTTTTTGCCGCCTCAACATCGCGCCCCATAAGAGCCAGAATCGTGCTTTCAATGGCTACTTCAATCATTTTTCCCATGCTCAAAACGCTGGAATTCAACTGTGCAAGCTGTATTTCATATTTTTCACGCATAATTTACTCCATTTTTTGGCGTACAAAGCCCAGAATCAACCGAATCTTCCGGTAATATAATCTTCCGTCTTTTTCTGCTTAGGCATGCTGAACATCTGCTCCGTCTCGCCGCTTTCTATGATTTCGCCAAGCAAAAAGAAAACCGTCCTGTCGCTTATGCGAACCGCCTGCTGCATATTGTGCGTTACAATGACAATCGTGTATTTTTCCTTTAGCTTCAGGACGCAGTCTTCAATTTTAAGCGTAGAAATCGGATCCAGCGCCGAGGTAGGCTCGTCCATCAAAAGAATTTCCGGCTGAACCGCAAGCGCACGCGCAATGCAGAGCCGCTGCTGCTGACCGCCCGAAAGAGCCAGCGCAGACTTTTTCAGGTTATCTTTCAGTTCATCCCAAATCGCGGCTTTTTTCAGCGAGTCTTCAACAATTTCGTCAAGCTCGCTCTTTTTGTTTATTCCATGAGTGCGCGGACCAAAAGCCACATTTTCGTAAATGCTCATCGGAAAAGGATTCGGCTTTTGAAAAACCATTCCGACATTCTTGCGAAGAACATTCACATCAATCTTTTTATCCAGAATATTCACGCCGTCGATTTTTATTTCGCCGGTAATCCGGCAGCCTTCAACCATATCATTCATACGGTTTATGCTTTTCAAAAGAGTAGATTTTCCGCAGCCAGAAGGCCCGATGAACGCAGTAATCTCGTTTTTTTCTATCTCCAGATTTATATTGCGCAGCGCGTGAAAATCGCCGTAATACAAATCCATATTTTCAATTTCAATTTTCGTGTCTTTTTTCATATTTCCGCCAGAATCTGCCATACCGTCCTCCGCATCTAATCCATAGTTTTCAAATATTCAAATATCTTATACAAACATCTTTTTCACCGGAGTTTTTCATCCGCATTTTTTACATAAATCCTTATGCCAGTTTTTGCGCAGATTTTTACGTCCGTTTTCAGGCAGCCATTTTCAAAGCCATCACATTCAAGGCATTGCATCTAATGCCATCAAATTCAAGGCTGCATTTTTTTAGCAAGGCCTTAATCCTTTTGAATTTTCCGCGCAACCAGGGCAGAAAGCGCATTTATTCCAACCACCAGAACCAGAAGAACCACCGCCGTTGCAAAAGCCTGATTTGTATGCAATCCTTCGGAGCTCAGCACATACATATGAATCGCAAGGGTTCTTCCCGACCCAAAAACGTTCAAAGGAATATGCGCCACCGTTCCCGCCGTATAAATCAGCGCCGCAGTTTCTCCAACAACACGCCCGGTAGACAGAATAATTCCGTTCAAAATTCCTGGAACCGCCGCCGGAAGAACAATCTTAAAAACCGTTCGAACCTTTCCTGCTCCCAGCCCAAAACTTCCTTCCCTGTAGGAATCCGGAACCGCAAGCAAAGCCTCTTCCGTTGTGCGCATGACAGTCGGCAAAACCATGATTGCAACCGTGCAGCTTCCTGCCAGAAGAGAATATCCCCAGCGCAAAGTGCCGACAAAGAACAAAAGTCCAAAAAGACCGTAAATTATCGAAGGAATTCCCGCCAGAGTTTCAGTCGTCATCCGCACAAGCTTAACAAACTTGTTTCCACGGCTGGCATATTCCACCAGAAAAACAGCCGAACCTATTCCCAGCGGACACGCAATGCAAAGCGCAATCAGCGTCACGATAATTGTATTCACCAAAGCCGGCACAACCGAGCAGTTCTCGGAATTATATTTTGCAGAAAAAAGCGATGGTCTTAAAAACGGAATTCCGTGAATCAAAATATAGCCCAGCATAAATGCCAGAATCAAAACCGTAACAGAAGCGCACGCATAAACCAAAAATCTTGAAAAACTCTTTCTTCTTTGAATTTTATGGGGCGCCTGCCCCTCGGTCGCATTCAAAAGCGTTGCTTTTGCTTGCTCCCTACCCCCTCTAACAGGCTCAAACGCCGCCTGTAACGACCGCTCATTTTTCACCGCAAATCCTAAATCCATTTTCTTTTCCTTAAATAACCTTAATTTCGAGTTTTTTTGCAAATTATGAAAGAACGCTCTCGGCATATTTCCAATTTGCTCAGATG
>ERZ1034973.1740-NODE-1740-length-11992-cov-24.205328_pt1 | contig 11992 bp, 10 predicted proteins | sample MGYA00520686_ERZ1034973 | MGnify/ENA primary metagenome ERZ1034973 (study PRJEB33766, sample SAMN09781775) | gut metagenome | biome: gut microbiome | host: Homo sapiens | place: Madagascar | study: EMG produced TPA metagenomics assembly of the PRJNA485056 data... | reverse complement strand
CCGGCACAGTCGGCGGCATTTGCCCCGGCACCCTCGTTCCAGCAGCCCGCCCAGCCCGTGCAGCAGCCGGTCCAGCAGCCTGCCCAGCCGGCAGCCCCGCAGACCTCGGTCTGCCCCAGCTGCGGTGAGCCCATCCCGGCGGATGCGACCTTCTGCATCAACTGCGGCGCAAAGCTGGACTGAGCCAACGAGTTATAAAGAGCATACCCCACATCACGGGAGGATGGAATGGATAGACCGAAACCTCTGACCGCAAACGCCGGGCAGGACGCCGCATACCTCGGCATGCGCGTGAACCTCATCGGCGAGAACGGCCACATCGACGCGCTGCTGCTGCCCCGGGTGGCAGAAGGCAAATATCGTTTTTCCCAGGCGGGCAGCGGCTTCCTTTCCATCGAAGCGCTGGGCGGCCAGTGGTATCTGTGCTGCGACGCGGCCACCTGCTTTGTGGGCGCGCAGTCGGTGGACTGCCGCCAGACGCCGCTGGCACTGCGGCAGATGTACTTCCTGCGCAATGCGGGCCGCCAGTATATCCTGTATGCCGAGACCATCACCAAGGCGTCCAGCGTGTTCCGCAACTACCGTGCACGCTACAATGTGCCCATCCGCTTTGGCCGCGACAACACCAACGATATCGTCAGCTCCAACGGCTTCGTCAGCCACCACCATGCCGTCTTCCGTCTCACCGAGCGCGGCTGGGAGGTGCAGGACCTGGAGAGCGCCAACGGCGTTTACGTCAACCACTGCCGCGTGAGGGGCACCGCCGCGCTGAAGCTGGGCGATGTGGTCTACCTGATGGGCCCCCGCGTCATCGTCGGCACGGACTTTCTGTCCATCTGCTCCGGTGATACCAAAATGTACGTCAGTCCGTCGGTGCTGCCGGTGCTGGACCCGCCCCGCGGTGACGTGGGCGTTGCCACCGGTGCCCGCCGCGGCGGGCTGTACAACCGCGGCCCCCGCAGCCGCTATTCCATGGAGTGGCCGGCCATCGCAGTGGATGCGCCGCCCATGCCCATGAACTCGGACAAGATGCCGCTGGTGCTGCGCATGGGTTCGTCGGCCGTCATGGGCGGCCGCTCCATCATGATGGGCAGCTACAGCATGGCCCTCACCTCGCTGGTCTTCCCCTTCCTCACCCAGCGCTACACCGAAAAGGAGCGCAAGGAATATGAGGCCCGCCGTCTGGAAAAATACGGCGAATATCTGGAAGCCAAAAAGCAGGAGATCGAAAAAGAGTGCAAGCACGAATACGACGTGCTGAACGCCAACTACCCGAACATGTCCAGCGTGCTGGGCTACTTTGAGAGCATGGTCTCCCGCCTGTGGGAGCGCCGCAACACCGACGACGACTTCCTCACTTTGCGCATCGGCTCCGGCACGGTGCCCATGCGCGCCGCGCTGGAGTACCCGCAGGAGCGCTTTGAGATGGAGCAGGACACGCTGGAAGCGCAGATGTATGCGCTGGTGCAGCAGACCTACGTCATCCCCAAGGCCCCGGTGATGACCTCCCTGCTGGAGGACTATGTCTGCGGCGTGGTGGGCGACCGGCCCTATGTGCTGGCCTTTGTGCGCAGCCTGGCGGCCCAGCTCATGATGACCCACAGCTACGACGAGGTGAAGTGCATCTTCCTGCTGGAAAAGGAAGAACTGCCCGCCCTGAACGAGGTGCGCTACCTGCCCCATGTGTGGAACAACGAGCGCACCATCCGCTTCCTGGCCACCAGCCAGCCCGGCGCCAGCGCCATCGGCGAATACCTGCGCCGGGAGATGGAGGGGGCCTTCGGCGCAAAAGCGGATGTGGCGAAATACCGCCGCACCCACCCGCACTATGTGGTGTTTGCGCTGAGCAAATCCCTTTACGATAACCTGGAAGTGCTGAAGGATGTGCTGGCCGAAGACCACAACGTGGGCCTTTCGGTGGTGGCCGCCTTTGAGCAGCAGCCCAAGGAGAGCACCCGCATCTTCCGCATGAGCTCCACCGGCACCCATCAGGCCTACGACCTGCTGCACCCGGACCAGCCGCCCCAGGAGTTCGCGCTGGACCGCTACGGCGAGGACCGCTACCTGGCCAGCATGAAAAAGCTGGCCAACACCAGCCTGATGACCATCGCAGGCAGCTACAGCCTGCCCAAGACCTTCACTTTCCTGGAGATGTTCGGCGTGGGCAAGGTGGAACACCTGAACCTGCTCAAGCGCTGGGCCGACAGCGACCCCACCCGCAGCCTGGCTGCGCCGGTGGGCGTGGGCACCGACGGCGAACTGTTCATGCTGGACCTGCACGAAAAGCGTCAGGGCCCCCACGGCCTGGTGGCCGGCATGACCGGCTCCGGCAAGTCGGAGTTCATCATCACCTACATCCTGTCCATGGCGGTCAACTTCAGCCCCGACGAGGTGGCCTTCCTGCTCATCGACTACAAGGGCGGCGGCCTGGCCGGTGCCTTTGAGGATAAGGCCCGCGGCATCCATCTGCCGCATCTGGTGGGTACCATCACCAACCTGGACGGTGCCGCCATCTCCCGCTCGATGATCTCCATCGAGAGCGAGCTGAAACGCCGCCAGCGCATCTTCAACGAGGCGAAAAGCCGCTGCAACGAAGGCACGCTGGACATCTACGATTATCAGCGCCTGTACCGCGCCCACCGGGTGGAGGAACCCCTGCCGCATCTGTTCATCATCTCGGACGAGTTTGCCGAGCTGAAAAGCCAGCAGCCGGAGTTCATGGACAAGCTGATCAGTACCGCCCGCATCGGCCGAAGCCTGGGCGTCCACCTGATCCTGGCCACCCAGAAGCCCTCCGGCGTGGTCAACGACCAGATCTGGAGCAACACCAAGTTCCGCGTCTGCCTGCGCGTGCAGGACACCGGCGACAGCCAGGACATGCTCAAGCGCCCGGACGCCGCCAGCCTGAAGGACACCGGCCGGTTCTACCTGCAGGTGGGCTACAACGAATACTTCGCCATGGGCCAGTCCGCATGGTGCGGCGCCGAATACATCCCGCAGGACGAGGTGGTCCAGCAGAAGGACGAATCGGTGCAGGTCATCGACGACACGGCCCAGACCCTGCTGGTGGCAAAGCCCATCAAGAAAAAGAAAAAGGCCGAGTCCAAGCAGATCGTGGCGGTGGTGCAGTACCTGTCCGAGATGGCAAAGCGCGAACACATCATCCCGCGCACCCTGCTGCCGCCCCCGCTGCCCACCATGCTGACGCTGGCGCAGCTGCAGAAGCGCTTCCCCGGCAAAACGCCGGAAAAGATCTCGGCCCTCGTGGGCATGATCGACGACCCGGGCAAGCAGGAACAGTACCCGATGGAGCTGGACCTGCAGAGCACCCACAACCTGCTGCTGGTGGGCGAAAGCGGCTGCGGCAAGACGGCCATGATCCAGACCATGCTGCTGAACCTGGCCCAGCGCTATACGCCCGAGCAGGTCAACTTCTACATTCTGGATTTCTCCAGCAAGCTGCTGACCCAGTTCCGCCGCATCCCGCACTGCGGCATCGTGCTGACCGACGAGGACGAGCCGTCCATCGACCGCCTGTTCGAGATGATCACCGACGAGACCAAGCGCCGCCAGAAGCTGTTCGCGCAGGCCGAGGTGAACAGCTACGAGGCCTACTGCCGGGTGGAAAAACTGCCCCTGTGGGTGGTGGTGATCGACGGCGTGGTCAACTTTACCAGCATCAAGAAGGGCAACTTCTACTACAGCACCATCCACGATTTCATGCGTGACGGCGCGCCCTACGGCATCAAATTCGTGCTGGCAGGCGGTCATTACAACGAGTTCAGTATGCGCGTGCGGCAGGAAGCAAGCGAGCACATCGGCATGAACCAGAAGGACAAGTACGGCTACTTCGACATTCTGGGCTGCAAGACCGAATATCTGCCGCCCTGCCTGCCGGGCCGCGGCCTGTGCATCTGGGAGGAGCAGCCGCTGGAGTTCCAGGGCGCGATCCTTTCGGACAGCGAGGACCAGCAGGCCGCCGCACAGCAGCTGCGCGCCGCGCTGGACGAGATCGCGGCCCGCGATGCAGCATACCCCCCGGCCATGCGTCTGCCGATGGTGGAAGAAGGCCAGAGCTACGCAGAATTCTGCGAAAAGTTTGCGCCCATGCGCATCCCGCTGGGCTACAATTTCTCGGATGCAAAACCGGTGGCGCTGCCGCTGCGCCAGACCTTCTCGCTGACGGTCTACAACGGCAACCCGGCCGGTGCCGAGCACATCGTGAGCACCCTGCTGCAGGCGTACTGCCGCGAGCACATGGAGCTGTTCATCGTGCGCCGCAACTTCAACAGCATCTATGCGGACGGTTCGGACCTGCTGCAGCAGCTGCAGGCGCAGACCAAGGTCACCCTGTTCGAGCAGGATAAGGAGACCGGCCTGCAGGAGCTGTTCGAGCGCCTGATGGCGATCATGGGTGAGCGCATGCAGCTGCGCAACGAGTTCGTGCAGCAGAACGGCCTGACCCGTGGCGACCCGCAGAACACGGTGCGTGCCTTTGAGTATATCCATGCCCACAGCACGCCGCTGATGGTGATCTTTGAAAACTACTACGAGTTTGCAAAGTCGCTGTACGACGGCCAGGCGGTGATGTTTGCCGAGCTGTTCCGTGCGCAGGACCCGAACACGACCAGCAAGAAGAACAACGGCTATGGCTACAACATCTACTATACGGCCTGCTTCGGCCCCGGCGAATATACGCTGACGGCGGCCCAGACGCCGATGGCAGACTGCTTCAACCCCCAGAAGTTCACCCTGATGTTCGGCGGCCAGCTGGACAAATGCGGCGCCGTTCCGCTGCCGCGGGATTACCTGGCGATCAACGAGCCGGATGAGCACTACAACCACTGCGTGATGTATTATCAGGGCAGGCTGGCCGGGCTCTCGCTGCCCTGCGGCGAGCTGGTGCATGTGGAACCCGACCCGGATGAAGTGCCGATCATTTGAGAAAGCAAGGAGAATTGACCATGGCTGACAGAAAGAGTGTCCAGACCGAAGGCTATCAGCTGGAGCTGGAACACCTGACCCAGGAGAAAAAGCTGATGCAGCAGCTGCTGCAGATGTGCACCGAGCAGTATGCAGAGGTCTGCGAGCGCTTCCCCGAAGAAGATGCGATGAAGATCCACAAGGATTACCTCAAAAAGCAGCTGGGACGGTATCAGCAGTGCGTCCGGATCGCAGAGTGGCGCGCCAAGAAGCTGCGCGGCATCACCTTTGGCCGCGAGGAATATCCCGCGTTCTGCGAGAAGTTCCCGGCTGGCCGCATTCCGCTGGGCTACGACGACCAGAGCGATAACCCCATCGCCCTGCCGCTGCGGCAGATGTTCTCCCTCTCGGTGGTGGTGAAGGAGCCGGAGACCCGGGAAAAGGTCTACGCAAACCTTCTGGAAGCCTATGCCCGCGAGGGGATGCAGGTGATGGCCTTCAAGAAAAAGAAGAACAGCCTGTTCGGGGAGGGCTCGCCCCTGCTGCAGGCCTACCAGAAGCGCACCGACATGATCCTGCTGGAAGCTGCGGCAGAGGACGGCAAGCGTCTGGTCGATAAACTGACAAAAGAAATGCAGAAACGCGCGGACCTGAAGCGTAAATACTGCAAGGAGCATGATCTGGATGCGGCCGATCCGACTTCTGCATTGAAGGCCTTTGACTTCATCCGCAGCAAAACGAAGCCGCTGATGGTCTGGTTCGAAGCTTTTGAGGAGCTGGAGACCATATTCACAGCGGAGGACAAAGCATCGCTGGGTGCATTGTTTGCGGCAGGCGGCAAGCAGGAAGAAATGACGGACTACGCTAACCTGCAGCGAGGCCGCGGCTACAACCTGTATTATACCGGCTGCTTTAAGGAAGGCTTTTCCCAGTGCGGGCAGCAGCGGGATGATTCCCTGCTGGAGCAGTTCAACCCCCAGCAGCACATCCTGCGCTTCAACGAGGAGCCGGAGGAAAAATGTTTCGCCCGCTGGGAGGAGTACCAGTACGGCATCCCCGGCAAGACCCAGTGCAGCTGCATCATGACCTACAACGGCGAAGACTACTGCATCACGATGCCCTGCGGCACCCACGAGGAAGAAAACCCGGACGATCTGAACATTTTCACGCTGGACCTGTAAGGCGGAGAACGGCATGGATAAGCTTTTGCTGACCATCGAAGTCCCTTCGGTGGAACAAATATTCGATTTTACGGCCCCCAAGACCATCACGCCGGGCCTGATGCGCGAACTGCTGTATCAGGTGCTGGCAGAGCTGACGGGCGGGGCCTACATCCCTTCCGGCGCAGAACTGCTGTGCCGGCGCGAAGACCGGAAGGTTTTGCCCACGGAAGTATCGCTGGAAGACAGCGGTGTACAGATGGGCGACCATCTGATCCTGTTCTGAAACAGTGAGGACCCATGGATTATTACATCGACGAGCTCTACGCAGGCTGCGTGAGCGAACTGAATACCCTGTATCAGCTGTTGGAACAGGACAAAGACGAACTATCAGACTGTGCGGGAGGAGAACTGCTGGACGCGTACAGAAAAAATACAGATCTCCTTCTGCAGCAGCTTGATGGAATACAAAAAGATCTGCGCATCATTTTTGATGCCTGATCGAAAAACACATTTAATTGGAGGTATTGTACTATGGCATCTTCGGCAGTGAATATTGACAGCCAGCGCGGCGGCCAGTGGTGCGACGCAGTGGAGCAGATCAACAACAAGGTTCAGCAGATCATGAGCGAGGTCGCTCAGATCATCGAGGACCTGGGCAACTCGGACAAGGGCGGCAGCATCGGCGAAAAGCTTGTGAAAGCAGCAGCCGGCTATGTGCAGAAGTTTACCGAGATGGTCAAGCAGTTTGTTGCGGTCGTGAAAACAATAGCAGAACAAATCGGAAAAGTGGTCCAGTTCGCAGAAAAGGTCATCGGCGTTATTTCGACTGTGGCGAAAATTGTGGCAGTATTTGTCTGATCCTGATATGGTGTGGCTTAAAAGCGAAAGGAGCACATTATTATGGCAACGAGTTTTGAAAGCATCAAGCTGAACTTCCAGTCCAGCGCATATTCTACCGCCGTTACCCAGCTGGAGTCCAAGATGAAGGAGCTGGAATCGGCTCGCAGCGAGTATGACCAGCGCCGCAGCGAGATCCCTCAGTTCTGGGATGGCGATGCACGAGACGAAGCCTATGAGGTCATCGGCCAGAACATCGAGAACGTCAAGACCGCTTACAAGGCTGTGGAAGAAAACATGAAGGCCTTCAAGGATGCGGACGACGAGGGCAACAAGATCACGACTGAGACCAAGCAGAAGCTGGAAGATGCCCGCAAGCAGGTGCAGAGTCTGTTCCAGTCCTGATGGAATTTTATCTAAACCCCGAGCGGCTGGAACAGCGCAATGAAAACGTGCGCGAACAGCTGCGCCATGTCCGGCGCTTTTCCGAGCTTGTCCGGCAGAGCAAAAAGATCGACACCATGCACCAGAAGGAGCTGATCCGGATTCAGCAGCGCCTGGACCGCATGGAGCGGAATCTGTCGCAACTGATCACTGCGACCGACGACGCACTGGCCGAATATGCAAAGCTGCAGCAGGAAATGAAGGATGATATGGCCCAGCTCAGGCACGATGCGACCCAGCTGTTTACATGACGTGAGTGTTGGGCGGCTCGCCGCAATACCATTTGCAGGCGGGCCGCTTTTTTTATCAGAACGATTTGAGGATAAGGAAGGTACGCGAAACCATGCGGACACTGAAACGAACGGCGGTATTCCTTTTGACCCTGCTGTGGCTGGCGGGGTGCGGGCTGTGCAGTTTTGCAGCGGGCGATCAGCCGGTGCTGTGGGCGGCGCAGACCGAGCAGAGCGCGGTGCTGTATCTGCCGCAGTCCGGTGATGTGGCCGAATGCCTTGTGGGCAGCGTGAAGTGCACCGGCGTCCAGTCCAAGGCCATCTCGGAGCTGGAGCACCCCATCCACACGCTGATCTTACTGGATAACTCCCTCTCCATCCCGAAGGAGAGCCGGGAGACCATCTCCAAAATTCTGGACAACCTGGTGGGCAACCGGATGCAGGGCGAACTGTATACCATTGCCACCATTTCCGATGATATCCGCTATCTCTGCTCTGCCGAAAGCGATTATCTCTCGCTGGGCAGTGCCATTGACGGCATTACATATGAAAACCAGAACACCCAGCTGACCGACCGCGTCTATGAGGCGGTGCAGAAGCTGTATGATGCCGACCCCACCCAGCTGTGCCGGGTGGTCATCATCTCGGACGGCGTGGACGACAAGCAGATCGGCTACACCCGCACTGAGCTGGAAAACCTGCTGCGCAGCTGCGGCTACCCCATCTACACGGTGGGCTGCGGCCCCAACGACACGGCTGAGCGCAAAACAAAGCTGGAAAACCTGTTCGCGCTCTCCCGCGTGAACCGAGGCCAGTCCTGGTATCTGGCCGAGACCAACGACACCTTTGCCATCGCAAAGGGCATCTGTGAGTACAACGGTGCCCAGCGGGTCACCGCGAAGCTGCCGGACGAGGTGTGTGACGGCTCCACCCGGGCCATTCAGGTCACCTGCGGCGGCACCGGCTACAGCACCCAGCTGAAGATGCCCTTCGTGGCGGCCTCGGAACCGGCTTCGTCGGTCAGCAGCGCCCCGGCCTCGTCGGCCGTGGAGCCGGTGCAGGACAACTCCAACCAGACGAGGATGCTCCTCCTGCTGGCCGGTGCGGGCGCTGCGGTGGTGATCGTGCTGGTGGTGGTCTTCGTGGTGCTGGGCCGCAAAAAGAAGGCCGACGCCAAAAAGAAGGACGCCCCCAAGGACCCGCCGCTGCCCGCCCGCCACGGCACCGTGGTGGTCACGGTGGACGATGACACCCCCGGCGTGCAGAAGACCTGGAACGCTGAAAAGCGCCCTGCCCCGGCCCCGGTACGGCCAAAGCCCCAGCCGGTGCCGCCGCCCCAGCCCGTGGACCCCGGCGACGCCACGGTGCGCATGTTCGGCCGCAGCACTCCCTTCGGCGAGACTGCGGCGGCCGGGGCCCGCACCCCGGTGCTGCGCCTGACCGACCTGAACAACGCGGCCAACACCTACGAAGTGCCGCTGGACGGCATCGTGACCATCGGCCGCAGCGCCGGCTGCCGCCTGGTGCTGAGCCGCCCCTCGGTCTCCCACAGCCAGTGTGACATCTTTGTGCAGAACGGCCGTGTGTGCATCACCAACCGCAGCGCCACCAACCCCACCTGCGTCAACGGCCACCCGGTGGGCACGGCTTCCCCGCTGCCGGACGGCTGCGTGCTGACCATGGGCAACGAGAAAATGAAGGTGGTGATCGTCTGACCATGCTGCAGGGTGGAGTATTGTGCAAGACCGGCCTGAAGCGCAGGGTCAACCAGGACCGCGCCGGGATGCTGGCAGACGGCGACACCTGCCTGTGCTACATCGCGGACGGCATGGGCGGCCACTACGCCGGAGAAAAGGCCAGCGGCCTCATCGCCCAGTCGCTGACCGACTGGTGGGACGGCTGCCACGAGGCCGCGCGCCGGATGCCGCTGCAGGAGCTGGCCGAGCACTTCAAAGAATTGCTGGACGGCTGCGCATCCCAGCTCAACCGCGAGATCCCGGAGGACGAATACTGCGGGTCCACCATCGTGCTGCTGTGGCTGAACGGCGGGCAGTACCTGCTGCTGACGGCGGGCGACAGCCGCTGCTACCGGCTGCGGCGGGGGCTGCTGCGCACCGAGTTCTGCCAGATGAGCACCGACGACGTCTACCACGCCAAAGGCCCCGAGGACGCGGCGCTGGAAGGCAAGCTGACCAACTGCATCGGCTCCCAGTACACGGCGCACTACACCGTGCAGACCGGCACGGCCGAGCGCCGCACCCTGTTCGCGCTGTGCAGCGACGGCGTTTACCGCTGCTGCCCGCCGGTCTCGCTGCAGGCAGAGCTGGCCGAGGCTTTCCGCACCGACGACCTCAAGCCGGTGCTGGACCGCATCAGCGCCATCGTCTGCTCCCACGGCGCACCGGATAACTATTCGCTGGTCGTGGCGCAGATCAAATAAACGAAACATCGGCAGGAGGAATTTCATGGATTATCAGATCTCCTATGCCTGCATGAGCCACATCGGCAGGCGCCGGCGCATGAACCAGGACAACTTCCTGTGCGGCGGCATCTATGCAAAGCCGGATCAGCCCGGCCGGGGCCGCGCGCCCATCACCGGCAGCGTCACCTCGGCGCAGACCTCCCTGTTCGGCGTGTTCGACGGCATGGGCGGCGAGGAACGAGGTGAGATGGCTTCCTACCTTGCGGCAAAGGCAGCCTTCAGCACCCTGCGCAGCGGCACGCCCCGCCAGACGCTGGAGGCGGTGTGCCAGAACGCGAACCTGGACATCTGCCATTTCATCGAGGAGAACGGCCTGGGCACCTGCGGCACCACCGCCGCCATGCTGCTGCTGACGGCAAACGGCGTGAGCGCGTGCAACATAGGCGACAGCAAGATCTTCCGTCTCAGTGCAGGCAGCCTGTACCAGATCTCGGAAGATCACCTTTCCATCGCGCCCTACGGCGAGAAAGCGCCCCTGTCCCAGTATCTGGGCATCCCGCCGGAGGAGCTGACCATCTGCCCGTATTACGCCGAGCTGCCCTATGCGGACCAGGACAAATATCTGCTGTGCTCCGACGGCCTGACCGACATGGTCCCGCCCGAAGACATCGCCCGCATCCTGGCAAAGTTCCCGGCGGAGCAGGCGGCGCAGATCTTGCTGCAGAACGCGCTGGACAACGGCGGAAAAGATAATGTGACCCTGATCGTGCTCGAGATCGGGCGGCCCGCTGCGACCGGGCTGCTGGACCGGATCAGGAATCTGTTTTAATGGAGGAGGAACCAAACATGACCCAGGAAATTGAAAAGATCTGGCCCGAATGGAAGGTCGTGGAGCGGATCGGCAGCGGTGCCTACGGCTCGGTCTACAAGGCCGTGCGCAGTGACCACAACCTGACCAGCAGCGCCGCCATCAAGGTGATCTCCATCCCGAAGGACGCTTCGGAGATGGAATCCCTGCGCTCGGACGGCATGACCCAGGACGGCACCCGCACCTACCTGCAGGGCATCGTGGATGACTTCGTCAACGAGATCCAGCTCATGGAGACCCTGAAGGGCATCCAGAACATCGTCAGCGTCGAGGACTACAAGGTGGTGGAGCGCACCGGCGAGATCGGCTGGGATATCTACATCCGCATGGAGCTGCTCACCCCCTTCAACGACTGGAAGGGCACCCGCACCCTCTCGGAGGCCGAGGTCATCCGTCTGGGCATCGACATCTGCTCGGCGCTGGAGATCTGCGAGAAAAAGCAGATCATCCACCGCGACATCAAGCCCGAGAACATCTTCATCAACGAGTTCGGCTTCTTCAAGCTGGGCGATTTCGGCATCGCGCGCAAGCTGTCCGGCACCCGGGGCGGCCAGTCCATCAAGGGCACCTATAACTACATGGCACCGGAAGTGGCCAGCGGCACCAACTACGACGGCCGGGTGGACATCTACTCGCTGGGCATCGTGCTGTACCGCCTGCTGAACAACGACTGCCTGCCCTTCGTGCCCAGCCAGCAGCTGATGCTGGACCAGAAGGCCCGCACCGACGCGCTGAACCGCCGCCTGCGCGGTGATGCGCTGCCGGCCCCGGTGAACGCCTCCCGCGATCTGGCAAACCTGGTGCTGTGCGCCTGCGCGCACAACCCGGACGCCCGCTTCCGCTCGGCGGCGGTCATGAAGCGCGCATTGCAGAACCTGCAGAGCGGTGCCCAGCCCGCGCGCCCGGCCCAGCCTGCTGCGCAGCCCGCAGCCGCCGCTGCACCGCGGGTCCGCGTGAACACCCGTTCTTCGCAGCCGCAGCCGCGCCCGGCGGCCCAGCCTGCGGACGAAAAGACCACCCGCATCGTGCCCGGCCCGGCCCCGGCGGCACAGCCCCAGTCGGAGCCTACCATGCGGGTCCCGCAGCCCCAGCCCCAGCCGGAACC
>ERZ1034973.1731-NODE-1731-length-12042-cov-69.449570_pt1 | contig 12042 bp, 6 predicted proteins | sample MGYA00520686_ERZ1034973 | MGnify/ENA primary metagenome ERZ1034973 (study PRJEB33766, sample SAMN09781775) | gut metagenome | biome: gut microbiome | host: Homo sapiens | place: Madagascar | study: EMG produced TPA metagenomics assembly of the PRJNA485056 data... | reverse complement strand
CCTACGCTTCGCGAGGCAAGAATCCACAGAAATGATTGCTTGCGCCACCATAGGCGGTGAACCATGCTTAACTTCGGCTACGCTACATAAGCAATCAATTCTGTGCCTTCTGTCGTATGACGCGCAGCGTCTATACGCTCTGTGGATTCCAAAACCTTAATCCCGTAGGCTTCTGTGTGGTCTGTGCATTCTGTGGGAACTACAAGCAAAGGAGATACAAGTACAAGAGCCTCTCCCCGATAAACTGCAATTTATACTTATGTCACTCCATATTCCGGATGAACCTTATTGAATACAGATTCTGCTGATTATACTGAAATACTAGCTTAAGCGAAGCATCAGTTTAATCAGAATAATCCGTATTCATTTATTATTGAATACAGATACTGCTGATTATACTGAAATACTGGCTTAAAGCGAAGCATCAGTTTAATCAGATAAATCTGTATTTATTTTTTGAATACGGATTTTTCTGATTTTACTGAAATACTAGCTTAAGCGAAGCATCAGTTTAATCAGATAAATCCGTATTCATTTATTATTTTAAAGTGCGAAGCGGTAGCCTGCGCTTATGCTGAACACGCGGTTCTTGGGTCCCTTGATGCCATCAATCTGCTGCACTGGGGTTAATCCGAAGTGGTAGCGTGCGTCTATTATTACGTTAGCAAATTCGTAGCTCAAGCCAACGGGGATGGCGAAGCACACGCTCTTCATCGTGTTGTCCAGCTTCTGGCTTGTCTCCTCGGGCTGTGTCGGGGCAAACTCGCCCTCGTTGTTCTTAGTATATTCCGTAGTGGTGTATTTTAGTTTGCCCGACAATGCAATGCCCATCTGCACGCCAGCCTTAAGTGCCAAGCCCGGAGCAATGTATGCATTAAGCGTCAGTGGGATGTTGATATAGTTGAGCTGAGTGGACAGGTCGCTGTATCCTGTACCACTGGTGCTTGTGCCCGAAGCTGCGTTGTTCTGCACCATTCCGTTCTTGTAGTTGCATCCATGCTGCGCATAGTAGGCGCCCAATGTAGCCGAGAAGTTAGGCGCAAATTGGTAGTCTACGTCCACACCGCCCATAAACGTTGTGCGGTAGCGAGCCTCGAGTGGAATGTTGGTTGTGCCGCCCATTACAAAGATGTCGTCGGGCAGGGTAGACATGTTTAGTGCCACTCTCGGTATGATGGATATTGTGCCAGCCTCGGGTTGCTGAGCCATTGCCGTAGCAGATATGGCAAGAGCGGCAAGCGATAGAAACAGTCGGTTCTTCATATTTTATAATTTATATAATGTTTTACTGAACTTTTGCAAGTTCAATGTTTTATATTATAACGTATTGAATGGCATAATATTGTATGCTGTGGGCATATAAAATCTCTGTTCGGTGACACCGAACGTGCGTTCCGTGACACGGAATGGCCGTTCCGTGTCACCGAATGGCCATTCCGTGTCACGGAACGGAGATTTTAAATAATATAAATGGGACTTTAATATAAATTGCGACTTTATATATAAAAAAAATGTGTCCTCGTACCTCCCGGTCCAAGGACACATCCATGTTAGTATATTTTGTTGACAAGAAATTAGTCTTTGTTGCTGCGCTTGCGAGCAAGATGGTCGAGCGTAATCTTGCGCATACGTATGCTCTTAGGCGTAACCTCAACAAGCTCGTCGCCCTTGATATACTCCAAGCACTCCTCAAGACTCATAACCACCTTAGGTATAACGCGTGCCTTCTCGTCTGATCCGCTGGCGCGCACGTTGGTAAGCTGTTTAGCCTTGGTAACGTTGATAACGAGGTCGTTGTCGTGAACGTGCTCGCCTACCACCTGTCCGCCGTATACTTCCTCGCCCGGATCGATGAAGAACTTGCCGCGATCCTGAAGCTTGTCTATAGAGTAGGCATAGGCAGTACCGGTCTCCATAGCTATCATCGAACCGTTCATACGGCGTACTATCTCGCCCTTGTACGGCTGATACTCCTTGAAGCGGTGAGCCATGATAGCCTCGCCCTGGCTTGCTGTAAGCACATTGGTACGCAGACCAATAATGCCGCGCGAAGGAATGTCGAACTCGATGTCTACACGGTCGCCCAGAGTCTGCATAGATGTCATCTCGCCCTTGCGACGTGTCACCATATCAATCATCTTGCTCGAGAACTCCTCGGGAACGTTGATTGTAAGCTCCTCGATAGGCTCGCACTTCTGGCCGTCAATCTCCTTGTATATAACCTGAGGCTGACCTACCTGAAGCTCGTAGCCCTCGCGTCGCATGGTCTCGATAAGTACCGAGAGGTGGAGCACGCCACGTCCGCTAACAATCCACTTGTCGGTGGTGTCCTCGAATGGGCGCACACGCAGGGCAAGATTCTTCTCAAGCTCCTTCTGCAGACGGTCGTTGATGTGACGTGATGTAACAAACTTGCCCTCCTTGCCAAAGAATGGCGAGTCGTTGATAGTGAAGAGCATGCTCATAGTAGGTTCGTCGATGGCGATAGGAGGCAGCGGTTCGGGGTTCTCAAAGTCGCATATGGTGTCGCCAATCTCGAAGTTCTCCAGACCCACAACAGCGCAGATGTCGCCAGAGTGAACCTCGTCTACCTTCTTCTGACCCATACCCTCGAACACGTGCACCTCCTTAATCTTGGTTTTCTCCAGTTTGCCGTCGCGGTGGGAAATGGTCACGTTCATGCCCTCCTTTATAGAGCCACGGTGAACACGGCCAACGGCTATGCGGCCTGTATAGCTTGAGTAGTCGAGCGATGTAATAAGCATCTGCGGTGTACCCTCAATTACGGTAGGAGCAGGGATAATCTCAACAATCTTGTCGAGCAGATAGTCGATGTTGTCGGTAGGGTGCTTATAGTCTTCTGCCATCCATCCGTTCTTGGCAGAGCCATAAACCACTGGGAAGTCGAGCTGGTCCTCGGTAGCGTTGAGCGAGAACATAAGGTCGAACACCATCTCGTACACCTCCTCAGGGCGACAGTTAGGCTTGTCCACCTTGTTTACTACAACTATGGGCTTAAGTCCTAATTGCAGAGCCTTCTGCAATACAAATCGTGTCTGCGGCATAGGACCCTCGAAGGCGTCTACCAGCAGAATGCAGCCGTCGGCCATATTAAGCACACGCTCCACCTCGCCGCCAAAGTCGGAGTGTCCCGGAGTGTCAATAATATTGATTTTAGTGCCTTTCCAGTTGATAGAAACGTTCTTGGAAAGGATAGTTATTCCTCGTTCGCGCTCCAGGTCATTGGCATCCAACACCTGGCCACTGTTATCCTGGCCGTCGCGGAAAAGCTTTCCCGCCAACATCATCTTGTCCACAAGTGTGGTCTTGCCATGGTCTACGTGAGCTATTATGGCAATGTTTCTAATGTCTTGCATCTATATATACCTTATAATAAAAAAACTTTCTGCAAAGTTAATAACTTTTGTTCGAATAGAGAAACGATGTGGCGGAAATTTATTATTCAGCACTTGGCAAGGGGGATTTGGATGGGAGGTAAAGAGGGAGAGGAGAAGAATCTTTACATATTGGTGCTTTTCGTTATTATTAGGCATTTTATTTATAAAAAAACAGAAAGTATATAACAATTAATAGGTATTTTGTATGGTTGTGTGTAAGAAAGGCAGTACTTCTCTTTGAATTGTTCATGCAAAATATATACATTTGCAGAGAGTTATCATTATTATATAATTATTAATAAAAGTTTTTTTATCATGAGAAAAAAGTACCCTTTGTCTTATTTGGGGACAGTTGCCCTTTTGTCGCTGTCTGCAATCGGTGGTGCTAATGCTCAAGTGAGCAACTACATCAAGCTTCCCGATTCTTATCAGGTGGAAAAAGAACGCATGACTCCGAAACAGCTTCAGGAGCGATTAGCAGAGGCCAAAGCCAAGCATCCATTGCGTTACATGCGCGTGTTGCCATCATCGGCTGTAGCCAAGCATGATGGTTTGACACGTATCAACGGCAAGGCGAGCACGACACAGCAGCCTACCCAGGGCATTAGCAACACTATTATGCGTGTGGCATCCGAGGATGGTAGAAAGCTTTGGGGCAATGTGCTCTTTGACAATACGTGGGCGAGCGTTAGTTCCGACTACTATGCTTATGGTTGGTACGAGTTTATGGCTAAGAAGCCTGTAAAGGTAAACCAGATTTTTACCGACGACTTCTTCCGTGCTACTGGTAGTGGAGCGTGGATTGGCAACAATCTCTACTTCATTATGTATCAGAATTTCTGGGGTATCGATATGATATACTATTATAAGTATAACACGGATACTTGGACGCAGCTTGTAGAAAAGTCGACCGAAGATTATTCGCTTATTGCCAACGAAACTGCTGTGGCTCCCGACGGCGAGACAGTATACGGCGACTATCTTAACGCAGATGGTACCGGCAACGAACTATGCAAGGTTAACTACGAGACGCTAAAGCGCACCAAGATAGGCGATTTGCGCCAGGCATATGTGGCAATGGGTATGACCAAGGAGGGTGTGCTCTATGGTGTGGCTACCGACGGCAACCTATATAAGATAGATACTACAACAGCCGAGGAGACTCTTATTGGCTCAACAGGCAAGCAACTTAAGTTGAGCGATGGTAGCTTCTACTATCAGAGTGGAGAGATTGACCAGAAGACCAATACATTCTATTGGGCATGTGTAGACGCAAACAAGCAGTCTACTCTTTATACTGTAGATCTTGCCGATGCAAGTCTTTCGCTTGTGGGCGATTTTGAAGGACAGAACATGATAACCATGCTTTCTATCCCTAAACCCGCAGCAGAGGATGGCGCTCCTGCAAGTGCCGAGAACCTGACATTCGACTTTAAGAATGGTTCGCTTACGGGTGATGTTTGCTTCACTATACCTACAAAGACATTTGCTGGCGGCGAACTAACGGGCGACATATCTTATACTATTACCGATGGCACCAATACACTTGCCGAGGGTAAGGCAGCTCCTGGAGCCGAAGTGCGCCAAAGCGTTACGCTGAAAGATAATGGTACTGTTAACTTTATAGTTGCTCTTGCTAATGAGGTTGGCGCAAGTCCACGACTACTTGGCAGCAAGTATGTGGGTATGGACAAACCAAAGTCTGCAGGCGACGTTAAGTCAACCCTCGATGATGCTACAGGTAAGGTGACCGTAACATGGACGGCTCCAACCGAAGGCTTATACGGAGGCTATATGGGCAACATTACATATAATATTGTGAGATACCCAGATGGAAAACTGTTGAAAGAAAACTACACAGGCACAACCTATTCGGAAACTCTTCCTGCCGATGTGGAGAAGAAAGTGTATGGATATGGCATCACTCCGGTGAATGGCTCAATGAAGGGCGACGAGAGCGTAAGCAACTATGTGGCTTTCGGTAAGGCTATTACCCCTCCTTTCTATAGCGGATTTGATGATGCTTCGGAGATGGCTCTGTACAACATTATAGATGGTAACGGAGATGGTGTAACATGGGCATGGGAAGAACCTAACTGGAGTAATGATCAAGACGCAAGTGCCACTACCGCACGCTCGGAAAATGGCGCAGCCGACGAATGGCTCATTACACCAGCACTTAAGGTTAAGGCAGGTTATGTGTACAATGTATCATTCCGTGTAAAGTGCTACTCTAAGTATTATCCGCAGAAGTTGGAGGTTAAGTATGGCTCAAGCGCAACAGCTTCAGGCCTGACCGAGACCTTGTTGCCAGCTGAGACATTGACTACTTCCGAATATCTTGTTCGCAAGGCTACACTTGCTCCTACAAAGGATGGCGAGATGTTTATAGGTTTCCACGATATTAGCGAGAAGGGTCAGCAGGCTTTGAAGATTGACGATATCAGTATAGGCGAGGGCATATCGATAAGTGCTCCTGACAGCGTAAGCGAGCTAAGTGTGTCGGCAGGCGCAAAGGGTGCTCTTCAGGCTACACTATCGTTTAAGGCTCCAGACAAGACCTATAGCGGTGGCAAATTGGACAAGATAACCAAGTTCCTTATTCGCCGTACGGGTAAAGTTGTAGCCGAGGCACCTGCTGCAGAGCCAGGTTCGGTAGTTACATTCACCGACAATACTGCTGTAAATGGTATCAATATCTATAGTGTTGCAGCTGTAAACGAGTCGGGTTCAGGATTCTACTGCACACCTAAGGCTGTATATGTAGGCAAGACAGCACCATCTGTACCCGAGAATCGTCGCACAGCCGAGCATCCAGACAAGGTTACATTCTCTTGGGAAGAGCCTACTGTTGGCTTGTACGATGGATATGTAGACCCGTCAGGCGTGACATACGTTATAGCAGAGCGCAGCGGTTCCGACTATTATCCGACATACGATGCAGTAGACTCGGTTAAGGCCAAGACAACAATAGACATTCCGATGGTTACCAATACCGGCGACCAGAGCCTTAAGACTCTCTTCATATCAGCAAAGAACGAGTATGGACAGAGCTCGTACAAGGCTATGCCGTCTATTATGCTTGGCAAGCCATACGAGATACCATTCGCTGAGAGTGTGTCGCAGAACCTTCTGCATGGTCGTTTGTGGACAACATACAGCACAGGCAAATCTGACTTCTGGACAATAGACGAGACTTATCCCGACTGTGTAGACAACGATGGTGGTGCCTTCCACATGATTTCGGAGGCAAACGACGATTGGGCTTATCTTGGAACAGGCAAGATAGCACTTGCTGGTGCAGCCGAGCCAAAGCTCATCTTCTATCATAAGGCTGCTGCAAATAGTGGCGCAAAGATAAAGATTGAGGTTGAGTTGCCTGACGGTACAACAGAAGAAGTAGCCAATATAGACGCTGCAAAGGATGGTGGCAATTGGACTGCATCGGCTGTTTCGCTTGCCGACTTTGCCGAAGAGGAGTTCCTTTCTGTAAACTTTGTAGTACAAGCCAATAAGGGTGAGGTGGTATACATCGACCGTATGTTTATACGCGATACATATACATACGACCTTAATGCCGAGATTGAGGCGCCTGAAAAGGCAAAGAAGGGCGACACCGAGACAGTTAAGGTTACTGTAAACAACTTTGGTTCTAAGGATGCACGTGGCTATAAAGTTGAGCTTTATGCCGACGGAGAACTGGTTGAAACAAAGACACCATCAGAACCATTGAAGGCTTATTACTTTGAGACATTCAACTTTGAGTATAAGAGCAACATACTTGACGACAAGGAGGCTGTCGATTTGAAGGCTATCGTTATATACAACAACGACCTCAATACCGACGATAACGAGGTTTCTACATCAACCAAGTTTGAGCTTTCAAGCAAGCCACGTCCTGAGGCTGCAACAGCTAAGGAGACTGAAGGTGGAGTAGAGATTGCATGGACAGCTGTAGATTCTTCGTCTAAGACAACAACAGAGAGCTTTGAGTCGTACACTCCTTGGAGCATAGATGTATTTGGCGATTGGAAGTCGGTAGCTAATATCACTGGCACAACAGGCGGACCGCTTTCTATAAAGTATCCGTCTCAGGGCACATCGTTTGCATTTACACTTGCCGATCCTCTCAGCAATTGGCTTACAGCAAGTCAGCTTGATCAGCTTCCGGGCTTTAAGGCACATACTGGTAATAAGTATCTTGCATCATTCTTCCGTGCCGATAACGATGGCAACAATGTATCGCAAGACAACTGGTTATTCTCCCCAGAACTTTCGGGCGAGAAGCAGACCATAACCTTCTGGGTAAAGAATGAGAACGACGAGGAGTACAACACCAAGTATCCTGAGACATTCGACGTGCTATACTCTACAACCAACCGTGATAAGGCTTCGTTTACAAAGATAGGCGAGACACATACCACATCTAAGGGCGAATGGGAGGAAGTTAGTGTTGAGTTGCCGGCAGGTACCAAGTACTTTGCCTTCAACCAGAACACTTATGCATCAAATGCCTTTGTGTTCATGATTGACGACATTACTTATACCTTCGGTCCTGGTGCCGTTACCGAATATAATATCTATCGTGACGGAACACTTGTAGGTACAGTATCAGCCGATAAGACATCGTTTGTGGACAATACCGCCAAGGACAACACAACATATGTATATGGTGTGACAGCTGTTTATGCAGACGGCGAGTCGGAGGCTGCTGTTGCTACAGCCATAACAACAGGCGTTGAGAGCATCTTTGCTTCGGGCAAGGCTTACGATGTCTATACTGTAGACGGCATTTGTGTTGCCAAGAGCGTTAAGAATCTCTCTACATTAAAGAAGGGAGTATACGTTATTGACGGCAAGAAAGTTGTAGTTAAGTAATTTAAAACAAGCAAGGCCCCACCCCTGGTCGGGGGTGGGGCTTTTTTTAATATTATATATATATGAACAATCTCAAAAGATATACAATCATTCCTATTGCCTTTGCGCTACTTGCTACCAATGCTTCCGCGGCGCCGCGTACCAAGGTACAGATGCAGGAGATTGCTGCAAAACTGTTTGGCAGTGGTAAGCTAAAGGCTGTGGCAAAAAGCAAGGCTCAAGCCGATATCAATAAGTTGAAAGAGCTTAAGACATCAGATGGCTATGTCATTTATGGTTTTGACGGCAATGGTTTTGCTGTGATAGCAACCGACGATGCATCGCCTGCCATACTTGGATATAGCGATTCTAAGTATGGAACAACAATCTCAAATCCCAACTTTGAATGGTGGCTATCTATGGTGAACGAGGCTGTTGTGGCTCGTGCAAAGGCAGGCAAGGCTCCAATAAAGAGCAAGATGCCAAGTACGTATGGATATGCCGAGTCGGTGCCTGCACTTTGCGAGACTCGTTGGGGGCAGGATGCACCATACAATAATCTTTGTCCTACTGCCACAGACGGCACACGCACATTGACTGGATGTGCTGCTACATCAACTGCTCAGGTGCTATTCTACCATCGTGCTCCAGAGCATGGTATAGGTAGTCATACCATATACTATCCAGCCAACAATATGGCTGGTATGAAGATAAGCGTGGACTTTGAGAAGGATAACTACGACTGGAACGCTATGCTCGAGACATACGACGCTGGCTATTCTACAGAAGAGGGCGATGCCGTTGCTCTTATTATGCGCGACCTTGGTGTTGCATTTGATATGGAGTATGGCAGCGATGCTGAAGGTGGCAGTGGCGCATTACACGAGAATGTGGCTATAGGACTGCAACGTTATTATGGTATAGACGATGCCAAGTATATTGTACGAAAGGATTATAGCGATGACGAGTGGATGCGTATCATATACGAACAGATAAACGACAAACAGCCGCTTGTATATGGCGGATTTGACAAGTCGATGGGAGGTCACTCGTTTGTGTTCGACGGATACGATGCCGAAGGTAAGGTGCATGTCAACTGGGGTTGGGATGGCTCTTACGACGGCTATTATGATATGTTTATTCTCGATCCATCGGCTTATAAGTTCTCCAACAATCAGGAGGCAGTTATAAATATTGTTCCAGACAAGTCCTCATCAACCTTATCTGCCGATATCGCCCTTAATGAAGCTGGTACACTTGCATCACATTTGGATGCCGACAAAATATTCGGTTACGACTGCTTGAAGGTTAGCGGCAATATCAATGCAACCGACTTGCGCACTATACGCAGTATGGCTGGACGAGATGCCGAGGGCAACCGTACTCGTGGACATTTGCGCGAGCTTGACCTAACAGATGCTAATATTGTTGTCGGTACAGATTACTATATGATGGAGAATGGCAAGAAGCTGGTTGTGGAAAAGGACGCAAGTGTGCCCGACAAGGTGTTTGCACAGACCAGATTGCAGAAGATAATTCTGCCTAAGGCTGGAATAAAGAACTTTGGCAAGGGTGTGTGGGCTTACGCCAACAAACTAAAGGAGGTTCAGATGACGGCTACTGCCGATGCCGACTTCTGTTTTGTGGATGGTATCGTATATAATAGTGATAAGACTATTCTGCTTGAAGCACTTCCGTTGCAGACCGAGGGTGTGGATGTGCCAAAGGGTGTTACGACGATAGCCGACTATGCTTTTGCCGGTTGCAACCTTATGCCGCGCGTTTCGCTAAGCAACGATGTTAAGACTATAGGCAAGGAGGCCTTTGCCAATTGTTGGTCGATGAAGGAGTTTAAGGTTTTTGCTAAGGATGTGCCACAGCTTAATGGCGCCAATGTATTTAATGGTGCTAACATAGAGAGTTGCTTGCTTACAGTGCGTGCCGGACAGAAGACACGTTTTCAGAATACTGCCCAGTGGAAAGACTTTGCCAACATTGTTGAGTTTGGTACAACCATAAAGGCACGCAACGTGGCTCGTGAGTATGGAGACGAGAATCCACGTCTTACCTTTACTGTAAGTGGCGACAAGGTAGAGGGCAAGCCTGTACTAAAGTGCGAGGCTACACCCGAGAGTCCGTGTGGACGCTATACTATACATATTGAGCCAGGAACGGTTAATGATGAGGCTGTAGAGTTTGAGGATGGATATCTTGTAGTGACACAGGCTCCGCTTGATGTAACAGTAGAGGATGCAACACGTGAGACAGGCATGGACAATCCGATGTTCAACATTGTTTATAGCGGATTCAAGAATGGCGAGACCGAGGAGGTTATTGATGTTAAACCTGTTGCAACGTGTATGGCAGATGCCTCATCGCCCGCAGGATTATACGACATTACCGTTGGTGGAGGCGAGGCCAAGAACTATGAATTGTTCTACAACAACGGTGTGCTTACGGTGACACAAGCTACAGCCATAGACAGCATCCTTAATCATCCCGCTGCAATGGACATTTACACCCCTCAAGGCGTATGTGTTAAGCATAAAGCCACAAGTTTTGACGGCCTTGCGCATGGTATATATATCGTGAACGGCAAGAAAATAGTGAAGTAATAAATGAGTGGGGGAGGTACGACATTAGGCCGTATCTCCCCCTCTTACTTTTTTTAGCCTTGTTGCAAATTGTCCATACACCATGCAAAGGCCCTTGCTGTGCGTTGAGGTTCGTCGCCAAAGTGTCCGCCGTGGTTCCACTCCAGAGTGGTGCGGTGGTTGCCCAATTGCGTTTGCATAAGCAAGTGTTGCCTGCGCACGCTGTCGCCAATAAGCCTCATACGCTGGTTGCGGCAATGCTCCTCTCTGTCGCCCAGACTAAGGTATACGTTTTGTGCCATTATGGGGTTGGCCTGTGCATAGATGCTCCAACCATCTATCCACAACGAGGGCGAGGCGGCAGCCACAGCACCGAACTTGCCCGTTTGGCATGCAGCCCAAAGAGCCCACATAGCGCCTAAGGAATAGCCGCCAACAATGCACGGCATACGGCCGTAGCTATGCTCCAGCCAGGGCAGCAGCCGGTGTAGCACAAAGCAAAGAGTGTGGCGTGCATGTAGCCCCACCTCGCTGTCGGCAGACACAGCATCGTCGTGCCAAGGCATAAGGGCCCGAGCCCATTGGCATGTGTCGAAGGCAGCAAGCACAAACCCTCTGGTAGAGGCTTGCGCTATAAGCTCGGCCTCGCGGTTCAGTCCGTCGTTCTTCAGTTCGTGCCGTGCCGAGGGCTGTATCAGTAGATATTCGGGTTGCTCGGTGGCAAACGTCCTTACAGGTGTAGAGTCTATGATCTGTTGTATAGTTTGCATAGTTGTATGGTTTGGCTTATAGTTTACGTTCTTTCTTTGGTTCATCCGATATTTGGAGTGATACAAACTGGAGTTAGTCGGGGAGGATTATATTTTTTTTGAATACGGATTTTTCTGATTTTACTGATTTTATTGCCTCAAAAGCGAAGCATCAGTTTAATCGGAATAATCCGTATTCATTTATTATTGAATATAGATTATTCTGATTTTACTGATATACTGGCTCAAAGCGAAGCATCAGTTTAATCAGAATAATCCGTATTCATTTATTATTGAATATAGATTATTCTGATTTTACTGATATACTGGCTCAAAGCGAAGCATCAGTTTAATCAGAATAATCCGTATTCATTTATTATTGAATATAGATTATTCTGATTTTACTGATATACTGGCTCAAAGCGAAGCATCAGTTTAATCAGA
>ERZ1034973.1730-NODE-1730-length-12050-cov-83.648353_pt1 | contig 12050 bp, 9 predicted proteins | sample MGYA00520686_ERZ1034973 | MGnify/ENA primary metagenome ERZ1034973 (study PRJEB33766, sample SAMN09781775) | gut metagenome | biome: gut microbiome | host: Homo sapiens | place: Madagascar | study: EMG produced TPA metagenomics assembly of the PRJNA485056 data... | reverse complement strand
CGTTAACTTCGGGCGAAGCCCAAACTTCCGTTAACTCCTATTTTGACACACCCTCTTTGTTTTGTTATTATCTTCTGTTCAATGCCTCCAAGAAGTAGTAGTCGGCATAGTTCAGAGGAACGTCAATCTCGGCACCGTGAGGAATACTTCCTACTGAGTGCATAAGCAACCAGCAACCGTTCTTTCCAAGCTCAGCAAGGTAAGCTGGTGATGAGAGAGATGTCATGATGCGGTCGGCAAGAGCATGATAGCCATTCTCTGGCAAGTACTTGTCCATCTCGTACAGAGCTGAAGCGATACAAGCTGCTGTAGAAACGTCGCGTGGCTCGTTAGGAATATTAGGAGCGTTGAGATCCCAGTAAGGAACAAGGTCGTTTGGCATGTTCGGATGACGCAACATCATGTTGAGTGTACGTACAGCCTGGTCGAGATACTTCTTGTCCTTGGTATAGCGGTAGCATACTGTGAAGCCATAGATAGCCCATGCCTGACCGCGTGCCCATACACTCTCATGAGCATAACCCTGGGCTGTGTGCTTGTGTAAAACCTCACCAGTATTTGGATTGTAGTCGATTACGTGGTAGCAACTGCCATCCTCACGGAAGTGATTCTTCAAGGTTGCGTCTGCATGGCTTGTAGCAACCTTCCAATATGTAGAGTCACCGCTAAGCTTTGTAGCCTCGAACAAAAGCTCAAGGTTCATCATGTTGTCGATGATAACAGGACATGTCCATCCACGCTTCGACTGCCATCCGCGGTCTACGTTCCATGACTGAATAACGCCAGCTCCCTTGCGGAAACGTGTGCTGAGCGACTTAGCTGTCTGAACGATAACCTTCTTGTAAGCCTTTGTTGGGTTGATGCGATAACCGTTAAGGTAGCTGCTGCCAATCATGAAGCCTACGTCGTGGTGCCATGTAAGGTACTGTATAGAGTCGAGGTTCTCGGTAAAGCGTTTTGCCTGCTCTGCCCACTGCTTGTCGTTTGTAAGCTTGTACATTTCCCAGAGGTCGCCTGCAAAGAAGCCTGAACACCAGTCGTCGATAGGAACACATACCAAACGACCCATCTTGTCGATAGTACGTGGGTTGTTTACCTTACCCTTGCGACCTACCTGGTCGAGCATCAATGTATACTGACGAGTGGCAAAGTTTACATCGTCGCTTGCCAACTTGTCCATACGCTCTTTCATCTTCTCGCAGCCAGTCTTGCAGCATTTTTTCTTGCTGCATTCTGTCTTCTGCTTGCAGCACTCTTTCTTGGCTGTTGTCTGTGCAGACATCGGGAGGAATGTTGCTGCCATGAATAGGGCAGCGATTGTCTTGTTAATGTTATTCATTTGTTTTGTTATTAGTTTTTATTAAATTTCTATTTATAGATGGGGGAGTGTCAGAATAGGAGTTATCTGACACTCCTCCACGTAAGTTTTCTTTATATAGCTGTATGCCTAAAAGATGTACCTCCTACATTATTTATTATTTCTCAAGCTCAACATTGAAGCTAAGTCCGTCCTTACATACAAACTCTATTGTTGTTGTCTTGTTTGTCTGCTCAACGAGCTTTATAGCCTCGTTGCCTTCGAAGTTCCACTTGCCCAACAATGTTACGCGAACCGGAATCTCCAAGCTTGGGTTATGACGCCATGGGCGGCTGTATACACTGCGCTCAACACGCTTGCCATCCTTGTATACGTCGTCGCTTGGACCGCGATACAATGCAAGGTCTGGCTGTGCTACTGTCAGAAGCATCTTCTTTGCGCTAACCATACGTACCATTGCCAAACATGTAGTGTCTGTCTTCAACAGCGGACCTCCAGGAAGCATATCCTTAGGAGTTTCGAAGAGAACGTACGATACAGTGTGAGTAGCGTCCGAGCTTACGATGTGAGCCTGGTTGTCGGCACGCAATACCTTATACGTAGGTGCTGCTGCAAAGGCATCAATCTGCTCGCGAGTTGTGTTAGGTATAACAGCATACTCGTACGAAGCGTTCTTAGGTGCCTTGCCATGGTCGAATACGAGCGATGCCCACATTCCCTCAGTTGGCTTGTCGGTATCTTCTGTACGCGATTCCTGCTTAACCAAACCTGAGAACTTTACTGGCTGTGGTGTATAGTAGCCAGTGCCAAGGTTGTCAAGCCATGACTTTCCATCACCTACCTTATAATCCTTCCAGTAGTTCTCTGCCTTAGAGTCGGTAGCAGCAACCTGGAATACTGTAGTCTCTGTAGGATGCTGGTCAACGATGTTCTCAATGCCAGTACCAAGACAAACGATAGTATTGTCGAAGAAGTGGTACGACTTGCGTGCGCGCATCGAACCGTTATATTTGTCGTGCTCGTGCAGCTTCATACCGAAGTTGCCGTTAACACCGCGCTGTGACAAACCACCAGCAAAAGCCTCGTCCGAGTAGAGCATCTCCTCAACACCTGATGAAATGTCAACGTTGCGAATCTTTGCCTTCAAGTCTTCCAAAGGCAATACAATTGCTGTTGTGCCAGGAATGTGGTTCCAGTCGAAACCATTCTGTACCCAACCGCTTGACTTTGGTGTTACATTCTCGCCCTTAGGAGCGGTGAGTATCTGCATACTGCCGTAACCAAGGTAACGACCATATAGGTTCTCGCCTACATAGTGCTCTGCTCCCCACAGATAACGGCTTGTTCCACGTACAACAGCTGACCAGTTGTCGCGACGTTGTACTGATGTGCATCCATAGCTTAGTGCAAGGTTTCCTTGAGGATCGTCTTCTGGTGCACAGCCAAGCATCTGTATCTTGAGCTTCATCTTCTTGTCGAGAGTTGAGTTGGCTCCATCTGCCAAACGCATGTACATATTACCCATCTCCTTGTCATACTGCTGTGTACCGTCAGGTGTACCTGCCAATGTCATGAAAGCATAGTGGATAGGTGTAAGCTTACCAGTGCCGTTAGGGTGACGGCCAGATAGAGCTAATGGGAAGTGAATCTTGTTGCAGAAGAAGCGCATTGCCATAAGAGCGTTCTTAACAGTTTGATGAGCAAGCTGTCCTACACCAAACTCTGTTCCGCTGAGGATGTATATCATCTGAGTTGCACCGTTCAAACCACCTACCGAGTAGCCAGGATAGTTATTACAGTGATGATAGCCAGAGCCGTCAATCTTAAATGAGTCGTCCAATCCCTTTGCAGGACGGCAACCCCAATCAAGCCAACGACCGCAAGAGCGCAAGTAGCGTACCTTCTCTGGCGAGTCGTCCATCAGAAGGATAGAACTCATACAACCGATAGATGCAGTATTGAATGTATCCATGTCGATACCGTTCTCAACAGGCTTTGTATATAGCTCGTTGGTCTGCGAGTACCAAATCATCGTCTGTACTGCCTCGTCCAGCTTGCCTGCCTCTTTCAATACATTCTTCATAAGGAAGTAGGCAGCATACATGTTGCGCACTGAGTAGCCATAATGGTGGATGTTTCCCCAGCAGCTTCCCCAACAAACACCCTGGTCGGTGATGTGCTCGTACATAAGGAGGAACATCTTCTTAAGCTCGTCCTTGTCGGCATCCTCTACAGCGTTGTTATAAGCTATGGCTATACGCTGCATAAGGGTGAAGTAATCGGTCATCTCATATCCGGTACGTGTCAGGATGTGCTTGTCCCAAGGTGATATCATACGCTCGTATGCCTCGGCATGACGCACAAACCATATTGCCTTACCGGTGATAATTCCCTTCTTCTTGCTGATGCCATACTTGGCAAACTTTGCGCGAATCTCGTTCATCTGCTTAGGATAAAGCTTGGCAGGTGTGTAGATAATATCGCGGAAACGCTGTTCGATAACCTTTATCTCTGCACGATGTTGGTCGGTAAGAGGTATCAGTTCGATATCAGGCTGTATGTTATAGAACTTTCTAACCTGCAACCAGTGGTTGGTTGAGCGTACATTTACGAAAGGAACTTGCTCGTCGGCTGTCTGCTGACGTGGGTCAACCTTGATTGCTGTAATAAGGTGGTCGAAGTAGAGCTTACCCTTTACGTCGGGCGCATCGATACGAATCTCGTTCATGCCAACCTGTGGTTTGCCCTTCATATCGCGCTCGTAGCACACCCAAACACCACGCCAACCTTTGAAGTTGATGTTTATAGGGAATGTAGTACACTGCTTGCCGTCTTTAAGGAAGTTTACCTGAATCTGCTTGCCAGGTGCTGGTGTCTCGTTGTATATCCAAACAATGAAAGCAGCGAGATAATTATCGCGACCGCCTTGAATCTTTGGCTCAAATTGAAGGTCCTTTTTTATATGGAGCGATGCTCCCGGCTGGAATGTCCACTGAAGCGACTTGTTGCCGTTCTTAAAGTGGGTGCCGCTAAGCTCTACAGCCGACTTTTCAGCAGAGATGAACTGCAACTCTGTTTGTTTCTCAAAAGAGAACATACGAGGGTCGTCGTACATCTGAGCTGCTGCATTCTGGCAAACAGATAGACCTGCCATACCAACAAAAGCGGCTAAGATTCTACTTTTAGTTTTTTGATTCATATTAGTATTATGGGTTTTTAGATAACATTTAATATCTGTACCGTCAATGACGGCACAACGGGCTGAAAGCCCAATCTGCGCTTAGCCCAGGGCAACACTCTGGGTTAAAGCATTTACTAAACATAACGCCCTGTAAGGGCAAAAGCATTATATACTTTAACGCTTCTGCCCTTACAGGGCGCTGCGCTCTGAGATATATCTATCCCCAGGGTGCTACCCTGGGCTATGTGCTTCTGCCCCTTCGGGGCGTATTGTTTATATCTGCCTATTCTTTAGGCAACACATTGATAGTCAATTCGCGTATAACACGCGACTCATGCTTGTAGTTGCTGTTTGTACCGATGAAGGTTGCAGTATACTTACCCGGCTTTGTGTAAGTATATTTGTACGAATCTGTGCTCTGGCTCATGTTCTTTACTGTCAAGCCCTTGTCTGGTGAGCAAGCGTTGGCTACAAAGAGGTTAGATACAAGCCATGAGTTCTTCAAAGCCTTGTTGGCAGCTGAGCTGTGGATAGCGAAGTTACCATTCTTGATGTCTGTTAGGTTCCATATACCGCTCACGTTGTTGGTAACCGAGCCATACTCACGGTTTGTTGTCATTGCTCTCTGGTCCTCAAGGTTTTCCTTGCACTGCATGTTGATAGGAGTAAAGCCTAAGTCGCCAGCGTAGAGCTTAGATGTTGTACCGTTCTTCATCTTGTTCTCGATATAGAACTGGCTGAACTCAAAGCGTGGCTGTGCTGCTGTATTCTTCAAGCCTTGGTAGTGGAATGCAAAAGCAATTCGCTTGCCAAGCAAGTCGGTGATGTTTACCGAGTATTCTGGAGCCTGTTTGATGTTGCCTACAGGAGCCTGTGGCAGTGTGATGTTCTTTCCGTCCTTGTCGGTAAGTCTTGATGCAAAGTCGGTCCATTGGAATTCGTTCATAAGCTTAGCATCTGCCTCAAAGTCGTTGCCTGCAATACCAGGGAAGTTTTCCGACATATACATATGTAGAACATCCTTTGTGCAATCGCCATTTCCATAACGTGCCCATATCTTGAAGTGGAGTGTTGACGACTCTACTTCGTTTGCGTCTACTACAATACGGTCTTTGTTGGCATATGCGCTACCTTCCTCACCACTCCAGAATGAGATGTTGTCAGGATCGCCAGAGATGTTGAATACAACTGGTGTACCTGCCTTTACAGTAACCTCATTGCCCTGAACGGTTACGCCTTCCTCAGTCTGAACGCCGACATTCATCGATACGTTTTCCTTAAGCTCGTCGCTGCAGCTTGCCAGCGACGCCATGCCCAAGAGGAGGAATATATAATATTTAATTCGTTTCATTGTTTTAAAATTGTTTAGATATTATGATTTTTGCTTTCGCAGGCTACGGCTTTTTATACCGTAGCCCGCTTAAGTTTATTACCAACCTGGGTTGTTAGATGTGATAAGCTTGTTAACAGCCATCTCGCTCGAAGGAATTGGGAAGTAGAGGTAAGCGTCAGATACATTGAAGTAGTTGAATACGTTGCTTGGACCGAACTTCCAGTTGGTACCTGCCTTGGCACGTGATACAAGTGCGTTCATTGTAGGAACAAACTCGCCCCAACGTATAAGGTCCCAACGACGTGTCATCTCGAAGCAAAGCTCCATAGCGCGCTCGTCCTTAACTGCCTTGCGGAATGTCTCTGTATTCATTGACATGTCAGGGATTGTTGTGATGTTGGCACGCTTGCGAACCTCGTTGATGCAGTCGTAAGCCAACTGTGTTGGAGCACCGTTAATCTCGTTCTCACACTCGGCTACCATAAGCAATACGTCAGAGTAGCGCAAGATAGGGAAGTTGATTGAGGTGAAGTTCTTGTTCTTCTTCAAGCCTTCCGACTCGTACTCGCGACGCCACTTGGCACATGAGCGGTCGTAATTCTCTGATGCTGTTGTCTTCTCGCAGTCGCCCTTTGTTACGTTTTTCTTTGCATCAAGAATAACACCTTCGCCATACTGGTACGACTTGTCCCAATACTGACCCTTTACCTCAGCAAGCTTGCCAAACTCAAACATACGGCCATCAACACCCTTACCGCTAACCGACTGAGTGTATGTAAATGGAGCAATGTTCCAGTTCATACGGTCGATGTCGCCGTTTGCCTCGTACAACTCGTAGAGCTTAGGTGTGCTCCAGAAGAAGGCATATCCATAACCTGGGTCTGATTTGCCTACAAGCGACTCGTCCTTAGAAAGGTCTGGAGCCTGGATGCCGATGATGTTGCCAGTACGACCCTCGCTGATGATGTCGGTAGTATAGTTACCTGCAAACTCAGCTTCCCAAATGCTCTCCTTACCAGTAGTATTATACTTGTCAGAGCACTGGTCGATAAAGAAGTCCCAATATTTAGGTGCAAGACCATGACCTTCGCCCATAACCTTCTTGGCATACTCGTCGGCCTTTGTAAAGTAGCCCTTTATCTCGGTCTCGTTAGCAGTCTTGTTCTCGCGGAAGTGCTCGCCTGCACGGAACATATATACACGTGCAAGGATACCCCATGCTGCCGACTTCGACACGCTACCTGGCAGATAGCTCAATTCGGCTGCTGTTGGAAGGTCGTTAGCTGCCTCGTCCATCTCTTTGCAGATAAAGTCGTATATCTCTGCTCTTGGTGTGCGTGCTATCTGCAATCCTTCTACTGTCTGTGTAGATGTGGTCTTAAATGGCACATCACCCCAGCACTGTACAAGGTTGAAGTAGTAGAATGCGCGCAAGAAGCGTGTCTGTGCAGTAAACAACTTGTTCTTTGCCTCGCTCAAACCTGGTACCTTAGGCAGATTCTCCAACATAGTGTTGGCGCGGTCGATACCGTTGTAGAGTGTGTACCACAAGCCAGCTACGTAAGGGTCGCTTGTTGTAGCGTTGTTACAAATCATACCTGCATTCGATGGAGCACGGCCCGAACCGCCATATGCTTCAAGATCGTCGCCACCTGCAAGGTAGAAGTACTGGTTGCCATAGAATGTAGGCTGTGTTAAAGTGGCATAGATGCCGCTGAGGAACGACTCAGCCTCTGACTCGTTGTTAAAGTAACTTCCCGACGTGGTGATGGTTGGCTCCTTGTCGAGGAAGTCACAGCTGCCGAGAGAGAGAAGTGCTGCGCAAGCTATTATAGATGTTTTTAATGCTTTCATAATTTGTTTAGTATATACATTATATATATATGTATTCAGTATTCTGTCTTCTGTCTTAACCCGTTTTTAGTCAGATTAGAATCCGATGTGCAAACCGAAGCTGAACTGGCGAGCACGTGGGTAAGCAGAGAAGTCGAGACCCGGTGTAAGGGCGTTGTTACGGATAGAAACCTCAGGATCGTAGCCACTGTAATCGGTGATTGTGAAGAGGTTCTGTGCTGCAAAGTAAACGCGGAGGTTATCGATGTGCAGACGTGTAACTACAGCCTTAGGCAATGTGTAACCCAATGTCAAGGTCTTGAGACGCAAGAATGAGCCATCCTCGATGATACGTGAAGAGAACACCTTATTAGATGCTGAGTTGATTGCACGTGGGATGTCGCTTGTTGGGTTTTCGAATGTCCAACGGTTGGCATAGCTTGCAAACTGGTTCAAGTCGCGTGATGTGTTCCATGAGCTCTCGAAGAAGAGGCGGTTGGCGTTGAGGATATCGTTGCCATACGACCACTGGAAGAAGATGCTCAAGTCGAAGCCTGCATATGCAAAGTTGTTGGTGAAACCGCCTGTATGTGTAGGCAGACCGTTACCTATAACTGTGCAGTCGTTGCTGTCTACCACGCCGTCGCCGTTGATGTCGCGATACTTAGGCATACCTGGCTGTGTGTTGTTCTCGCCTGAGAAGTGAGGCACATTTGCCTTAAGTGTGTATGTATTGCCGCTCTTGTCAAAGTCGTCCAGCTTGTATGTGCCGTCGTAGATGTAGCCGTACATAGTACCCATCGACTTGCCCTTGATAGCGATATAGCTTGACTGCTGGTTGAAGTTTTGGTCGAACTGTGCTGCAGTAAGCAATGCGTTCTGTCCCTCAGCAAGCTCGGTTACGCGGTTCTGGTTGAATGCGATGTTGAAGTTGCTGGTCCACTCAAACTTCTTAGTCTTGATGTTTGTAGTGTTAAGTGTAAGCTCGATACCCTGGTTGCGCACCTTACCGATGTTCTTCATTGCGCTTACGAAGCCCGAAGACAATGGCAAGTTAGAGTTAAGCAACAGGTCGCGGGTGTTCTTGCGATAGAGGTCAACTGTCAAACCAATACGCTCCTGGAGGAAGCTAAGGTCGAAACCAAGGTTCCACTGCTCTGTTGTCTCCCACTTAAGGTCCTTGTTAGGAACTGTAGTAGGTACCATACCTACGTTGCTCTGGTTGCCGTTCAAAGGATATACACCACTTGGGATGCTGCCAAGAGTTACCTGACCGTTCCAAGACTTCTGTACGTCCATAAGACCATAAGATGCATACTCGCTTACACGGTTGTTACCAGTGAGACCCCAAGAGAGACGAATCTTAGCATTGTCAATATACATGCGAAGAGGCTTCATAAAGTTCTCCTCAGCCACATTCCATGCCAAAGAACCTGAAGGGAAGTAACCGAAGCGGTTGCCCTTGCGGAACTTAGAAGAACCATCGGCACGCATTGTAAATGTTGCGTAATACTTTGAGTAGTAGTTGTAGTTGAAACGACCAAAGTACGAAATCATAGACCATGAGCTCTTGGTTGATACTGTTGTAGTAGGAGTACCCTGGCTCATACCTGCCATACCTAAGCTCTCGTTAGGAATGTGGATAGTCTTGAACGAATAGTAGTCGTAGTCAGAGTTCTGCAAAGAGAATCCGAGGAGAGTATTGAAGAAGTGCTTCTTCTTGATGTTTGTCTGATAAGTAAGGGTGTTCTCGTTAAGCCATGTAGCACGAGACGAGCGTACCACGCGCGCGTTTACCTTATCATTAGAGAGGCGGCTACCGTAACGAGTCTTCGAGTTGTTGAAGTTGTCGTTGTTGTAACGGCTGTCGGTGAAACCACCCGAAACCTTAAGCTTCAATCCCTTCATAAACTCATACTCCAAGTATCCGTTGAACTGTGTGTACTGGTTCAATGTGTGGTTGTAAGCGTTGTTGAGGTCCATGTATGGGTTGAAACGATAGTCGTTTGTACCATTTACATCGTCGTCAGTTGCATTCTCGAGCAATGAACTAAGAGGCAAACCTGGCTGTGTTACCGGACGATAACCCCATACACTATAGAAGAGGTTGTTCATACCAGTGTACGACTGCTGCGAAGGCGAAGCACCATCCTGGTTTGTACGAGAGTAGTTAACGTTGAGGTTAATCTTCAACTTGTCCTTCTTGTATGTGCTACCCATACGACCCTGCAAACGGTTGTAGTTAGAGTTGATAACGATACCGTCCTGATCGAAGTAAGATATAGAAGCGTTGTAGCGTACCTCCTTGCTACCACCGGTAAGGCCGATGCTGTGGTTCTGGATAGGAGCTGTCTGGAAAATCATGTCTTGCCAGTTGTACTGAGCAATGTTCTTGTAATCGTCCAATGTCCACTGCTTGCCCTCATAGTTGGCAAGATACTTTGTCTGCATCTCCTTAGGATACATCTCGTTCTGAAGCTCAACAAACTGGTAAGCATTCATCATATCGATGTTGTTAGAGATTTTCTGCCATCCGTAGCTGCCATCGTATGTAACCTTTGGCTTGCCTTCCTGACCACTCTTTGTAGTGATGATAACAACACCATTAGCGCCACGTGCACCATAAATAGCGGTAGCCGAGGCATCCTTCAATACGTTTACCGACTGGATGTCAAGCGGGTTGATGCTTGATGCAACAGAAGCGTCTTCCACTGGGAAACCGTCTACAACGTACAGAGGAGAGTTCTCTTGAGTAAGCGAGTTGTTACCACGAATCACCATATTCATCTTACCACCAGGCATACCTTCGTTAGAAGATACGTTTACACCAGCAAGGCGTCCACCAAGAGTCTGGTCGAATGATGATACTGGAGTGCTGGTCAAGCCTTTAACGTCGGCTTTAGATACAGCACCGGTGAGGTCGCGCTGGCGAACTGGCTGATAACCCACAACGACAACCTCGTTAAGGGTCTTATTGTCTTCCTGCATGGTGATAATCATCTGCTTTCCTGGAGTAGCCTTAACCTCTTGTGGGTTATAGCCAAGGAAAGAGAAAGTAAGCACAGCACCGCGGCTTACGCTGATGGTAAAGTTACCGTCAATATCGGTAACGGCACCAACGCTCTTGCTGCCTTTCACTGTGACGCTAACACCAGGCATAGTTTCGCCAGTGTCGTCTTTAACAACTCCCGATACCTTGTCTTGCGCATTAGCTACGGACACGGAAATCAACATCAGAAGCAAAATAGCCCATGACTTGACTGTTTCGGTCTTGAATCTAATTTTCATTTCTTGATAGGTTTAAAGATTTTTATTGTTGTTCTTTAATGAATTAATCATTTGTTTTCATGTCAAACTGCTTGCATAGGCAATTGTGCTTGCAAAATTAAACATGTTTTGTCTCGTGCGTGTGTATGTATGTACATAATTGTTCATATTGTGTACATAATCAACATTTTTAGCGGTTTTCTGCATGTTTCTTCATTCTTTGTACGTAATTTGAATTCATTTGTACTGTTTTATTGTTGTGTTCTGATATTATCTTCTAAATTTGCAACCGAATAAACGGTGCGTTTACATGGATTGTTTCTAAGTATTACGCAAATATACAAAATAAACCTATATCTTACAAGCAAAATCTAAAAAAATATAAAGATTTGTTTCAAAACTACCGATTACTAATTAAATACAAATAAATAACCAAACTAAAAACATTTTACTAACATGAACATTAAAAACAAACTTTCAAGTTTGATGTATGCGCCATTAGCACTCGCGCTGTTGGCTGCGTGCTCATCGGACGATGTAGTGGAGAATAATCAACCAACTACACAAGGACAAACATTGACTATTAATGCTACTCCCCTTATACATTATTATATATTAGGCTTGCGCTCAATAGGGTGCAAGCCTTTTTTTAGTTCCACTTAGCCCCACCCCCAACCCCTTCGCCATAGGGAGTGGAGCTATATGCTTTGATAGCTAATGTTCAGCCGTTAAATATGTTTACACAAAATCTGCACCGTTTATTTGTTTTTATGGATTATAATAAGTTTGCAGCGATAACGCATGTCAAATCATTACCTATATAATATGGAAAAGATTACAAGAGAAGAAGCATTAAGACGTTGGAGCTCAGCCAAGGCGCAAAAGAAGGAGTTGGTGGAGAAAATGCGCAAAATGCTATACGAAGATTATAAGGCACGCACTGTCGAAGAGCCTTTAACTTTTAATGTGCTGTGATGAAGGAGCTATCATTGGATACCATTAATTCTGTCTCGCTTATAAGGTATATTATATTAAATGGCAAAGTATATTATATTAAATGCCCAAGTATATTATATTAAATGCCCAAGTATATTATATTAAATGGCAAAGTAATATAT
>ERZ1034973.1727-NODE-1727-length-12064-cov-31.164543_pt1 | contig 12064 bp, 10 predicted proteins | sample MGYA00520686_ERZ1034973 | MGnify/ENA primary metagenome ERZ1034973 (study PRJEB33766, sample SAMN09781775) | gut metagenome | biome: gut microbiome | host: Homo sapiens | place: Madagascar | study: EMG produced TPA metagenomics assembly of the PRJNA485056 data... | reverse complement strand
CGTGCAAGGCGAATGCAATCAAGCTTGCTTGAATTGCTGAGCCGCAGCCGATGATTCAGCCCGCCCTTGTTAAATCCGAAACTTGAATGAATTAATATGCCGAATCCCGCAATTAACGGCATGAGAATTGTACTTTTATTGTCATTATGAAGAGAACCGAAGACATATTATCCAAGCTACTACTCCAAAATCTATTCTTTTATGGAGGTTTGGATATGAGCATAGTTAATTTACATTAATTACGGTAGAATCCTTTAAACTTTCAGGCACTATTTGCGTCTAATTTTTAGATGATGGCATTTAAGCACCCATCGCTTTTTAGGCATTATAAATTTTTAATTTGTAGCTTATGAAAAGAATTTTTCGAATATTGATGATTGCCATTTGCTGCATGGTTTCATCCAATATGGTGGCGAATGCGGACAACGACAAGCCTATCTCTGTAAATGCACTTCCTGCCAAGGCCCAAATCTTGCTTAATAATCATTTCAATGGTCAGAAGGTGATGCTTGCAACGATTGAATTGGGAGTTGTCAGCAGAAACTATGATGTGGTTCTGCAGAATGGCACGAAGCTGGAATTCGACAAAAAAGGAAATCTTACAGAGATAGACTGCAAGCAGGGAATCGTGCCAGCTCTGTTGATTCCACAAGCCATCAAGAACTACTTGAAGGATAATTATGCAGGACAATCGGTGAAAAAGATTGAAATGAACAAGAATGAGTACGAGGTGGAACTGACAAACGGATTGGATTTGACCTTCAACAAACATTTCCAATTAATAGATATTGACTGATCTGCATCTTGTAAATAGATTTTCCTGCATAGGGTGAAAACAACAGATAAATTACTCAAGTTTCGGATTCAGCCAGTCCTTGCTAAATCCGAAACTTGAATAAATTATATGAATGTTTTAAGTAAAAAACATCTTCTGCTAGCATCTGTGAATCTTTATCTAATTGTATCAGTTCGTCAATTAATTCTTTCGGAGAAATAGGATTCACGTCTAATACTTTTTTTCCTTCTTTTTCTTCTGCCAAAAGAAACATTATGCGTTCTTTAATGTCATTCCAACTATCTTCTTTCTTAAATTTGATGGTTGAATCTCCCCACCATCCGGTCATATTACGTTTGTAAAAACATTCGACAGAACGTCTAGGAGAGTTGGCTAGATAACTTTCATAGAACGAATCATGAATATGATAGTTGCAATTGGAATCGTTGATAAATTCTCTCCAGACATTGCTTAGATTTTCATGTTCAAAGTTTGGACGTTCAATAATATCTATGTGGCTAAATCTCTGAACAGGTAAATATTTCTCAAACGCACTTTTAAGCATTTGAGCAGCTTCTACATCTGTTTTGGGAGCACTATAACCAAATATTGTAATCATTTTTGCCCTACTTAGGAATTCATTTAAGATAATCCATTGTTGTTTAATAAAAGGATTAGAGTTGTAATCCTTATGTTTTACAGGAAAAAGCAAAGGAGAACGACGATAAACAGTACCGCAATTGTCACATTTAACACGCTGTAAAGCACCAAAATGTCCACATTGCTCACAATATCCTGTAGCTACATTTCCATGTAAAAATGCAAGCTTTGGCAAATTGGTTGTAAGTTTTCTTGCTCTATTGTATGCCTGAATCAATAGAGAATCCCAATTAAATGTGGCAATCATGTCTTTTTGAGTCAGTGCTAGTATTAGCTCATCATAAACAGTTATTTCATCAGGTAATTCTAACCTCGAAAAATAAGTAAATATTGCATCTTCAAGTTGCTCTCGAACAGATTTACATTCATCACCACGTTCATACAATTCGGAATATATATATCTTCTATATTTTCACTTTTGGTATTCAGTTTAACTGAGGCTAGAATAGTATCAAGCCCAAGATTGTGAATGAAACCGTGCATAACAGAACAAGGATTACTATATTTGTTACCATTAGGTATGGTAGCAACTGTAGCCCCAGCTCCTAGAATTACGACATGAGGTCGCGTATTTTCTATTTTCAAATATTTCTTTTTCCGTCATAAAATGGTTTTCTATTTTTTATTAACCTTCAAAAAAACTAATAGGTAAATACACATTCTTCAAAGAAGTAGCTTTCTTGAAAAGTGGGGCTATCTCTTCATCCTTAAAACCTGCTATGCCACAACCTATACGAGTAACGAGGAACTTCTTCTCCTGATGTTCCTTAGCATATTCTATAAATTGATCTACATATGGTTTTATAGTTTCGATACCTTCTTGCATGGTTGGTATGGCATACGACTTGCCGGTTAATCCCACACCGACACCTCATTGAGCTCCAAATCTATTGTGTGCTGCTTTTGCTGCACCACCAAGATGTTTACCTTCGAGATTACTACCAAAGACGAAGATTTCATCCTTTTCAAGTGAATCTATTCTACCCGAAGCTATATTGGGGTTTTCTGTTCTATTCTTGCTCATATTCTTAATGTTTTAGGATATTGACAAGTTTATCATATCCATTATCTTTTTTGATATTTCTTGGTGTAATGGCTTGTGACATTCCTTTATGCCCCTTGGTTATGATACGGCCTTCGGATTCAAGTTTCATCCAAAGTTCTTCTCCGAAAACATCTTGCCAAAGCGTTTCCGAACGTAAGACGAGGAAAGTCTTGTTTGTTTCTACTGCAAGGTGTTTTACCAAAAGACTGGTGAATATCGTTGAAGGCAAATGTTTAATACCAACAGAATACTTGAACTTTTTGGAATGATAGCCTATTAACTGCAAGAATGCAATATCCTCATAGATTGGATGTCCAATATCTTCAGATGGTCTCTCGTAGGCATCCATGGCAAGCCTAGAAAAAGACTTTTGCCAATAGTGATCTCCTTGTTCCCTTGAACATTCATGCTCGTCATAAATGGCATCACCATATAACTTAAGCGCATCTCTCATTAGACTAAGTAATTGTCCCTTTTGAGTATCTGACATCTTCAAGCACAAATCCTTGTTTACTGTCTCGACATAACCAGGGTTGAGAGTCAGTATCACAATTTTTGATTTGAGTAAGTTGCCAGAAAAGGGCATAGGTGGAACTCCTACAACAAACCTATAATCTGATTCTACTTCATTATTAAAAGCATGAATGAAGGTAGTGTCACCAGGATAAATGAGTTCATCCTCCTCTTTATCCGACCAGATAGGACAACCATTCATCTTGTCAGCAAGCATACTCCATCCATTCTTTAGCTTGATGCTACTTTCACTCACTTCAATATTGCGAAGAGTTTCCTTTGATGTAGATATGTACTTGACAAAATCTCGTGTGGCATTAGCTCCTGTATAGCGAGAAGCTATCTCATTGTAGTCATAATGCACCTCGTCGAAATAACATTCCACCTTACCTCCTGATGTTTCATGCTCCCAGTAACGATACAGGATTTCCTCTGTAAACAGTTGGAACAAAGCAGCAAAGCTCATTTTTTCATGGAGAACTTCATACGATATTGTCTCTTCATTATTTGTTCTCAGTAATTCTATGTAGTAGGCTATGCTTCTTTTGGCTGTATGTTCATAATCACTATATGCCAGATTTTCCATGTGACGATTTATGTCCTCTATAAAATCTGGCAGCAAGTCTGCCCCTCGCTTTAATCGGTAAGCAATATCAGCAATTTTTGACCAAGCGTCTTGTTCTGTGTATTCGTATGCACAACTGTCTATATATGAACGTACCGAATATGGCAAGTTCAGGTCTGATGTGCGTAATAATGTTATCATTTCTACTGTCTTTAAAGATTAAAAATCAAAGGGATATTTGCGCCATTCTTTAGAAGCTTTGGCTTCATTGAATGCCATTTCATTAAACGAATATACATAGAGAGACCTTGTTGCAGAAGAGGCTTTTTCTATAGACTGTGAGATTGCACAACAACGTCCATCTTCCACCTCCATTTTCGTAAGAAAACCAGAAGCTTCCATTTTACGCATAAAATTACGTCTGTCGTATTTTCGCTCATGTATGAGCTCATAGATACGTTGCAGTTCGTCCATCTTAAATACTTTGTCCAAAAGTTTGAAGGCTATAGGAGAAATGCGAAGTTTTTCCTGAAGCTTTTCCCTTGCCATTCTTATGATTTCAGCATGGTCAAATGCGAGAGGTGGAAGATTATTCCATTCATATCACTGTACCTTATTTGCATCGTCACCAGCTATTATCTCAAACTTGTCCTTACTAACTAGAGCAAAGAAAGCAACAGTGAGCACACGCTCACGAGGATCTCTGTCAACTGTGCTGAATACATGGAATTGCTCCAGATAGACATCCTCTACGTTGGTCTCTTCATGTAACTCCCTCTTTGCGCCCTCTTCAACGGTTTCGTCCATATTCAGAAAGCCACCAGGCAGGGCCCATGTGCCTTTGTATGGTTCTATACCACGTTCTATGAGGAGTATGTTGATACTTGTGCCATCAAAACCAAAGATTACACAATCTGTGGTAATAGCAGGATGTGGATATTTGTATGTGTACATAAAATGAGAATTTTTCAATTTGACGCTGCAAATATACTGCGTAAAAATGACGCAAGTAAATTTATTTGCGTAAAAATGACGCAACGAACCGTATTTTTAACATTCACAACTTTCAATCCTCATAACTATCTTCGTTGACAACAACTGTAACTTATATACATAGTCTTGATTAGCTTCAATGCTTCTACAAAGGGGAGTACGCCTATTATCATAGAGATAATGGTACAAGTGCAAAAGCAACCTATCATACTCTTGGTAATAAGGGAGTTGTTTTTATCTAAGCTATGAGTGATAAGCTATTTAACATAAAAACAGAGAACAATATCATTATACATTTTAATAAGTACCTTGGAGAAAATTTGTTGCTTTCAAAAAAAAGACACATACCTCATAGTAAGGTGATGCGTCTTTTCTTCTGTCCTTTTAGTCATTTCTTGTCTTTCCGAGAGGACTCTTTAAAAATACAAAGGTATTTACAAAGGTCTGCTAAAGATTCATCATCCTTTCTATTACCTAAGGCCATTGCTTTAAGTTTATCTAGGAACTCTGATGGATCTTGAGAGTGATCGACCATTCCCTTAACTATCTCCTTATGCTCATATAGCATCCTAATAATCATATTATCGTCAATAATTTCAGATGGCAATATCTTTTCCAAACATCCTATCTTTTGTGAAAGGTTGCCATACTTGAATAGCCAATCTCCATACAGAATCAACTTTTCTGTTGTTATAGATGATGAAAGAAATATATCTCGAATATCAAGGAACAATTTCTTTATTTCGTGTTGCAGTTCCTCTGCAATTCCAACTAATATTGCAAGTTTATCCTTTGTAAAGCATGAATCTGACGAGCCATTAGCATACTTTTTAAGAATATCCTTTAATGCATCAAAGAAAGGTTGGACTTTATTTGTATGATGCAACTTTAAGAGCTGAACGTTAAAGCTATTGTCCTCTAAAAGAGAATCTGTCCATTCTTCTTGACTCAAGCTTTGTAGGTAGTTACTTGCTATCTCTAAGAGATAAGAAGACAACTCACAATCTATAGATTTTGCAGCTTGGAACAACTCAATTGGCAAGGAATCAATAATCTCAACAGTAACATTTTGCTTGTTGTTCCATGGAGCATTCATCTTTAGAACCAAATCTTTTGGTGCAATTTCTGAATTCTCAATAATAATTGAAAATCTCTTTGCGACGCAAGAAACATCCATAGTTTGTTGCATATTGTCATCTGTAGCAATATACTTACATAAGGAATTTACTAGAGGATGTACAGAACTGTCAATAGAACATAACAAATCGCCAAAATTAACATAGTAATAACTAACTTTTGCTAGTTCCTTAACCATATCTTCATCTTCTGAATCCATGATAGAACTTAGATAGCGTGTAGAAGAATAGGAACCAAGTTCAGACAACTTCATTGAGATGAGGTCATATTTGAAAGCACTGCTCGTGTTGTTATAGAGATTTTCCAGCTTGCTACTATCAAAATAGTCTCGATAATTAATAGTCTTTCCATCTCGAGATTCTTTTAACAGTGTGAAAAGAATTTCTGCTTTTGAACTATCTAAGCTGCTACTACTGAGATCTTCTTTGATTTTTTCCTTAAAAGAATCTAACCTGTATTCTTTTGAGTCAAGGAAAGGTAAAATCGTGAGTCTCTCTAGATAGGCAAGATCTTGTTCACTCAAATAGTCGGAAAGCTGCTTGTCACTGCATGTTAATCCATATTTCTTGTAATCAAAGTGCTTATTCGCAACCAATTCTATAAATTGTTTTGGTGCGATTTCTCTTTTTACTCTATCAAGTATTGCAAAAAGATTAACACCTTCAACATTAGCAAGTTCATCAATACCTAATAAATAGTCTTTAACGTTGGTCTCATCAGAGAAATTGTTGTGATAGCCGCGAATCAAATCTTTTAGCAATTGTGATTTGTTTTGAATATGGCTTAGCAAAACACTATGATATGGAAGATATTTTTTAATCTCTCCCCGTGTAGTTCTATCTTTGAGATAGAGGCATTCCCAACAATTTTTTATCTCTTTTGATGTCTCAATGCCAAACAATTTTTCTAATGCCATTGTTGCATTGTTAGTATTAGTAACATCAGCAATTGCACGGTCAAGAATTGCGTTAAATTTATTAACTCCAGACTCCTTCATTGCCAAGATACTTGAAAGAGAATTGTCATCAAGTTCCTTGGTAAATTGGCGTGTATATACAACATCAACTGCATCTTCGAGAGGCAATTGATAGTGAATGGCAGAGACATATCCAGGCATATTCTTGTCTTCTTTATACATAAACTCTAACGCACCAAGGTAGCTCGGTGTTAAAATTTCAACCATGGGGGTCTCTGAAATCTTTGTACGTCCAAAGATGTAAAGAGCTATATACTTATCAGGAATCTTTGAATCGACAACAGATTTCAAAGTTACAAACTCATTAATAAAAGCTACAATCTTTCTTGGAGAATGTTCTTCTGTCAATAGGTCGTAGACCTGCAAAACTGAATTGTCAACAGGATACTCATGGTTGAATGCCGTGTTCCATTGCAACTCAAAATATTGCTTCCATCCTGAAAGTATAGGTTGGGCTACATGGTAGACTATATAGAAGGTCTTGTTAATAAAATCATCTCCGTAGATAGCTTTCTTTGTGTCATTTTCAATGTCTTCTGATTGAAAAGCATTTCTAATGTGTGAGCGATCAAATGGGACAATTACTTTAATATTACTATATTTCTTCTCTGAGAAAAAAGAATGTAATGCAGACCACAACTCCTGGACTTTTATTTTTGGTAGTCTATCCATATTATCAATAACAATCACCAAATGCATTTTTTTAGATTTGAGATCAGTATTGATATCACTCATCCAATCCTTAAATTGTTTAGTCGATGGTTCTTTCTCCGAGACTGTTTCAAATTTTTCATCCTCCTTAATCTTATCCTTGTACAATAAAAACAATTCCGTACAGAAATTCTCAAGGTTTATAGGCTGCCTATACTTTTTCATGTTGTATATCTGCTTGAAAACGACAAAGCCGATAGCAACTAAATAAAAGAGAGAGAGAAAGATGAGTTTCCCTTCTGGTGTTGGAATGTTATCTGAGATTGAATTAACGATAGGTGTTAGCATGGCTATTAGTGCCATGGTGGCTAGCGCAAAATTAAGACTTGGAACAGTTTTTGTCGACGTGCGCTTCTTTTTTGCAAGAAGATTTTCTAAGCGAACTTTCCAATCTTGTTCATTAAATATCGCATCCTCTCCAGATGTCAAAAAAGATGTCAGTTCCTCTAGAATTGAACGACGAGGGAAATCATTCTGATGTCCCCAAGCGTCATATGTAAAGAAAGAATATCTCCTATCAGTATGTGCAATGGCATCACTGCCCTGAGTGAGTGTTTTTTCTATCATACCGACAAGATTTGATTTGCCAGATCCCCATCCACCATCTATTCCTATGATGGTGCAATCACGATCGTTAGCTATTTCATCCGCAATCTTTTCTGCTAGTTTCTGGTGTACTTGCCCCTCAAATAAATCTGAGTTACAAGGTGATTTACTTAGAATCTTGCCTTTAACCATAATTTTATATCACTAATTAAAATGTAAAACATAGGTGCCTCATGACCCAAGGATAATGATACACCATTTTTTATGATTTTGTTATTGCTTTCAAATATTATCTAAAATAACCAGTTCTTTACAGTGTTTAAAGAATTCTTCTTTTGTCTTGCAGACACCACGAAGAGCCCATTTTGGCATACCAAACTTGGCCGGATTTCTCAAAAGATGCCAATCTGCTACGTCAAACTGTATGCGAATTGGGTATTTCTCATCATCAACACGCTTGAGATTCGCTCTTGTAACCCTGTAATAACCTGTTATGTGGCTTCCAAATGTTATAGGAGCAATATAGCGGATGGACTGAATATCTTTGGTTTCTTCAATTCCCCTTTTTCCCATGATAATTGTGTTTGCACGTCCTTCGAGAACAGCATCCATGTCGGTATTAACTTCATTGTCAATGGTCAAAATCATATAGATTGCATCCTTAGGCTCTTCAGATGTGTAATATAATCCCTTTTGAGGAATACTGTCATCAAGAATTTCGGTTGAAGCCCTGCCAATCAACGTTTCTATGAATCTGACGAGCAAGTCTCGGTTTTCAACATCCTTTGGACGTAGAGGGAACGCACCAATATTGACCTCTCCTATAGTCTTGTAGAATTTTGACACCTCGACATCTGTCTTGTGTCCATCACCAGGGAATAGAATATAACCACCAATGACCTCCTTCTTCAGTTCTGCAGAAGAATGGTCCTTGTAGTATATGGCATCCCTGTAGCGGTGCATCTGATTGATAGCATCTTCTGGTGGTGTATCAACACCATTTACTTTGCCATCAATACGATACTTCGCATCGAAGAGGTAGGTCATCTTCATATTTTTCTGGAGATCATTCAATTAAAGGCAAGTACCTGAATCCCAGATACTTGCCTTCTATAATACTAATTTTCAGCACTTTCGTCTTATTCCTCTACAGCAGCCTGCGCCGCAGCGAGGCGAGCGATGGGCACACGGAACGGAGAGCAGCTAACGTAGTTTAAGCCCACTTTGTGGCAGAACTTAACTGATGAGGGTTCACCACCATGTTCACCACAGATACCGCACTTGAGTTCAGGACGAACGGTGCGACCCTTGTTAACGGCCATTTCAACTAACTGACCTACACCGTTTTGGTCGAGTACTTGGAAGGGGTCAACCTTCAAGATCTTCTTCTCTAAGTAAACGGGGAGGAAGCTGGCGATGTCGTCACGTGAGTAACCGAAGGTCATTTGCGTCAAGTCATTCGTACCGAAGCTGAAGTATTCAGCGCGTGAAGCAATCTTGTCGGCTGTAAGAGCAGCACGAGGAATTTCAATCATGGTACCAACCTTGAACGGAATTTCGATACCTTCTTCTTTGAAGAGGGCTGCTGCTTCGTCGCGGATAACCTTCTCTTGCGCCTCGAACTCATAAAGAATACCTGTAAGAGGTACCATGATTTCGGGGTGAGGATCAAGGCCTTCGCGTTTCAAATCGATGGCTGCAGAGAGGATAGCGCGTGTTTGCATTTGCGTAATCTCAGGATAAGTGTTGCCCAAACGGCAGCCACGGTGACCGAGCATTGGGTTGTGTTCGCAAAGGCTTTCAACGCGTGCACGGATGTATTCAACCGTTACACCCATTGCCTTAGCCATCTCTTCTTGTCCCTTCAAATCGTGGGGTACAAATTCGTGGAGAGGAGGATCGAGCAAACGAACGTTTACGGGATAGCCGTCCATAGCGCGGAAGATACCCTTGAAGTCTTCCTTCTGGTAGGGGAGGAGTTTCGCAAGTGCTTTCTTACGTCCTTCTACGTCTTCAGCCAAAATCATTTCGCGCATGGCGATAATCTTCTCGTTATCGAAGAACATGTGCTCAGTACGGCAGAGACCGATACCTACAGCGCCGAATGAACGAGCGACTTGAGCGTCGTGAGGAGTATCTGCATTGGTGCGTACTTGCAAGCGAGTGTACTTAGCGCAGAGGTCCATTAAGGCTGCGAAGTCGCCAGAGAGTTCGGCAGCTTGTGTCTTGATTTCGCCTTTGTAAACGCGTCCGTTGGTACCATTGAGTGAGATGTAGTCACCTTCGTGAAGCACAGTGCCGTCAATTTCAACAGTACGGTTCTTGTAGTCAACGTTGATAGCACCAGCACCGCTGACGCAGCACTTACCCATACCGCGTGCTACTACGGCAGCGTGTGAGGTCATACCGCCACGAGCTGTAAGAATACCTTCAGCTACCGCCATACCAGCGAGGTCTTCAGGTGAAGTTTCGATACGAACCATTACGACCTTGTGACCGTCTTCGTTCCATTTGGCAGCATCGTCAGCGAAGAATACAATCTGGCCGCATGCTGCACCCGGACTTGCGGGCAAACCACGTGTAAGTTCTGTAGCCTTAGCAAGTGCGTCTTTAGAGAATACGGGGTGGAGTAGTTCGTCCAACTTCTGAGGTTCGCAACGCTCGATAGCTGTCTTTTCGTCAATCATGCCTTGGCGTAAGAGGTCCATGGCAATCTTAACCATGGCTGCACCTGTACGCTTACCATTACGTGTCTGTAAGAACCAGAGTTTGCCCTCTTGTACGGTGAACTCCATGTCTTGCATATCGTGATAGTGCTCTTCTAGCTTAGTCTGAATGGCATCAAGTTGGTGATAGATTTCAGGCATGGCTTCTTCCATTGAAGGGAATTCAGCCTTGCGTTGTTCTTCGCTAATGCCTTGCAGTTCAGCCCAACGACGAGAACCTTCAAGTGTGATTTGTTGGGGAGTACGAATGCCAGCAACAACGTCTTCACCTTGTGCGTTAACCAACCATTCACCATTGAAGAGATCTTCACCAGTAGCGGCATCGCGGCTGAAGCAAACACCTGTAGCAGAAGTGTTGCCCATGTTGCCGAATACCATTGCCATAACGGTAACGGCGGTACCCCATTCAGCGGGAATGCCTTCCATCTTACGATAAAGGATAGCGCGTTCGTTCATCCATGAGTCGAACACGGCACAGATAGCGCCCCAAAGTTGTTCCATGGGGTTGGTGGGGAATTCTTTACCCGTTTGTTCAACAATGGCTTTCTTGAAGCGAACAACGAGTTCCTTTAAGTCGTCAACTTCAAGTTCGTTGTCAAGCTTTACGCCTTTTGCTTTCTTAACGTCTTCGATGATAGCTTCAAAGGGGTCGACATCGTCTTTATTGACAGGCTTCATGCCCAATACTACGTCGCCATACATCTGTACAAAGCGGCGGTATGCGTCGTAAGCAAAGCGTGCATTACCAGTCTTGCGAGAAAGACCTTCAACAACTTCATCGTTCAAACCGAGGTTGAGGATAGTATCCATCATACCAGGCATAGAAGCGCGTGCACCTGAGCGTACTGAAAGCAAAAGAGGATTTTCAACATCACCAAATTTGCTATTCATCAGTTCTTCTGTCTGATGTAGGCTCTTCTCTACATCGTCTTTCAAGAGTGCTACAACTTGGTCTTTACCAATCTTGTAGTATTCGTTGCATACGTCAGTTGTAATAGTGAATCCAGGAGGAACGGGCACTCCGATAAGGTTCATCTCTGCGAGGTTGGCACCTTTGCCACCTAATTCGTTACGCATGTCAGCACGTCCTTCAGCCTTTCCGTTGCCGAACGTGTAAACTCTTTTGATATTATTCATGGGGTTTATTGAATTGAATTGTCTAAAAATGGTTGTCAGTAAGTATTTTAAAAAGGTTGTATTATTGATGTGTTCTGTACTAACACAACGCAAATATATACTTTTCATTTTGAAAGTGCAAGATTAAGCGTGAGTTTTTACATGTAGACTTTCAAAAAATGGCGTTTCTGTGTTAATATTAATTGAAAATATGTTGGAAAGCATAGAGAGAGAATAAAGAAAGGAGTAGGGCTGCAAGCATAATTGTAGCCTTACTCCTTATACATATTATATATATTAT
>ERZ1034973.1724-NODE-1724-length-12068-cov-43.115125_pt1 | contig 12068 bp, 10 predicted proteins | sample MGYA00520686_ERZ1034973 | MGnify/ENA primary metagenome ERZ1034973 (study PRJEB33766, sample SAMN09781775) | gut metagenome | biome: gut microbiome | host: Homo sapiens | place: Madagascar | study: EMG produced TPA metagenomics assembly of the PRJNA485056 data... | reverse complement strand
ACCGATGGGTGCATGGGTATGGCAGGATGCCATACCCTCCTATTTATCCCTTACCAGTGGGTGCATGGGTATGGCAGGATGCCATACCCTCCTATTTACGATTTACAACCAAAATCACGATAAAACTTACACATCAAAACCACAACAAACCCAATCAAAAACAATCTTTTCGGTGTGCACGAGCACACGCTGTTTGATTTATATCAATAAAACCGCAATATTTATTACATTTGCATTAAATCTATTTGCAGTATTGCAGAAAGTGCGTACCTTTGCATCGTCAAAAGGTTAATAGATTGTTTAGGTTAGTAGTAATAGATTTAGGTTTTTAGTTATTAGGTTTAAGGTAAATTGTTTAACAGGTAGCTATGAAGGATCGTGAGACTCTTCATTAATTACGAAAAAGGATTTTTAGTTAAACATAGGCTTACGGCGCTGCTCGATGAGAGTAGCGCCGTATTTCTTTTATATACTAACATCAAGAATAATATCCTAATCAGCGTACCACAACCTTCATGCCTTTCACTATGTAGACACCAGCAGGTAGGGTAATATGCTTTTCTACACCTGCCTCTACGCTCTCGCGACTGACCTTTCTTCCGTCAATGCCGAATACAGCAAGCTGCTCTGATTTGTCGGAGCCAACGACAAGTTCTCCAATGCCTCCAAAAACATTGAAGCCATCGGTTGCTTTGCAAGCGTCCAAGCCTGTAGACTTACCTGCTACATAGAGGATTTGTATGTTAGCCGGAACAGTAAGACCTTTAGTCTCATCCTCTACCAAAGCCAAATGGTACATATAGTTTTTTATCGTCACAAATCCCCAAGGAGACGCTTCCGAATCTAAATATTGCACATCAAAACTAATATGCATCGCCCTGTATCCCAAATTGGCAGGATAGAACTTCTCCTCAAGATAGAAAGTACTCTTATCGCCAGGCACATCGAACGACGGATAATCTCTGCTGATAAAGCTTTCGTTATACGAAGCGGGATCGGCACACGAGATAGTAAAATGCAACTTACCGGCACTACCGATATTTCTAAAAGCATAGCGCACCAAGGCAAAGTCGTCGTTCACCTTAGGAAATCTGCAGTAACTATCACCGACATAAGCGTTTTCAAACTCGTTTGGAGTGGCGTTATTCTCCACACCAACAAGCACCAAATACGGCTTAGGATCTTTGTCGATAGCCACTTTTACAGCCGATGCCATATCGTTTCCATCTTTGTCTTTAACCCAGAAATAGAAGTATGGGCAATCCTCAAAAGGATCCTTGGTATAAAGAGAAACATCAAGGTTGAGCGTAGCGTCAGAATGAGGTACGACCGTGATATTGTCACCTTCGCCATTCGTATATCTAACTTCAGCCTCGTTTTCAGGATATTCCGGTTTATAATAGCCGACAATCTTTATAACACCGTTGTATTCTTCGTCGCCATTGTTAGTGACCACAACCTGCAATTTGCATGGAGTCAGATGGTTCACCATCAACAATCCCGATGGCTTTAAGGTAGCACTAAGCGTAGATGCAACTTGCGCTTTTGACGACGACTGGGATGTTGGTGTATAGACAACCGTTTCTGCAAAGGCAAACAGTGTAGATAAGAACATCAGCATCAGAACAAAGGGTAAAATAATCTTCTTCATAATCATGATGTTTTAAAGGGTTGGAACATTAGTTAATATCTGTTGCCCAAATTTAGGCATAATATCAATACAATGAGCCAATTTAACAGAAAATGTAGATTATATTCTACATTTTTTAACTCTATCATCATTCATACCTCGTTAAATCGGGACACGATAGCAACGATAAAAATAGTACTACAATGTTGCCGTAGCAGGACAACAGTATTGCCGTAGCAGGACAACGATATTGCCGTAGCAGGACAACAATGTTGCCGTAGCGGGACAACGATATTGTCGTAGCGTGGTAATCGGATGGAAGATAAGGCTGGGAGATGGGCTGGAAGATACTGACATTTTTCAGATATCTACCAGCCTATTTTAGTTTCGCTTACCGTTCATAATCAGCGAGTTAGGACGACAGAAATCCGAAAATGGGAGATATGGGAGATTTTTTACGCAACTGATATTATTTAAATCAAATCTGGAACATTCGGAGGGATATGGGGAAAGTGCATAAAAAAACGACTAAGCGTTGAAATCAACTCTTAGTCGTCTACAGTACCCAGACCCGGGCTCGAACCGGGATGGGTTGCCCCACTGGTGTTTGAGACCAGCGCGTCTACCGATTCCGCCATCTGGGCATTGGCGTTTTGCGAGTGCAAAGGTACGCTTTTTATTTCGTTCCGCAAAACTTTTGAAGCAAAAGTTTTGCGGAAGCGGTTAGTTTAAGAGCTTTTCTACTCTTTTACTTTTAAAAGCTTTGTGGCAGCGTGGTATGGGCAAGATGCCCATACCTCCTACTTTTTACTTTTTTACTTTTTTACCTTTTTACTTTTAATAGTTTTCTGCCTTCAGCTCGAAGTACGCCTGCGGATGCTTGCACACCGGGCAAAGCTTTGGAGCCTGCTTGCCTACAACGATGTGACCGCAGTTGCGGCACTGCCAGATGCAGTCGCCGTCGCGAGAGAACACTACGCCGTCCTCGATATTCTTCAAGAGCTTGCGATAGCGCTCCTCGTGATGCTTCTCGATAGCACCTACGCCACGCATAGCGGCAGCAATCTCTGCGAAGCCTTCCTCGTCAGCCTCCTTAGCCATGCGGTCATACATGTCAGTCCACTCGTAGTTTTCGCCTGCAGCAGCATCCTTCAGGTTCTCTACGGTGTCCTTGATGGCACCACCCTGCAGATACTTGAACCACATCTTTGCGTGTTCCTTCTCGTTCTGCGCCGTCTCCTCGAAGAGAGCAGCGATCTGCTCATAACCCTCCTTGCGAGCCTTTGATGCGTAGTATGTGTACTTGTTGCGTGCCTGCGACTCACCTGCGAATGCCTCCTGCAGGTTGCGCTCTGTCTTTGTTCCTTTCAATTCTTTCATAATGATTATTCTTTAAGCCATTTTTACTTTGTTTATGCAAAGGTACATATTAAGTTTGAAACTGCAAAGGAATAGTTGTAATTTTTACAAACTAAGTTGTTTTATCCACTCCGCTACCTCTTTTGCGCAGCGTTCGTCGTTGAACATCTGCTCGGCAAGAGCGCGACCGCGCTCCCCCATCAGGCGTGCCTCGTCGGGGTGAGTGGCTATGTATTCGACGGCTCGCTGCCAGCCTTCAACATCGCCATACTCAACGGAGATGCCACAGCCAAGGCGGTCGAAGTCGACGGGTATCTGCGGATTGCGACTGCAGATGATGGGGAGTCCGAGGGCGAGTGCTTCCACCACGGTGGTGAGTCCGGCGGTGTAGCGTGTGCGGTGGCAGCAGATTACAACGCAGTCGGCTTTCGCCACCTCACGCGCTATCTCGTAAGGCAGCAGTCCGCAAATCTTCACCACGTCGATGTTGTCGGCTGGCTCGCAACGCTCCACGGCTTCGAGGTTGGGGTTGGGCACGTTAGGGTTCGGATTGATACCTATATATAATATAAGGTGGCGACCGGTGCGGTTGAAGGCTTCGATGAGCGTGGGCTGGTCGCGCTGCTCCTTACCCGTGGCGATGAAAGATGGTGAGGGGGTGAGAGGGTGAGAGGGTGAGATTTGCTCTGACTTGAGTTCCGCTTTTATCTTATCATAAAAGGCGAGGTCGGCACCCCAATGCCCAACGACGAGTTTGCGTGGGTCGGCTTTCGGAGCCTTAAGCGAGTCGTCGACGAGTTTCTGCGAGAAGAAGATTAGGCGGTCAAAGCCTTTGTAGAAGAAGCGACCGAGCAGTTCGCGCAGGCGACTCTTCGACTTCACGATGGGCTGATGGTGCCACACGATGATGGGCTTGCGGAACAAGCCGAGGGCACGCAGCAGCACCACAAGTTCGAGTCCTTTGTAGTGGGTGGCGTAGAGAGCATCGTAGCGTTCGCGACACGTGAGCACACGCCACGCCGTGTAGAGCGCAGTCTTCAGTCGGGAGAGTTCGTGCTTCGGCGAACGGTGGTAGACCACGTCGATGCCGTTGTCGGCAAGGTGGCACGCTCCGTAGAGAAAGTGCGACGGGAACTCGCCCTCCGCCATGCGACGTAGGCAATACTGTATGTTCTGCGTATGGTAGAAATAAACCTTCATAGATAGCGGTAGTTGTATATCTGCATGAACGGATGGAGCACGGCACGCAGAAGTGCCACGGGATCGGTCTCGTGTGTGTAGAAGATGCGGTGACGATAGCGCACATACATGCGTTGCAACCCGAAGAACGCACGGATGCCACGGCGTGTCTCGTAGCCGAGTAGGCGCAAGCCGTCGCGAAAGATTGCGTTGTCGGTGGTGGGGACTGAGGGAGTTGCCTTCGACTTGCGTTCCACCCATAGCAGGAAGTCGCGGCGAGCGGCAAAGTGGGCGTTCATCCGAGGCTTCACCTTCGAATAATTGCGCACGCCGTACCACACCATGTAGGCAGCATTGTCGGCAGAGCGCACACGATGGGTATCGACACCCACGTATGTGGCAGCCTCGGCGTAGCGACGCTGGCGCACAAGCACACGGTCGATGAGCACGATTCTGTCGAGAGCCGCAGCAGCTGTAGCGGTCATCACGTCGTAGCATGTGCGGCGGTATATCTCGGGACACTCCTCCTCGGTGGGTATCACGTCGAGCAACTCGCGACGCAGCACCTGGCAGTGGCCCATCATCGAGGCATAGAACAGACGGATGAGGTTGCAGTTGGGTCGGCGACTGTCGTAACGCACCTCAGCACCAGTCTCGGTGAACGGCACGGAGCGGCAGACACACATCATGTTCTGACCGATGGCGGCGCACTGCTCTTCGAGCTTCGTTGGCAGCCAGATGTCGTCCTGATCGCAAACGGCGATGAGGTCGGCGGTGGAACGGCGCATGGCAGAGAAGAAGTTGCGGTTGATGCCCTGCTGTTGCGCGTTCTGATAGACACGCATCTGCACCCCATCGGGCGCACGGCGAGCATAGTCGGCGAGCAACTCCATTGTGTTGTCGGTAGAACAGTCGTCCTGCACGATTATCTCCTTCGGCTTCAGTGTCTGCGCAAAGAGCGAGTCGAGCTGCTCTGCAAGGTGTCGACTCGCTCCGTTGTATGTACACATCACCACCGCTACGGTTTCGGTCTGATTCATTCTTTATAAAATAATTTAAGTTTCGCAGATGAAAGTAGTTAAGAAGTTAAGGAGTTGTCGCGCCCTACGGTCGCTAAGGAGTTCTTGCGAGCAAGCGGCAAAGCCGAGCGAAGCCATTAGTTTTTTTGCTTGATTTACAGCATTAAAAGCATTTGGCTTCGCTCGGCTTTGCCGCTTGCTTGCAAGAACTTCTTAACTCCTTAACTACTGAATTCTCTGAACTTGCGAAAGTTCAGCAAAATAATTATGTCACTTCTTGACTTCCGTCTCCTCAATCAGCTCGGGCATGATAAACACGGCGTGCACCTTCTGCTTATCCTTCGGCGGCACCTCCATATAGTTGCGGTAAAGGTCGCGCAGATAAGCGTCGGGGTCGGCAGGCGCAGCGAAGCGCTTGCCTTCGAACTCTATTGTGGAGAGTGGGAAGAGGCAGTCGCGGCGGTGCATGATGCCGTAGCCGTTGTTGATGAGCACGTTGGAGATGTAGGTGTCGCGCTTGCGAAGAGCGAAAGCCGCTGCCCACATCGCCTTGCAGAAGAGATACTTCGCACCGAAGTAGAACAACTCGAACGTAGCACGCCACGAGTACTGATGCGAGTGGTGCAGTATGGAGTAGCACTTCGACATCGCCTTGCCGTAACGCTTGCAGAAGCTGCGCGACACGTTAGGGTAAGGGATAAACGGGAAGATATCTACGAAGAGTCCCTTCGAGTAGTCAAGCGAGAAGTCCTCCGTACCTTCGACATAGAACGAATTGAGGTCGCGTACCTTCATAATAGGTTCGCGGGTGTGCTCCGTCTCGGGCGTTTGCAGCACCAGTCCGCTGCGCAGCTCCTTGGGAGCCACCTCGGCGAAGCGGCGCGAGTCGTCGAGTGTCATCGCTATATCTATGTCGTCATCCCACGGGATGAAGCCACCATGGCGCACGGCACCAAGCAGAGAGCCTCCGTCGAGCCAGTACTTGATGTCGTGTTTGCGACAGATGCGGTCTATCTCCTCAAGAATGGAGAGTTGCTTGAGCTGCGCACGACGAAGGTTGCGCTGTTTGAATTCGTTTATATAATTCATTTTTTAGTTGACGAGTTGACAAGTAAACGAGTTGACAAGTTGACGAGCTAATTAGTTGTTTACCGGTCGGCGCACGTCAATCACCTGACCCGTGCAGTCGGTGAGCAGGGTGCGCAGCGTAGCCTCAGCCACACGCTCCGGCATGAGCAGCGTCTCGTCGGGCTCCACTCCGAAGTTCTGCTGGCGCATCGGAGTCTTTGTACGCTCTGGGTTGATGCAGTTGATGCTGATGCCGTCGGCATCCCACTCCTGCGCAACAGCCTGCACAAAGTTGACGATGGCAGCCTTTGTCGACGAGTAGATGCTATAGAAGGCGCGACCGCGGGTGTACGAGCTGGATGTGAAGAAGATGAGCTTACCGCGTGTGCGCTGCAGATAAGGACGTGAGCGCAGAGCCACATTCACCGTACCCATATAGTTGGTCTGCACCGCCTTCAGGATGGTGTCGTACTCCATCGAAGCGAGCGGCTCGCGGTTGAGCACGCCGGCGGTGTTGATGACGTAGTCGATGTGTCCTTCCTTCTGCTCCACCGCAGACAGAGCGAGTGCCACCTGGTTGTCGTCGCCCACATCGGTGTGGGTTGCGCTGCGCGAGAACGAGTGCACATGAGCACCGCTCTGCTCAAGCATCTCGACGATGTTCTTGCCGATGCCGTAGCTTCCGCCGAACACCACAGCCACCTTTCCGCGGAACGAGTCAGCGCCAATCTGCACGTCGTTGGGCTCGGTGCTCTTCAGCTGGAACAGTTTGTCCATCATGTAGGTATCTTCGCGATAGGTGAGCTTCATGTTGCTCTCCTCGCCACGCACCACGAAGATAGGCTCTTCGGGCAGGTATGTGCGCACCACGCCACAGTCGTCGGTAGTGCGGAAGTTGGGGTCTTTGAGAGCCTTGTCGTAAGCGTCGGATATCAGCTGGCGGTCGAACGCCTGCGGAGTCTGTCCGCGGCGCAGACGGGAGCGGTCGGGGATGTTCGTGATAAAGTCGCCGTCGACCTCAATGATTGTGTCGGCAGACGGTACGGCAACGTTCACGGCACGATGTGTATCGAGTGCCTTCACCACGTCGTCGATGATGCGCTGGCTGACGAGCGGGCGCACCGCGTCGTGGAAGATGAGGTTGGCATCCTCGTTCTGGTAGGCGGTGATGGCAGAGAGCGACGAGTAGTAGCGCTCGGCTCCGCCCTTCAGTATCTTCTTCACCTTGCGCCACTTGTTGCGCAGCACGATGTTCTCGAAGTCGGCAACGAGTGCCGGGTTCGACACGATGGCTATCTCGTCGATGTGCTGGTTGCGCTCGAACACGTCGATGGTGTGCTCCACGACCATCTTGCCTGCCACCTTAAAGAACTGTTTCGGTGTGGACATGCCCAAGCGCGAGCCTACTCCACCGGCAAGGATAATGGCGATGTTTCTCTTCATATTGCAGGGTTTGGGGTGTTACAGTTTCTTGAACTCGGTGTATATCTTATCGGCTATCTCGCGGAACTCCTCTTCCGAGAGCTTCAGCTTCGGGTTAGAGAAGAGCATGTCCTTCTCCGACTGCATCGGGATGAGATGGATATGTGCGTGCGGCACTTCGAGTCCGAGCACTGCCTCGCCCACCTTGATGCACGGGAAGGCACGCTTGATGGCTACAGCCACCTTCTTTGCGAACACCTGATACTCGGCAATCTCCTCATCCTCCATGTCGAAGATGTAGTCTACTTCGCGGCGCGGAATAACGAGTGTGTGACCCTTCACCAACGGGTTGATATCGAGGAAAGCGTAGAACTGTTCGCTCTCAGCACACTTATAGCTGGGAATCTCGCCTGCGGCGATTTTTGAGAATATATCCATAACAATAGGTTTTAAATGTTTATTTCTACAAAATTAGTAAAAATAACGGATAAGCGCACGCATTCACACATATTTTTATATACGCAAAAGCCAGAAACCTCAGACTCCGAGTCTGCGACTTCTGGCTTTTAACGTATTATGGTGCGCCCAATCGGCTGCTTCTTACGCTCTCTGCGATGTGCGGACAAGCCACACTGCCGGTGTTATGCGAATGTGATGTTCTCGATGCGCAGACGGATAGTGCCACGCGGAATCTTAATCTCTACTTCGTCGCCCACCTTCTTGTTGAGCAGACCCTGTGCGATAGGTGTATTGACCGAAATCTTACCCTCGCGCAGATTAGCCTCACTCTCGCTCACGATGGTGTATGCCATCTTAGCGTTGTTGGCGAGGTTGACCATCTCCACCTTCGAGAGAATCTGAACACAGTCGGTGCTCAGACGCGATGTATCAATAATCTTTGCTTCAGAGATAGCAACCTTCAAACGATTAATCTTCTCCTCAAGATGAGCCTGCGCCTCCTTAGCGGCATCGTACTCTGCATTCTCGCTCAAATCGCCCTTGTCGCGAGCCTCTGCAATGGCTGCAGAAGCCTTTGGGCGCTCCACTGTTTCGAGCTGCTTTAAATCGGCAACGAGCTTGTCGTAGCCTTCTTGTGACATGTAAGCCATGATTCTTTTGTTTGTTAATTAATATTTTACATTACAATAACAAAAAAACAAGAACCCCGACACTGTTCCTGCTGCCGGAATTCTCATTCATCTGTCTTTTTATACTATTTTCGCTAATTACACCATTCTTGCCACTACCTGATTTAACAAAAATGGTTTGATAGTTTTGCAAAGTTAGGCATTTAAATCCATATAAACAAGCGTTTTAGTGGATTTTATTTTACAGAACACAACACCACGCCACCTACTTCACACGTCTTAATATATGTCAAAATAGTTGTTGGTCTGCTGAGTTTTGCTTAAATTTGTAGGAAAAAGGAAACTACTTTTATGACTATTATTCCCGCAACACCAGCGCACGCAGCCGACATCGCACAGCTCATTATGACGGCAATGACGGAAGAGTGCTGCCAGTATCTGGCTGGCAAGGAGCACACGCTCGACGATTTCTATCACATGATGCTCGACCTCGTACTCATGGACGACTCGCAGTACAGCTGGCGCAACGCCTTCGTAGCTGTCGACGAGGAAGCCACAGAGGGCAACGTGGAGTATGCACCGGTAGCCGGTGCCATCGTAGGCTACAACGGAGCCGACCTGCGCCGCTTGCGCCGCCGTTTCCAGGAGGAGGCACTCAGACAGCTCCAGATGGACTACTCGCAGATGGACGACGAGACGGAAGCCGGCGAGTTCTGTCTCGACTCATTAGCCATCTACCCCGAATACCGTCGACGTGGCATAGCTCGCCAACTGCTGAAGCGTGCCTCGGAACACGCTGCAAGCCTCAACCTGCCCGCAGCGCTGCTCGTAGACAAAGGCAACCCCAACGCCGAACGCCTCTACCGCTCTGTAGGCTTCGAGTACTGCAACGATGCCATGTGGGGCGGACACGAAATGCGCCACCTGCGCTGCCCTATTAACAAGTAGGGCAATAATAAAAACAAAAATCCACCGCAACGAACGCTGCGGTGGACCAAACTTTATTTATTAACTTTTTTATTTTCTCGACTATTTAACAAGACTCCCGTCTCGTCTTGAGTGGCGAGAAAGACTATTTATTGTTGTCTTCTCCCCACATTCCTATTGCAGCAGTCGCTGCAAATAGGCTCATCATTACCGTCATCAACATAACCTTTCTACTTATTAACCTTTAAAACTACCAAACTATATACCTTTTATTGACAATCTTTACCTAAAAACTTCTTTACCTTTCAAAACTTAATACCTTTACCAAAGTTACCCTTTACTTTTCACCTTTTATAATACCTTATCAGAAGTCATCCTCTCTTGTTCAATCTTTTACCTTTACCTAATCTTTTACCTTTACCTAATACCTTTCGGTGTTGTTATCCTAATCTTTTACCTTCTGATGTCGTCCTGAATCTTCTTTACCCTTAAGACTTTCCTATTGAATTATCCTTTCAATACCTTTTACCTAATGTTGTTAATCAAGCGGTTGCCTCACGGTTCCCTTGTTTTGACGATGCAAAGTTACAATTGTTTGCGTACACAAACAAGTGTTTACACTCTTTTTTCGCATAAAAACGCCTATTTTTGACCTACATCAACTCTTAATGTGTTCGCACACACCTACAATCGTTTGCAAACCGCCAAACAACGGTTTTACCGGACAGCAATAACAAAGAAAGCGCCCTGCAAATGCTTTCACACTTGCAGGGCGTTCAACTTTAATAAAATAGTGAGTTCTTTAGTTGTCTAAAGGTTAGAAATCATCGTCACTATAATCTCCATCCCCTTCTTCTACGATGCCGAATCCATTCTTTTCGTCACCGTCGGGACTCCAGCCACGGTCATTTTCAAGGCTTCCAGCCATTATCTGTAAAGGCTCAATTTCGATAACGCTAATCTCCGGAGCTACGTATTTCTTCTTTTTCATAATGCAGTTATAATATTATTTCTTTACCACTACCTTGTTGTTAACGATATACACACCCTTCGGCAACTTATCGACATTGTTGGTGTTCATGCGCACACCGCCAAGGTTGTAGATACCGGTGTTTGTATTCTGCTTGTTCTCCTCAATCACGTGGATGCCGGTTGTACCGCCCATACCGTTGCCATCAAGCGAGAACATCAACATTTTGCCCGTGTGCATATCCTCCTTAAGCCAGCAGCGATAAGCTTTAACATCGTGCGACTTAATGGTATGAATCAAGTCGCCCTTGCTGAACATATAAGAATCAGCTGATACAGTAGTCGGATTGCTGTACGAACCGGTGTAGGTCATGCCTCCGCCATTTACTGTGTGTGTCAGTTCAGATGTCTGGTCATCGTAGTTGATGCCATTGGCTACATATACAGGACCGTCGAGAATCTCCGTAACACCGTCGATAGTGTATGAATAGTTGCCGAGCGGCTTCTTAGTAGGATATATTATATAAGGTGTATTCTTATGCAGCACTACGCCATCAGCGGCTACGTTTACTGTAGAGAACTTTATCCAGTTGTTCTCCAAACGGTCGAACTCAGCCATCTGTACACCCTCGCCGAAGGCTTCCTTAACCTGAGCTGCTGTCATATCAACGGGAAGAATGATAGAGTTCCATCCCTTCTTGTTGTTGTCAGCATTCTTGGTGAATGTACGGTGCAACAGCATCTTGGCGCCTGTGTATGTCTTGGTTACGTCGAGAGTCTTGTCTTCATCGAGAACCAGCAGATTGTCTGATCCGTTGGTTGTTCCATCATCGTTCATGGCAGTGCGCAGAGCGAAGCCTTTAATCTGAAGATTATCAAGAGCTGACAGCACCTTAACCGGTGTGATACGAACCTGATCGAACGACTTGGTTGGATTGAGCACGGCATAGCTGTCGCCTTTATTGCCTATAACGTCAGCACCAAGAACCTTCCAATCTGTCAGTTCTTCCTGCTTTTCACCATCGAGATAGGTGGTCAACTTAAGACCTTCGCCCAGACTTGCACCCAATCCTAAAGCCAGATTCTGGGTTACCATAACAAGCTGCTGTCCCTTATCAACTACTTTACCCATATTGACTGAGATTGTAGAGCCTCCCAAGTCTACGCCCAAAGGTAGAGTCAAGTATGTATCCATCGAGTCGTCAATCAAATTGCTCAACTCGTTGTAGCCGTTGCCAATGTTGGCAACTTGGACCATCTGAGTGTTTGCAAAGTCGATTGATGCATTGGTATTATTTGTAGATACCACTTGAGCGCCGTAAACGGGATTGATTGTAGCATTGTCGGCATCTGCATCGGCTACATACGCATAGTAGATATTGAGCTGTGAGAGGTCGGCAGAAAGAA
>ERZ1034973.1721-NODE-1721-length-12086-cov-128.529466_pt1 | contig 12086 bp, 8 predicted proteins | sample MGYA00520686_ERZ1034973 | MGnify/ENA primary metagenome ERZ1034973 (study PRJEB33766, sample SAMN09781775) | gut metagenome | biome: gut microbiome | host: Homo sapiens | place: Madagascar | study: EMG produced TPA metagenomics assembly of the PRJNA485056 data... | reverse complement strand
GAAAAAGGTTGCGCTTAAGCTTTAGCACTATGTGCACCAAAATTTGCGAAGAGCCGAATTTTCTTTCTCAAATCTAATGCCACTAATATCACACTTAGGCTTAACCATCTGATTAGAAGCGAATAACGCGTGGCAATAAGGGGTATTTTTATTGTCACCTTATTGCCACCTGTTACCACGCCCCTGGTAAGCTGCTCCGCTTGCCGATGTTCCCGAAATTACGTCACGACGTAGCATCTGAGGCGTCACGACGTAGCAATCGGCGCGTCACGACGCAGCAACAGATACGTCGCGACGTAATTCCGGCTACATCCTGCTTCCATCAAATGATACTATTCTGCATGGTATGAAACAGATGCCGAGCAAGGTATGCGTAATCGTTTTCGTACTTTTTCGCTCACTATCTGCATGCGGTAAGCAAAAATGTCGTAACTTTGCAGAAAATCTTATAGAAAAGAAAATAATAAAATAAATAAACCTAAGAAGAAATGAAGAAATCAATCATTAAGACTGTCGTGCTTGCAGCGCTCATGGCTTTGCCAATGATAGCAAAAGCACAAACTTTCGCAGGTATCACAGCCGAGCAGAATGCACAGAACACTCCTGAAGGATGGACTGCTGTTGCCCTGCCACAGTTGCCTGCCATCACATCGGCTAACACGTTCAACATCAAGGATTATGGTGCCTCTACATCTGCTGCAGACAACACCAAGGCTATCCAGAAAGCACTCGATGCTGTGCCTTCTACCGGTGGTATGGTCGTGATTCCTGCCGGTACATGGATGTTTGGTAGTGCAGACCAGATGACAAGCAAGACCGAGGTACTCAGCATCAAGTCAAAGACTGTACTCCACCTTTGCAAAGGTGCTACATTGAAACTCGTAGAATATGGAAAGGCACCAAATAACAAAACAATCTTTATTGGTTGCAAGAATAAGAACCAAAGCGACATTGTTATAGAGGGTGAAGGTGAAACTTCTATTATTGACGGTCAGGGAGCCCGCAGGTGGAAGGCTCGCGACAACAAGGAGAAATTCAATCCGGGAGCGATGATCCGTTTCGAGAAAGGCAGCCGATTCCTGATTCGCAATCTCAAGGTCCAGAATACTCCGGGTGTCAACATTACCTTGAGTAACAGCAATGGAGCCAACAATGGTACTGTTCATGATGTAACCATCTATAACCCTTCTTCAGAAACCAAGACTGAACAGCCTTCTCATAACACAGACGGTATCTCTATCTGGGGGCACCACATGAACATCTATAACTGCAACATCAGTACAGGTGATGATAACGTAGTTTGCGATGACAATGCACAGTATATCCATGTTTGGAACTGCGACTTTGGTACAGGACATGGTGCTTCTATCGGTAGCTACACCAAGAACATCAAGCATGTATGGTTCGATAACATCACCATGAACGGAACAACAGCAGGAATCCGCATGAAGACGGGTATCAATAGCAATGGTACACTGCGTGGCGGTGGCGAGGAGGATTGGAAGTTCACCAACTTCACCATGACCAAGGTTAAGAACCCATTCTCTATCGACTGCTACTACGACAAGAACTACAACAGCGATCCTGCCGTAGATAAGGCAAATGCCAGAGCTCTTGATAGTACTACCCCAACCTACAATGGCATCCTGCTCCAGAACGTGAAGACAACAGATGTTTGTACAGGCAACGCTATCTTCCTGATTGGTCGTCCTGAGAGCCACATCAAGAACGTGACACTCGACAATGTACAGATCAAGGCAAAGAAGGGTATCGACATCCGTTTCGTAGATAATCTCGTATTCAAGAATAACTCCAAGATTACCGTAAGCAGCGGTTCTATCTGGCTTAAGAAGTATGACTCCACATACAAAGACGAGTGCGGTGCTACATCTACCGGTTCTACAGGCATTCAGAACATCACTGCCATCGCTAAGGTTGCCGATAACAACGTTTACGACTTGAGCGGTCGCGTGGTGAAAACCAATGCCAAGGCAGAAGATCTGAACTGCCTCAAAAAAGGGATCTATATCTACAACAACAAGAAATACGTAGCTAGATAATTCATTTAAACATCGGTAACAATGAAAATAAAATCGCATTCACTCCTGTGCATTCTCGCCACCATCGCATTGAGTTCTCCGCTCTCTGCGCTGAGCGTGAATGCCCAGAAAGCGGTATCCAAGACATGGAATCCGAACCTGAAGAACGGAATGTACCGCAACCCGGTTATTGACGCCGACTACTCAGATCCTGACGTATGCCGTGTGGGCAATGACTACTATATGACATCCTCTTCTTTCCAGTGTTTCCCAGGCTTGCAGATTCTGCACAGCACCGACCTGGTAAACTGGGAGATTATCGGTGCTGCCCTACTCGATGACTATCCGGTTTTGCCAGAATACCAGGGCACCGAACTGGATTGGCGCAAGAAGGTTCAGCATGGTAACTACGTGTGGGCACCCTCTATCCGCTATCATGACGGATGGTTCTATATCTACTGCGGTGATCCAGACCAAGGACTCTTCATGACCAAGACACAAGATCCACGCGGTCCTTGGGAGCCTATCACCTGGGTGATGAAGGGAAAAGGTCTTATCGACTGCTGCCCTCTCTGGGATGAAGACGGCAAGGCTTATCTTTCACATGGATGCGCCGGTTCCAGAGCCGGTATCAAATCGGTGTTATTCGTAGCTCCAATGTCACCAGACGGCACCAAGGTTATCGGTCCTTCACGCATCGTATATGACGGTCATGAAGACCAACCTACCATCGAGGGTACCAAATTCTACAAGCGCAACGGATATTATTATATCATGAGTCCTGCGGGCGGAGTAAAGTATGGCTGGCAGGTAGAACTGCGTTCCAAAAATCCATACGGTCCTTACGAGGAGTATGTAGGCATAGCACAGGGAAAGAACAAGAAGGTAAACGGCCCTCACCAGGGTGCATGGGTAGATACCCAGAACGGAGAGGACTGGTTCCTCCACTTCCAGGATAAGCACGCTTATGGTCGTGTGGTTCATCTGCAACCAGCCAAATGGGTAAACGACTGGCTCGTTATCGGAGACGACAAGGATGGTGACGGCTGCGGTGACCCTGTTCAGCAATGGAAGAAGCCAAACCTGCCATCAAGCGGTAACTTCCAGCCTAAGGAATCGGATGATTTCAACAGCATAGATTTAGGTCTGCAATGGCAGTGGAACGGTCCTTACAGTCAGTACTGGTACTTCTGTGATGCCAAGAACTCCAAGTTGCGTCTCTATGGCGTGCAGCAGGCAGAAGATGTAAAGAACCTGTATGATTTGCCAAACCTCCTGCTCCAGAAACTCCCTACCGAGAACTTTACTGCTACTGCCAAGGTGAAGTTCATACCTAACCGCACCGAGGCTTACAAGGAGAAAGATAAGGTACTGGGCGAAAGCGCCGGCATGATCATGCAAGGCATGGACTATGCGGCACTCAAGTTTGTTGATACCAAGGAAGAGGGTGTTGTTTTGCAATATGTAACCTGCGAGAAGGCTGAGAAGGGAAAGGCTGAGAAGGTGGTAAAGCAAGTGGCCATCAAGACCAGCAAGCAGCCTCAACCTTACACCGTGAAGTATGCCGTAGATGATATTCCTTCTTCCCGCATCGCCACTCAGGATGTATGGCTCCGCGTGAAGGTTCATAGCGAAGGCATCGCCAACCAGATACAGGCTATCGCTGAATGGAGCTACAGTCTGGATGGTAAGAAATTCACCAAGATAGGCAATCCTTTCACTGTGCGTGAAGGCAAGTGGATTGGTGCCAAGCTCGGTTTCTTCAACACCCGCACAGCCAAGAAGAACGATGCTGCCTTCTTCGACGTAGACTGGATTCATTTCGAAAAATAACGCTTTCCAGCTAACGCGTTATTTCAGAGAATATTTTGGGAAATTAAAAAATCCCCCTCATTGCAAATCAATGCAGCGAGGGGGATTAATCTTTATGAGTAATCTAAAAATTCTAATCTTTCTTTTCTTCTGTAGGCTTAGCCTTTGTTGTTTTCTTGGCAGGAGCCTTCTTGGCAGGAGTCTTCTTGGCTGCAGGCTTAGCTGCGGTCTTCTTGGCAGGAGCAGCCTTGGCAGGCTTCTCGCCATGGTGCTTCTCAGCCTCCTTCTCTATCTTTTCAATCTTAGCCTGAAGACGGACAATCTCCTTGTCCTTCATCTCTATCTCTTCATCCTGATTCTTGATGGTAGTAAGCAAGCCCTCCAGCTGATCGTTATCAACATCAGCAGGATAGAGGTCGTTCACACGGTTGATGAAGTCACCAAGAATGTTCATATAGTTAGTGAAAGCATCGAAAGGACTTGAATAGATACCTCTGTCAAGACCCACATTGCTTGGCTTGGTAGTCATGAAGCGGAAGTTGTTACTTGCCTGCAGGTAATCCCAGTCCTGATTGATACGTGGATCGTTGGCGATACGTACACGGTCTGCCACACTGTAAAGCTTGTTGAAAGCCTCACGCTGCATCGGGTTACCCAACCATGAACTTACATCACGCTCCTCGTCTACCCAACTCAAAGTATCAGGCACATTCACCTCGCCTACCGACTTGATCTTCTTGCAGATTTCTGTAGGTGTTGAGAAGGTGATGCCACGGTCCTTGGCACACTGAGGCAAAGCCTTCATAAACTCGAGGATGTTGCTTGACAGAGGCTGGGCAATACCAAGAGCAGAAAGCTCCATGAAGATATTGATAACCTGCTCCTCCTCTGGGAAGGCAGCAATCCGGTTCATATAGTTGTCGGCAAAGAGTGGATAACCGTCCCAATCGCTGTTACTGAAACGCAGAGAGATATCATCGCTCAGGTTCACATCGCGCAAAAGGAGCTTCAACTTAGGGTTCAGGGCGCAATGGTAAACATAGTGAGGAGACTTCCAGCCGAGCACGTGCTTGGCACCCTCGGTGAGCATACCAATGAATCCCATGTTGGCAACATCGTTACCGATATCATCGCTGTAGATGAGCGAAGAGTTACGCAATACGGTAGGTTTCTTACCGAAATATTCCTCTATCTTGGTGCACTGGCGCATCACCTCGTCCTTGAAACTTGCCTCATTAACCAGAGAAGCAAGTCCGTGAGAGTAAGGCTCAGCCAGGAACTCTACACAACCCGTATTGTTGAGTTGCTGAAGTTTCTCCAGTACCTGAGGAGCATGAAGCTCCAACTGCTCCATACCCACACCCGAAAGCGAGAAAGCTACCTTGAAATACTTGCCGTTCTTTTCAATCATCTCCTGAAGGGCATTCAAGGCTGGCATATAAGAGCGCTCAGCAATCTCGTTGATGCTACGGTCGTTCTCGTAGTCATCATAGTAATAATGGTCGGTACCGATGTCGAAGAAGCGGTAGCGTTTCAGATGGGTAATCTGATGTATCTCGAAATATAAACAAATTGTTTTCATACTTTGAACTTTAAATTTTGAACTTTGAACTTTATGATTAGCCCTTTAACATTTAACATTAAACATTTAACATTAAACATTACTTCCACCCTAAGGTCTTGAGGTACAGGTCTTTGATGCGGGCTCCCACTTTCTCCCAGGTAATCTGGTCTACTTCTTTCTTGCCTTCCTCTGAGAGATAATCGAAAAGACTCTCGTTGTGACAGATGCTGTAGATGGCATCGGCAAGGGCATGGATATCCCAGTAGTCTACCTTGATACAGTTGGACAGGATTTCTCCACATCCACTCTGCTTGGAGATAATGGTTGGTGTGCCGCACTGCATAGCTTCCAAAGGTGAGATACCGAACGGCTCGCTCACAGATGGCATCACGTAGACATCACTGTCTTTCAGACATTCATAAACCTGTTTTCCGCGCATAAAGCCAGGGAAGTGGAACCGGTCGGCAATGCCTCTTTCGGCAGCGAGATAAATCATCTGGTCCATCATATCGCCCGAACCTGCCATACAGAAACGCACATTGCGGGTACGGTGCAATACCATGTTGGCAGCCTCAACGAAATATTCAGGTCCCTTCTGCATGGTAAGACGTCCCAGGAAGGTTACTACCTTCTCCTTGCCCTTATGATTTGGGCGTGGAATATCCTGCCACTCCTGCTTCAATGGGTATACGGCATTGTGCATGGCGAAACACTTGCGTGGATCCTGGTGATACTGGTGAATCACCGTCTGGCGGGTCAGTTCGGATACACACATGATGCAGTCGGCATTATCCATACCGTCTTTCTCAATAGCATAAACGGTAGGGTTCACCTTTCCACGGCTACGGTCGAAATCAGTAGCATGAACGTGGATGCACAATGGTTTGCCACTCACGCGCTTGGCATGAATTCCGGCAGGGAATGTAAGCCAGTCGTGAGCATGGATAATATCAAATTCCTCTGAACGGGCTACAACTCCGGCAATGATGCTATAGTTGTTGATCTCGTCATGAAGATTTGACGGATAACCACCGGCAAATTCCATACAGCCGAGGTCATTTACATGCATATAGTTAAAATCGGCATAGATGTGGTCACGGTAGCGGAAATAATCGTCCGGATTCATGATATTGCCTACGCGCTGCTGCACATAGTCGTGATTTACATCTCGCCAGGCGATAGGCACACTGTTCATTGCCACAATCTTGCAGGCACTGCGGTCCTCATCACCGAAAGGATGAGGCAGACACAATGTGATATCAACATCGCCCTGGGCATGAAGTCCCTGGGAGATACCAAAGTTGGCAGTTGCCAAACCACCAAATACGTGAGGAGGATACTCCCATCCAAACATTAAAACTTTCATATAGCAGTCCTCCTATTATTAATATTGATATTTTTCAAGTAACTCGAGCGCACGCAGAATCTCAGCCACATTCATGGCGAAAGAGATGGCACCACGACCTGCGAATGGAGGGTTTCCATCGAAGAGTTCGCTGATGGTACCGAGACAGTGGGAAGACATTTCGTCCTCATAACCTACCATCTGGCGTTCGATAAAGCTCAAACGGGTACGCTTATAGAGTTTCAGACTTGCCTCCATATAGAAGCCACCGAGCCATGGCCATGCCGTACCCAGATGGTAAGCATAGTCGCGCTGGGTCTGCGGACCTACATAAACAGGATTATATCCGCCGCTCTTTGGCGAGAGTGAACGCAATCCCTTAGGAGTAAGGAGTTCGCGTGTACAGATATCAAGAACCTGCTTCTTCTGGTCTTGCGACAATGGAGAATAGTCGAAAGCCACTGCAAATATCATGTTCGGGCGAACGCTCCAGTCCATCATATTGCCGTCTACATAGTCGTAGAGATAGCCATATTCATTGAGGAAGGTATCGAGGAACGCCTGCTTGGTCAGCTCAGCCTGAGCCAGGAGTTTCTGCTGGCTGTCTTCTTCGCCTACTGTTGCAGCAAGAGAAGCACAGAAGCACAAAGCATTATACCACAAAGCATTAAACTCTACGATATAACCTGTACGTGGAACCACTGGTCTGCCGTTGGCAGTAGAGTTCATCCAGGTAACAGCCTTGTCCTTACCATCGGTATAGAGCAATCCGTTCTCTTCGAGCTTCAGGTTCGGATGCTTGTTATCCTGGATAAAGCTGATAACATCCTTGATAAACTGTCCATACTTCTTGAAGCATTCTTCCTTGCTGGTTTCCTTGGCATACTGCTGTAAAGCCCAGACAGCCCACAATGGCACGTCAGGCTGCTCTATCTCAGCAATATGAACGCTGACCGGCTTGCCTTCCATAAACTCGTAGTATCCCTTCATGGCAGTCTTCATCACCAGTTCGAAGTAGTCATCTTCCTCGATAGAGAGGGTGAGACCCGGAAGAGCGATGAATGTATCGCGGGCTCGGCACTTGAACCAAGGGTAACCTGCCAGGATATAACGGTCATCGTTCTTTTCACGACGATGGAACTGATGAGCCGCATTGACCAGACAGTGGAAGAAATTGTCACGAGGCGAACGCTCATCCACTTCCTTGTCGAAGAGCTTCTTCAGGCTGACCGCCTTGATTTCTGATGTAGAAGCAGCAAAGACGATGGTTTCGCCTTTCTTGATATCCATTTCAAAATAGCCAGGAACATAGAGGTCTTCGTTAGAAGCATAACCTCTCTCCTGCTCCTTTGGATATTCCACGCCACGATACCAATCTGGACAGAATTTAAACTCGTTCTTCTTGGAGAACTGCATATAGAGATCAGGATAACCTGCATACATACAGGTCTTGATGCCATGATCTACCTCAGAATAATCACGAGATGCGGTAGCATTCTCATGAGTAAACTGACGGACACTGCGGAAAGCCAGAAAAGGACGGAAACGAAGGGTTGTAGCCGAATGGCCGTCTACCAGGGTATAGCGAATCAGAATGCGATTCTCATAATGCTGGAATACAACTTCCTTTTTCAGGATAACACCACCTACGCGATAAAGGGTAGTTGGCACTTTATCACAATCAAACTCACGAATGTACTTGTGGCCCATCGGACTGTAGTTGTTGCCCTGGTACTTGTGCAAGCCGAGGTTAAACTCTGCTCCATGCTGAATCACCGTAACATCCAGCGAACTCAAGAGCACATGATTCTCATCGTCCAGTTCTGGAACCGGCACGACAAGTAATCCGTGATACTTGCGGGTATTACAGTCTACAATCGTTGAGCACGAATATGCACCCGAGCGATTTGTTCTCAACAACTCCTTAGGCAACGACTCTTGAAGATTCGTCATAAGGGCCTTTTCGAATTTTAGATAACTCATAGATCTATATTAAGGTTCTATATTTTTGTTGACTAAATTAATTGCTTTCAAAGGTAACACTTTTTTGTGGTATAACAAAGCTTTTTGTATGCCATTTTTAGAAAAAATTGCCTTTTTATGTTTTAAAACATATTTTTAGACAAAAATGCTTGATTATTTCGAGAAAAAGCATTACTTTTGCACTCAGTTTTCAGTTTAAAAGATTTGTACACATGGCAGCTAGAGGAAAATACGATAAAGAAAATATAGCAATGCTGATTGCTAAGCTATGGGGAGGCATCACTGATGACCAGTTCGATTTACTGAAAGAACATCTGGAAATCAAGAAGTATAAGAAGAACGAAATCATCTACAAGAACGAGGGTACTCCTGAATATGCACTATGTCTCATAGCGGGAAAAGTGAAGATATACAAAGAAGGTATCGGTGGCAAGAGCCAGATTATCCGTGTTATCAAACCGATTGAATTTTTTGGTTTCAGAGCCTATTTTGCGGATGAGATATACAAGACGGCAGCCATGTCGCTGGAAAACTGCGTCGTTGCCCAGTTCCCGCTGGCAGTTCTCATGAAACTGCTCTCCAAGAGTTTCAACATCGGCTTCTTCTTTATCAAATATCTCAGTGTGGAAATAGGTAAATCGGACGACCGTACCGTGAACCTCACCCAGAAACATATCCGTGCCCGACTTGCCGAGGGACTGATATTTCTGAAAGACTCTTATGGGTTAGAAAAAGACGGAAAAACTCTTGACATCCGATTGAGTCGTGAAGATCTGGCAAATCTCTGTAATATGACAACGAGCAATGCCATCCGTACGCTCTCAGCCTTTTCGGCAGAAGAACTCATTAAGACTGAAGGAAGAAAAATCAAAATCTTACAGGAAGAAGAAATCATAAAAATAGCAGAACTCGGATAAAGTTCTGCTATTTTTTATTTATATGTTTTACTCAAGTTTCGCAAGTTCAGGAGTTAAAGGAGTTAAAGAAGTTATCGCTCCCTACGGTCGCTGAGGAGTTAAGACAATAGTCTTTTTGGCGTAGTTTTTAAGCAGCAAGACATACGTCTTAACTCCTTAACTCCCTTAACTCCTTTAACTTCCTGACATGCGAAAGTTCAGTGTTTTACATTATACGTTTTTCTTGATACATTCCCCTTATTACGGGCATACTGGTTATACGGGTATCAGGAAATTGATAACCTCCTGAATTACAGTAATCTGGAATGGGCCTACCGGTGTATTCATCAATCTGCCATCAATACCTATCAGGGCATGCTGGGCATCGAGCACCTCTACCTCTCGGGTACGGTAAGGATGCACACTCTTATGGTTGAGGAACTTACCTTTCACAAAAAGATAGATTCCCTCGAAGAGCTGGGTTGTCTTAGGATGAGATACCACCGACACATCGAGCAGTCCGTTATATGGCACAGCATTCGGAGTCTGTCCATATCCTGTTCCATTGCCTATACACATCGTCATCACTCTACGCTTGATAACATCCGAATTGATTTTCACATGCATCTTATAGTCCAGACGCTGGAATATCATCAGGATAAAGGAACAGAGAAACGACAGGGTACGTGAACCGAAGATATGATGGGTTTTTCGTCTCAGGTTCATGATGGCGGCGATGAGTCCGATATTGATACAGTTGAGGAAATAGCGACGGCATTTCTCCCCCTTCTTGTTCACATAGCGGATACAACCGAGGTCAATCTTTCTGATACGACGTTTTTTCAGCGACGCCACCGTCTTCTCGATATCGCTGTCGCTGAATCCCCAGAAGTGGGCAAAGTCGTTCATCAGTCCGTTAGGAATAACACCCAGTGCCACATCTTCTCTTTCTTTCGGATCTATCTGCATCAGACAGTTTACGGCATCATTGAGCGCAGAATCTCCACCAACGATGACAATGGTCTTATAACCATTGTTGATAAACATTCTGATGAGCCGTTCTACGCTCTTCTGATTCTCGCTCTGCACAAAGTCGTAATCCACGCCCTGCTGCTTGAGCACCTTCTCTATTTTTTCCCAGCGCTTGTTACTTCGCCAGCCTCCTCTAGGGCAATAAAGCAGCCCCCATTTATTCTCGTTTACCATTGTCTCTTCTTTGTAATTTGAAAGTTGTATAAAATATCACTTCCGCCCAGCCACCGTTGCATCCGATTCCATCGGATGCCAGCCCTAGCCAGATTCCAGGCCGCAGCCTAGCTTCTCATCAGCTCCAAAACCGTCTCCACCTTTTTCTCCATTGGCTGCAATGCATCTACCCAATGGATAGTAAAGCCTCTGCGCTCCATACCTCTGAACCACGTCATCTGCCTTTTGGCAAACTGATGGATTGCAATTTCCAGACCGCGATACATCTCATCGTATGAAGTCTTACCGATCACATATTCTGTAATAAACTTATATTCCAAACCATAATAGATGAGATTTTCGGCAGGAATACCACGATCTAGCAGTCCCTTGATTTCATCTACCATTCCCTCATCCAATCGCTGTTTCAGTCTCCGTGAAATTTTCTCCCTTCTTGCGTCCCGGTCTATGCTGACACCGATAATCAGCGAATCAACCGCAGGGAGTTCACGTTCGGGCATCGGATGCTCCAGATTATAGCTTTCAATCTCTATCGCCCGGATAGCTCGCTGTGCTGTATCCACGTCTGTGCGATTGTGCATATTAGAACCCGTTTTCGCCTTCAACTCTTTCAGTATCAGCGTAAGTTCCTCTAAACTCTTATGAGCCAATGACTCACGGAGTTCCGGGTTCTGCGGAACAGGTGAGAGATGATAACCTTTCAGCACCGACTCAATATAGAGTCCTGTACCTCCACATAATATCGGAAATGCCCCTCTCTTCTGAATATCCTGATAGACATCATAAAAATCCTGCTGATATTCAAAGAGATTATATTTCGTACCAGGCTCACAGATGTCAATGAGGTGATAAGGTATCTGCTTGCCATGAATGGTATAGTCAGCCAGATCCTTACCCGTACCTATATCCATGCCGCGATATACCTGCCGGCTGTCAGCACTAATGATTTCAGCACCCTTGGCAGGGGTACCCGACAAATGGGCACCCAGGCTATTGATCCTGGCTGCAAGAGCGGCAGCAAGACTCGTCTTACCACTCGCCGTAGGTCCCAATATGGTTATCATCGAATATTTCATGCCGCAAAGTTAAATGAAATTATTGAGAAAACAAAATAAAATGAAAAGAAATTCTCACTTATAAAAACAAAAAGCCGTCCAGCATTGAAAAAATGCTGGACGGCCATATACTTAATCGTTAAGAGGCAACGAATTAACCGTTGTGCTTCTTCATGATCTTGATCA
>ERZ1034973.1719-NODE-1719-length-12092-cov-7.574811_pt1 | contig 12092 bp, 11 predicted proteins | sample MGYA00520686_ERZ1034973 | MGnify/ENA primary metagenome ERZ1034973 (study PRJEB33766, sample SAMN09781775) | gut metagenome | biome: gut microbiome | host: Homo sapiens | place: Madagascar | study: EMG produced TPA metagenomics assembly of the PRJNA485056 data... | reverse complement strand
CGCATCCCGCCCTCTCCCAACGACCCGCTGGGCCGCGATTACGGCGGGAGCGCAGGCGTGGAGGATGCCGCCGCCGAGGTGCGGGCGCTCCAGCGCAAGGGCCTGCGGGTCTCCGCCGTCTTTATGGGCGAGGACTCCAGCGCCGCCGATGCCTCCCGCATCTACGGCAAGAACATGGCCCGCATCCGGGGCATGGACCAGCTGGCCCGGGCCGCAGGCCGACTCATCCAGAACGAGATACGGGAGCTGGGCGACTGAATCATAATAATGTACGGGGCCGCTGTGCAGTTGTATCTGCTGCCAGCGGCCCCGTATTTTTGTTGTCATTCACAACCATCTTGTTTTGCATTGCAGAAGAATCAAAAAGTTTTTTGGTTTATTCGCAAACTTATAGTTGTATTCTGGCGTAATTTATGATATACTACAACCAACGAAGGGCCGCACACCTACACATCACCCCGCGCCCACAGGAAGGAGAACCGCTATGGATGCCGCACGTTATTTTGAAGAGATGCATCTTGCCATGTCCAGCCAGAAGCCTGAGTACCGCCTTGTGCTCAGCGTCAAGGTCCAAGACCTCGGAGGCGCAGACGCTTATCTCGAGCTGCGGCAGGAGCCGGTCAGCGGCAAGGCCCGGGTGTTCTATTCCACGATGGGACGTCAGAAGCTGAACTTCCAGCTCGTCCGCAAAGGGTGGCAGAGCTGCCACAACGCCTCGGGCGAGCTGACGGGGCGCTTCCCCGCCACCGCCGACGGTCTGCTGGCCCAGACGGATTTCTCCGCCTTTGTCCGGGACGACGCCCTCGACAGCGGCCGGATGGCGCGCATTCTGGACGTTCTGGCCCATACTGCCGGTGGTTGTGGGACGGTCTCCCCCTCTGCTGCCCGGGAGGGTGCGCTCATCACGGTGGAGCGGTTCGTGGGCCGTCCCGCCCATTGGAGCTATTGGAGCACCCGCGCCGCAGAGCAGCTGAACATCGCGGCCATCCTCTGCTGGCTGGGCGACTACCTCGCCGGAGCCGAGCGCCGCACCCTGCAGAGCTGCCCGGAGGCCATGCAGCTTGCCGCCGCATGGCAGGCTGCGCTTTTCACTCCCCTGCCCCAGACGGCTCAGCGGCCTCAGCCTGTACAGTCCCGGCCCGGCCGCCGTGCGCCTGTGGTCGAGAACAAACGCTGGCAGAGCATCCTCGCCGTGCTGGCGACGGTGTAAAAGAAAAGCTTCCCACGAAGGGAAGCCTTTACAGTCATAACTCTTACTTCCACCCCCGGGCCGAGGGGTCGAGCATCTCGGCGGCAGAGTAGATGAGGGCATTGCAGATGGCCGCAGCGACGTTGCTGCCGCCCTTGCGGCCCATCGCCACGATGGCCGGTACATCATGCTTTTCGCAGACGGCGAAGAGCCGCTCCTTGCTCTCCACCACGTTCACAAAGCCCACCGGCACGCCGATGACCAGTGCGGGCCGCAGGCCGCTTTCGATTTGTTCTGCAATCGTCAGCAGAGCCGTGGGCGCGTTGCCGACGGCGAGGATGGCCCCAGGATGCTCCTGCGCTGCCTTTTTCATCGCTGCGACGGCCCGGGTGGTGCCTGCCTCTTTTGCGGCGGCGGCCACCTCGGGGTCAGCCATATAACAGCAGGCCGTGCCGCCCAGCTTCGCCAGACCGGGTTTGGTGATGCCGGCCAGCGCCATATTCGTATCGGTCACGATGACGGCCCCGGCGTGGAGGGCCTTGACGGCCTGCTCCACCGCGCGGGGAGTGAAGTGGAGATTCCGCGCATAGTCGAAGTCGGCGGTGGTGTGGATGACCCGCTTGACCACGGCTTCGTGCTCGGGCGGCGGGGTCATGCCCATCATTTCCAGCTCTTCGGTGATGATGTGGAAGCTCGTCCGTTCAATGTCAGCAGGTAAATGATGCTGCGGCGTCAATATTCTATCCCCTTTCGTGCTTTTATCCCCTTCTGGTAGGGGTGGCGGTGGCATTTCATCTCGGTGGAGTAGTCGGCGGCGTCCAGCATCCACTGGGGCGGCGTGTGGGCCGTCAGGACGCACTCACACCCAGCAGGCCGCTCCAGAACGGCCTTTTTTAATAGATCGACATCCACCATATCCAGCTCTTCTGCGCTCCCGGCTTCGTCCAGTATCAGCAGGTCGGCAGGCTGTGCTATGGCGGCGGCGAGGTTCTGGTTTTGCAGTTCCCGGGTCGCGGCCTTTTCCTCCGGCGTCATCTGAAAGACGAATTTCTGCCCGGCCTTGCCCCGGTAGATCTCCGCGCCAAGCTGGGCCAGAAGCGGGATCTCGCCGCTGTTCCCGCCCTTCAAAAACTGGACGATGACCACCCGCTTCCCGGACCCCAGCGCACGGAGCGCAAGACCCATAGCGGCGGTGGTCTTCCCCTTTCCGTCGCCCCAGTACAGATGCAAAAGTCCCTGTTCCATTCAGCGCCTCTCCATTCCCATCGCGGCATACACCGCGTCCATATCCAGCGCCCCGCGCACGCCGTCGGCCAGGATGTCGAACTGCTGGCGGCGGTACTCTTCCATCGGGATGAGGGCCGCGTCGGAGGGGTCGATGCCCTTCCGGCGGCAGAGCCAGCCCGCCAGCGCCTCGGTCAGCGTGCCAGTGTCGAACAGACCGTGGAGGTAGGTGCCGAACACATTGCCCTGCACACAGCCCTCCCGGCCCCCGTCGGGGTAGTGGGCAAAGGGTTCGCCCTCAGCCTCGGTCACGCCGGTATGGATCTCGTAGCCTTCCAGCTCTGCACCCGCAAAGGGGGCGGCGGCGGTCGCTTTGACCTGTGCGCGGCGCTTCTGCTCGCTGAACACGGTCCGGGTGGGCAGCAGACCCAGCCCCCGCAGAGTCTGCTGCCGGCCGCTCTCGCTGCCGGTGGGGTCGTCGAGGGTCTGGCCCAGCATCTGGTAGCCGCCGCAGACGCCCAGCACCGGCGTGCCTTTCGCGGCCAGCTTGAGCAGAGCCGTTTCCAGCCCGCACTGCCGCAGCCAGAGCAGGTCGTCCACCGTGTTTTTCGTGCCCGGCAGCAGGATGAGGTCGGGTGCGCCCAGCTCATGAGCGTTCGAAACATACCGCACACCCAGCAGCGGGTGCTGTTCCAGCGGCATGAAGTCCGTAAAATTGGACAGATGCGGCAGACGGATGATCGCCGCATCCAGCGGCTTTTTGCCGTCCCGCATCTCGAGGCGCTGGCTCAGGGAGTCCTCGTCCTCGATGTCCACCTTCAGGTATGGTACGACGCCCACCACGGGCAGATGGGTCTTTTCTTCCAGCATCGAAAGGCCGGGGCGCAGAATTTCTACGTCTCCACGGAATTTATTGATGACGAGCCCCTTGATGCGCCGGCGTTCTTTTTCTTCCAGCAGCTCCACCGTGCCGTATAGCTGGGCGAACACGCCGCCCCGGTCGATGTCGCCCACCAGAAGCACCGGCGCGTCCACCATCTCGGCGAGGCCCATGTTCACGATGTCCTCGCTCTTGAGGTTGATTTCCGCCGGGCTGCCCGCGCCCTCGATGACAATGACGTCAGCCTCCTCGGCGAGGCTGTCATATGCCTTCAGGATGTCCGGCACCAGCTGCCGTTTCGTGCGGAAATACTCCGACGCTTTCATCTGGCCCCGCACCTCGCCGTTGACGATGACCTGACTGCCCACGTCACTGCTGGGCTTCAGGAGGATGGGGTTCATCCGCACGTCCGGCTCGACACCGGCGGCCTGCGCCTGCACCACCTGCGCCCGGCCCATCTCGAGGCCGTCTTTGGTGACGAAGCTGTTCAGAGCCATGTTCTGGCTCTTGAACGGCACGGCGCGCAGGCCGTCCTGCGCAAAAATGCGGCAGAGCGCCGCGCAGAGCAGACTTTTGCCTGCACCGCTCATCGTACCCTGCACCATGATGCATTTTGCCCTGCTCATCCCAGCACCTCTTTCATAAGTTCCAGCAGCCGGGCGTTCTCGGGGGCCGTGCGTACCGCCGTGCGGTACCACTCCGGCCCGAGGCCCGGATAATTCGCGCAGCTGCGCACCTGTGTTCCCAGCGGGCGAAGCCTCTCATTCAGGTCGGCGGGCGCGCGGAAGAGCAGATAGTTCGCCTTTCCGTCGATGACCCGCAGGCCCAGCGCCCGCAGGCCCGCCGTCAGAACGGGCCGCTGCCGGGCGATAAGGGCGCGTACCTCGTCCACATAAGCGGTTTCTTTCAGGGCCGCGACGCCTGCCGCCTGCGCCAGACTGGACACGGCCCACGGCTGGCCCGCTGTCTGCATTTTTTCCAGAAGCGTTTCGTCGCCGCAGAGGCAGTAACCCAGCCGGACGCCGGCCATGCCGTAGAGCTTGGTGAAGGCTTTCAGGATGACGAGGTTCCCACTTTCCAGCAGAGGCTTCGCGGTCCACCCGTCGGCGTCGGGCAGAAAGTCCAGAAAGCACTCATCTACGGCCAAAATCGTGTGACACTCCTCGCACCGGCGCAGCAGCTTTTTCACCAGTTCGGGTGAGGCCAGCTGCCCCGTCGGGTTGTTCGGCTGGCAGAGGAACACCATGTCGATGCTCTCGTCCACGGCGTCCACGAGGGCGTCCGTCGGGGCGAAATCATTCGTTTCATCGAGGAAGAAGCGTTTCACTTCGCACCCCACCGTATCCAATGCAGAGGCGTACTCGGCAAAAGTCGGGGCAGTCACCAGCGCCTTATGGGGCTTTACGGCCCAGACCAGCCGGAAGATGAGGTCTGCCGCGCCGTTGCCGCAGAGGATACGCTCCTGCGGCACACCCTCGGCCCGGCTCAGCGCCGCCCGCAGGGTACGGCAGAGGGGGTCGGGGTAGCGGTCGGCCAAAGGCAGAGCGTCCCGGATGGCCTGCGCCACCCCTTCGGGCAGACCGAGTGGGCTGACGTTCGCCGAAAAATCCAGCGCGTCGCGGCCAAAGCGTTCGCGGTAGCCCATCCAGTCACCGCCGTGGACCAGTTCCATGTTCTTCTCCCCCTTTTATGCAGCAAAAATTCGCAGTGCCAGCCCGGCGGCAAGCGCCAGCAGGCTTTCGGCGTACATCATCCGATCGGCCCGCAGGATGTCCTTCGGCTCGATGGGCCGCAGCGGGTCGCCGATGGTGGGTTTCGGGTAATACTCGCCGAAATAGTAGGCCGGCCCGGCCAGCTGAACGCCCAGCGCACCGGCGCAGGCGCTCTCGGTCTGAGCGCTGTTGGGGCTGGCGTGATTGCGGCGGTCCCGCCGCCAGATGCACCATGCGCCCGAGGCGCTGTTCCCGGTCAGAGCCGCGGCCATTACCCATAACAGCCCGGCCAGACGGCTCGGGATATAGTTCGCCACATCGTCCAGTTTTGCAGCGGCACGGCCAAAGTAGAGATATTTTTCGTTTTTGTAGCCCAGCATACTGTCCATGGTGTTGATGGCCTTGTAGGTCAGGGCCAGCGGCGCACCGCCCAGCAGCATATAAAGCAAAGGCGCAATGACGCCGTCGCTGGCGTTCTCGGCCACCGTCTCCACCGCCGCTTTGGTCACGCCCTCGGCAGTCAAGGCTTCCGTGTCGCGGCCCACGATGCGGCTCACAGCCTTCCGGGCGGCGGGCAGGTCGTCTTTTACCAGTTCACGGTAGACGTTCGTGCTCTCCTGCGCCAGCCCCTTTGCGGCCAGCGCCTGCCCGCACCAGAACATCTGGACGGCCAGCCCCAGCAGCGGGTGAAGTATCGCCGCGCCCCAGCAGACAAGGCCCGTGAACAGCAGCGTCCCCACCGGCAGACAGAACGCCACCACTGCACCGCCCAGCAGCTCGCCCTGAGGCGTTTTGGGCAGGCGGGCGCGGAGGAATTTTTCCAGCCAGGAGATGGCTTTGCCCATGTACACCACCGGGTGGGGCAGCCACGCCGGGTCGCCGAAAATGGCGTCCAGCACGAAGCCTCCCAGCACAGCCCAGGCGGTCATCATACGCCGGCCTCCGCGTCTTTCGTGTACTGCACGGTCTTCACGAGGTGGAGCTGGCGCTTCTCGGCCCAGTCGGCGGCATCCAGCACATAGCCGCCCGCGTTGGGGCCGCACCACGCATAATAACTGCGCCTGGGCAGGGCGTACCGCTCCATGGCCGCCATCTGGGTTCCGCCGTGGGCCAGGATGACCAGCAGCTCTTCGCCGTCGGCCAGCGCCTTGTCCACCAGAGCAGAGAAGGCGCTACAGATGCGGTTCGAGAAGTCGTCCTTCCGCTCACCGTCGGGGCATTTGCTCTCGCAGTTGGCCTGCACCCACGCCTGATAATCGGCGTCGTGCTCCATCTCGACGTAGTTTTTGCCCTCGAAGCTGCCGAAGCACATCTCCTGCAGGTCCTTCACGACCACAAGCTCTGCCTCCGGGAAGAGCACCCGGGCCGTCTGGGCCGTCCGCTGCAGCGGAGTGATATAGACCACCTTTGGGTCGATGTCGGCTCGGCGCAGCTGGCTCAGGCCCTCCGCCGAGAGCGGGATGTCGCGCTGGCCCTGATAGCGCTTCTGGGCGTTGTATTCGGTCAGGCCGTGACGCAGCAGATAGATCAACATTGGGGTAATTCTCCTTTCAATACCGTCGGGATGCCGCAGAACATCTGCACCACGCAGTCGGCGCGCTCTGCCAGCAGGCAGGCCAGCCGTCCGGCGGCCTCCCGCCCGGCGCGCTCCTCAGCATCCATCGGGACAACACCGCCGCCGACCTCGGTGGCGATGACAATATCATATTCCGCCAGCTCCCGGGCCAGCGTTTCGAGCTGCTCCGGGGTCTGAGTCTCGGCGGCGGCGTCCTGCACATCGGCGATGACGCTGCCCCGGAAGTTCCGCGCAAAGGTGCGCTTGCCGCTGTAGAGCGGCCCTGTGATGAACATCATTTACAGCACTCCTCCCCACTGGCTGACGGCAAGCGCCGCCAGCATCCACAGCTCGGCCCGCTGTAAAAACCACCCGGCCAGGTCGCCGGTGATGCCGCCAAACTGCTTTTTTGCCACGAAATAATAGCGCCACAGCGCCAGAAGCGCCGCCGCCGCCAGCCCGCCGCCGCCCAGCGCCGTCAGCGCCAGGATGAGCAGAGCCGACAGGCCGCAGAGGAAGCGGCAGACGGTCTGCTTGTCGGCCGCTGTGGCAAAAGTATGGGCGAGGCCGGTGTCTTTCGCCAGCGGGAACGCCGCCACGGCAAAGCCCGACAGCGCCCGCTCCATCACCAGCGCCAGCGTCCAGCACAGGCCCGCCCGGGGTGTGAACCGCACACTGCCGCAGAGGCCGAAGTAGGCCACAAAGTAGCAGCACAGCCGGATGACAGCGAAGGCCCCACAGTGGGAGTCTTTCAGGATCTCAAGCTTTTTTTCGCGGTCGCCGTAGCTCGAGAGGGCGTCCGAAGTGTCGGCGTAGCCGTCGAGATGGATGCCGCCGGTGACGGCCACCGGCACGAGGCAGAACGCCGCCGCCCGGGCCAGCTCCGGCAGGGGCAGGACGCCGCAGAGGCACCACAGCCCGCCGCACACCAGCCCGATGAGGGGGAAGGCACACATGGCGTACCGCATATTTTTTTCGTTCCACTCGAACTGCGGCACCGGCAGGGCCGAAAACATCGCAAAGGCCACCGCGATGGTCTGCAAAACAGTCACAGCTTTTCTCCCCCTTTGTAGTACACCGGCAGGCCGCAGACCACCCGGCAGACGTTGTCCGCCCGGGCGGCGAAGGCGTTGTTCACCTGCGCCAGCGCCAGCAGATACTGGTCGGTGTCGCCTGCGTAGTCGGCACCGCCGCTGAACACCTCGTTCGATACGACGATAAGGTTATCACACCCGGCGGCGAGGCGTTCCAGCCCGGCCAAAACGGCCTCGGCGGTGTGCTTTCCTGCCCCGCCGGGGCTGTAAAGCTCGTTGGCGACGAGGTTGCCGAGGTCTTCCAGCAGGACAGTTCCCCGGCCGGGCAGAACCAGACGGTCGAGGTGGAGCGGGCATTCCAGCGTTTCGAACTGCTTTTGCGCCCGCATTTTCCGGTGCTTTTCCACTCGGGCGGCGCACTCGGCATCCCAGACCTGCATGGTGGCGAGGTAATAGCGGGGCAGGCCGGTCTTAAGCACAAGGCTCTCGGCGTAGGCGCTCTTGCCGCTGGCCGCGCCGCCGAGCACCAGCGTCAGCATCCTTCGCCCTCCTGCGGCGTGTAGGCTTCGATGCCGCCCTCTTCAAAGGAATAACAGCCAGCGTAGACGGCCAGCGCCATGTCCCACAGCGGGATGGCGGCCACCGCGCCGGTGCCTTCGCCCAGATGCAGGCCCGCCGTGATGAGGGCTTTTTTGTTCAGAGCGTTCAGCACCAGCTTTGCGGCCGGCTCGGTGGAGCAGTGGCTTGCAAAAACAGCCTTGGCCGCTGCCGGGCAGAACCGGACAGCGCAGAGCGCCGCCACACAGCTGATGAAACCGTCGGCCAGCACCGGCACACCTTCCAGCGCACCGCCGAGGAAGATGCCGCAGAGCCCGGCAATATCGAAACCGCCCAGCTTCGCCAGCACGTCCAGTGCATCGGCAGAGTCGGGCTGATTTTTTGCGATGCCGCGATGGATAGCATCGATTTTCCGGGTAAGCCCCTCGTCCGAAAGGCCCGCGCCCCGGCCTGTCATCACTTCGACGGGCTGGCCCAGCAGCACAGCGGCCACGGCGCTGGACGTCGTGGTGTTGCCGATGCCCATCTCACCGGTAGCCAGCAGGCCGACGCCCGCTTTCTTCTGCTCCTGCACCAGCCGGATGCCCCTGCCGATGGCCTCCACAGCTTCAGCCCTGCTCATAGCCGGGCCGAGGGTGAAGTCCGCTGTGCCGGGGGCGATGCGGCAGTCGAGGACGCCCGGGACCGGGTCGCCCGCGATGCCCATATCCACCGGCACCACCTCGCACCGGGCGGTCTGTGCCATCCGGCAGACGCTGGTGCGGCGGGCGGCGAGGTTCTCAGCCACGGCGCGGGTCACGCTGCTGTCGGTCTGGCTGACGCCCTGGGCCACCACACCGTTATCGGCGCAGAGCACCAGCACCGCCCGGCGGGAAATATCCAGCTTTGCGCTGCCGGTGAGGGCGGCGGCGTCCTCGATGGTCGTTTCCAATCCGCCCAGCCCTCCCAGCGGCTTTGCAAGGCTTGCCCAGTGGGCGTGCGCCGCCGCCCGGGCGGCTTCGTCCGGCGGCGTGATGGCCGCACAAAGGGCGGCGAGTTCTTTCTCAGTCATGGTCTCTCCTGTAATTTTCAGCCGCGGCGGCAAAGCGCTGCGGCAGGGGCGTACCCGCCCAGTACAAATGCGGGAAGCCCGCATAGAAATGCTCGTTTACAGATCCGCACCGCCACTCTGCGCCGCCCACCGGCTTTTTTGCCGTGAGAGCCACGCCGTTGGCAGTGGAATCCCAGTGGTGGAATTCGTGGATGGGAAAGCTCTCCCCGGCCCGGAAGAGCATACTGTCCGAGTCTGCGCTCAGCGCGGCGTAGCCGAAGCGGACGAGACGTCCGGCATCTTTTGCTTCGCCCGGCAGAACGCCCACCATCGGCCAGCTCTGCCCCTCGGCGTCCGTGAGGCTCTGCCCCAGATAGAGGAAGCCCCCGCACTCGGCCGCTGTGGGCAGACCGGACTCGATTTTTCGCTTTATCTCGCGCAGAAGCGAGGTATTTTCACTCAACTCTTTTGCGTGAAGTTCCGGGTAGCCGCCGGGCAGATACAGCCCGCCGATGTTTTCCGGCAGAGCCGTGTCGCGGAGGGGGCTGAAAAAGACCACCTCTGCCCCGGCGTCCCGGAAGGCTTCCAGCGTCTCAGCGTAGGCGAAGCAGAACGCCTCGTCCTGCGCCACGGCGATGCGGACGCGGGCCGGAGGCGTCTCCGGCTGCACCGGCAGGACGGGCGGCTCCTTTTCGCAGAGGGCCAGCAGGCGGGGCCAGTCGATGTGCTCCTCCACCGCGTCGGCCAGAAGGGCCAGCTTCTGCTGTAAATTTTCCACTTCCGCCGCCGTGTAGAGGCCCAGATGGCGGGAACCGATGACGGCCTCCGGGAGTTTCGGCAGAAAGCCCAACACCGGCAGACCCGTCTCTTCTTCCAGCATCGGGGCCAGCAGAGCGTGCATCCGTGCCGTGCAGTTGTTCAGCAGGATGCCTGCGATGTGACTGGGAGTGCGGAAGTTTACGAGCCCGTTCAGCTCTGCGGCCAGCGTCAGACTCTGACCCTTTGGCTCAACCACCAGCAGTACCGGCAGACCCAGCGTGTCGGCCAGATGCCACGCACTGGCCCTGTCGCTGACGCCCCCGAGGCCGTCGTAAAAGCCCATAGCCCCCTCGCACACCGCCGCACCGTGTCCGGCGGCACCCTTCGCGTAGAGGGTGCGCACCGTCTCGGGCGCAGAAAAAAAGAGGTCGAGATTGCGGCTCTCCACCCCCAGCACGGCCCGGTGGAACATGGGGTCGATGTAGTCCGGCCCGCTCTTGAAGGCGCAGGGCGCACAGCCCCGCCGCTTCAGCGCCATGAGCAGGGCGCAGGTCATGGTGGTCTTGCCGCTGCCCGAGCGGGGCGCCGCCAGCAGAAACTGTATCATGTCATTCTCCTGTGATGAGGTAGATGGGGTTCTGGGCCATCATGAGGTGCAGCCCGCCCACGGCCCTGGCCCGGCTGACGGCGATCTGGCTCACCTGCACGGTCCGGCCTTTGGCCGTCAGCGCGGCCACCGCCGCCGAAAGGCTCTCGAGGGCGATGGCCGACACACAGATGCGGGCGTCGGGGTTCTTATCCAGCGCGGCGTCCACGATGGCGGCAAGGCTACCCTTGCTGCCGCCGATGAAAACAGCGTCCGGCGCGGGCAGGTCCGAAAGCGCGGCGGGGGCAAGCCCCTCCACGAGGACGAGGTTCCGGGTCCTGAATTTTTCGCGGTTGGCTTTGATGAGCGCACAGCCCTCCGGCCTGCACTCCACCGCGTACACCCGGCCCCGGGGCGCGGCCAATGCCAGCTCCACGCTGACGCTGCCCGTCCCGGCCCCTACGTCCCACAGGATGTCTTCCGGGCGGACGGCCAGCTTCGCCAGCACAGCGGCCCGGACTTCCTGCTTGGTCATGGGAACGTCGCCCCGCTCGAAGGCTTCGTCCGGCAGGCCCGGGGCGCGGCGGGTCAGCACCTCCGCCGCCTCCACGAGAAGGACGCTCAGGCTGTTGAAGCGGCCTGCGGCCAGCTCTTTGACGCTGCCGCGGAAGAGCTTCTCTTCCGGCGTGCCGAGGCACTGGCCCACAACAGCCTGCACGTCCCCGAAGCCCTCTGCCGCCAGCTGGGCGCAGAGGGTGGCGGGGTCTTCGCTGCCGCCGGTGAGGAAGAAGGTGGGTCTGCCCTGCATACACTCGGCCACCGGGTCACAGGTGCGGCCATGGGCCGAAACAAGGTTCCACCCCTGCCACGGACGGCCCAGCGCCGCCGCCAGCAGCTGGATGCTGGAAAGGCCGGGCAGCACCCGGGCGCGGACGCCGAGGTTCTCCAGCTTTTCCATCATGGAGGACGCGCCGGAGTAAAAGCCGGTGTCGCCGCTGTAGACCAGCACGGCGTTCTCTGCGCCGGAAGTCTGCAGCAGCTCTGCCACCTCGTCGGGGCGGTAGGCGGCGGCGCGGTTCTCGGTGCAGCCGGCAGGCAGAACTGCCAGCAGACGCCGTGCGCCCAGGATGAGGTCGGCCTGCCGCAGTGCGGCCAGGCCCTGAAGGGTCAGGTTCTCCGGCTGGCCGGAGCCCATGCCGATGAGTGTCACGTTCATCTTATCATCTCCTTGCAGCGTTTCAACACCTCGGAAGCCGTCTCGCCCTGCTCGGGCGGGCGGCGGATGACCACCAGCTGCGCCCCGGCGGCAGAGGCGGCGGCGGCTTTTTCGTCGAAGCCTCCGGCTGCGCCGCCGTCCTTTGTGACGAGCCAGCGGATATGGAACTGCTCCATCATGGCCTGATTGAGGGCAAAGCTGAAGGGGCCCTGCATGGCGATGATGTTGCGATGGGGGATGTTCGCCGCCTCACAGGCTGCGATGCTTTCCAGCGTGGGCAGGACACGGGGGTAGAGCCGCTCGGGCGGGATGGCCGCAAACTGCGCCAGCTCCTTGGCCCCGGTGGCCA
>ERZ1034973.1717-NODE-1717-length-12103-cov-7.436587_pt1 | contig 12103 bp, 10 predicted proteins | sample MGYA00520686_ERZ1034973 | MGnify/ENA primary metagenome ERZ1034973 (study PRJEB33766, sample SAMN09781775) | gut metagenome | biome: gut microbiome | host: Homo sapiens | place: Madagascar | study: EMG produced TPA metagenomics assembly of the PRJNA485056 data... | reverse complement strand
AAATACTACTTTGATGTGATTATATTAATTAGTAATATTATAAAATACTCTTGTTATATAGCATACAATTATATGAATAAACCTATATATGATGAATGAATTATATGATATAAATTCATAATTATGAATAAATTATATAAACGCATTGCCTATGATTTTAACGAATTTGACTTTCAATATCAATATAATATAAGCTTAGAGCAAATATTACTATATATATCTTTCTCAGCTTGAAAGGAGACCGAAATGAAAGTTAAGCGTCTTATAGGCGTAGCCGCATTAACTATGGGCTTATTTGGTGTATTAGGGTGTGGTAATTCTACAACAGAGGTACAAAACCCTGATCAACTTACATTTGTTAATTTCCGTGATATTCGTGACTTGAATCCTCACTTGTACGCAGGTGAAATGTATGCACAAGAATTGTTGTACGATACATTAGTACAAATCACTGATACTGGTTATGGCCCAGGTCTTGCTGAGAAGTGGGATATTAGTGAAGATGGTTTAACTTATACATTCCATATTCGTAAAGGTATGAAATTCTCTGATGGGGAAGTACTTGATGCAAATGCTATTAAAGCCAACTTTGATGCTATTATGGACAACAAGTCCCGTCACACTTGGTTAGAGTCTCTTGATTTAATTACAGGTTACGAAGCAACAGATGCTAATACCTTTGTTATTCATTTGTCTAAACCTTACTATCCATTGTTGACTGAATTAGGTGTAACTCGTCCGTTCGCTATGATTTCTCCAAAATCCATGAAGAATGGTACAACTAAAGACGGTGTAACTTCCTATGTTGGTTCCGGTCCATACAAATTAACAGAAGTAGTAACTGATAAATACGCTGTATTTGAAGTGAACGAAAATTACTGGGGCGAAAAGCCAAAAATTAAAAAAATCGTAGTAAAAGTTATCCCTGATAACCAAACTCGTATCTTGGCGCTTGAAAAAGGTGAAATTGATTTAATCTTCGGTAAAAACATGGTAGATGCTGATGCAATTCGCAAATTTAAAGAGATGAAAGGTTTCAAAACAGATCTTTCTAAACCGACATCTACACGCCAAATTGTTATTAATACAACTAAACCTGGTTTGAACGATAAAGCGGTTCGTTATGCACTACAATATGCAACGGATAAGAAAAAAATCTCTGAAGGTATCTTTTATGGTTTAGAACCTGCTGCGGATACATTATTCGCGACATCTGTTCCTTATGCTGATGTAGGGTTGAAACCTTATGAGTTCAGTGAAGAAAAAGCGAAATCTACATTGAGTGCTGCTGGCTATGTACTTGGTGCTGATGGTATATACACGAAAGACGGTAAGCCATTAGAATTCTCCTTGCTATACAATGCAGATAGTGTTACAGAAAAAAATATTGCTGAGTTCTTGCAAGCTGAATATAAGAAAATCGGTATTAAGTTGAATATTAAAGGTGAAGAAGAACAATCTTATCGCGATAATATGAAAGCTGGTAACTTTGATTTAGTATTCAATATCTCTTGGGGTACTCCTTACGATCCTCAATCTTCCTTATCTGCTATGCGCCGTCCTGTATATGGTGACTTTGCAGCTCAACAAGGTTTGTCTGATAAGGCAGAAATCGATGCGGCTATTACAGAAATCTTAACTTCTACGGATGAAACAAAACGTAAAGACTTATATAAATTTGTATTGACTCGTCTCCATGAAGATGCTGTTTACATTCCATTGACATATGAAACTAACAAAGCTATTTATAATAGCCGTGTTCAAGGTGTACACTTCATGCCAACACAATATGAAGTACCATTCAAAGATATGTCTTTAAGTAAATAATCCTATCCGTAGAATTATTAAGGAAACGTTATTTGGTAGTAGTACAAAAAGTTTCCTTACATAGATTCAGTTATAGGTTATTAGGCTATTGTAGTTTTCTACAATAGCCTAATTCACATGTAAAGGAGTTTATATGATTGGCTATATTATACGGCGTACATTAACTGCTATTCCTTTGATGTTAGCAATATCCTTTGTATGCTTTGTTTTTATCAATTTGATACCTTCTGATCCAGCAGAGGTAGCTTTACGAGTTCGTCAGACTCCAGTTATTACACCAGAAATTGTAGCCCAAGTTCGGTCTGAACTCGGTCTCGATGAACCGTTCTTAGTTCGTTATTGGAACTGGTTACTTAGCTGCTTGCAACTAGACTTTGGTGTTAGTTATGTTAATCCAACACGGACTGTATTAAGTGAGTTTGAGCGTTCCTTACCGGCAACATTGATTTTATCTTTAACATCTCTCGTATTTGTTATTGGTTTAAGCTTACCAATTGGTTTCTTCTGTGCCGTATATAAGGATGGTTGGTTTGATCGTATTATGCGTGGCTTCGTATTTATTACGACATCCATGCCAGCATACTGGATAGGGTTGCTCTTGATTTGGGTTGTTAGTATCAAGCTAGATTTATTACCAACTAGTGGTAGTGCAACGTGGAAGCATTTGATTTTACCGGCTTTCACAGTGAGTCTCACCTATATATCTACCTATATTCGTTTAATACGCAATAATATGTTGGAAACAATGAAGGAAGATTTTGTAACCTATGCAACTGTGCGTGGCGTGAAGCAGCATATCATTTTAACTAAACATATCCTGAAAAATTCATTGCATACATGTATCGTTGCTATTGGTATGAGTATTCCTCAGCTAATTGCGGGTACCATCGTTGTAGAAAACGTATTTGCTTGGCCAGGGCTAGGGCAGTTATGCATTAGCTCTATCTTTAACCGGGACTACCCAATCATTCAAACTTATGTATTGTTTATTGGTTTCTTATTCGTTGTGTTTAATTTACTGTTTGATATTATCCAGCACATTGTGGATCCACGTTTGAGAGAGGAGTAAGCTATGATTGCATTGTTGTTACGTAGCAAAATGGTCGTAGGTCTTATGTCCTTTGTAGGCGTAATTGCTCTAATCGGTATATTCGCCCCTTGGATTGCTCCTCATGATCCTTATGCAAATGATATTTTAATTAAGTTTGCCCCTTATTCCTTAGATCATCCATTAGGAACTGACCATTTGGGGCGCGATATTTTATCTCGTTTGATTTACGGCATTCGACCTACATTATTCTTGTCTCTGTTAACTATGTTAGCTACTATTAGCTTGGGCGCTATCATGGGCCTTCTATCTGGTTACTTTAGAGGTATTGTAGACGAAGTTATCATGCGCGTTGTTGACATGATGTTATCCTTCCCAAGCCAAATTATGATCTTTGCAGTTATTGCATTACTCGGTGTAGATGTTCAAAATATTATCATTGCTAATGTTATCATCAAATGGGCTTGGTATGCTCGCATGATTCGTACCAATGTAATGAAGTACAAAGACCGTAATTTCATTTTGTACTCTCGTTGTATTGGCAGTAAAGAGTCCTATATTTTAGGTCGTCACTTGTTGCCTAGCATTGCTTCTGAGATGGCCGTATTGGCTAGCCTTGATGTCGGTTGGACTATTATTAATATCTCCACATTATCCTTCTTAGGCCTTGGTATTCAAGCGCCACTGCCTGAGTGGGGCGCTATGTTGAACGAGGCTAAAAACGTATTAACGGTAAATCCAATGCAGATGATTGCACCAGGTGTGTCTATCGTGGTACTTGTATCTGCTTTCAACTTGTTAGGCGATGCGATTCGAGATGCCTTAGATCCGAAGGAGGTTCAGTCGTGAGCAATATAATATTAGACGTTAAGAACCTTCATATCACCTTTGAACAGCCGAAGGTGAGCAAACAAATTCTAGAGGATGTATCCTTCTCCGTGAAAGCCGGTAAATGTCTTGGTATTTTAGGTGAGTCTGGTTCTGGTAAAAGTATGACTACCAAGGCTATCTTAGGTTTGTTGAATCGAGATTTTAAAATTTCTGGTAGCGCTATTTTTGAAGGAAACGATTTATTACAAATGGGGGATGGAGATCTTCGTACATTACGTGGTTCTGCTATTGGAATGATTTTGCAAAATCCTATGACTTGTTTTGACCCTTTGTATAAAATTGGAAATCAAATTTATGAAACTTTTGATGCTCATGGAATTTTTCCTCGTGACCAATATAAGGCAGAGGCTATCAAGATTTTAGAGAAGATGCGCATTCATGATCCAGAAGGGGTTCTACAAAAGTTTCCTCATCAATTATCGGGCGGTATGTTACAGCGCGTTATGATTGGTATCGCCATGAGTATGAATCCTCGATTACTTATCTGCGATGAGCCAACAACAGCTATTGATAGCATTACACAATATGAAATCATTAAAGAGTTTCAACGCATTAAGGCAGAAAGTAATGTAGGGATGCTCTTTATTACTCATGATGTAAGTGTTATCTCTCATATTGCCGATGAGATTATTGTACTTAACAAGGGGAAACTTGTAGATCGAGGTCCTTTCAGTGAAATCTTGAAAAATCCAAAAGATCCGTATACAAAACTATTGATTGAAAAGAAATTGGCTGTAGCAGATCATTATAAATCTGTATTGGCGCAGGGAGGTACGTTATGATAAAAGCAAATAATGTATGCGTTCACTTCCCTAAAGAACAAGGTAATTTCATCTTTAGAAAAGAGTACCAACAGATTCTTCATGATGTGAGCTTTACTGTTGAAAAAGGGGAGTGCCTAGGTATTCTCGGTGAATCTGGTAGTGGCAAAAGTACATTGGGCCGCGTTATGTGCTCTTTATTGAAGCCTTTTAAAGGTTCCATGGAGATTGATGGATTAGACTTATATAATAGTAAGGAGTCCTTAGCGCCAGGTACTTTAGCCGTAGTATTTCAAGATTATACGACCTCTGTTAATACTCGTTTTACAGTACGAGATATTATAAATGAGTCTTTTCTCGTCTTAAAACGCCGCACTGGTGAGCATATCGATGTAAATGCGGAGTGCATAAAACTATTGGAGTTAGTTGGATTGAATGAGGATTTCTTATATCGCTATCCGCACCAATTATCTGGTGGTCAGCTCCAACGTGTTTGCATTGCAAGAGCGATTGCGGTAAAGCCTCAAATTATTCTTTTTGACGAGGCTATTAGTTCTCTAGATGCACATACACAAGTACAAATCATGGACTTGTTAAAAGAGATTAAAGCTATGTATGGCTTTACCTATGTTTTTATTACTCACGACTTGCCATCTGTTACATATCTTTGTGATCGAGTGTTATTCTTGTATAAAGGTGTAGTAGAGGAGATTTTACCTGTAACTAAAATTAGTGAAGCTAAAAGTGAATATGCTCAAAAACTACTTCATTCGATTTTAGATATTAAACATGACTAAGTTTTGGTCTATATAATTTAATCCATCCATAAATTTACAAATCCCTCATAAGATATTACATAGTTGACTATATTAATCTTATGAGGGATTTTCTTGATAATAGCCACTTATATGTGGTATTCTCAGTATGTATGTAAGTTGATGGGAGTGATTATTTTATATGTATAAATATGGCAAGAGCTGTATTAAAAAGTTGTTATATTGTATTGCAATATGTATTGCAATTTTAGCGGTTTCTATTGGGGCTATGTGGGGTCTGTCTTCAAATTATAAGTTATATGGTGTACCGGTACTTAATTATCATCAAATAAATGATGAGAAACACTCCGCTTTAACATTGCATGTGGATCAGTTTAAGGAGCAGATGGAATACCTCCATAATCATGGATATCATACGATAACCTTGGATCAATTGTATGAGTATTTGCAAAATGGTACGGAGTTACCAGAGAAACCAATCGTAATAACATTTGACGATGGTTATGTAGATAATTATGAACATGCATTGCCTATATTAAAAGCATATAATATGAAAGCTACTTTGTTCATGATTAGTGACGCAGCCAATACGCCTGGTTTTGTAAATACAGCACAAATGCGTCAAATGGAGACGGCAGGATTTGATATTCAAGGGCATACAAATCATCATAAGATACTAACTCATATGGATCCTACAGAATTGCCTGATGCCATTCTCGGTGGTAAAACATCTATGGAAGGTATTTTAGGAGAACCTATCAATTATTTGGCGTATCCTGGTGGTTTTAATGATATGCTCGTTCAATATGTTACTAAACAGTCTGGGTATAAAATGGCTTTCACAGTTCAACCAGGAACAGTAAAGCCAGGGGATAATTTATATGCTCTAAATCGACTAGCTGTATTCCAAGGAGATACACCGTATTTATCTTTCTGGTTGCGCCTACATTGTGCACCGCTTATTAAGTATACATGGGCATTGCGTGATACATTACGCGATAATGGATGGCCGATATTGGCGTCTATTGTGCCTTTATTTTAGGAGGAACTATGTCTTACGAAGTTGTAGCAAGACCATTACATGTTGCAGTATTAACTGTATCTGATACTCGTACATTAGAAACTGATAAAGGAGGCAACAAGGTTCAAGAATTTTTGGAAGCAGCAAATCATATTGTAGCAGATCGAAAAATTGTAATTGATGATTGTGAGGCTATAATAAATGCTATGACTCCATGGTGTAATGATGAGTCTATTGATGTCATTATATCTACTGGGGGAACTGGTATTGCTATGAGAGATGTTACCATCGAGGCGGTAAATAGCTTATATGAAAAGCATATTCCAGGTTTTGGTGAAATTTTTAGATATTTATCCTATACGGAGGATATTGGAACAAAAGCAATGGCATCTCGTGCAGAAGCTGGTGTTAAGAATAACACTTTGATGTTTTCTATTCCTGGCTCTGTTGGGGCCGTCACCTTAGCGATGAGCAAACTCATCATTCCTGAAATGGGCCATTTGGTGCGAGAAATTACAAAATAATATATATGGAGACTGTTCTTTTGAGAGCAGTCTTTTTATATATGATGACAATCAATATTTGATGGATATAAAAGTAGGTAATTGATCCATAAAATATGAGCATGAGAAGTAAGTGAATTAATTTATTCTGTTTAAAACAATACCATTGCAGTATTGTTTTATTTCATTTATACTAGATTTAGTAATACGTTTGTCCGAGTGCATGAGAAAGGAGACTTTATGAAGTTAAATCAGGCCACGGATTATGCATTTCGCATGGTCTTGCATATGGCGCTACTACCTTCGGGCTCGAAGATAACTGGTGCTGTATTGGCTGAGCAAGAGTTGATTCCAGAACGCTTTTTGCTCAAGATTATGCGTAGTCTCATTGCAGCAGGAATTATGAAATCTTTCCGAGGGGTAGATGGCGGGTTTGCTCTGAATCGAAGCCCTCAAGAGATCTCGTTGCTTGATGTAATTAGAGCAGTAGAAGGGGATGCGTATTTACAACGTTGTTTATATGATGTAGGTTCTTGCTCTAAGTCTTGTAAGGGGCATTGCGCTATAAACGAAGCAATGGGCGTGATTCAGCATCAATTGGTCAATCAGTTGGAAGCGGTTAATTTTAAGACCCTTGCCCAACGAGAACAGTTGATTATCGCTGAGGCTTGAGCTTTTTTATAGTCGCAATGATGCAAGGTTTTTTGTAAAAGCTCGTCAAGTGATGTTAGTATTTTATTCTAAGGAGGAAAACACATGTTTGAAGCTGTAGATTTAGCCCGATTGCAATTCGCGCTAACATCTATCTATCACTGGTTATTTGTGCCGTTCACACTAGGTATGACAGTGACTGTTGCTGCTTTAGAGTGGACCTATGTGTCGACTGGTAAAGAAGTATACAAAAAAATGGCTAAGTTCTGGGGTAAATTGTTCCTAATTAACTTTGCCATGGGTGTGGTGACTGGTATTGTTCAGGAATTCCATTTCGGTATGAACTGGGCAGAATATTCTCGTTTTATGGGTGACATTTTCGGTGCCCCATTGGCCCTTGAAGCATTAATGGCATTTTTCTTGGAATCTACATTCATGGGCGTTTGGATTTTCGGTTGGGACCGCTTACATAAATGTGTTCACGCCCTTGTAGCTACATTTGTAGCGTTAGGTACTAACTTATCTGCGTTCTGGATTCTCGTAGCAAACTCCTTTATGCAACATCCTGTAGGCTTTGTATTACGCAATGGCCGTGCAGAGATGGAAAATTTCCTGACCATCGTTCAAAATGGCTATGTACCTGGACAATTTTTCCATATCGTATTGAATGGTTTATTAACAGCTGGTGTAATTATTATGGCAATCAGTGCATGGCACTTATTGCGTAATAATGCGACAGAGTTCTACCGCCGCTCCGCTAAATGGGGCATGGTTATCGCCCTTGTATTTGGTACTTTAGGTGCATTAGCTGGTCATCATCAAGGTCAATACATCACAAAAGTACAACCTATGAAAATGGCTGCTATGGAAGCGTTGTGGGAAACACAAGATCCAGCGCCATTCTCTTTGGTAGCTAATATTGATACTAAAGCACAAAAGAATACAGGTGCTCTTGAAATTCCTGGTGGTTTATCCTTCTTGACTCAAAACTCCTTTACGTCTGGCAAGGTAGAAGGTATCAAAGACCTTCAAGCAAAAGCGGAGGCTCAATATGGCCCTGGCAACTATATTCCAGATGTTCCAGCAATCTTCTGGACATTCCGTGTCATGGTAGCATCCGGTTCTCTTATGTTACTTGTTGCCTTTGTAGGTCTTATCCTAAATGCAAAAGACAAGCTTGTTGAAAATCGTACATTCTTAAAAATTATGTTCTGGATGTTGCCATTGCCATTCATCGCTCACTCCACTGGTTGGTTTGTAGCGGAAGCAGGTCGTCAACCATGGCTTGTATATGGTTTGCAATTGACTGCAGATGGTGCGTCTAAATCCGTAACGGCTCCAGAAATTATGACTACAATCATCGGCTTTACACTTGTGTATATCGTAGCTGCTATCGCGGCTATCTACCTTGCTGTAGAACACATTAAAAAAGGTCCAGATGGAAATCCATCTCATGATGTAGTTGAAAAAGAGGAGGCAAGATTATGGAATTAATTTTTAATAACCTTGAAGTGGTATGGTTTATCTTAATTACTGTACTATTCGCTGGCTTCTTCTTATTAGAAGGTTTTGACTATGGTACTGGTATTTTGTTACCATTCATTGGTAAAACTGACGTTGAACGTCGACAAATGATCAATGCCTTAGGTCCTGTGTGGGATGGTAATGAAGTTTGGATGATTACTGCCGGAGGGGCATTATTCGCATCCTTCCCTCACGTGTATGCTACATTATTTAGTGGATTCTACTTGGCTCTATTCTTGATGCTTGCAGCTCTTATTATTCGTGGTGTATCCTTTGAATTCCGTTCTAAGAGCCCTAATTTGTTATGGCGTAAAACATTCGACTACTGCATCTTCTTTGGTTCCTTGATTCCTGCACTATTGTGGGGTGTTACAGTAGGTAACTTGATTCAAGGTACTCCAATTGATGCAAGTATGACATATGTTGGTACTTTTTCTGATTTATTAAGTCCATACACCATACTTTGTGGTATTGCGTTCATTTTGGTATTTACATACCATGGTGGTTTATTTACTTCTATTAAAACAGCTGGTGCTGTTTCTGAGCGCGCTCGTGCGGCATCCTTGGTAGTAGGTGTTCCTACAGCTATCGGTGCATTGGCATTGGTAGGTGCAACTTACGTGTATACAGATTTGTTTAATTCTGTATTAGCTATAGTTTGTTTTGCATTAGCTATCGTGTCCTTCCTCATTTCTTGGGGTGCAGCACGCACTCGAAATACAAAATGGGGTTTCTTATTCAGTTGTTTATCTGTTATTTCTGTAACAGCTGCATACTTTGCAGGTTTGTTCCCTCGCATCATGGTTTCTTCTTTGAATCCTGAGTGGAGCTTGACTATTACTAATGCAGCTAATTCTACTTATACGTTGACTTTGATGACTTGTGTAGCCTTCGTATTTGTGCCAATTATTTTGGTTTACCAATCTTGGGTATATTGGACATTCCGTCATCGTGTAACAGAAAAAGATTTACACTATTAATAGCATAGCTTTACAACTTATGTAAGTTGTAAAAATTAGGTCTTAATGTGAGGCGTGCCGTAGCGGCACGCCTCTTTTTTATGGTAAGATGAATATAATATTGATAAATTTAGATTCACTTGGACTCTTGTAGGCTTAGTAATAGGGATTTAAATTTGTTTGAGTTTATATATTTAAATAGATTTACCGTAGAGGATAGTATGATACAGCGTACCGCATTTAAAGCGCTGCTAGAACATAAAGGACAGCTTGTGCTACTCGGCTTAACCTGTTTAGTAGAAAGTCTGTCCATTGTTGGGCAAGCCTGGTTCTTTGGAACCTTAATCAATAATCTTATATTTTTGGAGCATACACTAGCTGACGAAACGAACACCATTATTTATTTGTTTATTGCTATTATTATGAGATTGGTGGCTCATTATGTTCAAGAGGCGGTGGCAAATCATTTGGGGAGTGCTGTAAAAGCATCCTTTAGAGAACGCTCTTTGGAGCATATGTTTAAGCTCGGTGTACAGCATAAGGAACGTCATGGCGATGTCATCCATATGCTTACCGATGGTTTAGAACAAGTAGATGCTTACATAGCACGTTACATTCCGCAGATTTTATATGCTATTATGATTCCTCTTATTATGGGGATTGCCATTGTAAATACATTACCAATAATTGGTATTATTTTGATTGTTACGGTGCCTTTAATTCCATTTTTTATGATCTTGATTGGGAAGCAAGCTGATCGATTAAATAAGGAACAATGGGAACGTATGAGCTTCCTATCGGGGCATTTTTTAGATGTACTACAAGGGATTACTACGCTAAAGCTCTTTGGCCGTGCAAAGGATCAAATTAAGGTTATTGGTCGATTATCTCAAGAGTTTAAAGATTCCACTTTACGCGTGTTGCGCGTAGCCTTTTTATCTGCATTAGTACTTGAATTAGTGAGTACAATTAGTACTGCTCTGATTGCGGTATATTTAGGTCTAACCTTATTAGATGGTGAAGTCACATTCTTTTCAGCCTTCTTTATTTTGTTGTTATCGCCGGAGTTCTATACTCCATTTAGACAATTGGGGGCAGCTTTCCACACAGGGATGGCAGGGAAAACATCTATTCTGAAGTATGAAGAATTCATGCAGCGTCCACCTTCTTTACCAGTAGGTGGTGAGTCTAAACTTGATAAGCCTATACAGGAAATTGCAATTAAAGATTTAACTTTCACCTATAAAAATAGTGAGAATGGGGTACACCACATTACGCTGCAGGCTGAACGTAATGCACCTATTATGCTCGTTGGTGAAAGCGGAGCTGGTAAATCTACTATGGCCCATATTGTTGGAGGGTTTTTACAGGCTCCGAAAGGAACAGTTACTATCGATGGCATTGATATATGTGATTTAGATATCAATTGGTGGCGTCAGCAAATTATCTATGTATCTCAACATCCACATATTATGAAAGGGTCCTTGCGAGAGGTCTTATCCTTTGGTATGGATGTAAGTGATGTAGAGATTCTTGATGCTTGCAAAGAAGTTCAGCTATTAGATGTTATTAATCGAGAACAAGATGGGCTTGATACGGTTATTGGTGAAGGTGGATTAGGTCTTAGTGGCGGCGAGCGGCAACGTATTGCTTTAGCTCGTGCACTCCTCCGGAAGGGTCAGGTATTGATTCTTGATGAAGTGACAGCACATCTAGATGTAAAAACAGAAGCCATTATAAGTACGGCTATTCAGCGTTTGATGGAAAATAAGATTGTCATCATTATTGGGCATCGATTACAAACTATGCATTGGGCATCTAAACTATATGTCTTGAAAAATGGATTAATTCTTCAAGAAGGTTCTTATCATGACCTACTTGAAGAAGAGGGGTATTTTAAAGACCTTGTTACATCTGGGTTAGGGCAATTATCAGCAACTCTTGAAGAACCGTTGTATATTGGAAAACAATTTGGTTCAGAGAATACATTGGTCGTAGATACACCTATCAATAGCACAGAGTATTTTGATAAATCTGTTAAATATACTGAGAACCTTAAAGATAATGCAAAAGGTTTTAATATGGGCATACAAGGTTGGAAGTTGTTGTTTTCTGTATTGAGTCCCGCTAAGTGGTCATTAG
>ERZ1034973.1712-NODE-1712-length-12128-cov-20.169221_pt1 | contig 12128 bp, 11 predicted proteins | sample MGYA00520686_ERZ1034973 | MGnify/ENA primary metagenome ERZ1034973 (study PRJEB33766, sample SAMN09781775) | gut metagenome | biome: gut microbiome | host: Homo sapiens | place: Madagascar | study: EMG produced TPA metagenomics assembly of the PRJNA485056 data... | reverse complement strand
TGTATAATTGCGCCCTATTTCATAGGGGGTTCGGAACGTTCTGCTTTTCGTGAACATCATGCACCATCTTTGCAAGCGCCAGCACGACTTCCGGTTGACGGAACGAGATTTTCAGCAGTTCCATCACCTGATCGTCGGTCAGTTTTCCCGGACAGACCAGAAAGCTTTCCAGCATTCCGGCACGGGTGCAAAGACGATGCACACGCTCTCTCCGGTTCAACCCTGACATCTGGCGTTCAAGAATCTTCTCCCGGTGCTGACAAGAGCGCAGCTTTTGTTCCGCTTTGGCTTTTTCGCTGCGGAGATAGGATAGGTCGGTTTTGGGTTGGGTCAATGGCATCACGCTCCTTCATTTATAATGACACGCTTTTTGTTTTCAAGTAAACAATGTTATGGTATACTGAAAACAACCTATAGTTTTGAAGCAAAATGGTATGTGGGGTGAAATTATGTGTGAAAACATGGAGTACGATCAGCACTATGTGGGTGAGTTTAATGTGGAAGGCAATTTGTTTAATGGTGAGCTGATTTTTAATAAGAAAAATGGTGGGATTCTTATTCATTTGACAAAAGATATAACCATCGAATCTTCATTTGATTATCATTATGGAAAAGTGGCGATAATAACCGGAAAGTTAAATGTTGGCGTTATTGTAACTTTATTTGACAACAGATGTGTTAAGCATCACACTCAAAATTTCAGGTTATTAACCCTAAACTTCGTTTCAAATCATTTTATTTGGTCAAACAAAGAGAGAAGCAATGCATCGTACAATAAAATGGTTTCAGTTCTAGAAAACGCTTACAAATGGAGTGGATTTACCGCATTTGAGAGTGTTTCGGGTGGAGTGAAGATAGTCGATAAAATTCCTGAAAAAATTTACAATTGGTTCGGCGTAAAAATAACATTTTCACCGCATTTGAATAACTATGCTCTCCTTCCGCCCAAAGAAGAAGAAACAAAAATCGTTCAAAGGCTTTCAGTTACAATGGAAAGTCCGCAAAAACTTTCCTTAGATGAATTTGTAAAAATAAGAAATACGATCACTTCACTGATATCTTTTGCGACTAAAGACAACGTAAATGTTGATGATGAATACCTAATCGATTTTGATGATTCGTACACGATTAGCTTAGAAAAAACAGAATATACTGAATATTACAAGCATTATCTGTATACATCTTCTCGGACGCTTGACATATTTGCGACGCGCGTCTTTGATTACAATTTTCAAATGAGCCAACTTCCAGAAGATAATACCTTGAACATCAAGCTAGAAAAATTAAAGCCAGTGTTTAATTTATATCTTTCTTTGCTCAAATATCCGGATATGCCACATGAAGTAGTGTTTCTTAATATTGCTCAAGCACTGGAAACCTTTCATGCTAGGTTCTTTTATAATAATAAAAAGGAACAATATGTAAAATCTGTTCATCAACGATTTGCTTCTCTTCCAAATTTTGAAATGTATAAAAATTTGTTGTTAAGCGATGCACAAGAAAATAGCAGTTATATTATTTTAGTGTCAAGGCTAAATGATTTGTTTATTGGAGCTAATGATGGACTTTTCGGAGAATATTACATTGAAGATAATTACGCTCAAAAAATCACAGATACGCGACACTATTATACGCACTATGGAAAGTCAAAAGAAGAAAAAGCATTAAAAGGGAATGATCTTTTGAATGCGATTTATATTCTAAGATTATTATTAGAATATCATGTTTGCTTGATGTTAGGAATTGACAATACCACAAAGATTGCGCGTGCGCTTCAGGTTTATTCAAAAAGTCAAAAAGAATTATAATTGACGATACAGTTTTTATTTCAATAATTTCAGAACAACAAAGGCCGCAGTCTGCTATATTTGCAAGCTGCGGCCTTTATTATATAGTAGTTCTTACCAGAGTCAGAACTTCTGCACGATCATAAGCGAAAGCAGAGCAGTTTTCTTCATGATGCCAAAGTGTACAGTTACAGAGCCTAATAGCTGCTACGATACCTGACACTCGTTATCTATCAATATGATACCACATTTCGCTGGAATCCGTACTGGTCAGTGCTGGAGAAATTTTCATGACAGTTTTATCGTCATTAAACTCAACAGTATACGTTCTATACCCAGTTCCTAAATCAACTTGAATTTTATTTCCACTCGATGCTTTCCAATTATATTTTCCTAAAGTTGTGTCCATCCAACTATAGCCAGTTTCCAACCGGTACTCAACGCTTTCACTATCGATGTCCAGAACTTTTATTATTGTTCCGTCCGTATCGTACCAGTCTTTGATTATTGACTTTTTCAGTTCGGATTTTTCGGACTCCATTACAGCCATGACTGCTACAGCGATAACCAGCGCACACACAGCGAGTATGACTGCAAGCTTAGAATTCTTTGATTTGGGTTTGTTTACAACCATTTTGCTGATATCTGATTCGCCTTTTGGTGAAGCATACACAATAGCTTTATCTTGCGAATCTTCTACTAGATTTGCTCCACATTTAGGACATACAGAACTTCCATCCGGTATGGCTTCTCCGCACTTTATACAAAACATGACTACCTCCATCAACTATAATCTTTTAATGTAACGGTACAAGAGCTAATCTTATACTGCTTTGGAACAGACAATCTAAATGTTGAAGATTCACCAGGCTCTAGACCTTCAGAACCAACGGCGTAGGTCCAGTCAGTATCTACCACATTTCCTTGGGAGTCCTTAAAAGCTCCCTTTACTTCAACATATTTATATGTCTTTTTGCCAGTATTCTTGACGCTTCCTGTACAAATTGAGTAGCTAGAATTACTAGTGACTTTATCAACGGTGATTTTTAATGCGGACGAGCCACTTTCCGCAACAGTTGTTGATGTTGATTTTGAGGCGCTGGAGATTTTTCCACCCTTTTTGTACACATCGTCACCGTTCTTCAAATCACCCGTATTTGTTACAATCCAATCTTCAAAGGTATGAAAACGTCCTTTTTTATACTCCCATTCTTTAACATCAGAATCTAGCGTTTCATTTATTGAAGGATACACCAACGTTGCAGTGTTGTTTTTTATAACAAGATATCGCTTGATTTTTCCGGAATCGTCATAATAAGTATAGGTTCCCTGTAATGCCGTGCGCATCTCATCTTCCGAAGAATAAGTTGTTCGTCCGGACATGACAACTGCATACGACAAGATAATAATGATGAATGTAGCAACGATTACGCCAATTGCAATTTGCAAATGGCGTTTCTTATCCGCTGCTTCTTTTTCTTTTAAGGCGATACGATCCAGTTCGCGGTGTTCTTCAATTCGTTGTTGATGTTTTTCTTTTATAGTGGAAATATAGACAGAATCGTTGATTTGAAAAACATTTGATTTTTCCAATCCGCATTTACAGCACGCAGAAGAATCATGCCTGTTATACTGACCACATGCACATATCCAGCCATAATCAAGGTCTATGGGTAAATTATGAATGTCCGGGGAAACAACATCTCTCAAAGCCTCTAGTGTTTCTCCTTCGGGTCCATAACTATCAAACTCCGCCACATCAAATTCCCTGATGTCAGGCCCAACATAAGTTGAAACTGATCCATCTGCATAACAAATCTGACATTCTTGTAAATCCAATTTTCGTATATCACTATTGGGTAATTGAATTTTGAGATTTTCGGCATGTTCATTCTTTTCGATATGAATATCTTGAACAATCAGAAAAAATTGCTCTTTTCCTGAAATCGGAACAATATCACCAAATGAATTATAACCTTTTGCATTAAACTTTATAGCAGTGATTACTCCATATCCAGAATTGTCAAAAGAAAGAGTTGCTTTCGATGTGTCATCATTTACCCCAATGGTGCATTGAACATTTGTTATATGTGCATTTATGTCAAGAACTTTTTTTGTTGATTTCAAGAGAAGTATCTCCCTTCATTTTCGTCCTAAATATAGGATTACGTCAAATAGTTAGACATTGCGTTCATCAGCTGATCAATGTTTTTGCGATTTTTGGTATTTGCCGCATATTCCATACCAAGTTTTGAACCGGATGAAAACATGATTTCCGTTTTATGCTCAGATACATCATTCAGGGAAACTGTCATTTGCTCACCCCATGAAAAAAGTGACATTCCTACATTGATGCTAATAGAGTGAGTTAACTTGTTGGCATTCTTGACCGTGAATCCAGACAAACTTTCCGCAGCTTTTACAACGGCATCGAAGACCTTGTCTATATTATAGTTGACAACAACGCCCCGCTTTTGATTTTGATGAAACATAATGCTCCTCCTCAGCTTTTAAAACGTGTACCTTTGAAAACCGCCAATTTTGACCCTTAAATGGCGAAAAAAGTGTTGAATATGCCTGTGATTTGCTGTATACTACATATATATTAATAAAATGTGTCAATTTTCAAAGGTACACCTTTCAAAATTTTGCAAAGAGTTTGCTTAGGTGGACTTTTCAAATTGGACAGCTTTCCCATAGAACGTACCTACGGGCAAATCACACGCTTCGGCAGCTTCTTTAAGGGTCATTTTCTTATCCCTCCATGCTTTATGAACCTCATAGAAGTTGTCTGGAAGTGGCCGGGGAGGTCTCCCAAACTTCACACCGCGTGCCTTTGCTGCCGCAATGCCCTCCGCCTGCCGCTGCCGGATGTTGGTGCGCTCGTTCTCCGCCACAAAGGAGAGCACCTGCAGCACGATATCGCTCAGAAAAGTGCCCATCAGGTCTTTGCCGCGCCGGGTGTCCAGTAGCGGCATATCCAGCACCACGATGTCAGCGCCCTTTGTTTGGGTAAGCAGCCGCCACTGCTCCAAAATTTCCGCATAGTTGCGTCCAAGACGGTCGATGCTCTTGATGTAGAGCAGATCGTCTTTTTTCAATTTCCGCACCAGCCGCTTGTACTGCGGACGGTTGAAGTCCTTGCCGGACTGCTTATCCATAAAGATGTTTTTCTCCGGGATCTTCAGTTCACGCAATGCAATCAACTGCCGGTCCTCGTTCTGGTCACGGGTGCTGACCCGGATATAGCCATATAAATTCCCCAATAAATCGCCCCTTTCTGGTTAAAATGAATTTCATCGTTCTATGTAAAACGGGCAAAGCATCCCTCCTGACGCTTTGCCCGTTGTTCTTTATTCTACCATAGCAGATCGGTTATCGCTTTCAGGATGCCCGCACAGGCTGGATAGCCAGCGCAGCGCCCTTGAGCTGATACGTCACCCCGCCAGCTTCGCCCCTTGCTTTTCGCTGGCACACCTCCGGGTGCTGCGATGCAAGGGCATCAAACTGCTTCTGTAAGGCGGGATTCAGCGTAAACACGCTGTTTGTTCCGTCCTCGCCGGCATAGATCATGGTTTCCAACTTAAACATCGTCAATCAGTTCTTCCTCCTCATATTCGTCAAAGATGGTCGGCCCCCAGTCCTCGTCCTCCTCGATGTCCCGTGACATTTTCTGCATCATAGTATAATGCTCCATCTCGGAACGGACGAAGTAGAACATCTGGTCGTACCAGTCTGCCAGCGTTTCATCCTCCAACTTCCGGCAGAAGTCAAGCACCAGCTTGTTCTGGTCGGGGTCAACCGTCAGCCCGGCAACTCCGCACAGCCGCTTGCGGGTCAGTTCCAAATCGGCGCAGCCATAAGTGTAGAGCAGCTTCTTTTCTTCAAACGTCAGTTTCATAGGCTTGTACCTCCGTATAAAAAAGGGTCTGCCCTGTGCAGACCCGATGTAGCAAAAAGACCGCCGTGCATTGTGCAGGGCGGTCAGGGATGCGATATTGTATCAGACAAAAATCAGCTCAGACTTGATGATTTCCTCGGCACGGTTGCGGATGCTGTTCATCCGGCGCACCCATTCCAGTTGATCGGCGGCTTTCAGGGTTTCGGTCACGCCCTCGGCTTCCTGCATCTGTCGGATGGTCAATGCAAGCTGTTCCTCGGCCTGCTTGTCCAGCTTGGCAAGGCAGCTGCCCAGTTCACCGGATAGGAGCAGTTGATTGTACCGGATGGGGTGCTGCTCCTTCAGATACGTCTTATGTAAGCGGCCCCACCGCCCGGTGGAGTGCTCTGCCGGGGCTGCTGCGGTCAGGTTCGGCAGATAGTGGTCATTAACAAGGGTGTAGTCCAGACCATTGGCGTTGTCATGGATGGATTTTTTCATGGTAGTCATGCGGATTCTCCTTTCATTTCTTCAGACGGTTCAAATTGAATGGTGACTGTATCAGCAGGCTCCTGTTGAGCCAGCTTTTTATTTTGGGCATACTTGCGGCATTGTTCACGGCCTTTCTGCAAGAGAGCTTCATACTCTGCTGCCGCCTGTGGGTCAGTTTTAGCTGCTTCACGCAGAGCAGCACGTTTCTTTTTGCGGTTTTCCCCGGCAGTTTTCTGATATTTCTTACGCTTGGCAAGTTGCTGTTCTGTAAGATTTTTCTTGTCGCCGCGACTAATCTCAATTTGACTAGGGAACGTATCACCGATAAAATTGAAGTAGATGTCGATTTGCTGCTGACGGTAGATCGTCCGTCCACCGGATGCTGAATGAATCACCACTTTTTCTACCAGTTCGTACAGCATTTCATCTGTCAGCGTTTCACAATCCTTGTATTTCTGAATCAGTTTGATAAAGCGTTTCAGATCAACCTTCGTTGTTTCAACGACATCCAGTTCTTTCTTCAACTCGGCAATGCGAGCTTCACAAACAGTTTGTTCCTCATCATATTGTGCCATCAACCGCTGATACTGTCGTTCGGGGATTTTTCCTAAGACGCTGTTTTCATATAGGCTCCGAATCAAAGCATCCAACTCGTCAATTCTTTTTTGAACTGAATGCAGTTCTTTTTTACTCTCGGAAGATACCTGTGTGTTTTGATTTTCCCATGCAGCTTGAAGCTGCTCGGCAAACTCATCCTCATTTTCAATAATTTCTTTTGTCATCGCTCTGATTGCATTGAGAATAGCGGCTTCAATGGTTGAGGTCTTGATAAAATGGGATGTGCAGGAAACGTACATATTGCGGTATTTGCTGCACTGCCATGAAGAATCCGAATCATACACCACATCAGAATCCCGATGTTTGGATTCGGGGCTGGAAAAGCTCATTCGGGAACCACAGTCAGCGCAGAACACCATCCCGGCTAAACGGTGCGAGTATGTTCCGCTCGGAAGTTTTTTCGGATTCCTCTTGCGCAGACGCTGTGCTTTATCCCATGTTTCTTGGTCGATGATAGCCTCATGGGTGTTTTTGAATACGATCCTTTCTTCCGGGGTTGCAGCACGGCGCTTTTTCAACTTGAAGTTCTCACGGATACTTTTACATAGCACTGTATGGCCGAGGTATTCCTGCCGGTCGAGGATATAGGTCAGTGTTGTCGTATTCCACCGATAAGGGTCATGGTATGAATGGTTTCGGGCAGCTTCGGGATGATGCTGTTCTTCGTATGCAGACGGAATCAGCACTTTTTCGTCCGAAAGAGTCTGACCGATTTGCGCAAGACTGGCACCGCTGGCTGCCATATCGAAAATCTTGCGAACAACGGCGGCGGCTTCTTCATCTACATGAAGGGTTTGCTTATCACCGGGAACCCGCTTATAACCGTAAGGAATACTGCCGCTGCACCGTTTGCCATCCTGCATCCGTGATTTGAAAACGGCACGGATTTTATTGCTGGTATCCTTGGCGTACCACTCGTTCATGATGTTCAGGAACGGAGTAAAGTCATTGTCCGTGGGATTGGCACTGTCAACATTATTGTTGATAGCGATGAACCGAACACCCTTTGATGGAAACTGAATTTCTGTGTAAAATCCAACTTCCAGATAGTTTCTTCCAAAGCGGCTCATGTCCTTTACAATGACAGTTGCAATATGCCCTGCTTCAATTTCGGCAATCATGGACTGGAAGCCGGGACGGTTAAAATTCGTTCCACTGTATCCATCGTCCGTAAAATGCTGGATGTTGTTAAAGCCGTTTTTGCGAGCGTAATCTTCCAGATACTTTTTCTGATTCAGAATGCTGTTAGATTCACCTTGCAGCTCATCATCTCTGGAAAGCCTTTCGTACAGTGCCGTGATTTTTCCTTGGTTGGATTTTGCCATAGTTTCACCTTCTTTTATTTTTAGTGGGGGGCACGATATATAACAAAGATACGATACTTTTCCGATTTTGTAAACGCATCTTTGCTTTATCCTCGATAATTATACCCCTTCGGGTCAGTGACCACATAGGAGCTGTGACATTGTAAAAGATTCGGTTTCAGCCAGAAGCGCGTCTTACCGCTGCCGGAACCACCAACTACCAGAACATTCTTGTTTCGGGCGTTCTTCGGGTCTGCAGGGCGGTTGCTCATCATCAGCCGTTCCGTTTTGGTCAGGATAATGTTATCTGCAAACTTGGGTGCCATGAACGGTTCAATGTCCTTGGCGGTACCCCATGAAGCGTTTTGTCAAGTGCTTTTTTGAGTTATTGACGCAACATAGGCTCTTTTTTCCACGATAAAGCCCCACGCGGTCATACATGGGGCTGTGGGATTATGGTTGAAGTGGCGAAGTGGCAAGGTATCTGGGTTTTGCCACTTGGATTTTGCCAGTTCACTTTTTTAGGGCGTGATACCATGCTGCGCCGATACGCTTTGAGATAATGCGCCCGTCAAGGTTTTTCTTTGCCGCCCGGACAGTACGGGCAGAAATCCCCGCGTCGGCTGCGGCTTTCTCTATGTCCTCGCTGGCAAGCTCTTTTCCGTCTGCCAGTAGGTCAAGTATCAGCTTTTCAGCCTGTTCGGTTTTGGTGGCGTTGTTGCCGCCCGCGCCGGACAGCAGCTCATCGGCAGTTATATCATATTCGCCTATCCACTCAAAGCCTGTTTCCGGGTCAAGACAAAAGGCAACGGGCTTTCCCTCCGGCGCAAGGGAAGATTTGTCGTGAATGATAACGCGCACATTCGGCTCACGCTTCACGCGCCCGATTAAAAGGACGCTCCTTGCTGCGGCTCTAAAGTCGATAGAACCTAAGCCCCTGTATGCGCTCTGTCCTCCGGCAGCTTTGTTAAGGTGTCCGATAAGGATAACGGCGCACCCGGTACGCTCCGCAACTTCGGCAAGGCGGCGAAAAATGGGGCGCACCTCGTTTGCCTTGTTCATGTCGGCTTTATCGCCCATATACGCCTGTATGGGGTCAAGGATAATCAGACGCGCCCCGTTCTGTACGATTGCTTTCTCTATGCGCTCGTCGGACAGGGTAAGCTCCCGTTTTGCTTCATCAATCACAAGCACCCGGTCAAGGTCTGCGGCGGCTTCTATCAAGCGGGGCTTGACGGTATCGCCCAAACCGTCCTCGGCGGTCTGATAAATCACTTGAAATGGCTGTATGGGCTTCATGCCCGGAAGCGTCCCTCCAGTAGTACAGGCAGCAGCAAGGCGCAGCGCAAAGGTGGTCTTGCCCTCGCCGGGATTGCCCTGTACTATGGTTACTTTCCCAAAGGGGATATACGGCTCCCATAGCCATTCAACGGTCTGTGTGTCAACCTCGCTCATGCGGATAATCTCAACGGTTTCTTCCTGCGGCGGCTCTTTCAAGCCATAGACAGCTTCCCGCAGATATTTCCCGTCTGTGATTTCGCCCCGGCGCGTCTGCACCTCGTTCCAGTCTTTGAAAAGAGGGATAAGGCGGTGGACAGTTAAGCCCTCCGGCATAAGCTCCACAAGGCGGCTGCAAGCGTCGTTTCCGGCTTGGTCGCTGTCAAGGCAGAGATATACGGTCTTGATGTTCGGGCGGTCAGAGAGAAAGCGCATAAGGGCTTTATCTCCCACGCCACCCAGCGCAAGATAGCTTTGCTTCTGCCAGTCCTTTTTGAACAGACAGAGAAAAGATAAGAGGTCAATAGGGGCTTCAAAGACAAACAATCTTTCGCCCTCGCCCCGATAGCAGAAGTTAAAGGCTTTGTCGCTGCCTTTCACATCAAGCCGGAAGTTCCCGGCTGTGCCGCGTTGGTGGGCGTAGCGTGGTACTCCGTCCTCGTCCCGTCCTACGAATACGGCGTTATGGTGGGCGGCTTCCTCGTAAATATCCCCGGTGGAAAAGAAAAAGCCCGACACATCTTCATCAATGCGGCGGGCGGCTGTGAGATAGTTCCTCGCTATGCGGTTGTCGGTGCTGTGGGGCGGCAGTCGAAAGTCAGAAAAGGACACGGGGCTTGGTTTGTCCGGCGGTTGGGCTGTGCCTTTTTCTCCTGTCAGCAGTTCTACGGCTTCGGTAAAGCTCTTTCCGAAAAACTCCATGACAAAATCAATGGGTGCGCCGCCTTTGCTTTGGCTGTGCCTGTACCATTTGTTTCCCCGGATAGTCAAGCTGTCATGCCGTTTCCAACGGTATTCCTGTCCGGCGCGGGTAAGCTGCTCGCCCTGTCCTTGCAGAAAAGAAACAAGGTCGGCTTGGTTGGCGCGGTCTATTTGTTCTTGGGTGTAATACATAAAATTTCAACTCCTTTCAGCGGTCTATATCATGCCGCTTGGTGCGGGTCTGCTCCGGTTGGTCGGCGCGGAGTGCAATATCCACGCATTTGCGGATTTTTTGAAGCTCGGCAACCTCGGCGCGGGTCTCTTTCAGCGTGTCATATTCCGCTTCCCGCTGTGCTTTGATGGCGGTATATTCTTTCTCCCACGCGGAGATCGGCAGGGTTTTCACCCCCTCCGGCAAATGGGCATGGAGATAGCGGTTTGCCGCGTCCCATAGGGTAAGCTCGGTGCGGCGGGCTTCCGCAAACTTCTCCTGTTTCCCTTTCCAGCGGATTTGCCGATACTCGTCCTGTATGGGCTTGTAGGTTTGATAATTTCTGCCGTACTCAATAAGCTTTTGCAGTTCTTTCATGCGCTGCTCGGCGGTTTTCATTCCCTCCCGGATTGAATAGGCTTTATCGCTGACAGAGGAAAGGGCTGCGTCCAGCTCATCAAGATTAGAGATACCATGCTCGGAAAGATAGTTGACCGCCGCCGCTATGGTTTTCAGTTCATCGGCTGTGTGCTGTTGTTGCCAACGCTGCGAATACTTCCGGCTCTTTTCTCTCTGAACGCTCAAATACTCCATCAACAGATTTGCAAGGTTGGGAGATTGCGGCGGCTGTTTTGGGGCGGTTTCCCACGCTTTGAACAGGTCGGCAATCCATTCCTTGAGTTTCCCAATCTGCGCCCGGATTTCCCGGATAAGGCGGTTTGCCTTTTGGATATTTCGGTTCAGTTCGCCTTTCTCGGTGGCGATACCTTTCTTCTCCATCTGGCAAGCAGCCACGCCCATGTGGACGGTGGGTATCTCGTCTATGCCGCGCTCGGCGTTGCTGCGGTGGTCGATACGCTCCGGGCTTCCGTTCCTCTCCAAAAAGTCGTTGGTATAGTCAGCCCACGCCTTGCGCCACAAGAGGGTGTTGTCCTTGTCGTTCCAGCCTGTAAGGTCAACCTTGTGGGTTTTGTATCTGCCGCTTGGCAAGCGGATACGCTCGCCGTTTTCGTCAAGGTCATATTCCTTTTTGGATTTCGCCGCCCATGCTCCGCGCTCGTCAAGTGGTCGCATAGTCAGCATGATATGACAATGGGGATTGCCGCTGTCGGTGTCGTGAATGGCAAAGTCAACGCACATTCCTCTGGAAACAAATTGAGAGGAACAGTATTCCCGGACAAGCCGGATCTGTTCCTCTCTGGATAATTCTATGGGGAGCGCCCCGTCAATCTCTCTGGCAAGCTGGGCGTTCCCGGCTTTCTCGTAAAGCTCCACGCTGTTCCACAAGGTTGAACGGTCAGAAAATGAGGGTGGCGCGTGGGGTGGCAGCATGATTTCTGTATGGACAACGCCGCCTTTGCGGGTGTAGTCATGGGTCATTCCGTCCCATTCGTTTGTCAGCTTTTCGCCGCTTCGGTAGGCGGCTGCGGCAACGGCTGATTTGCCTTTTCCTCGGCTCACAATGCCGATGTTCCAATGGTAAATGGCTATGGGTATCACCTCCCGGATAGGATAATAAAACCCGCAAAAATGGTACAGACGCCAACGGCGGGTGTACTGTTTTTGTGGGTGTGCAGGGATAGCCGCGAAGCGGCGCAAGGGGTGCAGCCCCTTGTTGCGGCAAAGCCGCCATATCG
>ERZ1034973.1710-NODE-1710-length-12142-cov-12.034665_pt1 | contig 12142 bp, 10 predicted proteins | sample MGYA00520686_ERZ1034973 | MGnify/ENA primary metagenome ERZ1034973 (study PRJEB33766, sample SAMN09781775) | gut metagenome | biome: gut microbiome | host: Homo sapiens | place: Madagascar | study: EMG produced TPA metagenomics assembly of the PRJNA485056 data... | reverse complement strand
TTGAGGAAAAGGACTGGCGGGATATGTCAGACAAAGAATGGGAAAAGCTTTTAAACAGTTTTGACCAGAATATTGATGCAATCAAGGATAAAATCAGAAAGCTTAAGGAAGTTCAGGATGAAGCAGCTTCTAAGGCAGCAGCTAATGCACCGGCAGGGCAGAAGGCAAATGCGGCTTCAAGCGCAGCACAGAGTGCAGCAGCCAATGGATTTGCATCTGATGTAAAGACTGAGGATGAAGAATGGATAGAAGAAAACAGTTGGACATATGATATGAAAACAGAGGATCAGACAATTCTTCATAAAGCAGCTATTGCCAATGAAAAAGCACAGGACAGCCTTAGCAAGTCTCAGGAGCTTATGCTTACAGGAGACACAACAGAAGGTGTAAGCAAGACAGAAGGTGCAACAGAAAGTGCATCATGTGATGATGAATCAGGAGAGAAAGTGTGGACAGTTACTGCATATACCGAGCAGGGAATTACATGTAAGGAATTTAAGGACGGAGTAGGCACACTTTTGTGGCAGATTGATTTTAAAAATCCGACAGATTACAACAAGGTTATGGATTACCTCGATAACGAAAAAGAAGAGGATATATTAAAGTATGCCAGGGATAAGGAATTCTGGGAGAAGCTTATCTGGGGGTAAGATAAACTGAAATAAAAGTAAAATGGACTTTCTGCACGGTAAATCCGTGGGAAAGTCCATTTTATTATTACTTTATCAACAGCACCCTGTCGGTATCATCACCCTCAACTTTAGCGAATTTCTTAGCAGTGAATGAATCGGAAGAGCATTTGCCAATATAACTTTTTACGCCAGTGACAGGGCTTATCCACCACATATCTCTGCCTGTATAATTATGAGTATCAAGCGTGAACTCATTGCCAAGATAATCGTATGCAATCAGGAATGATCCGCCTGCGAATACAGCAATGCGTTCATGCTTTTCTTTTTGCCCGGATAACAGCAGAGAGTCATCAGGCTTTCCATTAATAAAGTCTACTGACTGCATTATGTCTTTTAAGAAATGCATCTGACCAGAGCCCTCGTGGTGAATGGCCTCGTCCCAGTTACACACAACACCATAGCTTACACCATCATGCCCGCCTGTATAGAACTGCATAACAGAATTATCACCATAGGTGTGTCCGCATGCGCCGGCTAGAACAGACCAGTAAGCATATCTTCTTACATGCTTTGCAGTCCAGTATGGTTCGTCATGATTGTGGAGTCCCTGAATTATCCATTCGTAAGAAGGCTCGGCATCAAGCACAGGTTTATTACTGAGAGTATGGTCGTGTAATACATACTTCCAGTTGTCTTCGCCATAGTAAGAAGGGCTGTCTGTATCGTCCCATGCACCAAGATTACACTGGTCGTAACGTCTGTGACCTGACTGGAACATATTAAAATCGAGCCATTCATCATCAGAAAACCACATTGTTGATGAACATCTTCCAAAAGGATGGAAGGTTATCAGTTTGTCAGGCGTTGAGGACTTAAGGTATGCGCCTAATTTGCGGTAAGCTGCCTTATAATCTTCAGCTTTAATATCACCGCCGAGTACCCATATTATATTGGAATAATTCTTATAACGGTCTGCCAAGAAGCTGCCGTATTCAAGAATATTATCTTCTGTGATAACACCGGTCTTTAGCAGGCTTCCCCATGATGGGAGAAGTGCCATGTAAAGTTCGAGTTCATCAGCCATATGTATAATTCTGTCAACATGTTCCCAGTATGCGGGAGTTTTATATATACCGGATGCACCCCAGTGCATGCGGTTTACAGTTTCCATTCCTTCTGTTGAGTATATCAGAACCGCCTGAATTACATTGAAGCCCTTTTCGGCTCTGTTTCTCAGATATGTATATGCCTCGTCTTCAGTAAGATTGCCAAATATGAGCCATCCAGTGTCGCCAAGCCAGAAGAAAGGTTTGCCATCCTCTAACAGGTAGTGTTTGTTGTCGCTGATAGTAAGCATATGATATTAACCTCCGAACATTCAAGATATGTATATTATAGCATAATTTAACAAAATGTTTTATAATAAAAATAATTATCAGAAACGGAGATTATTATGTGGAAGATAAAACAGATATTTGATGGGGATTATGGGTGTGAAGAGCTGGCAGAAGGTCAGTCACCTAAGGTTTCTGTTACACTTGTTAATGAGAGTGGACAGAAGAAGTATGTCTATGTAGAAGATAAGTGGCTCATAGACAGAAAACTTGAGGAAGGCTCTGTATGGCCGGAGGATATAGATGAGTAAAGTAGCAAGATTAATATCAATAAGCATGATGTTAACGGCACTATCAGTCATTATGCTGGTGGGGTGTGGCAACAGACATTCTGATAAATCAGGATTGAATAAATCGGACATTACGGAGACTTTAAGTCAGACATTGGAATCAGAGAAAGATTCACAGATGAATTCTCAAAGCGAAGATATTACTGATACAGAGATAACAGATACAGAAGCAGAAGATTCTGGCCAAACAGACAGTGAAGAGGACAGCCAGGAAGAAACAAGCAATCCATATACAGCAGCAAGAGAGCCATATACAGGAGTTCCGGTATATGAAGATATGGAACATATTTATATGAATACGACTTGGGAATATGCGGATCATTCGGCGATAAGTGATGGTTATGCTGTTCTATATAAAGCGGCAGGTGAGAGGAAGAATATTATAGTTGGTGTCAATGCAGGGCATGGGACAGCAGGTGGTTCGTCCGTGAGAACACTGTGCCATCCGGACGGCTCACCTAAGAGTACCGGAGGAAGTACAGCGGCGGGGGCAACAACAGCAACCGCTGTATCAGGCGGCATGACATTCTATGATGGAACACCAGAAAGTGAAGTTACATTTAGAATGGCGCAGATCCTAAGGGACAGGCTTCTTTCACAGGGGTATGATGTGCTGATGGTAAGGGACGATGCAGATGTACAGCTTGATAATGTAGCAAGGACGGTAATATGCAATAATGTTGCAGACTGCCATATATCATTGCATTGGGATGGAGACGGACTTAGTTATGATAAAGGCTGTTTCTATATTGCGGTTCCTGATGCGATTAAAGATATGGAGCCGGTTGCCACAAACTGGCAGAAGCACAATGCACTTGGAGCATCGCTTGTTAATGGGCTTGGTGATGTGGGTATGAAGATACATGGTTCAGGAAGTATGGCGATAGATCTTACGCAGACGTCATACAGTACAATTCCATCTGTAGATATGGAACTTGGAAATGCAAGCTCAGATCATAGTGATGAGACACTCGAAAATATAGCGGATGGCCTGATGGCGGGAATCGATGCGTATTACGGGTATTAAACAATCTAATAAAACCACATAAGGAGAACAATAATGGATAAGAAAACACAGATTATAGCAGTAGCAGGAAAAGGAGGCGTTGGTAAGACTTCTTTAGCGGGAGTTATTGTAAAGCTTCTTGTTGAGGCATATCCTGACAAGAAGATACTTGCGATTGACGCTGACCCGGCGGTCGGACTTTCTACAGTGCTTAATGTTGAGGTTGATAAGACTATAGATGATATAAGAAAAGAAGTAATCAAGAATGTTGAAGACGGAGATACCAAGACTGCTGTGGAGTTACTTGGAGAAGCCAAATACGAGATAATTGATGCAGTTGTTGAACAGGATGGATATGCATTTATCGCAATAGGAAGACCTGAGACAGCGGGCTGTTACTGCAAGATTAATTCATATCTTAAAGAAGTTATTACAATGCTTTCAGATAAGTTCGATTATGTTGTAATTGATGGAGAAGCAGGAATAGAGCAGATTAACAGAAGAGTTATGGAGAAGGTTACACATCTGCTGCTTGTTACTGACGCAAGCAAGAAGGGATGCCAGGTTGTGCAGACAATCAAGAAAGTTGCAGATGAGCTTGTGATGTATGACAGAATCGGAGTTATCGCTAACAGAATACCGGATATGGAGGTTGCGAAGCTTATGGATATCGGCGGCCTTGAGCTGCTTTCAGTAATACAGAGCGATTCAAAGCTTGCGCAGGCAGATGTTCTTGGTGAAAATGTATTCAATCTCCCGAATGATTCAATTATTGTTGAGGGAGCAAAGAAAGCCCTTGTTAATATGGGAATATTGTAAGAGGAGGCAAATGTGAAGGATTTAGCTAATCTGTATTATTTTGAGAAGCTGTTGGAGGATGTGAATAACGACCTTGTAAGGCAGGCACAGGCTAAAGGTGATATTGCAATCGGTGCAGTCTGTTTTCAGATACCCGAGCCGCTTATTAATCTGCCGGGCAGCTTTTCGGTGAGACTGCGAGCACCCCGTACAGGTTCTATAGAGATGGGTACATATTACATGAGCAGTATGCTATGTGAGGGATGTCGTGCGATATTAGAGAGAGCAATTGAGGGCGGATTTAACTTTCTTGACTGTATAATTGCGCCTGATGCATGTGCACAGATGAACAGGTGCGTAGAGAATATTGAGAGACAGCACCTTATAGAGAAAGAAAAATTCTTTGTGGAATATTCAGATGTTCCGATGAAGAATGATGAGACGGCGTTAAGACATTTTGTTAAGCAGATGAGACTTCATGTGCTTGAACCGCTTAATAATACATATGGAATAGACATATCAGATGATGCACTTAGAAAGTCAGTAGAATTGCAGAATAAGATAAGCCGGCTTATAAGAAGCATCGGTGATTACAGAAAAGAAGATAATCCAAGAATTACCGGGTATGAATTCGCGGTGCTGTGTCTTGCAACCTACTGTTGCCCGAAAGAGGCACTTATAGAAAAGCTCGAAGAAACACTTGAGGAGCTTAAGATACGTGAACCTGATAAAAAATGTAATTACAGGGCAAGGGTAGTAATGGTTGGTTCAGAGATTGATAACCCTGAGCTTATAAAGCTTGCGGAGGAGGCAGGCGCACTGGTTGTGGCTGACAGATTCTGTTTTGGTTCACTTCCGGGAAGAGATGAGATTATTCTTAACGATACAGAGGATGTTCTTACACAGATATGCAGACAGTATATGAAGTGGGGACAGTGTCCAAGATTCATGAATACAGAAAAGATTATCGAGAGACAGGAGTATGTTGACGCAATAGCTAAAGAGTATAAGGCGGATGGCCTTATATATCAGCAGATTAAATTCTGTGATTACTGGGGCTATGAGAGGGCTTCGGCATTCCATGTCATGAAAGAAAAATACGGCTATCCTGTTCTTTCAATTGACAGACCTTATGCTGTCGGAACTTCAGGACAGTTAAGAACAAGAATACAGGCATTTGTTGAGAGCCTTGAGATTAAGCGTATCAATGCAGGAAGGAAATTATAAATATGTCTAAGAATATAGGAAGCGAGCCACTCGGCAGATTCTATACAGGCAAAAAGCCGAAGAGAAGAAGAGAATGGCGCGGATTGAAGGATACATGGTATGACTATGTAAGGTGGCTTGGATACTGGAAGACTTTAATTACATTTATAATAAAACCTAATAACATGAAGGGCTTCTTCAGATACCGCTGGATGATTAATTATCTTGCATTGCCTGATTTCATGGACAGGCATACCGAGGGTATGAGAGGAACTCAGCTTAGAATGGCGCATCAGGCACTGGGACTTATCGTTACTGATATATGCGGGATGCTTGGACAGATATTTAAGGCAGACCCGGCTATTGGTAATGATAAGAAGCTAAACAGCAAGATTGTCCTTTTTGATGAAAATATGATGAGTACCCTGATGGGAGGGTTTCCTAACCTTACATGGTTATCAGTGGAAGTCCCTTCCGTGTATACAAGCTCAATGATGTCACAGGATGGAGTGAGCTATTATGTTGATGTTACACACCAGTATGGTGTGCCATCAGATGTCTGTCCTATGCCGGCGGCTGAGCTTGGTGTAGCACTGGCTGATGATTTCCCGCTTATAGGCTGCTGTGCGGTGCAGTGTAATACGACATGTGACGGAAGCCTTATGGGTAACGGGATTGAAGCAAGGTCATTTAAGATTCCTACATTTCAGCTTGCTGTGCCAATAAGACACAGGCAGGAAAGCGTACAGGAGTATGCGGCAGAAGAGGTTGTCAATGCAATCCATTTCATAGAGGAACAGACTGGAGAGAAGTTCGACTGGGATGCATTCTTTAAGAGTATGAAGCGGTTTAATGCAGAGACAGAGGAATTCTTAGAGTGGATGGAGATTTCCAAGACAGATTATCCGCAGGTTATGGGCGTAACGCTTGCACTCTACAGATATGGTGTATATCAGGCTGCCGGCGGAAGAAATCAGGCATTCCTTGATATGGATAAGAAGCTTACTAAGATGGCGCTTGATGCATATAAGAATAAAGAGATGGCGGCGAAAGAGTACCGCCACAGAGCCATGACATGGGGCGTTCAGGCTGCATATTATACGGCTCTTCCAATCTGGCTTCTTAACTGCTGGGGTGTTGTAACTATTGCAGATATGTTAAGTATGGTGTCTACAGAGATGGTCAACACAGAGGATAAGCACCAGGCAATGTTAGACCTTGCATATCTGTATGAGAACATGATTATGAGAAACCGCTCTAACGGTGGTTATGAGACAGGCGTAGAGGCACTCTGGCGTTTCTGCGAAATGTTTAATATTGATATTGTAATCATGTATGTTCATATGGGCTGCAAATCAATGTCAGGATATCATGGTCTATTTGAGGAAGAAGCGAGAAAACATGGAATTCATTTAATATGGGTAACGCACAATCTTATGTGTCCTGAGGATGGAACAAGAAGAGACATGAGAACGGAGATTAACAGATACATGAGAACTGTTTTCAGGGAAGAACCGCTTGACCCGTCACTTGAGGATTTTGACGATTCTAAGAGCTGGTAAGAAGTGTGTATGCTGCATACGTGGCAGGAAAGGATAGCAGAATGAAATATTTCGGTGGTTGTGACGCAGGAAGTACATATACCAAATGCGTAATTATAGATGAGAATGGAAAAATCGCATCTGCGGTTACTAAGAGAAGCAGGATTAATCCTGTGCTTAGTGCGAAGGATGCGCTTGATGAGGCTGTAAGCCAGGTTGACGGTTTAAACAGCGCAGAGGAGCTTACATATCTGATTGGTACGGGTTACGGAAGAAACAAAGTACCGTTTGCAGATGAGAATATATCAGAGATAAGCTGTCATGCTATGGGAGTTCATGTGACTGACCCATCGGTTAAGGCGATTATTGATATCGGCGGTCAGGATGTTAAGGGAATTGCGATTGACACTGATGGAACCGTGCTTAATTTTGCGATGAATGACAAATGTGCAGCAGGAACGGGAAGATTCTTTGAATCTATGGCAAGAGCATTTGAGATGTCTTTAGATGAATTCTCTAATCTGTCTCTTACAGCGAAGAACGTGATTCCAATAACAGCACAGTGCGCGGTATTTGCAGAGAGTGAAGTTATATCATTAGTGGGTGAGGGTAAGCCTATGGAAGAGATTGCAGCAGGAATACAGTTATCGGTTGCCAAGAGGTGTTTTGTTATGGCTAAGAAAGCCGGTGCGGCTGACAGCGTTACACTTACAGGCGGATGTGCCAAGAATGAAGGCTTGAAGAAAGCAATAGAAAAGGTGCTTAAGATTAATGTAGTTGACCTTCCGACAGACCCACAGCTTATGGGAGCATTAGGTGCTGCAGAATATGCAAGACAGAAGGGAAGTAACGTATGATAGTATTAAAAGTGCTGGCTATTATAGCAATTGTGTTTGTTGCATTGTTTTTTCTGACTCTTGTTATATATTTCTTTAATCTTGATATGAAATTTGCGGCAGCTTTAATCAAGCCGCTTACTGCATATTATAACTGGTCCAAGAACAGGCGTGAGGTAAAGAAAAAGAAAGAACAGGAAACACAGAAAGAATAACAGGAAGGGTAGAAACAGCCGATGGATATATATGATGGAGAGATAATAAAGCTTATATCCATGCTTGAAAGCCACGGTGCTAAGAAACTGCCATTACTGAAAGAATGGGAGATGACTGGAAAAGAGAATCTTATTCTTAAAAGTGAGATGGCTTATGAGCTTGGCGGTGGAAGCAATCAGGCAGTGAGTGCCATTGCATTTACACAGGATGAGAAACTTGTGCCGGAGGATGCAGTGTATCTCGTTGGAGATGACCTGCGTGATATTAAGAATGATATCTCATATGCAAGAATTACTGTAATCAGGCTGGATGGTGAATATATTAAGAATCATGATGATAATGCACTGTATGCTTCAATGAGGGCAACTGATTATGTAAGATACCATGCATTTCCTAAAGGATATATGATGAGAATATCAGCAGTCAGGGAAAGAGAGCCGGTGAGAGTGAGTAAAGAAGCGGTTTCACATGGAATTAACTTTGCAGCAGTAGGGTTGGGACTTATCAATGCCTACAGGAAGCGCCCAGAGGTTGAGGCTGTAAGCATATATTTTGTTACAGACCAGAAGATTGATTATACATTTTTAAAGAATGAGGCTCACAGATGTGAACAGATAACAGATTCGTTAAACAATATATTTAACGGTCTTACGATGGATTGTTCAACTTGCTCAAGCAGGGAATTGTGTGATGAAATAGACGGACTCAGACAATTACATATGAGTATTTTGTGAAAATACCTTGAAAAAAAATCAAATTAGGAATAATATATTAATTGAATGAAATAGGGAACAATTAAATACATTGTACAAATGATGCATATGGAAAGGCAGGTAGTTATAAGATGTTAAAGAAAATGAATAATATGAATATAAAGGGACGTTTGAATTATGTATTTAGACTGATAATCATAGCGTTCTCCGTAGTTGCAGTTGTTATAAGTGCAATGATGATTTATATGTCTATGGATTACCGCAGGGTGCTGAAGCGTTACGCATTCCCTCAGGGAGATATTGCTACAGCTATGTCTGAGGCAGCAGAGATAAGAGGAGCTTCAAGGGGAGTTGTAGGATATGATTCAGTAAGTCTTATCAGCTCAATGAAACAGCAGCATGATGAGCATGTCGAAGCATTTGAAGCCAAGCTTGAACAGATAAGACCTATAATGTCTAGTAAGGCTGGCAAGGAATGTATGGATAAGATTGATAAGGCGTGGGCTGAATATAAGGAAATTGATGAGAAAGTTATAAAGCTGGGAGCTACGACAGATTCTAATCAATCACTGAAGGCTCAGTCGATGATGCTGAATGAGACGGCACCTAAGTATGAGGCACTTGATAATGCACTTAATGAACTTATGGACACTAATGTTGCTAAAGGTGATGCAGAAAAATTAAAGCTTGAAATATTTCTTATAATAGCGATTGTTGCTGCAATTGGAATAATAGCAGTGGTAGTGGTTGTTGCTTCTAAAGCAGCACATGCGATTGCAAAGAGTATAGAAGAGCCGTTAGATGGAATGATGGCCAGATTCGAGACATTTGCACAGGGAGATCTTGATTCACCATTCCCAGAAGTTGAGACTAAAGATGAGATATCCGATCTCATAGATAGTGCACATGCTATGGCAGAAAGATTACATAATATTATCAGTGATGCCGGAAAACTTATGGGAGAGATGGCAGATGGTAATTTCGCTATCGCAACCGAACATGAAGATCAGTATACAGGTGCATTCAATGCATTGTTACTTGGAATTCGTAACATGAACCGTCAGATGAATTCAACATTAAAGGGTGTTGAAGATGCTTCTAAACAGGTGGCAGAAGGTTCTGCTAATCTTTCAGATGCTGCACAGTCGCTTGCAGAAGGTGCAACAGATCAGGCTGCAACAGTCGAAGAGATGCAGGCAACCATTAATGATCTTAATGAAGGTATACAGAAGACAGCAGAACAGCTGGAAAATTCATATAAAGAAGCAGAGAGATATGCTGATACAGCAGAAAACAGCAGAGAAAGCATGGAAGCTCTTATGGGGGCAATGGCTCGTATCAGTGAGGCTTCTGAGAAGATTGGCAATATCATTTCAGAGATTGAAAGTATTGCAAGCCAGACTAACCTTCTTTCACTTAATGCTTCCATTGAGGCTGCAAGAGCAGGTGATGCAGGCAGAGGATTTGCAGTAGTTGCTGACCAGATTCGTACACTTGCAGAGCAGAGTGCTAAGTCAGCGGTAGATTCAAGAAATCTTATAGAAGCTTCTATCTACGAGGTTGGAGAGGGGAATAAGATTGCTACTAAGGCATCTGATTCACTTAAGGAAGTTGTTGATGGTGTTCAGTCTATCGCAGAGAGTGCCAAGAAGATGAGAGATGTATCTACAAGTCAGGCTGCAGGTATGGAGCAGGCGGATGTTGCAATTGCAAGAATTGCAGAAGTTGTACAGGCTAATTCAGCAACATCACAGGAGACATCAGCTACAAGTGAAGAACTTACAGCACAGGCTACAACTCTTAGTGAGATGGTTGCACAGTTTAAGTTAAGAAATGACTGATAATTACAATTACATATGTAAAGATTATTTAAGGAGCTGTTATCGTAGTGATATCAGCTCCTTATTGTATATCATGTATTTGTTATCGGGTTTGAATAATTTAATTAAAAGAGTTCATTTACCATGTCTGCTGTGTATGAAACGCTTGTGGCATGCTCAACCTCGATCATATAAAGAGCATGTGCTGCTAAATGTTCTGCTGCCTGTTCAAGGTCTCTGATACCTGTAGTATCCTTGCAGTAATCAAGAACAGCGTCAAGTCCGTCATCAAACACCAGGCACTCATCCTCGTGAAGTCCGATTCTTTTAAGAACCTTTGGGAGTGAATATTTAAGGAAAATTGTCTTTTTCTCTTCTCTTGTGTAATCAGGAATATCAATTACTGCAAATCTTGAAAGAAGCGGTGCACTTATCTTATCCTTATCATTAGCTGTGGCGATAGGATATACGCCTGAAGTTGGGATGAGACACTCCATGTAATTATCAGTGAATCCAAGATTATCAAGGAGTGTAAGGAGTACATCCGCAGGGTTGGCGTTACCATTACTTGAAGTTGCCTTATCAAGCTCGTTGATAATGAACACAAGGTTAGATTCACCAGCCATGTTAAATGCTTCCATGATAATACCAGGCTTTGCATTGGAGTATATTCTTGAACTTCCTGTAAGCTGTTCTGCGTCATTGATAGAACTCATATCAAGCGTTGTCCAAGGCATTTTAAGAATCTTGGCAACAAGGTAGGCAATCTGTGATTTACCTGTTCCGGCAGGACCTACAAGAAGGATACCGTATGCAGGAAGAGTGTGTGTTCTGTTAATCTGAATAACAGTTTCAATGATTCTCTGCTTAACACTCTCCATACCGAAAAGCTCTTCGTCAAGAATTCTTCTTGCTTCCACAGGGTCAATTGATTCGAAGTAATTGCTCTTCCACTTAATATTAAGCATGATAGAAAGTGCTCTCTGTGCATGTCTTTTCTCTTCAGGAGTTACCTCACTTGAACGGGCAACAACAAGATTGCGTCTTGCCCATAAACGGATATTTTCAGGAAGTGTACTTCCTGCACAGTTAAGGAAATCTGATATGCTTGTAAGGCTTGTAAGCTTCATATCATCAGCAGATTCATCAGGCTCTTCACTATTGTCTTCTGCAACGGCACTGCTCTCTAATAATCTTTCAATCATAAACTGAAGAAAACCGTCTTCAGCGGATAACTTGTTACCATTGCCAAATGCAACTTCCTGAATCTTGTATACATTATATCCTTCAGATGAGTTAGCACCTGTAAGCTTTACTTTAACTCTGTTTTCGCCAAGCCATTTGATAAGGCTTGTAAATCTTGAATCAATCTTTAAGATATTGCTTGCAAAAGACTCACCATCAATCTGAAAATCAAATGCCGTCTTCTTATAAGGGTTAGTGAATAAACCATAAGATGTCTCATCCCACTTTTTCTCAGAATTATCCAGAACAAGGATTGGGTTCTCTGGGGAAGCTGTAGAATTGTCTGATTTAAAAGTTGTATAGGTACACTCAAAACCGGCAGTGCTGCCAGAATTGGCATTAGCGTCATAAACTAACATAAATTCCTCTTTCTGTGCTTTAAACACTTGTAATAATCTATCATATAATAACATATTCTGGGAAGTTGGCAAGGAGAGGATTGAAT
>ERZ1034973.1709-NODE-1709-length-12152-cov-13.355295_pt1 | contig 12152 bp, 7 predicted proteins | sample MGYA00520686_ERZ1034973 | MGnify/ENA primary metagenome ERZ1034973 (study PRJEB33766, sample SAMN09781775) | gut metagenome | biome: gut microbiome | host: Homo sapiens | place: Madagascar | study: EMG produced TPA metagenomics assembly of the PRJNA485056 data... | reverse complement strand
TAAAATAATGTTAATACAAAAGTATATGCGAAGTAATATTATTAATGTGGAAGGGCGGAGTAATATATGGCTGTGACAATTAATTATGAACAGATAAGAATAACTGAGTTAGACTCATATCTTTTTGGACAGGGAACACACTACGAGATATATAATAAAATGGGTGCACATATAGCGAAGAAAGATGGAAAGCCCGGAGTATATTTTGCGGTATGGGCACCAGCGGCGAAGGACGTGTATGTCATAGGTGAATTTAATGACTGGAAAGCCTATGGGTATGATATGAAGAAGATTTCAGATGGTGGAATATATGAGTTATTTATAGAGGGTGCCAAGGCTGGACAGATGTATAAGTACCTTATTATTTCACAGAGCGGTGAGGCTATTTACAAGGCTGACCCATATGCCAATGCGGCACAGTTAAGGCCAGAGACAGCATCAATTATTACTGACCTTAATGGATTTAAGTGGACAGACAGCGTATGGGTTGAACATAAGAAGAAAGAGAACCATTTAAAGTCAGCAATGTCTATATATGAATGTCATCTTGGTTCGTGGAAGAAGCAGGAAGATGGTACAGAGGACGGTTATATGAATTACCGTGATATAGCACCAGACCTTGCAAAGTATGTATCAGATATGGGATATACACATATAGAGCTTATGGGAATTGCAGAGTATCCATATGACGGCTCGTGGGGTTATCAGGTTACAGGATATTATGCACCAACAGCAAGATACGGAAGTCCTAAGGATTTTATGTATTTTGTGGATTATATGCACAGCAAGAATATTGGTGTAATACTTGACTGGGTACCAGCACATTTTCCAAAAGATGCACATGGGCTTGCGAACTTTGACGGAAGCTGTGTATATGAATATGCAGATCCAAGAAAGGGCGAACACCCTGATTGGGGAACTAAGGTATTTGATTACAGCAAGAATGAGGTATCGAATTTCCTTATTGCCAATGGAATGTTCTGGGTTGATAAGTTCCATATTGATGGCTTAAGAGTAGATGCAGTTGCTTCTATGCTTTATCTTGACTACGGAAGGACAGAAGGCAACTGGGTTCCTAACCAGTATGGCGGTAATGGTAATCTTGAAGCTATGAGTTTCCTTAAGCATTTTAACAGTATGATGAGAAAGAGATTTCCACAAGCGGTTACAATTGCAGAAGAGTCTACAGCGTGGCCAATGGTAAGTGGTGACCCTGATAACGGAGAATGTCTTGGATTTACATTCAAGTGGAATATGGGCTGGATGCACGATTTTCTTGAATATATGAAGCTTGACCCTTATTTTAGAAAGTTTAATCATGGTAAGATGACATTTTCTCTTATGTATGCTTACAGCGAGAATTTTATACTTGTATTATCGCACGATGAAGTTGTCCACCTGAAATGTTCTATGTTAGGCAAGATGCCTGGTGACAGAGAGGACAAGTTCGCTAATCTTAAGCTTGCATATGCTTATATGTGTGGACATCCGGGCAAGAAGCTTTTATTTATGGGACAGGAATTCGGACAGTGGAACGAGTGGAGTGAGAAGCGTTCTCTTGACTGGTATCTTCTTGAGGATGAGAGCCACAAGGAATTAAAGGATTTTACAAGTGCGTGCCTTAAGCTTAATAAGAATTACAGATGTTTATATGAAACTGATTATAATTCAGAAGGCTTTAGATGGATTAATGCCAATGACAAGGACAACAGTGTATTCTCATTTATAAGAATAAGTCCGGATAAGAAGAAGCATTTGTTATTCGTTCTTAATTTCACACCTGTTGAAAGACCAAGTCATAGAATTGGAGTGCCAATTAAGGGCAAATATAAGCTTGTATTAGGTGATGATATGAAGAACCAGCAGAAGATAATTGCAAGTAAGAAGGGTGAGTGTGATGGCTATGGTGAGTCACTTCTTGTGGATTTACATAGGTATGGAATAGCTGTGTATGAGTTCAATGGTGATGTGGAAGCACACAAGCCTACAATAATATAATAATAATATAAGAGATATATAAGAGCAGTTTAAATAGCAGTCTGATATATAAGTCAGATATCAGGTTGGCAGGATTTAAGTGAAGCAGGTATATGGTATTGATGTAATTATTAATGTGGTTGATTACATTTATGCTGTAATCTGCTTCATTTTGCTTATTTTTTTGGTGGAAGTAACCGAAATATAATACAGGTTATTTTATAATCAGGCGATAGAATTATCTAAGCAGGATATATAGGCTGTTATTAGGAAATGGAATAACCGGCTGTAGATTAGCCGCAGATAATGTATGGAGGATAAATATGTCTGTATCAATATACGCAGGTAATTTTAACAAGGATAATAATGTTAAAGAAACATCTATTAATTATAAGGAAAATGTAAGCAACAGGACTAATGGTGTCAATGGGATATTTAATGGTGTTGTTATGTCAGAGGGACAGGATAACAGCAGGCTGGCAGATAACACATATGAGTCGTTATTAAAGGAAGCTGATGATGTAAAACAGCAGATTATGAATTCTGCAAGTACAGCACAGATAAGCTTCAAGGCACTTGTTAAAAAGCTTTCTGGTATGGAAGCAGTCGATATAGCAGGTGATGGATTTAATATAACAGATGCCTCTAAGGATGATATGGTATCAATTATTGATAAGATTAGAATTGAGCTTGCAATGCACTCAGACAGCTATGTTGCATATGGAACTGGCGTAAGCTCTGATGCAATTGAGAGTGTTGCAGGGGCAGGTGCAGCTAATGAATTAAAGCAGAGATTAAGCGGTGCTGGAATAAGCGTTGATGACGATACTGTGCAGCAGGTACAATCAGCACTTGATGAGGCGGCTTCAATAACAGAGCTTTCAGAGAGTGCTAAGTATTATATGATTGCCAATGATATTGCACCAACTATTGACGGAATATATAAGGCAGAAAATGCTGTCAGTACAAGACCGGCTAACAGCGGATATGAGATTTCATTTAAGGAATTTAATGCTATGCGTCCACAGATTGAGTCGCTTATGAATAAAGCCGGGCTTGAAGTGAACTTAAGAAACCTTAATAATGCACAGGATTTGATTAATAATAATATACCAGTCACAGAAAAGACTTTAAAATATAAAGCTGTTCTTGACGGACTTAATTTAAATGGTCTTGATACACAGGATGGACAGGATAGTGTATTATCAAAGATTGCTGACCAGCTTGCTATTGGTGAAGACCCTAAAGATACTCCACTTACAAACGATCCATCTATATGGGATAATGTAAAGAACGCAATAGTAACACTGGCTAATGCAAGCTATGATGATATTGTAAATGTTGTTTCATCTGGAAAAGCATTTACAATAGCAAGTCTGAAGGTCGTAATGCAGGTAGGCTGGAGTGAAACAGCAGAAAGCCGGCAGGCTGTTAACAATCAGATGACTGTTAATAACCAGATGTCAGGTGACTGGCAGGGTAATGTAAACAGTCAGATGTCAGGCGGCTGGCAGGGCAATGTTAATAACCAGTATGGTTATGTGCAGGATACGGGCTATAATCAGGGTGTATATAATAATCAGATGGGCGGTAATTATGCATACCAGCAGCCATATGGTTACAATGCACAGAAAGCTTATAACACACTTGTTGAGGCAAGGCTTTTACTTACAGCAGGTACAGGTGTAATTCTTGAAAAGAGTAATACATCACTTCTCTACACGCCTCTTGAACAGATTAACGAGCAGATTAAAGCTCTTGAAGCTAATGGAACATTATATGCTGGCAATACACAGATGTATAATGATGTCCTTGATGTAAGAAAGGCACTTTACGATATTGAGACTGCACCAGCACAGATGTATGAAAAGCTTATGAAGAGTGACCCATATAAGTTGAGTATTTCTATGGTATCAGGCATTGCGAGTGGAATGACAAGCCGTTATGCCAAGGCGATAGATACATATGAAACAACAGGCACTAAGGTAAGAGAAGACTTAGATGACTCTATTATTAAGGCTGTTAATAACAGTGCAGAGGGTATAATGGACGAACTCAATCTTGAGAATACTCAGGAGAACAGAGATGTTATTAAGCTTCTTGCTTCTAATAACATAGATATCAATAAGGAAAATGTTGAGAGGGCAAGAAGAATATATACAACCCTTAATAATCTTGTTGATAATATGAAGCCGGAAACTGTTGTTAAGATGATAGATGACGGAATCAATCCTATGAATACTGATATATGGACAGTTAATGATTATCTTAGCAGTATGAATCAGGGTGCTACTAAGGATAATGAGGAGAAATATTCAAAGTTCCTCTATAAGCTTGACAAGACAGGTGGAATTAACGAAACTAAGAAAAAGCAGTTCATCGGTATATACCAGATGATGAATATATTTACAAGAGATGCCGGAGTGTGTGCGGGTGCTCTTATGAAGCAGGGCAAAGAGATTACTATGGGTAATCTTATCAGTGCCTACACAAGCCGCAAGCACTCTGGAATAGATGTAACTATTGATGATTCAGTAGGTCTTGGAGATAAGGAAACTATCAGTTACTTTGAGTCATTATTTGCAAAGTCACAGAAGTTTATCACTCCTAATACATTGAAGAATTCGGACAATGAGTCACCAATTGAACATCAGAATGTTGAAGCATTTGCTAACGGACTTGCTGAACATTATGATGAAGCAGTGGAAAATGAACTTGACAGCAGTTACATAGAAGAAGTAACTAAGAAAGCAGAACAGGCTGATGCTGAGGTTGTAAGGGAGTTAAGAAGAGCTGGAATTAATGAGAACATTGGTAACATTAATGCGGTTAATGAACTTATGGCTACAGGACAGCTTATGGCTTACACAAGAAAGCACGGAAACCAGGGCAGTAAGTCAATATATGGAGAGAACATAATTGATAGCAATGACAAGCTTAAGGAAGTGTTAGACAGCAGGGATAAGCTTGAGGCTATGTATACTAACCTTGAAGAAGCTGCTGGTGATGAACTTGAAGAAGCTATAGAGAGCTCACTTACAGGAACTGCTGAAGACCCTGTTGATTATGATACATTTGAAGAATTAAGAATAAGCAACAGACAGATTAGATATATAAGCAATCTTGCAAGAAGAAATGATTACCGTGTCCCTTATGTTAAGAATGGACAGGCAGGTCTTATCAATCTTACATTTGTTGCAGATGATAATGACAAGGGAAAGATATCTATTAAGATGAATACAGCTTCGTGGGGTGAATTGTCAGTAGAGGCAAAGGTTACACAGTCAGACGTAAGTATGTATGTAAAGCAGGATTCAAGAATTGTGCTTTCCGAAGACAGAAGCATTTATAAGTATTTCCAGCAGATTGAGGGAGATCTTAAAGAACAGTTCGGTTATGACAATGTAAGAATTAATTGTGTAAGAGTTCCAGATGTTAAATATACTACATACGAGGACTCAGGGGCAAAGATTCCATCAGATCGTCTTTATAAGATCGCTTCAGCAATAACAGGAGTATTCTTTGGGGCATAAGAGCTGCTAAAGAATTACAGGATATGTCCGATATATAAAATGTATGATTTGACGAATTCAAAGGATAACGCCAGTAGATGTGGCGGGAATATAAAATCAGGAGAATAAAAGTATGAGAATTAATACTAACGTATCAGCCATTGTATCTAACAATGCGTTACAGAAGGCACAGGATGCACTTTCAAGCTCTATACAAAGACTTTCATCAGGATATAAGATTAACAGTTCAGCTGATGACCCGGCAGGCTGTGCTATTTCAGAGAAGATGAGAGTTCAGATAAGAGGTCTTGATCAGGCTAAGAATAATACAACAGATGGTATCTCTGTTATCAATACAGCAGAAGGTGCTATAGTAGAGATACAGTCTATGCTTACACGTCTTAAGGAACTTACAGTTCAGGCGGCTAACGATGTTAACTCTGATGATGAGCGTGAAGCTATCCAGCAGGAGATTGATAATGTTAATCAGGAAATAGACAGAATATCTGAGCAGACAGAATTCAATACACAGCCACTTATTAATGGTAATCTTTCAAGAAGAGTATATTCAGATTATCAGGGTGTGAACCAGCTTAAGATATCTGACAGTTTTACTGCTGGAATATATGGAGTTACAGTAACACAGGATGCTAGACAGGCAATAGCAGTAGGTGATACTATTACAATGTCAGGCACAGCTAAGGTAACTGCTGATCAGGCAGGAACAATATCTATTAATGGATATAACATTGATATTGTAGAAGGTGATACACTTGATACAATTATGGATAAGGTTATGGATGGTGCTAATATGGCGGGTGGAAGAGCATTTGCTGTATCAAGCCTTGCTAATGATACGAAGACTAACGGAAGTGATTATGCAGGATATAAGCCAGATACATCTTACACAGGCAACAGACTTGTTATAATGACAGAGCAGTATGGAAGAGATCAGCAGCTAGATGTAACATGCAGTAATAAAGACCTTGCTGCTATGCTTGGTATATCAGATGCTTACAATGAAGATGGTTCAGGCATACACGCAGAAGGTAGTGATGTTGTAGCTGAATTCGCTAATGAAGTTGATGATGCAGGCAATCCAACAGGTAAGAGAGTTGGATTTGAAGATTCAGCTATTATCTCAACCAAGGGTACTAAGATTACAGTTAAGGACGTTAATAATAAGGAATTCGTTATGGATGTTCCAGGTAATGTTGCAGGAACAACATTTAATGATACAACAGCAGCTAAGCAGAACGGAAAGTCACAGGCAGCAGGTGGAACAGCTACGGATATTAATCAGGAAGTGACTGATGTCGGAACTATGAGTATCCACGTTGGTGCTAATGAAAATCAGGTTATTGTTCTGGATATTCCTAAGATAACTACTTACACAATAGGTACAGATAATATCAATGTAATGACAAGCTACACAGCACAGCTTTCAATAGGGCATGTAGACGAAGCTATTAATTATGTCAACTCTGCACGTTCAAAGCTTGGTGCATATGAGAACAGATTTGACCATACTACTAAGAACCTTGAGGTTTCAAGTGAGAATGTTACTAAGGCTTTATCAGCTAAGATTGATACAGATATGGCTGAGGAGATGACAGAGTATACATCACAGACAGTTCTTACACAGGCAGCTACATCAATACTTTCACAGGCTAACCAAAGACCATCAGAAGTATTACAGCTTCTTCAGAACTAATCTGTCAGGGTGAATTGATTGGAGATGTGAAGTATGGATAGAGAAGCTATTAAGACATATTCATATAGAATATCGCAGGCGACACGTTCAGAGCTTGTAGTAATAGTGTACGACATAATAAGAGATTATCTTAAAGATGCAGTGTCAACATCAGATAATGCAGTATTTAAAGAGAAACTACACATGGCTATGAGAGGTATAGACCAGCTTATAACAGGTCTTGATATGCAGTATGAGCTTTCAGGTAATCTTTATGTACTCTATAACTATATGAAAAGAACTCTTATCGGTGCACAGGTTTCATATGATAAAAATGTTGTCAATTCAATATACGATATGCTTGGACAGCTAAGACAGTCATTTTATGAAGTAAGCAGACAGGATAATTCAGCACCGCTTATGAAGAATACAGAAAAGGTGTATTCCGGACTTACATATTCTAAATATGGTGCAGGCAATGAAACAGCAAGTGATACGCTTACTAACAGAGGATATATGGTATAATGAGCACAAAAGTGCTCATCTTAAAAGTTCCTAACGGAACTTTGTATGTGCTGAAAAGAAGCACGAAAATTATGGTATAATGAGCACAAAAGTGCTCATCTTAAAAGTTCCTAACGGAACTTTATATGTGCTGAAAAGCTGCACAAATAATATAATTAATTAAAATAAAAAGGGTTACTGCTTTGACTAAAAGACATTCAGATAATGATTGTCTGGTTAGGGCAGTAACCCTTTTGTAATATTTTGGTGATTTTCTAGAAACGGAGCTTGCGCTTAGAGTATTTACTACGTTTCTTAGAAAGTGAAGCATTGTTAATAATTGTAAATATAATAAGTATTCCAGCTACAATTCCAGCTATAACCCATATATTAATCTTAATACAGCGTTTTGGTGATAACTGTGTTGAGTTGTTCTTGGCACTAAGGTATGGCAGAAGGCTTTCATTGGAATTATCACCGCCTGTTATGGAGAGTGTGGTAGAACCAACAACATTATCACCATAAAGGTAATTAAGCTTAGCGGCAAGCCTGCCCTGCTCATTAGTTATATCGTAATTCTTATCAAGGCTCATTGTAACGCTTGAAGTTGAACCGCTGTTAGGAATTGTTATAAAGGAGGCATTCATATTAAAGTTAAGCTTTGACTTATTAAATACATCTGATGAGTAGTAGTTATCAGTAGAGAATAACGAGCTTATCTGTGTGTCAGATGTAGTCGATTTCTTAAAGTTATTAAATCCCCAGTCAAATAATGAACGTGTATCTATAAATCTTGTAGAGTCATCTGGTGAACGGAATACAACACATATAAGTCTCATTCCATCTTTTTCAGCAAATGTTACCAGAGTCATTAAAGATTCATCAGTAAATCCGGTCTTTCCACCTTTGCAGTATTCATAGTAGAACGCGCGGCCTTTAAGCATTTTATGACGATGCTTTATTGTTCTAGGTGTAGATGTTACATTAGTGGCAGGAATTGTATAGCTTGAGGAAGTTGAGTCAATGTTTACAAACGAAGCATTGTTATAACAGCCTCGTGCAATCATAGCCATGTCGTAAGCACTTGTGTAGTGGTTAGGATTGTAAAGACCGCTGGCATTAGCAAAATGTGTTTCAATTGCACCAAGCTCACGAGCTTTATTATTCATCATATCCACAAACGCATCTATTGAGCCAGCGACTTTCTCAGCAAGTGCATATGCAACTTCATTGGCTGAATATAGAAGAAGTGCATATAAAGCCTGCTCAACAGTAAGTTCTTCCCCGGCCTTCATACCAAGGTTGGCATCTTCAATCGGATTAATTGAATTGGCTGCGGCAGTAGAAAATGTAAGTGTATCACTGAGATTACAGTTCTCAATAGTAAGAAGTCCTGTAAGGATTTTGGTTGTTGAAGCTGGATAGCACTTACGGTGTGCATCTTTTTCGTATAGTATAGAGCCTGTATCTGCATCGACTAATATTGCACTCTCACAGGTAATATCTGGAGCCTGTGGCCACGAAATAGAAGTGTCTGTTGATACCTCGTTAGATATAACAGAACTCTTGGCAGCAGTTGTTCCATTAGATATAACATTGCTGCTGGCGGCAGTTGTTCCGATTGTTATTCCAGCTGCAAAAGCTGGTGTTACAGATGTTGCCACAATTGCTGTACAGGTAATAATGCTTGCAGTTCTTACAAGGCATTTTCTGAATTTATTAAATAGAACTGAACACTTATTAGCAGAGTGTTTCGTTGTTTTATTAGAATTATTAAACATTACAATCTCCCATCGTTAATGATATTATGAAGTAAGTGTTAAAGGCACAAAATGCCATTTATTATACTGATATGTTCATATTATACATATTTGCTTGTAATATTAACATATTTATTAAGATTATGAAACTAAATTTGCAGGCGAATATTTAAAGCTGTGTGGAATGGGATTTTGGTGATGTTTTAATTTACCTTTGACATACTTATTATATTAAAGTAAAATATCTTGGTTTGATGTTATAAAAATGGTTGTAAGCTTATACAGTATAAAGAATGAATGGAGATTATTATGAGATTAAGAAATGTACCGGGTGCAAGAGAAGTTATGGTTGAGAACGAATATGTATTCACGGAACCAGAGGGAATGTGCGGAACCTGGAAAGAGGTATTTGGAAATGATAACCCTATACATATAGAGATTGGAATGGGAAAGGGAACATTTATAACAACTCTTGCAGGGATGAATCCAGATATTAATTATGTTGGAATAGAGAAGTATTCAAGCGTACTATTAAGAGCAGTTGAGAAGCAGGACGAATTACAGCTTCCTAACTTAAGATTTATAAGAATGGATGCAGAGAATATTAATGAAGTGTTTGGTGTTGATGAAGTGGATAGAATATATCTTAATTTCTCAGACCCATGGCCAAAGGACAGACATGCTAAGAGAAGACTTACATCAAGACAGTTCTTTGCAAGATATGACAAAATGCTTAAAAAAGAGGGCAGGGTTGAATTCAAGACAGACAATAGGGTACTGTTTGACTTTTCAGTTGAGGAAGTAAAGGAAGCTGGCTGGAATCTTGTAGAGTGTACTTATGACCTTCACAGTGACGAAAGGCTTAATGAAGGAAATGTTATGACAGAATACGAGAAGAAATTCTCAGATATGGGAAATCCTATATGCAAGCTTATTGCAGACAGATAAGATAGATTGAATTATTAATACATATCAGGCCGTTAATAAAATAGATTAAAATGTTATTGTAAGATAATTAAATGTATTAGTATCACATATGACTTTGTTGAATATTATATAGTAGAAATGTTTTCTGACAATATTTTAAGGCTATATTATATTCAGGAAAGGAAGCAATATGGGATATCACAGATATTGTAACAGGTGTAATCCGATTAACAGACTTAATGAATACCTTTATTACCACAACAGATTAAACCGCAGGATTGTGCGTCTTAAGAGGTCGTGGGACGAAATATATAAAATAATAAATGGCTGCTGACCTTAAGATATATGTACTGGTAATACTGAAAAAATCAGTAATAAAGGTACATATCAAGGTCAGCAGCCATAATTTTTTGATTCTACATTTCATCGGGTGAATCGTAAGGCTGGACACTGATATTACGTTTTTTGAGGAAATGCTCAACTACAAGGTTCATAATATAGCATATAACTGCCATAACAGGAACACCGAGGAACATTCCTAATACGCCGAAAAGTGCTCCACCCACAACAATTGCGAATATAACCCACAGAGGCTTAAGTCCTGTGCTTTCGCCAAGTATCTTAGGACCAAGGAAAAGTCCGTCAAACTGTTGTATAACAAGTATCAGGATTGCAAAGAATATAACCTGGATAGGATTTACAATAACAATTATGATACCGCCCATAACACCACCGATGTAAGGTCCAAAGTAAGGAATCATATTAGTAATTCCAACGATAACGCTTATAAGCACTGTGTAAGGGAACTTGAATATAGTCATACATATAAAGCAGATGATACCGATTATTAATGAGTCAAGTGCCTTGCCATACATAAATTTTAAGAAAATAGTACCACTTTCCCTGCATATCTTTCTTGTAGTATCAGCCGCTTTTTTCGGAAATACAGCATAAAGCACACGCTTAAAATTGTAGAATATATTCTTGTGGTCAGATATCATATACACAGAAACCATAATTGCAATTATGAGGTTGACCAGTCCCTTAACAATAGCCATAGATGTATTAACTACATATGGGAGCAGATTGGTAAGCATATCTGTAAGATATGATATAACCTTAGGGTAAAGGTTGTTTAATTGTTCATTAATGACTGCATAATCAATAAATCCCAGGTCAGCGTGTTTATCTTCAAATGAATTAACAATGTCAGTGATATTGTTGTACCACACTGGAAGCTTGTCCACGATATCGGTAATGCTTGTATACAATTGAGGAATTATAAATACCATAAGGATTGTAATAATTCCGATTGCAATAATGTAAGTTATAAGTATCGAAAGATATTTAGAAAGCTTGTCCGACTTCAAATGGCATTTTTCCTTGAACAAATGTCTGTAGAAAAATCTTACAAGTGGGTATAATATAAATGCTATGAACGCACCAATTACAAATGGTGATATAACATTAAAAATGTATTTGATAATATTAAGTGTGTTATTAAACCCGCCAATAAGCTTGAATATAAGTATTGCACCAAGGACAAATAAGAGTCCGTATATTACAATAGTAAAATATCTGCTGTTGGGCTGGAACTTATTCTTGTATACAATGTGGTTGTCACCAGCGGAGTTATTATTATCAGGTGAATTAAAATAGCTTGTATCGTTATTATTGTCTTTATCCATACAAATCCTCGCAATCTTATTTAATTAAGGATATATCAAGAATATTGTACTCCATATAAGCGGTTAAAAAAACCCCATAATAGTTAAATAT
>ERZ1034973.1694-NODE-1694-length-12224-cov-9.763744_pt1 | contig 12224 bp, 19 predicted proteins | sample MGYA00520686_ERZ1034973 | MGnify/ENA primary metagenome ERZ1034973 (study PRJEB33766, sample SAMN09781775) | gut metagenome | biome: gut microbiome | host: Homo sapiens | place: Madagascar | study: EMG produced TPA metagenomics assembly of the PRJNA485056 data... | reverse complement strand
TGCCCATGCAGACCATCAATACAGAAAATCGTTTATTTTCAATAGCTTGCAATGCGTGTTCCTTATTTGTCACCTAATCTGTCTCTAATCAATCCTGTGGATAACTCACGATACACGAACGCGCAAGGGCTCGGCACCTCGGGGGTCTGCGTAGAGATTGGCAGTCTTTTCGGTGGTATGGCCGAGTAGCGCCTTGGTGTCTACATTGCCCTGCGCCATGTAGGTGCGCTTGCATAGCGAACGGATCTCATGGAATGTCGGCGCATCATCGCCAGTGATGCCAGCCAGGTCACGTGCCTCTGTGAACGCCTTGGTGATGCGGTCACGGAAGACCGGGCTTCCGGCCTGCACGTCGGCGCGGTAGCTTCTTCTGTGGTGCACCACGTACCGGCTCACCACATTGGACCGGCATGCTGCCAGCGCGTCTGCCAGCGTCATATCCATGGCATCCATGCGCAGGCGAAGCGGTATCTCAAGCCAGATGCCGGTTTTCAGCCGCTGCAATGTCAGGAACTCTGTTCCGATGGCTTTGCGCTCCAGCCTTGAAAGCGTGTCGCGGTCCATGCCGGACAGAAGAGCAACAAGCATTGCACCTGGAAGCCAGTCGGCAACCTCTGGCGCCTTGGCGAGAATGGCCTTGAATTGCTCCATCGTCAGGCGCTTGCGTGTGGTCTGTGCAGATGGCTTTGCAATGGGTTCCACCGGGTTGATCTCCATCCAGCCAAGTGCACGGCCCCGGTTGCAAACGGCAAACAGCCGGGAGCGCAGTGCCTGTGCTGTGCGAGCTTTTCCGGCTTCCATCTCGCTTTCTATGAGCTCTGCGCAATGAGCAACGGTCAGACCACCACAAGAGACCCGGCCAAGGGCTTGCTCGATCTTCTTGTCCAGAGAGCGCATGCTCTTGGCAGTGTTGTAGACCTCGCTGACGGGCATTTTTTTGAGCAGATCGGCAATGGTGTTGTCCTTGCCCTGGATGCGCTCCAGCAATGTGGGCTTTTCGGAGAGTACGAAGGCAAGTGCTTCGCTTGCCTCGCGCTTGGCTTGGGCAAGGCTTATGCGCCCGAGGGCGAACTCTTTGCCGCTGACTGGATGACGCCACGCGAAGTATCCGGGGCGCGGTTCGCGCAAGCCTGTCGGCCAGTCTCTGCGGGATCTATCACGTGGGCGTGCATTCATATCATCCAGCCTTTCTCAGCCGCTCTACCAACGAAGGGCGGCGGTTCGGGTCAATAGGGCGTGCATCCTCTTGGACATAGTAGGATTTTCCGACTTTGACGGCAGGAGGGTCTATGCGCCCCTCACGGACCATCTTGCGCAATGTCCAGAGGCTCGGGGGTGGGTCGAAGTGATTGGCGGCCCAGTTCTCAAGGGTGACTTGCTTCATATTCTTCAGGCAATAAAAAAGCCCCTTTCGGGGCGGTTCAGGCTGCTTTTTGAAGCGCTTGGCGCTCGCAGTAGTTGGCTTTGACCAGGGCGTGTGAGAGTGGCGGACAGACACTGTTGCCGCACATGCGCACCTTGGCGGTCTTGGTGATGGGCTCACCAGCTGCGCCGGTATCGATGACGTAGCTGTCAGGGAAGCCCTGGGCGCGGTACAGCTCACGCGGGGTGAGCATGCGCAGGCCGATGTCCACGATGGCATAGGGTTCGCCGCGCACCATGACCAGGCCCATGCGGTCCTTGGTGGGGATGGTGTGCATGGGGTCGGTGCAGGCTGCATCCTGGCCGCCTTCGCTGTAGTACTTGACCAAGAATGAGTGCACCACGCCTGCGGCTGCACCTTGGGCGGTGATGGTGTTGAGTGGGTCTTTCACATCGCGGATGCCGTGGCTCCAGCGTTTACCGCCTTCCTTGCCTTCGCCATGGCCCATGTGGATCAGGTTGGCGGTGACAAGGCTGTGGTGGTCTGCTGTGGTGACGGTGCCTGCGGGGTGCTCCAGTTCGGTACCAACCACACCTGTGTAGTGCTTGGCCAAGAAGGCTTGCACCAGCGCATGCTTTTGACCAGCTACCACCGTGCCCAGCGGTTTATCCAGACCAGGCACACGTGGTGCTTGTCCTGGGCGTTCCCCATAGCCGGTCTGCACCAGAGTGGCGGCAACACCTGGAACAATGAACGGCTGCTCGGCTTCCACCACATAGCGCATGATGCCCTTGGCAATGCGGCGGCAGGTGGCGTCAGCCAGCGGCTTGTCGCGCTCAAAGATGCTGGGGGCGGGGATGCTCCAGTCGATGCAGTCGGCGGCCGTGCGCCATGGCTTCATGCCCGCGGGCACTTTTCCCTTGGCGTCTGGCTTGGCGTGTGTCGGTGTTGGCCACACGATGGGTAGGCCGTCACAGCGTGCCACCAGGAACAGGCGTTTGCGGATGGTGGGTGCGCCGTAGTCGCAGGCGCGCAGCTCGCGGTGTTCCACCTTGTAGCCCAGGTTTGCCAGTTGCTTTTTCCAGCGCTGGAAGGTCAGGCCCTTACGTTCAGGGCATGGCCGATTGTCTGGTCCAAGAGGCCCCCAAGTCTGGAACTCTTCCACGTTCTCCAGGCAGATCACGCGTGGCTTGGTCAGCTTGGCCCACTTGATAACCACCCATGCCAGGCCGCGAATCTTCTTGCTCACGGGCTTGCCGCCCTTGGCTTTGCTGAAGTGCTTGCAGTCCGGACTGGCCCACAGCAGGCCCACGGGCTGGCCTTCTGTCACGGTCAGCGGGTCCACCTCAAACACGTCGCTGCAGAAGTGGCGCGTCTGCGGATGATTGGCCGTGTGCAGGCTTACCGCCTCCGGGTCGTGGTTGACGGCGATGTCCACCGGCCGGCCAATAGCCTGCTCGATGCCAGTGGAGGCGCCGCCGCCACCGGCGAACAGATCAACCACCAGCTCACTGTGCACGGGGAGAAGGAATTGGGGGGTCAGCATGTGCTCTCCAAAAAACAAGCCCCGCTCAGTGGCGGGGCTCGGGGTTGCGTTTCTCTTGGTCACGCTCTCGGCGCTGGCGGCGAATGTCTCGTTTGCGGGCCATATCTCTCTCCAGATAAAACAAAACCCGCTCTCAGGCGGGTTGCAGGTGTGGTGGGTTCAGGCCGTGCGGGCCTCCCATGGGCAAGGGAAGTGCTGGCCGTGGGTCGTGCTCCCATGGCTTTTCCAGCTCTTCAGCCTTGATGACTTCCAGAGCCTCGCGCCTGCCCATGGTCTTGAGTAGCTGCTCGATGCGCTCGCAGCGCCAGCGGATGTAGGCCGGGGTCATGCTTTGTCAGCAGGCTTTTCAATTAGCCAAACGCGCCCCAGCTTTTCCTTGCAGCCTGGGTACAGGCGCACGCTTTTGACGGTCAAGCCCTTTTTCTTGTTTCTGCGGATCCAGTTGCGCAGGGCATTGCCCACGGTGCCGGTGTACTCGGCTTCCACTTTGATGCACTGCCCGGGCTTCATCTTGGCGAAGATGTCGTCGTATTGGCTGGGCAGTTGGCGCTTGGTGGGCACGGGGTCATCGCTGATTTCCAGATCTTCCGGGTTCACGCGGGTGCGTGCACCTGTTTTGGTTTTTGCGGTCTTGATAGCTTTGGCTTGGCCGATGTTGAAAGGGTTATGTGCTGCTGCGTGCATGTCGGTCTCCGTTGTCAGGGGGATCAGGACAGCACCCAGCTGGGCGCTGTGCTCATGCCTCTGGAATGAGAAAGCCCCTTGGCAGGGGCTTGCATGGTGGCTGCTGGTCAGTGCACAGCCTCAGCCGCACACGCATCAGCCAGCGCCTGCTCAGGCGTCAGCGCAGATGGGAAGGGGTTCTCCACCTGCTTGTCGCTGTCGTCGAGCGTGTAAGGCAGCGGGTTCTCAATGTCGTGCTGTTCCTGCTTGGCCTCGGGGGCTTCGAGCTTGATGGGCACCTCGTGCTGTACTAGAAGGGCCAGCTTGCCCATTGTCTTTTCCGTCAGGTTGGTGGAGCACTGCACGCGGAATGAGATCTCCACCGTTCCACCTTCCTTTGGGTTGATGCGGAAATCGTTGACCTTGCAGTCCAGCAGCTGGATGTCGCTGGCGCCGCCCAGGCCGTGCTCGATGGTGAGGGTGTAACCGGCGTATTCCTTGGCCCACTTGATCGTGCCCATGAAGGGAAAGCGCAGATTGGGCAAGTTCACGGCCTCATCCACGCCATCCAGCGACTGCTGCCCACCTTGACCCCCGGCTTCGCTCTTGTGGTACAGGCTGGAGAGCAGGGCGCCATCCAGGTGGCTCAGGATGGTGTTGGCGGCATCGAGCTGAAATTTCAGATCGACTGCAGGGTGCAGCTCATCGGGTCCATGCTTTTCGCTGCGAGCGTTGATGCTGCAAAGCTTCACGGGGGTGAAGTCTTCAATCTCAAAGGCCATTTGCCTCTCTCTTTCTTGTGGTTGGAAAAGAAAAAGCCTGCTTGGTTAGAGCAGGCTTGCGGTGGTAGATATGTTTTTAGTTGATCGTGAGCCGATCTTTCCGCACGAGGCTGGCACCTGCCACCGGCTCTCCTGCCTTGATGGCGGCCTTGATCTTGGTCTTGCTAGGCTCTGGCGGGCGTGGGTCTGCGCATAGCTCCGGTGGGAAGGTGGCTCCTTCCTCAATCACGATGCTTTCATCGCGCCCTATGTAGAGCTTGGCGCTGAATAGGCCAGTTTCATGCTTAACCTCGGTGATGCCGGTGGCCTTCATGCACTCGGCCATGTAGGTCTTGAAGCGGGCAAGGCGCTCCTTCCGGGTGCGCACCTTCTCGGTCATTTGTTTGAGCATGGCTTCTGCCGCCTCGATGTTGGCAGCTTCATCCTTGGCGTAGGCCACGCAGGCCACGGCCTTTTGCTCAAACAGGGCGCGGCTTTCGGCATAGGTCTCTACCAGCTCGCCAGTTTCCGGGTCGATATGGCCCAGGCTATCGCGCACTTGCTGTGCGGCGTCAAACAGGGTGATGCTCATGCTGTGCTCCAGATGGCGGCGCGTGGCCGCCTAGGTTTAGATGCTCAAGAACGCGGCGCGGGTGCGCAGGGGGTTGGCAAAAGGAATGTCGTCATCTACTGAGCCAAAGCCGCTGCTGGCTGGGTGGCCGGTAGGCGACTCCTCGTGATAGCCGTCATACTGTTGGCGCGGTGCAGGCTTGTTCTTCAAATGGCGATCTGCTAGCGTTGCCATGATGCTGGTCAGCTTCTTGGGCTGCGTGGCTTTGTCCAGGATTTCAGATGCCGTGAACTCTGTAGCCGCCTCAAATGGCGCGACCAGCTCCAGGCGCCATCCGGTTTCGCCAGTCTTTTGCCCATCGCGCATCTTTTCGTACTCGGTATTGACCAGCACGAGACCGATGGGCTTGCCCAGCAAGTCTGGGAAAATTTCAGCCTGTACTGTGTTGCGCTGCTTGGTGGTGTAGTCGTAGCGCTCCACAGGACCAGTGCCCACGGACAGGCCGCGCAATCTCATGCAGGCCATGATGGCGTTCAAAGTCTTAAAGCCCATCAATGGCTCGCCTTGGGCATTCTTCGTCCAAATGTCGAAGCGGGTCGTCTGCTTGTTGTCAGCCTCAAACGTGAAGCCGATGCCGTGCGTGCCTTTGTTGCTGCTCACCAGCTTTTCAGCGCGGATGAATTTGCCCTTGTACTTGCCGGTTTCGGACAGGAAGCTGGAGAAGTTTTCCGCCTCGCGGGCTGCTGTAGCGTCAAGTGTGTACATAGTGCGATGCCTTTCTTGGGTTCGCTTGGGGTCGTAAAAAAGCCCGCGTGGTGCGGGCTGGCGGGTTAAGCGGGAGCGGTGATTCCGTAGTAGCTGCAAATCGCGTCATCTACAGCTTTCAGGTCGTTGGGGATATGCGGGTCTTCAAAAAGCCCCATCGGGCTTTTCACAGTGTCGCTGCCGTTGTTTTGCGTACTGAACAGGTATTGCTCATTGATTACCGCTGTTCGCAGCACGATCGTCAGTAGCCCCTCGATGGTGATCTTTTCGTCAAGCAGCTTGCCGATGGTCTTGGCCTTGATGCGGCCCGAGTCGTCTTCCTGGGTGTGCCCAAGGATGTAGATGCGCTTGCTGTCGTCCTGTTGCCCTGCCGCCATCAGGATGTCCCAAGCGCTGCGCGCAATCTCGTTGTACTTGGCAAACGCGGCATTGCCGGTTTCCTTGTCCAGCACGCGGCGCATGAACTCGTTGGCAAGGATGTACTGGAAGTCGTCCAGCACAATCACCTTGCGCTGCGTGCCCTGCATGAGCTTGACAATCAGCGCTGACTGATCGGTCACAAAGATGTTGCCGCCTTTGTTGTCTTCCTTGTGGAAGTAGCTCCAGCCAGCGGAGCGAAAGGGCAGGGGCTTCTTGACCGCTTGGATCAGCAGCGTGTCTGCCGGGTCGAGGTTGCGCATGCTGGCTGACTTGCCTGTGCCAGACTGGCCGAGAATCATTGTTGCGATAGACATGACTTGGTACTCCTTGGGATTGCTTGGGGGCTTGGGTTATGTGTCTAGCCATGCTGCATTCGCAGCAGCAAGGTTGCGGGGGTAGCCTTTGCGGCGAAGCTGGCGGTAGGTGCGTAGGTATGCGCTCCAGCGTTTTGGTGCATTCATACAAACCTCACTTGGTGATTGCGGTTGATAAAGGGGAGGGGTTTGGCCCGTTTTGCTGGCTGCCCCAAGTGCCACGCGCCGCACTCGCTGCAGCGGTAGGCAGTCATGGCGTGGTCGTGTCTGGCGCTGGAGCGCCGGGCAAGGCTTTGGGCACGCTGGTAGTCCAGCGGCTTCTTTCCTGTGGAGCACTCCAGTGGTGTCATGGGGCGCACCTCGCTATGAGGCCAAGGCAGCCCACTGCAAAGCAGGCCGTGGCCACCCACCAAAACAAAGCCCGCACAGTGGCGGGCTTCATGGTCTTGCGCTTGGGCATGCGCTGGAGCTGGATGGGCGGGGTCATGGTTGCCCCCCTGTTGCCTTGGCGATGGCGGCGTCAGCAACATCAAGTGCAAGCCCCATCTCAGCTCCTGATGCGCGCGCGTTGTGGCGTAGATGTTTCAAAGCCTCCAACAACTCCGGCGCGGCGGCCATCAGGCGGGCATCTGCTGGGCGCACGCCAGTTGCAAAGCGGGCTATCACAGGGCGCATCCATATTGGGTGGTCGTCCAGCTTCTCTCCGACAATGGCATTCGATTCGTGTGTAGCCCAAGGTCCCGGTGTGTACTTTGCTTCGCTCATGCCTTACCCCTCAAACAAAAAACCCCGATGCTGCGTGCCTCGGGGTGTTGATCTGCTGTGCTCTCGAATGCGGCCTGTGAGCTGGGGAAGATACCCAGCAGCACGCGGCCATCGACTTTGATCTTGAATCGCATGGTCTTGTCTCCTATAGCGCATCTGCGCTGTGCTCTGAATCAATAGGCCCCAGCAGCTCCCGCACTTCCTCGGGGCTGCGTGGTGTGGGGTATTGCGGGGGAGGGGTGTAGTCAAAAGGCGTCATCGGTGGGCACGATCAGGTGGTATTGCGTGTCTGCATGTCGCTCCCGCAGCAGCTGGCGCAGCTTCTCGGCCTGTGGGTGGTCAAGCGTGACCAGCTCGGCAAAGGCGCTGGCAATGTCGCTGTCAGCATCCAGTGCGTCGGTGAAGACTTCGTGCATCGTCCAGCCGCTTGAGAGCTTCTTGCTGAACCATTGCACCGGTGTGATGGCCTTTGTCTCGCGCTCCAAGATCTGTAGGGCATGGTCCTGGGCAGCTTCAATAGCAGCTTCATGCGCTTCGGCTTCATCGACTTCCGCTTGGTAGCGGTCAAGCAGCATGGTGTCGTAGCATGTCATGGCAGTCTCCAGAAACAAAAAAGCCTGCGCGGCGGCAGGCTGGTGGGAATAAAAAGCCGGTGCCCATTCAAGGGCTGTCATGGGAAATAAGAGAGGGAGGGAGGAGATGCCCACGACCCGGCTGGAAAACGATCAAGTCAGCTGTCAAGTGTTGGTTGACAACTCACCAGATGGCCCTGCATTTCGCTGCAGGCGGCGGTGTTTATTGCCTACGTGGCACTGAAAATTACACGTCAATCTCTCCTAGAAAACAATCGAAACATCTACTTAGGCTGCAGCCTTGTCTAAATGCTTGTCTAAATGCTTGTCTAAAGCTGCAGCCGCATCGTTGATAGATTTGCGCCACTCGGCCAGCTCTTGCTCAGTGCGCGTTGGCTTGTTCGTGATGCACTGATCGCGGATAGGGCAGCGGTGGCAGCCGTTGACTTTGGCTTGCCAGCTTCCGTAGTGCTGCTGACAGATTTGCTCTACTGCTGGGCTTAGCATTTGATCGGCGCTTTTTTCTTTGCCGCTGTCTCTGCAATGGCCTTGGCCTTGTGTTGCTTTGACCATTCCACGGCGCGCACCCAGCATTCCTCTATCGTGTCGGCGTAAAACCAATTGGTTGCGTACCAGCCCCATGAGTAAGACGCGCTGGTTTCGTCTGCATGGTTGTAGATCGGTGTTGCAAATCTTGCGACATAGCCAAGCAAACCATGCCTGTAGAGTTGGAAGCCAATCTCGTCATCCACCACATCATCAAAGTCGAAGCGCTTGAAGACCTCAAATACAGGACGCATGCTTTCATCGAAAAAGTCTTTCCAGCCGTTTGCCAAGTCATCTACCAAGTCTTCGTGAATGCCGTCAGGCCTATAGAACTGATCGCACTCAATTGATGAGGCCAGATCAATGACGCCTTCAATGCGAATGGTGTGTTCATTTGCTGCTTCTGCACGCTCTTTCCCAGTTTTCATGCTTATCTCCTGTGGTGGTCAAACCGCAGCCCTCTGTCACAAGGCTGTGGTTTGCCCCTGCTTAACCGCGCAGGGTGGGCGAATGCTTTTCTGATCTAGCCCAGCCGGGCCCTGGTGTGCGGGTGTTGGTTCGCGCACTCCCTACCTTTTGCTTCTGCCGGTAGATCACAGGGGCAGGGCGCTTTCTACTGAGTGCGCCAGTTCATCCTGCAGCTTGTTAAAGACCCAGGGCACTCAGTCCGATCACTTGGCACCCATCGCTTTGTTGCACCTCTGCTGCGCTCCTGAGAACTAGACCTGCCTCTGCATCCTGTTGGCTGTCGGCTTCGTATCGCTTGCCGAGGTCGTTTCGCTTTGTGTGCTGTCGATGGGTGAATTAAACACCACGTTTAAACGCATGTCAAACACTTTGTTTAAACGTGTTGTGTAATTTTTTGCGCAAGCTCACAATCCTGCTCATGACCACACACCACACAGACGAAAAAAAGCCCGCTCGGGGCGGGCTGTGCTTGTGCATGCGAGAGTGCTAGTTCCTTGGCAACAAATCCTGCTGCAACGGCTCTTTATGCTCGTGAACCTTGACAACTGTTTGCTCAATTTTTAAGCCGTTATCAGTAATGGTTTGGACGCGGCGAACGTCTGCAATGAGCACGTCGCGCTTGCCAAAGCGTTCAATACCGGCATTTATGCGCTGCAAAAATTCCTGGTCTGCTATTTCTGCAAAGAACGGTGTTCCGCCATCACTGAAGCGCCATTTATTGTCATCCTTGAATGCGGCAGATTCAATCTGCAGCAGCACCTTTTCAGTGATCGAGTCTGAGACTACATCTGCCTCGCTGGCCGCCATTTCAAAGAAGATGGCATCTTCTTTGGTGACAACGGTTTGTGTTATTCCATCCTTGCCGGTGGCAAAAACATCAACGCCGTCCCTCTCAAGAGGCTTGATAACTTTGGCTAAAGACTGTCGTACTACGCGAGTTTGATAGAGTCGACCCGTCATCAGGTCAACCTCAAAGGTCTCTACGGTTTCAGCGTCCCGCAGCTCGAAAACCGTCTTGTCGCCATCAATCCGAATAGCGGAGGGTTTGCGTCCGCGTAGCCACTTGATGACCCCTATCAATCCGCCGCTACCCGCCAACCCCAGTGCGCCCAAGAGGGCATAAAGATTCGCGGCAGCAGTTGCCTCGGGGCCGGAAAACATAGAGACCAACTGCTGGGTTATTGACTGAACAGCAATCAAGTCAACGCCAAATGATCCACCCTTAAAGTTCCCTTGCACATTGACGCGAACCTCTGGTGCATCAGGAAGGGCTGCTTTATTGGCTTGTTCTAATAGGTCAGAAAGGGCTATCAAGGCGGGAGCTAGTTCGCGCACATCCATCTGATGGCAATCCAACGCGGGGCCATCATATTTGATAGAAAAGTGCACGGAAGCTGTCATGTCTGCCATTGTATTTCCCTCTTGATTGTCTTGCGTAGTTCTATGTAGTTTGTCCAGGATGGTGACGCTTTCAGTTCACTTCCTCCGAAACTTCCTGCGGTGCTCGATCATGGTGCCAATGACGCACAGGTGCTGCTCGTCGCTGCGCAGAGTGGGGTAGTCATCGTTCAGCGGCACCAGTTCAAACACTTCGTTTCCGGAAGCGTCCAGGCCGCGCACACGGTATTTCTTGAAAGTGGCTTCCTGCTTGGTATTGCGCGCGGCCACAAAGTCTCCTGGGCGGGGCGTGACCTCCGGGTCAATCAGCACGCGGTCACCGGGCCGGAAGTCGGGCAGCATCGAATCGCCCTCAATCTCCAGAAAGAACGACCACTGTGATGTGTCATCGTCGCCGTACTCCACATCAAAGCCATCACCGGGGCTGTAGGGGGCTGCAATTTCCTTGAGGGCGCCCGCCTGGATGCTGGAGATCACGGGGTATGGGCGCATGCCAAGGGGGACGGGCTTGGCATTTGCGTCAAAGCCTGAACCCATCTCACCTTCCCCTGTCAACAGCCATGCAGCTCGAATCCCGAGCAATTCCTCAGCCTTGAGGGCACCTGCTTTCGATACGCCGCGCGTCTCCCAGTTCTTCACTGTTTGAGGGGATTCATTGAGCGCCCGAGCGAGCGCTGACTGCCCGGAAATGTTCCGCAGAGCCTTGGCTGCTTGGTAAAGACGTTGTGTTGCCTGATGCATCACACGATTCTCTGTTTAGTAAACAAAATGTTGTTAAACGCTGCGTTTGACTTTTGTTTAAACACGGTGTTTAATTTGCGTCCATGAACAAAGAAGACGCAGCCCTGATTGATCGCTTGGGTGGTCCCGCAAAGATTGCCAAGCGACTGAGATACGACCCCAAGAAGGGCGGGGTCCAACGTGTCCAGAACTGGAAGGCTCGTGGCATTCCAGCCTCTGTGGAGCGAGACAACCAGTGGATTGCCAAGGAGCGCCGCGCCCTTCGCAAAGAGCGTGCTGCAGCACCTGCGGAGGCCTGACCCATGACCTCCATAAACGTCCAGGTCAGCATCGACGCTGAGGAAATCCTGAATCTCTTGCACATCGCTGGCTGCTACGACGGCAGCAAGACGCGCCTTTACGCAGCTGCGCTGGAGGAGGGTTTGAAGGTCTTGGTGGCTCGTCATGGCCTCAGTTTCATGGCAGAGCGCAAGCCGCTCAATGAGCTGTTGGCTCAAGCTGCCGCACTCGATAAGGCCGGGGAGGTAGCAGCGTGAGAAATACAGCAGCAGCGCAACGTCCTACACAGCGCAGCGCCTGGGAACGCCGCGGTTCTTCCATTGCCATTGAGCTGGAGCGCAACCGTCGCTGTGCACGCAATCCCAAGGACTGCCAGCAAACCCACATCCCCAAACCAGCTGACACGTACCGCAGTCAGCGCATCTCGAAGGCAGCGATATGAGCATCACCTGCTACGTAAAAGAAAACCGCCTGCGCGCTCTTGCAAAGCGGGCAGGCGATCTATGTGTTCAGGCCTATCTCAGCGGCAACCGAGCTAGAGCCATTCATTTCGAAAACAAACGCAAGCGCATTCTATTGCCCGTCTGGGCAGGCGCACAAGAGGTGTAGTCATGGCGCGCATCCGAACTGTTAAGCCCGAGCTTTTCAAGCATGAAGAGCTCTTTGAACTGGAAGAGCAAACAGGCCTTCCCATCCGCATCGCCTTTGTTGGCTTGTTCACATGCTGCGACCGTGAGGGGCGTTTCAAGTGGCGTCCACGTGCACTGAAGTTAGACGTGCTGCCTTACGACATGGTCGACTTTTCACGCGTGCTCGACGCGTTAACCACGCGTGGTTTTGTTGTGAAGTACGAGGTGGATGGAGAGGTTTTTGGCGAGATTCCATCGTTCAAGCGCCACCAGACCATCAACAACAAGGAAGTTGCCTCGGAAATCCCAGCGCCTCCTAATAAATCAACTGCTTACACGCGTGATTCACGCGATGAAGACGCGAACGCCACGCGTGAATCACGCGATGGTCACGCCACTCAAGGGGAAAGGAAAGGAAAGGAA
>ERZ1034973.1681-NODE-1681-length-12313-cov-23.269457_pt1 | contig 12313 bp, 9 predicted proteins | sample MGYA00520686_ERZ1034973 | MGnify/ENA primary metagenome ERZ1034973 (study PRJEB33766, sample SAMN09781775) | gut metagenome | biome: gut microbiome | host: Homo sapiens | place: Madagascar | study: EMG produced TPA metagenomics assembly of the PRJNA485056 data... | reverse complement strand
AATGGATGCTCTTTTTTCATTCACTTGATAGGTGAAAAGCAATATTCAGCTAAAATACAGTAACTATGTGGCTTTCAGCCACTTTCACGGCTGAGCCGTGAATAATCTAGGTATAATTTTGCTGTGTTAGTTTTTGCAAAAAATTAATTAAAAATACCTTAGCTACTACAATCACTGCAAAATAATATCCAACAAACCAAGAGGATAAATAAAAGCAAGAAAGCTTACCAAGTTTATAGTTTTATCGGCTGTCGCAAAATTGTAAATTTAAAAAGAGACTACACCCAAAATTACAGTTGCATATTCTAGTTGCAATAAAAGTTTTTTGATATTTTAATCAAATCAATATTTTTTACTTTGAATGCCATAAAATAGCCAGATATCAAAATAAAAATAGTATTTCCAAGGTAAACGCTCCATAGCGTTTACCTCGATACCTCCAATAAAATTTGTTTTGTGATCAGTGCATTAAACCTAATATGATTTTCTTTATGCATCAGTATCATTTTTCAATTTTATATCGCGTACTATATACCTATTTTCAAAAAAACTCGGGCCAAAAATATTCTATTATTTCACGAATTGCCCCCTCTCCCCCTGTTTTTTCGGATACATAATACGCATGTTCTTTTACTTTTTCAACAGCGTCCCCAACACTACATCCATATCCGACCTTACTTATAACATCTAGGTCGTTTAAGTCATCACCAACATAAACAATTTCTTCCAACGAAACCCCATGCATCTGTGCAATCTTTGTAACAACTTCTAGTTTGTTTTTTACTCCTAAATGTACCTCATTTAATTTTAATTTTTTGGCTCTATTGCTGACACATTGCGTATTCTCACCTGTTACAATTCCTGTTATTATTCCGTGTTCTCGTAAAACAGACAGCCCCATTCCATCCTTTGTATTAAATTTTTTACTTTCCTCGCCATTCTCAGAATAATACATTCCTCCATCAGTAAGGCAGCCATCGCAATCTGTCAAAAACATTTTAATTTTTTTGGATTTGACCTTATGATTCTTTTTCATCAGCCTTTCTACAATTAAGAAATCATCTGGTTCATCAATTTCAACAAAACTATCTTCTGGCATTTCGGCAATTCGAATTTTCCCAGATATTCTATTCCCTGATTTCTCTAATAGCTCTTTCGAAGTAATATAAAAAGCACCATTTTCTACCAGATATCCATCAAATTCTTGTCGCCTAGGTCGGTGAAATACATCATAATTTATTGGTCTGGCTATTCCTTCTGAATCAACTGACCAGCAAAAACGCTTTTGGCGCACCACAGACAATACACTATCCGTGTCACTTCTTTTAAACAATTCAAATCCCTTATTTAAATCTTCTGAACTCAACAATGGTGAGGTTGCCTGAATAAGCACAATATTATCAAATTCATACTGTTGTGCGAACTCTAACATAGCGCTTTCCGTAGTTGCCGTATCTGTTGCACTTTGTTCACTTCTTCCGATAATTTCCACTTTATCCAATTGATATTTTTGTAAAGTTTTTTTTATAATTTCACTATCTGTAGCCACATATACTTTATCAATATAAGTGCATTGACTTGCTGCCAAAATCACCCAATATGCCAGTGGTTTTCCACATATCTCTTTAATATTTTTTAAATGAATTGATTTACTGCCACCACGGACAGGAATAAATGCAACGTTCATAATCTTATCTGCATTGAAAACACTCATGCGCTCCTTTTCTAAATTAATGTTTACGATATTTTAATTTCTCCCGTTGTATCTGCTCAATTGGCAATATTTCTTCTGGTTTTTCTTGCAAACTTTCATATACAGCATTCAAATTTCGCACCAACTTACGAATTCCATCCGGTTCTAATGACGCTGCATGATCCGTTCCTTTCCATGTTCGGTCTAATGTATAATGTCTTTCAATATATTCTGCCCCCAATGTGTATGCTGCCACGTCAACCGCGATTCCTAAATGGTGTCCAGAAAATCCTATTGCTTTGACTGTCTCTCCATATGTCTTTTTCATCCGTGTCAACTCTAATAGACAAACATCCTTAAATGGAACTGGGTAGCCAGAAGTACAATTATATAATATCAAGTCCTTATTCCGACCATTTTTCACAAATAAATCGACTATTTCCTCTTCTTCTTTATGCGTTGTCATGCCAAAAGACAACTGTATTTCTCCCCCATAATTATCGCAAAGCCATTGTAACATTTCAAAATGGTTATTGCATGCAGATGGAATTTTTATAAAGCGGGGATTTAAAGATGCTATTTCTTTTGCACTAGTCATGTCCCAAACAGATGTCGAGTATACTATGCCTGCTTCTTCGCACCACTCCTTTAACTGTCGATGTTGATCAACTGTAAATTCCAAAAACTCTCTATGTGCTCCGTAAGTCTCTCCATACGCATTGGCCGGATTAGGATGAGGAGCATTATACTGTTCTGGAGTAAGAAGTTCTCTCGGACATCTTTTTTGAAATTTAATGGCATCTGCATGACAGAAATGAGCTGCCGTATCAATTAATTCTTTTGCTATCTTCATTTCTCCTTTATGATTGCAACCCGCTTCCGCTATAACATAAGGTTTTTTATATTTATTCATTTTTCTTCCTCTTTTCTTAAATACTATCTTAATTATATCGCTACCTTTATTATATCAAAGTCTCCAACATGAAAACCCATTCTCACTTAAATCTTGTTTATCTAAAATTCCTTTTATATCAAACACCAATTTGCTATCTGCTCTGCACATCTTCTCTATCTGTTGTACAGACAGTTGCTTAAATTGGTTATGTGCCACTGTGAATACCACTGCATCCATGCTATTTAAGTTGCTCATTTCATTTAATTGTAGACCATACTCACGCATTACTTCATCCTTGTCTGCCCAAGGATCCACAATGAAAGTCTGAACTTCATACTCTTTTAATTTTTTGACAATATCTATTACTTTGGTATTTCTTATATCGGGGCAATTTTCTTTAAATGTCAATCCCATAATCGCAACTTTTGCATTTTTAATGACTTTTCCAGCTAGTATCATTTGTTTAATAATGGCATTTGCTACAAATTCTCCCATGCCATCATTAACTTTTCTACCCGCGGCTACAATCTGTGAATGATACCCCAAATTTTCGGCTTGATATACAAAATAATACGGATCTACCCCTATGCAATGTCCTCCTACAAGTCCAGGTCTAAAGCCTAAAGCATTCCATTTAGTGTTCATTGCATCTATAACTTCATTTGTGTCGATCCCCATTCGTTCAAATACCATAGCCAATTCATTCATAAACGCTATATTAATGTCTCTTTGGCTATTTTCTACAACTTTTGCGGCTTCTGCCACTTTGATACTGGAGGCTTTGTAAACACCAGCATCAATTACAAGGCTATAAATCTTCGCTATCTGATTCAAAGCTTCCTTATCTATTCCAGATACTATTTTTTTTATATTATTAAGTCTATGAACCTTGTCCCCCGGATTAATGCGTTCTGGTGAATATCCAATTTTAAATCCACTTCCACACTTCAAACCCGATTCTTTTTCCAAAATCGGTATACAGATATCCTCTGTTACGCCAGGATACACTGTTGATTCATATACAACAATAGATCCAGGTTGCATATTTCTTCCCACAATTTTACTTGCTGATATCACAGGTTCCAAATCTGGAGTTTTGTCCTGATTAATAGGTGTCGGAACTGCTACAATATAAAATTTTGCTCTCTGTAATTCTTTTTCATTATCTGTAAAATATACCTTACTTTCTAATATCTCCTTGTCCCCCACTTCTTTTGTAGGATCTATCCCATTTCTGTACGCATTAATTTTTTTACTATTCAAATCGAATCCAATAACATCTACTTTTTTAGCAAATGCCACTGCAATTGGCATTCCCACATATCCTAATCCTACTAAAGCAATTTTTTCTTTTCTTTCTACTATTTTTTCATACAGACATTCTTTCATTTTCTTCATACCTTTCCTTCAAAGACAGCCAATTCTTAGCCTCACTTTACTGCATTTTATCATTTTAAAAACAATTATACAATCCATTTACTGTTTTTTCGACTTAATAATATCAAATGCTTTTCTTACTTTAGGGAAATCAAAAATTATATTTGTTATTACCGCACAAATGGTAACAATTATCGTTATAGTCACTGCATGAATGACCCAAGTTATTACAGTTATATTCTCAATTGAAATAGGAAACACTTTCATACTCAAAATCACTTCCCCAATACATATAATATCTAAGAATATACGTTTACAAAAATATTTTATTGGTCTGTTTATAATATTCTTAGATAGGTACCATGCCAAATATATTGTTCTGTATATCATTGCAATCAATGTACCAAACGCTACTCCTATTAAATCATATTTTTGGACAAGAATTACGGAAAGAGCAATATTTATTCCGGCCTCAATCCATGCACTATTTTGCGTTTCCTTAAATGCACCAGCAGAATATATCATCATCATATATGGTAATCTAATACAATGTGCCGCATTAGCCAGAACAATGACCAACGCAAATATTGGCAATATATACTTTGTATCTTCTACACCCTGTGTATATAAAGCCACAAACGGAACAATAAGAGCTCCAGTTATCCCAAAGAGTACCGTAACCACATTATGAAGAAGCCATTCTGTAGTCTCAAAAGACTCGTTCAATAGTTCTTTTTCTCCTTTAGCAATCATATTTCCCCATAATGATTGAAAACTATTAAAAACAGCCATGAGCATTTTTCGGATTCCATATACTATATTAAAATAAACGGTATAGACAGAAACACTTTCCAATGTTGAAAATAATGTCAACACTACAACATCTGTATTATCTAAAACATAAGAAGCCATATGTTGTGCCAAGCCATTCCATTTTTGTTTTATAGGCTCATCTTGCAAAACAATTTTTTTATTAATATTATAATGTCTTTTTACGTATAGCTGCATTATAGCTGGACGTAATATAAATACTACTGCTGATGCCAATTTTACCAACTGTATTGATGCACCTATTTTAATCAAAATATAGCACAAGATGGCATTTAAAACTAATACAATACATTGTAGCCCTGTTTGTACATAGATCCGTTGATCAGCATTAAGCAATATCTGGTTTGTTACACCCCAATAGTATTGTACAAAAGAGCTAATAGCAACTATTACAATTAGTGAACTAATATATAAACCATTGAATGTAGAATTCGTAATGTGTGGATATATAACCATCAACAAACCTACATACAACAACAATATTTTTGCTATTCTTCTAAAAAATCGATCCGAAGATACTACAATTTTACTGATCTGTAAATCATCCTTTTCTGCTAGTGGTCTATATAATGCGGTCTGGACAACTGCTCCCACTCCTAAATCTAATAGCGAAATAACACTCAAAAATTGAGTTATAGATGACACCAGACCATTCACCTGCGAGCCAAATGCACTGATAATTAGTCTTGGAATTATCAATCCACAAATAATAGTCATTAATTGTGTTAGCAAAGATGTAACTGAATTTAATATCAGTTTCTTTTTTCTCATTGTTTCTCCTCCATAGCCACTAAACACTGATGTACAAAATTTCCCCATCTAAATTTTGTTTTTGCTTCCTGGCTGCATCTTTGTCTCATTTGCATATATTTCACTTCATCTCTTTTTATTTCTATTGCTTTACTAAGAGCCTCTTTCATACTTGCAACAGAAAAATCCTTAATTATTATGCCGGTTACATCATCTTCAATTAATTCCTCTACGGCAGTCAAAGTTTTACCCAAAATTGTTCGAAATCCAATCACTGGAGTACCACTTGCCATCGATTCGGCTATCACCTGTCCAAATGCCTCATATTTCGAAGGCAAAACAAAGAAATCGCATTGTGCATAATACTCTTCTGGAGTATTACTTTTTCCTCTAAAACATACTTTTTCTAAATTATTTTGTCTTACAAAATCCTCCAATAATTTTTTTTGCATTCCATCGCCTACTACGTCAAAATAAATATTTTGATTTTTCAGTTCCTTTAGCGCCTTTAATACCATCATAACATTTTTATCTTCGACAAGTCTGCCTACAAATAATATTTTTATAATATCTTTATTGTAGGCATATTGTTTAGAAGAATCAAAAAATTTTTCATCACACCCCGGATAAAGCACTTTTACATTATTACCGCATTTCCCCATACGTTTCATAATCTGTGCTTTCACATTTCTACTAAACACAATAACATATTTAATATGTCGAAAGCATTGTTCCTGAAACCATTGCTCCTCCTTTTGATAAGTATTCATCACAATATAATGTAATAATGAATTTGTGTTTTCTTTCTGAATTTTATTATACGCAAACACTGATGGGGGAATATACATAATTTTATTATTTTTTCCGACTTTTTTATAAGCCCACCCCATAACAGGATCCCTAGATATAACATAATCTGGTTCTCCAACTTCACTAATAATTTCACCAATATACTTCTTTACAACTATATATCTATTAAGTAAACGTAGTGGAAAAAATAACCTTATTAATTTATTTTCATTATAGGTATAGTACTTAAGATTAGCATACTCCCTTCTTTCTGCTTCCTTGTCAACCAGTTTCTGCGTAAGTATTATTACACTATGCCCCTGTTCCGTCAGTGCCTTAGAAATATAAAAAAGTGAATTTTCAATTCCTCCAACATTTGGATAATAATATCTGTTCATTAACCAAATTTTCATTTCATTTTCTTGTATGATAATTTAGGTAGTTAATTATCACACGTTTCCTTTCTTTTAATATCGTGGTTCAATACAATTCAGATACTATGGACTTTTGATTTATTTTCTGTAGCTTGACTACTCAACTGGAGTGTATTGCCGCTACCTTTATCTGAATTGTTTATCAGCTGGATGTTGCCGGAGTGTTTTTCACTCAGAGTACTTATTTCTATCAAGTCTACGATGATAATCGATGGTGGACATCATGGTATCAAACTTTTGGGAAGGGAGGTACAACCTCATGAAAATTTACGTAAGCATTGATATTGCCAAGCTTAACCATTTCGCCGCTGCGATTTCTTCGGACGGTAAAATAATTCTTGAGCCGTTCAAATTCACTAACGACGCTGATGGCTTCCAACTGCTGATCGCTAAGCTCGAATCATTCGACAAGAACAGTAGCATCATCGGTCTTGAATCAACGGCACACTACGGTGACAACCTTGTTCGATACCTTGTTGCTGAGTTTTACCAAGTGTGTGTGTTGAACCCCATCAAAACCTGTCAGATGCGTAAGAATAACATTCGTAAAACTAAGACAGATAAGGTCGACACATATGTGATTGCTAAAACTCTTATGATGCAGGATGACCTCAGATTCGTCAGTTTCTATGACCTTGATATGATGGATCTTAAGGCCTTGGGCGCTTTCGTCAGAAAACAATAAAGCAACGCACTCGTTTGAAAATCCAGCTGACAACCTATGTTGATCAGGTATTTTAGGAGATTCAATACTTCTTCAAATCCGGTCTGCATCAGAACGCTGTCTATGCTCTTTTAAAAGAAGCACCTTCTCCAAAGGAGATTGCTTCCATGCATATGACTCATCTGGCAAATCTGCTCAAAGTGAACTCGCACGGACACTTTACTAAAGAGCAGGCCAAAGAATTAAGAGTTCTCGCACAGAAGTCTGTCGGTGCCAACGACAGCGCTATATCTATTCAGATAACTCAAACCATTCAACAAATCGAGTTACTGGATAGCCAATTAGAAAAGATTGAAGCTGAGATGACGGATATCATGAAATTCAACGATTCTGTCATCATGACCATTCCTGGTATCGGTTATATCAATGGTGGAATGATTCTTGGTGAAATAGGTGATATTCACCGTTTCTCCAATCCAAACAAGCTGCTTGCTTTTGCAGGTCTGGATCCTTCTGTTTATCAGTCTGGTAACTTTCAGGCTAAGACAACAAGGATGTCCAAACGTGGCTCTCGTGTTTTACGATATGCCCTTGTAAATGCAGCTTGGAACGTTGTCAGAAACAACGCAACCTTCAAGGCTTATTATGATGCCAAGAGGGCTGAAGGCCGGTCTCACTACAATGCACTCGGGCACTGTGTCGGCAAGCTTGTCAGAGTCATCTGGAAGATGCTCACTGACGAAGTAGAATTTAACCTCGAATAAGAGGTCTGTATACCAATATCGCTAGATTTTGAAAAAGCACCTTAGAAGAGCTCTATTAAAGTTACCCGTTTTTACCACCGATATAAAAAAAAATTTTTTGCTAATTTATGGTTGACTTTTCATAGCTGGTCTCCATTCAAACCATTCTAAATCATTAATATTTCTATGCTTAATTCCAAATTAATTTTTACTTTTCATTATTCCTCGATATATTCTAGCAACAGTTGCAAGAATCTCTTTTTTTACCGTTAATGCATGATTTTCTATTCCTCGATAATGACAACACTGCAGATATTTAAGATCCTGTCTAATAACCGCGTCTGTTATTTCATCCCGCTCAATCCTATAGTATTCACTCAAAGCATGCACTACCCATGCATCTGACCTTGGATAAAATTTTGAATCTACAACTTCCAAACTATCATTCAAAATCGGCATAAAATACTTTCCATTCCAACTCTTGTATAATATTACTTTCTCAACTTTCTGTGCCCATTCCAGGTTATGAAGTTCTACAACGCACATTAACAAAGCGCAATATCCCCACATATCAATATCCGCAATTTTGCTATTTCCACCATTAACATAAATATAGGGAACCGCAATATCTCTCTCCAACTGTTTCATAATGTAGTTGGACACATACTTAATAATTTCTCTATTTGCATCATCAGTCACAAAACACTCTGCTTTCATATGATAGTATAGCTGTTGTGCAATATGATAATTATCAATTTTAGAATATAATCCCTCTTTCTTGACAAGTTTCTTTTCAAAGTAAGTCCAATATCCGTTCTCATCTATTATTGTTAACTGAGAACGCATATATTGATTCATGCTATGATATATTTCAAAATAAGAATCATCGTGAAATGTAGCTGAATAATTTGCAATTGTGCCAATACAAAAGGATATGGCATTAGTAATATACACTTCTTTAATTGTTCCCGGGGCATATGGTATAACCCAAAATCCTTCTTCATTTATAAAAGAATTCTTTTTTATCCAATTCATTCCTTTATTAATAGCTGTAAGAATATCCCGGCGACTTTCAATTTTATAATATTCAATCAATGCATATATTGATAAACACTCTGGCGTTGTTGCCTGTATTTCACTTGACTTTTTTATTTGCTCTCCAAATTTGAAATTATAACCTATATCAAAACCGCCATCCTTTAACTGGCTTTCTATTATCACATTTGCTAACTCTTGAGCTGCTTTTTTAAATTTTTCTTCTCCCGTACTATTATACATATTGATATTAGCCATCAATGCTTCATATAATGTCTGCGAACTTTGAATATTTTTAGCCGGCTCCAACATATATTGGAGAATTTTTTTCTTTATGCTCATACTTTTTACTCCTCGTATTATAAAATAGTAGTGTTTATAGACCCTCTCTAAGGTCTATATGCTATACGCTTGGCTCCTTGCTGTATGTTATTTTCATTCTCTACCTCATAATGATAATAAAAAGACTATAATCACAATCTCTTTGTATATTTGATAATCAATCAGATACCGCATGTACAATTTATTTAGGGCGAAACCACAATTCAAAGAGTGCCCCTAGTGTTAAACAGCAGCAAAACTTTTACTCGAAAGAAGTTTTTATAATATGCACAGGAATTGATGTTGTTAAAAATAAGGACGACTGCTTTATTCATAACTCAAAAAATTGACTAAACTCATATCTTTTTTATCAAGATTTGTTTATGTTCTCTTCTTTGAATTAGAAAAGCTTATTTCAACTCTTCATATGACATCCTATCGAACTCATTTCGGATATTACTCTGATCGTATTTATAAAATAGAAACTGAAATCAAATCTATTATAGGTAATCGTCTCGCCAATTCTTATCACCCATGGTAGCAATATGAAATGAGATCCATGCTGGCATTGGCTACCCAGCTTCTTTGATTCTTCTGACAAGATATTTGCATATACATAAATATCAAATTCTGTTATGACCCAATAGAAATAGTTGGTTATCTTCGTATGCCTTAAACTGTTTATCACTAAAATGAGCCATTAGGAATATAGCTTGTTGAAAAACAAACTGGAAGAAAACATTATGACGTGTCTTACTTTCTTCCGCAAAAAATTTATCAGCAGTATTAATTCACTGGAAAAATTTAAAGCAAGCATACATTAATGCATCTTATTTCTTTTCTATAAAAATACCTCTCATTGAGTATTGATAATGCTACTCAATTTTTCATAAAATTATTAAGGTACAATACATTTTAAATGCATTTATGCATTCATTCAAAAATTTATTTTTAGGCTCAATTTCAACAATTAGATTTTCTATATTTTTGATATGCTTTATGATAATAATTCTGTAACCACATAGCCTTTTCCTTAATATCAATGCCATCAATCATGGACTGTCCTATATTTCTCTGGTAATTGCTTACTTTTTTCAAAATATCCTCCGCCCATTCTCCTGGCTGTTGGTCTAATGAAAAAGTATATACCCTGTTTGTAACTACCACCTCTTGGGGTACTCTATCTGAAATCCATACCAAAAGCCCTGCTGCCTGTGCCTCCACAGCTGCAATCCCAAATCCCTCATGCAAGGACGGAAACACAAACGCATCCATTACCTGATAATAATATTGTACCTCCTGTATAAATGGCATTAATAATACATGGTCTTTTATTTTTCTTTTTTGAACTTCTGCATAAATTTTCTCCTTTAAACTCCCCTCACCCGCTAGAAACAATACAGCCTTGGGTTCCCTTTTTAAAATATTTTCAAAAATTTCTATCAAAAAAAGATGATTTTTTGCATTCTCAAATCTCCCTACATGTCCAATGACTACCGCATCCTGCGCAATACAATATTTCTGTCTCAACCTTTTTTGTTCATCCTGTGAATATCGAAATTTATTTACTTCTATTCCATTTGTAAAAACTTCAAATTTTCTATTTCCAAATATCCACTTCCCCGCATCTTCTGAAACAGCCAAAGCACCAGTAACAGATGGCATGAAAACAATTTTACTTATTTCCCCCAAATATCGATGTAATCTTCCAGTATTGCCATATGAAGCTGCATGAACCTGAACAATGCGTACTTTTATACCTGCAAGCATTGCCACAAAGCAATACAATAATGTACTCGGATAACTAATATGAATATGAATGATATCATATTTTTCCATGCGCAATAATTTATAAAAAAATACTGTTTTCAGTACTTTCTGATAATATTTTGTTATTGTCCCTTTGCTATTAAATAATGACAAAATTCTTCCATTGTTTTGATATATTTCATCACTAAACTCTATATCTTGTTGAAAGTCTATCAAAAAATCTATTTTTTCTTCCTTGTGATCCATATTATGAAAAAGTTGAAATACCACATGTTCAATGCCACCTGTTCCAAATGCACCAATATACTCACCAATTTTCATTTGATTTGCTCCTCTGCAATTTTATTTCCTTATACGTGCACAATGCTACGCCAATTAAAACATACGTTATTTTATGATAATATGTAGAATTCATAAAATCTCCAATCATAATCATCATCAATAACGCCCCCGCCAAAATATTGTAATCTCCACAAGGTGATTTGAAAATTTTATATATTACATAGATTATTGGAATATAATATAATGTAAGTCCAATAATCCCCACTTCTACCAAGAGTTGCACATAATTATTATGAAAATACATCCCATATCCTCCTCCCAGTAGAGTATAGCCACTGGCGATTCCCCATCCCATAAATGGTTTATCCATAAATAAATTTATTCCTGTTTTAATAAGCCCCAACCTTACATATGCAGAATAATCAATTTCACTATTAGATGTATCCGCTAAAAATTTGAACAATTTACCTACTCGCCAAAAAATTTCTTGCACCAAATTACTTTTTAGCAGAGCAGTCATTCCTAATATACTTATTCCCAAAAATAATATTAATAATTTTTTTTTATCTTTAACCATTTTTAAAACAATTATTATCGCTCCAGTTGCACACAATATAATTCCAGTTCTTGACTGTGTTGTAGAAAGTAATATCACACCTATCATGCACGGCAAAATAAACTTTTTCTTCTTCTCAATTAAAATTTTATATACATTTATAACAATAAAAA